>Ga0209834_10000072_pt1 | contig 55639 bp, 48 predicted proteins | sample Mar14236cmmetaG_FD_184134 | JGI IMG/M metagenome (GOLD analysis project Ga0209834, IMG submission 184134) | Marine hydrothermal vent microbial communities from Guaymas Basin, Gulf of California to study Microbial Dark Matter (Phase II) - Marker... ... | reverse complement strand
TACGGTTCGTCCCTCCGCCTTGGCGTCGGGATATCGCGAGAGCGGGCAGAAAACGCTCTCGCTCTTAAATCCTGGCCCCGCTACTCAACAAGGCGCTCCAATGCGTTGTTTTCCATTTGTTGATGATACATTAATCTTCAAACCCTATTCCTTTATAATTAGGTGGTCCAGCCACTGAATTACACTCAGGAGCATTAATGGAACAATCGCCATCCAAAGCTTATGCCATACTAGAGTCGAGCATATTAAGCAAACCGCGCATGATGGGCACCCCTGCTGAAGAGGAGACCACACGATTTATCATGGACCACCTCCGGGGGGCAGGCCTGGCTCCCTTTACGGAGGACTTCCAGTGGTCGAACGCTTTTGTGATTGCCCGGAAGGTGATGTCATCAATTCTCGTCCTCTGGTTGCTTGTTTTTAACATCGCCCTTCGAACGGATGGTCCAGCGGGCGGGATCTTTTCCATCCTGATTCCGGTCCTTGCGGTCCTGTTTCTTGTCTCGTTGAGCAAAGTGATCAAGGCTGATAAATTCTCTTACCTGGGAAAGATGTCCGCTGGGAAGAATGTGATCTGTGACGTGCTTCCGGATTCGGCCAAAGACCCGGAAAGGATGATTTACTTTACTGCGCATACGGATTCGGTAGCTTCTTCCATGCCCAAGTTGAGCATGCCCCTGACCATCGGGGGATACCTGCTTTTCATGGTTTCAGCACTGCTCACCCTGGTTGGAGGGATAACCAGGCTCGCGGGATCCAGGTCTGCGCTTTTCCTGTTGATCCTGTTGGTAACATCCACTCTTGACAGTCTCCTGATCATTATTGGCCTGTTCTCAAAACGTGTTGACAATAGTCCAGGCGCGATCGACAACGGCAGTGGAAGCGCGGTTCTTCTAGACCTGGCGGGGTATTTCCACCAAAACCGACCCAGTAACACCGCGCTTCGATTTATTTTCTGCGCCGCGGAGGAATGGGGGCTGTACGGATCCAAAGGGTATGTAAGAGCTCATCAGGAGGAATTGATGGAAAGAGCTGACCAGGACCTCCTGATCAACGTGGATATGGTCGGTTCAGAACTGGCTTATGTGAATAAGGCCGGGCTGCTGTTTCGAAAGCCGCTCAACAAGCACTTGAACCGACAGATCAGCGAGATCGCAGAGAGGGAGGGGATCGAAGCCCGGGCTTTCAGCTCTCCTCTTGCGAGCAACAGCGACCACGCTCCGTTTCGAAAATTAAAGATGGAGACAGCTTTTTTCCTCTCCCAAAAGGACACCAAGAAGATCCATAAACCGCTTGATACTATTGAAAAGGTTAATCCCCAAAAGATGAAAGATGCGGTGAAATTACTTAGTGCGGTGGTGATGGAGCTGGATATTAACTGATAGATGTTGGCCAGTTGCCCCTATAAGACAAACACCAGTCTCCTTTTGGGATATTTATATGTCGTTATTCGATGAATTCCCCAACTCATCCTGCTGATGTAAAGAAGTTTTCCCTTGATCTTTCTCGAGGATGTATGGGTTGAAAATGGCCGGCTTTGGATTTTACTACCAGCAGTTGTCCACCCATCTTGTTCTCTGACCTCTCAGAGGATAAAATCACTGCAAGGCAGGGAGTTTCTCGTTTACAAGGAGGTCTTCTATGAAGGTCCAGATTTATACCATGCAGTCCGTGGAGGAAGCCCTGCAAGTGGCTGCTCTGGGGGTGGATCACCTGGGGCTGACCCCCAGCCAGATAGGGTTGCCGGGTGAGATTGATTTCTGGACTGCCCGGGAAATCGTTGAAGCAGTTGATGATGCCGCTGTATGTGTCGCCCTGACCGTTGAGACGGAAGAGAAGGAAATCATCCGCATGGCCCGGGCCGTTCAGCCAGATATTCTACACCTGTGCAGTCTCGTAAATACCTTTCCCCCGGATGATGTGCGCCGTCTCCGGGACAAACTTCCAGACCTGCCCCTGATGCAGGCCATTTCAGTAACCGGGCCCGAAGCCCTGCAGGCAGCCCATGCCTACCAGGGGGTAGCTGATTACTTGATCCTTGATACCCAGGCACCGGATATTGCCGGAATCGGAGCCTCTGGTGAAACGCATGATTGGAATGTCAGCCGGGAGATTGTCCGGGAAGCAGGTTTGCCGGTGATTCTGGCGGGAGGGTTATCGCCCGAAAATGTCGCCCGGGCGATCGCTGAGGTTGATCCTTGGGGCGTGGATTCACTGACCCATACCAATCAAACTCTCCCTGGGGGTGGGTTCAAGAAAGACCTCGGAAAAATCAAAGATTTTATCCGGGCCGCCAGAGGTTCTGGGTAATGGATAATAATCCTGTCCTTGTTCTGGGCGATGTCAATGTGGATGTGGTGATTTCCTTGCGTGATCGCGGAAGGGATAAGATTCAGCCCAGGACTGAATCCCCTCAGCTTCATGGGGGAGGTACGGCGGGGAATTCGGCCGCCGCTTTGGCCCGGCTGGGCGCACCGGTGAGATTTATTGGAGCAGTCGGCGATGATGGTTACGGTCGCTGGTCAGTTGATGATCTTCAGAAAGAAGGAGTTGATACCCACTATCTGCAGTTTGCAGAGGAGGCCTTTACATCGATCGTGTTGGCCGTGATCCGTCCAGACGGCGAGCGGGAATTATTTGTCTGGCCGGATACCGGTGGGGCGCATACTAGATTGTCGCCCGATGTGATCACGTTGGAAATCTTTCGATCCGCTGCCTGGCTGCACACCACCGGACTGTGTTTGCGGGAAGAGCCGGTCAGAACTGCCCAGCTGAAAGCTATGCGGTTAGCCAGAGAGGCTGGAGTGACTGTATCCCTGGATTTGAATTTGCGGCTGGAATCCTGGGGATTGGACGAAGCGATCCGGGGGGTTTTTGACCAGGCCATATCTCTTTCAGATGTGGTATTTGGCAGCGGAAGTGACGAGATCTTGCCTTATACTGGTTTGGATTCTGTTCAGGCGGGAGCGGAGGCGCTTTCAGCTGGAACAAGAACGGTTATCGCCAGGTTGGGCTCGGAGGGAGCGCTAGCTGTCGCTCCTGGTGATATATTTACCAGCGCTGCGTTTGAGGTCGCGGTTGTTGATACTTTAGGAGCGGGAGATGCTTTTAACGGTGGTTTTATCTGCGCCCAACTGGAGGGATACAACCTTCAGGAAAGTGTTCGCTGGGGCAATGGGGCCGCTGCATTGAAAATCGGCCGGAAGGGCGCCAGGGGGCTGCCTGTGCGGAATGAATTGATCGATTTTCTGACTTGAGAACATGCCAGAATTATTAGTTTCCCAAATTGTGGAACGACTATGATCAATAAGTCATCTATCATCTGTTCTCGCAGATTGCTTTTTCCCCTGAAGATTTGATGTTGGATGTTCTGGCGCGTAAGGAATTTGCCTTTCACCCTTTCTTAGGTAATGAGAAGGACTTTTTTCAGGATGATGCACCAGTTTCCGGATCATAAGATGGGGGAGAAAATCAGTAATGGACAATCTTGGATTGGGGGAAAATCGTGCGGATTCAACGAGAAATCACTAAAATGGGCCAGGGTTTGAGGGGAAATCCGCTCTGCCTACTGCAAGGACCTTATTTATGACGCATCGATGGACAGCAGATAGCATACCGGACTTAACGGGGAAGGTAGTAGTTATCACTGGCGGTAACAGCGGCATTGGCTTTGAGGCCGCCCGGGAGCTAGCCCGAAAGGGGGCGAAAGTGGTTTTGGCCAGCCGCAATCCGGAGAAGGCTGAGAAAGCCCTGGCTGAAATGGAAGCTGAAATCCTTGCCGGGAAATTAGCTTACATCCCCCTGGATCTTGCCAGCCTGGATTCCATTAAATATTTTGTGGAACATTTTAGAGCCCGTTATGACCGCCTGGATGTGCTGCTGAATAATGCCGGGATCATGATGGTTCCTGAAGCAAAAACTGAGGATGGCTTTGAACGGCAGCTGGGCACCAACCATCTGGGACATTTTGCCCTCACCGGACTGCTGATTGACCTGCTGCTGATAACGACTGGGGCGAGGATTGTAAATATCAGCAGCAATGCTCACAACGCAGGGGAAATGGACTTTTCGGATATTTTTTATTCAAAGGGTGGATATACCCCGATGGGTGCTTACAGCCGTTCTAAATTGGCTAATCTGCTCTTTACCTACGAACTACAGCGGCGGCTGGAAACTCATGGCGCCGAAACTCTGGCGCTGGCGGCCCATCCCGGGATTTCGGCAACCAGCTTGGCGGAACATTTTGTGCCCGAATCCTTCTCCTGGCTGGTTCGGGGAGCGATGAAGCTGGTTTTTCAGAGCGCTGCCATGGGTGCGCTGCCGGGGATAAGGGCTGCTGTTGACCCGAACGCTCGCGGAGGTGAATATTACGGGCCGGATGGGAGAGGGGAGCGGTCTGGATATCCAGTGGTAGTCTCGTCAAATCCGGCATCCCACAGCCTGGAAGATGCCAGGAACTTGTGGGAAATTTCTGAGAAATTGACCGGGGTTGAATACTTGAGTTAGTTGGATCTTAAGGACAGGATTTATTTAACTGGATGGACCATGACCCGACCGGAGATCTCCCGCCCCAGGGTGATTTCCTGGTTGCCCAGGAGCAGTGTAAAGGGCCCATTGTAGGGCGCTTCATCAATAACGATTAATTTTGTGCCGGGGAAGATTCCTTTTTCCTCTAGGTGCGCGCAGAGTATCAATTCAGGCTGGTTGATGCGGACTACTTCTACTTCCTCCTCGAAATCAACCTGGTTTAGGGGCATGGCAGCCTGGTGGGCAATCTTGCCGTTTTCATCAGGGATGGGATGCCCGTGGGGACAGATTGTGGGGTTGCCCAGGAAGTTCGCCAGGGCTTCAGTTACGTCTGCCCCCGTGGCATGTTCCAGACGGCAGGAAATTTCGTACACCTGCGACCAGCGGATTTTCAGGTGATCAGCCAGGAACCGTCCCCACAGACGCTGTCGCCGGACCACTGTTAGCGCCCGCTGCAGCCCGGTATCAGTGAGGGCCACGCCTTTATAGAGGGTGTGGGTGATCAAATTGTGTTCTTCCAGTCTTTTTACCATTTCTGTAGCTGAGACAGGGGATATTCCCATGCGATTGGCCAGCAGTGAGACTGGAACCAACGCCTCCCCATTTGCCAATTCGTAGATAGACTTCAAATACATTTCCCTGCTTTCTGATTCAGGCATGAATTTCCTTCCTGTGGACATTCTGCTTGTAGTTCTGATTATAGTCTTAAATGGAGTATCCTTAATGGTAATAGGAGATGGCCCGTGTATGCAAGGCTTGTTAGCATGCCGATTGCAGAAATGAAGAAATTTTTCCTGGCGTTCCTTATTTGTGTATTCGTGCTGTTGGGTTATCCGTTTTCGGTGAATGCTCATCCGGCAGATATGTATTATCACACACATCTGGTCACGTTCACGCCGGAGGGCTTGGAGATCATTTGGGAAGTGATACCTGGACCCATGATTGCCCAGAGCATCTGGTTCGCGGCAGACAAAGACCAGGACGACCAGGTCTCAACCTCGGAAGCGGAGAGCTGGGCAGGCACCATCGTGGATACCTTCAGTGGGCAATTGGATCAGCAGTCCCTGGATTTTGTCCTGGAACAGGTGCTCTGGCCAGCTGAGATCGATGAGCTGTATCGAGGGGAAAATCCCATCCGGATCTATTTAAAAGCTGAATGGCCGACAGATCTTGGTAAGAGTCATGTGATCTCTCTCCACAATCGTTTTAATCCCAAGAGCAGTTTGAGCTGGTTTGAGGTGCAAGCGGAAGACGGACTGAGTTTTGAGCTTCCTGCCCAGAACAGCGGCACTTTGCGTCTGAAATTTGGATCAGGATCTGGCGAATCCTCCTCTGAGCGATTGACCGCCTGGGAGAGCGGCTCCCCATCAATTCCCTGGGTGGTGGAATCGGTAGGGTTGGGTAACCTGGCAGAAAAAGCTGCGGCTGAGGCTCAGGCTTCCCCGGCAGCAGGGTCCGGGCCGGCGTCAATCTTGGAGGGATTGATCAAACGCCAGGATGGGTCCTTGCTTTTTTTGCTTGGGGCACTGGCGCTGGCTGCCTTGTTGGGAGCACTGCATGCCCTCAGCCCGGGGCACGGGAAGACCATTGTAGCTGCCTATCTGGTGGGATCGCAGGGAAAAGCATATCATGCGTTTGTCCTGGGCATGATTGTCACCCTGACCCACACGGGTTCGGTCTTTGCCCTGGGAGTGATTATGCTCACCGCCTCGAGATACTTCCTGGCCGCGGACATTTTCCCAATCCTGGAATTAATTTCTGGACTATTAATTCTCCTGCTGGGTATGGGTTTACTCTTCCCCCGCTTGAGGGTCCTGCTGAGTGAATTCAAACAACGGGTACATCTTCAGCTGAACGGCAATGGGATTGTTGTTGAGGGAGAGCGGCGGTTATTGATCAATAAACCGATCCAAGAGATTGGTCCACCCCACAGCCATGACCCCTCGGAGATGGGAGCCATACCCAGGAAGCTCCCAGGTGAGAACCCGCTTGAAGGCATCCGCTGGCGTTCGTTGATCCCGCTGGCAATTAGCGGCGGTTTGGTCCCTTGTCCAGATGCGATTGCCATTCTTGTCGTCGCCGCAACCATCAACAAAATTTCCTTTGGGTTAAGCCTGATTGTTGCCTTCAGCCTTGGTCTGGCTGGAGTCTTGATCGCAGTCGGTTTGCTGATCGTTCAAGGGAGAAAGCTTTTTGAACGCTTGCGCTGGTTTAACCGGGCCGCGGTGGTGATGCCGGTATTCAGCGCCTTGATTGTTCTGGGAGCCGGGATTGTGTTGTCTGGCGGGGCTTTGAGAAATATCCGGTACCAAGGAGGATTATTCGATCCTGACGTCGGGCTGGTGGGGACAGCTGGTTTCCGGCTGGAGGAAGCTTCAGTAATTTTCACGGTGCTGGATGAGAACCAGAAATCCCAATTGGTTTTGATACCGGCGGCAGGGGGAGATCAGACACAGATAACGGAAGAGTCCAATATCTGGTATCTTGCTGTGGCTCCCGATGCCAGCAGGGTGGCTTTCTCTACGGATGATGGGGCAAATGGCTCACTGATCTGGTCTTGGGAACCGGCCTCTGATCAGCTGACTATACTTCAGGAATGTGAAAACGCTTACTGCTCTGAACTTGCCTGGTCTCCCGACGGGCAGGGACTGCTGTACAGTCGGTTGGATTTTGACCCGGAATCTAATCCGGCGAATGTCCAATCACTTTGGTGGTTGGATTGGGATACGCTGGAATCAGAACCTCTCTTCCAGGATGCGCTCACTCCGGGGTTCAGCCCTCGCTGGTCTCCGGACGGGAAATGGCTCAGTTATACTTCCATCAATCCCCTGGAGATCAAGTTCTACCACATGGAAACCAGGGAGAGCTTGGCCCTTCCTTCGGGTTTGGGATATCCCGTTATCTGGTCACCGGATAGCAGGCAGGTGATTCTGCAGGATCTAAGTTGGGGAGAAGATGGTTATTTGAACAAACTATATTCCTATACCCTGGAAAGCGATTGGCTGACCATGTTGAGTTATGGGAAAATGTATGATGAATTTTATCCCGCCTGGTCTCCTGATGGTCAGTGGCTGGCGGCAGTACGCCGAGCTTGGGTAGAGGGGACGCCAGAATCAGATAATCAGGTTTGGATCATGCGTCCTGACGGAACAGAAGCTCGCCAGATGACGGGAACTGATAATTATACCTATGGCCAACCAGTTTGGTCGCCAGACAGCCGCTATCTGGTTTTTGATTACCGAGTTGTTACGGGCCAGAAGGTAGATTCGGGAATAATACTCCTTGATATCCAAACCCAAAAAACTCGCTTATTGGCTGAACCTGGAAACCGCCCAGCCTGGCTGAAATAAGGGCTGACTTATGTCCTTTCCGGGAGCCTATGGAAGAACTTCCCAATCTTAGGAACGGGATAGGTTTGGGCTGTGAAGCTTGGCGCAGGAAAATATTTATGGTATACCTTATAAATAATTATAAGCATCCTGTGTAAATAGAAGGTGATTGGAAGTGTATGCCTAAATTCACTCTCGATAAAATGGTTCCCGGGGAATCGGGGAGAATTATCCGTGTTCATGGTAGAGGCCCAGTTCGACGTCGCTTGGTGGATATGGGGTTAACTCATGGCGCTGTAATCGAAATGGTGAAAACTTCCCCCCTGGGTGATCCGGTGGAATATCGGTTGAGGGGCTATCACCTGTCTTTGAGAAAAACTGAAGCCAGGACTATAGAAGTAGAGCTGCTGAACGGTTCACGTCCCCGAAGAGAGTGGCAGGGTCATTCTCAATCCGTTATCCCGCTGGGTAGATGTAAAACGGGGCAGAAAGTAGAAATCGTCCGGACCCGGGGAGGCAGGGGCTTTAACCGTCGATTAAGAGCATTGGATTTGAGGCCTGGCACTGTCCTTTGGATCATCCAGAACGATTTTCCCGGACCATTGATCATCTCGAATAGCGAGGGAGAACGACTGGTTCTTGGTAAAGGTATGGCCAGGCATATCCTGGTGAAACCATGCCGTGAGTAACCGGCAGGAGATAAGGCTGATGACAAAAACCATTGCTTTGGCAGGCAACCCAAACGTCGGAAAATCCACCCTGTTCAATGCCCTGACCGGCTCCCGTCAACATGTTGGCAACTGGCCTGGAAAAACTGTTGAAAAAAAAGAAGGGCGGCTCCAGCTGGGTGATGAGGAGGTACTGGTTGTTGATCTTCCTGGGACATACAGCTTAACAGCCTATTCGATCGAAGAGATCATCACCCGTGATTTTATAGTCAACGAAAAACCGACTGCTGTGATTGCAGTGGTCAATGCTGCCAACCTGGACAGGAATTTATATCTTGTTACCCAGCTGATTGAGTTGGGTATGCCAGTGATCGTGGCTTTGAACATGACGGACATTTCCAAGCGGCGCGGACTGCATATTTCCCTGATGGGATTATCAGAGCGCCTGGGAGGTATCCCCGTTGTGGAAACAGTAGGCAACCGCAGTGAAGGTCTTGAAGACCTCGTTCAAGCCATCGCTTTGGTTTTGAAATACCCTCATACTGGAAACATCCAGACTACCTACAGCGGGATTCTGGGGGAGGAGATCCAAAACCTGAAGTCTGAAATAGAGTTGCGGGAAGACCTTCTCGAGACGTACCGCCCGGGTTGGCTGGCGACCAAAATGCTTGAGGGTGATCAGGGGGTTATTTCTGCCCTGGAATCAAGAGGGGCAGAGGATTTGTTGGAGTCAGCCAGGGATGCCCGGATCAGGATTGAGGAAGGCACCGGGGAAGACCCAGAGATCTTGATTGCTGATCAACGCTACCAGTTTGTGGACCGGATTGTAGAATCCGCTTTGGAGCGCCCCAGGGAAACGATCATCACCAGATCTGAAAAAGTGGATGAGATTGTCACCCACCGGTTTTGGGGATTACCAATTTTCTTCTTATTGATGTGGCTGGTATTTCAGTTCACCTCCAATGTCAGCGGGCCTTTCCTGGATTGGGTGGATATTTTTATCAACGGGTTCATCTACAGGTGGACCGGGTGGGGCCTGGAGTATATAGGTCTTGGAGATCATTGGGTCGATTCGCTGATCATGGATGGAGTGATCGCTGGCGTTGGCGGCGTGCTGGTTTTTGTGCCGGTGCTGCTCTTCCTTTATCTGGCACTTGGTGTTTTGGAAGATTCCGGGTATATGGCCCGGGCAGCTTTTGTGATGGACCGGGTCATGCGCTGGATGGGCCTGCACGGCAAGAGCTTCCTGCCCATGATCGTTGGTTTTGGCTGTACGGTGCCGGCAGTTTATGCCACACGGACCCTTGAAAACGAGAAGGACCGCAAACTGACCGCCTTCCTGGCAACGTTCATGAGCTGTGGCGCCCGGCTCCCGATTTATGTGGTTTTTGGCGCGGCTTTTTTCGGCGCGGCTTCCGGTTCCCTGGTTTTTGCGATGTACTTTCTGGGTATCGTGGTTGCCCTGATCACCGGATATGTGATGAAGAATACGATTTACCGGAGTAGTCCCCCCGCACCTTTTGTGATGGAACTGCCACCTTACAGGATTCCCCACCCCAAAGATATTTGGACTCAAATGTGGGAGCGGACCCAGGGTTTTCTGGTTAAATCCGGGACTGTTATCCTGGGTGTATCGGTAGCCCTCTGGCTGCTGATGGCTATTCCTGCCCATCCGGATAAGGGGTTGTTTAATGAAGTCCAGGCTGGAGACAGCCTCTTTGGCCGGGTGAGCGGTTTAATCGCCCCGATTTTTAAACCGGCAGGATTTGGATCTTGGCAGTCCACAGGTTCTTTGGTGACCGGAATTCTGGCCAAGGAAGTGATTGTCAGCACTATGAGCCAGATCTATGCGGGAGAAAGTCATCCTCCGGAAGTTTCGGTTGTGCCCTTTGGGGAAGATCTGGCATCGGTAAGCGTGGATTTTGGAAGAGCAGTTCTCCTGACCGCCCAGGAAGCCTTGAACATCATTCCCCGCACCATCAATTTGATCCCCTTTGTGAATATCGGAGAACTGGATTTCTTCCCGGCAGAGAGCCGGAAAGTTGACACCACACGCCTGGAAGGTTCCTTGATCAACGCATATGCCGCCACTGCCGGGTCTTCTGCTGGGGGACCGATAGCAGCGGTTGCATTCAACGTATTTGTGCTGCTTTATATCCCCTGCGTGTCAGCGGTTTCAGCCATGCGCCAGGAATTTGGCCAGCGCTGGATGTGGGCCCAGATCACGTATACGCTGGTCATCGCCTGGGCGGCGGCGGTGCTGGTATTTCAAGTAGGACAAATTCTGTTTCTATAGGGAGAACAGTTGGTGGCAAAATCTAAATTGCGGTTGCTTTTGGAGTATGTTGAGGAATCCCCGGGGGGAATCTCCCTGCAGGAATTGGCCCGGGACCTGGGCCTATCCATCAGCCAGGCAGAGAATATGCTGGAATACTGGGTCCGGAAAGGTCACTTGCAGGCGGTGAGCCCGGCACCAGATTGTGCGGGTTGTGCCAGTGGGAGCAAGTGTTCCTTGTTGATCGATTTTCCCTCGACTTACCAGGTCACAGAAAAGGCTAAACTGCATATACCAGAAAAGAGGTTGCCCTGCCAGTGATGATCCCTGGATAGAGATTGCCCTAAAAAGGCATCTTGAAGGGATGGCTCATCCAGATTATCATTTATTCTCAATATTGAATTCATCCGGGACATGTCTTTAACCTTGAGTGCCCGATCACTCCATAAAAGGGAAGTGGTATAGGAATTTGTTGGAATGCAATACCGCAAGATGGGATCATTGGATTGGGAAGTGTCAGCTCTAGGATTTGGCTGTATGCGCCTGCCTGCTCGCAGATTCAGCTTGATGGGCGCCGATTTGGAAGAATCCAAACGAATTATCCGCTACGGAATAGATCGGGGAATCAACTATATCGATACCGCCTGGCCTTACCATCTGGGGGAAAGCGAAAAGGTAGTTGGGGAAACCCTGAGAGATGGCTACCGCGAAAAGGTCAAGCTGGTCACCAAGTTGCCCATGTTCCTGGTGCGCAGAACGGCTGATTTCGAGCGCTTTCTGAATGTCCAGTTGGAAAGATTGCAAACAGACCATGTTGATATCTATCTCTTCCATGCCCTGAATGCGGGATCATTTCAGAAAGTTAAGCAGTTGGGTTTGATCGAAAAAATGGAAGAAGCCCAGCGTCAGGGCCGCATCTGCCATGTTGGATTTTCGTTTCACGACACCTATCCTGTATTCAAGGAAATCCTTGATTATTACGATTGGGATATGGCCCAGATCCAATACAACTACATGGACACCTGTGTTCAGGCGACCACTGAGGGATTGGAGTACGCCCACGATAAGGGGGTCGCGGTGGTGATCATGGAGCCGGTGAAAGGAGGTACCCTGGCCAGCCCTCCCCGGGAAGCGGCCGATGTGATTGAGGATGCCGCTGTCAAACGCACGCCGGTTGACTGGGCGCTGCAATTCCTGTGGAACCGACCGGAGGTAGCCACAGTGCTGAGCGGGATGAGCAATATGCAGCAGGTTGTGGAAAATTGTGACAGTGCCGATCGATCTGGGATCAATTCACTCAGTGGGGAGGAAAATCAGGTGATTTCCCGCCTGGCGGAGATCTACCAGAATAAGATCCTCGTCCCCTGTACTGGTTGTGAATACTGTATGCCCTGTCCCCATGGAGTGAACATTCCTCAGAATTTTGCGATCCTGAATAATTTCTCCCTCGAAAAAAGTTGGATCCGGCGTTTCCAGACCCGTCGGGCTTACCGTAAGTTGACCAGTGGTCCACCTAAACTGGACTTGGATAACCCCAATGGAAATGCCTCTGTCTGCATTAACTGCGGTCTGTGTGTGGAAAAATGCCCCCAGGAGATCGATATCCCGGTTGAGTTGGAAAGGGTGAATGCCATCCTCGGTAAGGGAGATTCGATCAGGAAGTATTATCCTGATATTTCCTGATGACTGTTGAACAAAGGTTGGGGGATCTTGGTTTTGCCATGTGTCTGCCTGTCCTGAATATCTTCTGCCAGGTTAATTTTCAGGTTCAATTCTCCTTAGGCAGTCGTTATTATTCGCAGATGAGAGCCTATATTTATAATTGCCCAACAATTAAAATTGTGGGCTGACGCTGTTAAATCCCCCCACAGGGACTAGTTTTCAGAAAGATTGTAAATGTACTTTAGCTGAATCGCCGCAGGGTGGTTTGTGCGAAGCAGCCCATGGGTTCAGCCGTTGGGCTGAAGGGGATTTATATGGGATGACAATCCTTCCTGTTACCGGCTTATGGCGGCAAATGACACGGCAAAACTTGCACCTTGACAATTCTTAACGTCTCCATATAATTAAGCAGTCTTAAATAATAAATGAGGTAAAGCATGGACCGGAATGATCCCTTTATTAACATCTTTCGAGAATGGATTGAGCTCTTTATGCACCGCTCCATGCACGGATATATCCACCACGCTCGCAAAAAAGGGTTAAGGATGTCGGTGATCGGCACGCTCCACCATCTCAGGCGGGCGGGCCATGTTGGTGTTTCGGATTTAGGCGAGCACCTGGGGGTCAGCAGTGCCGCTGCCAGCCAGATGCTGGACCGCCTGGTTGAGGAAGGGTTAATCACTCGGGTTGAAGATCCTGAAGATCGTCGGATGAAACGGATTGCCCTGACTGAAAGGGGTAGCGAGATCCTGGAGGAAAGTGTCAATGCCCGCCTTGGCTGGCTAGAGGAAATGAGGGATCGTTTTTCAGAAGAAGAAAAAGAACAGCTCGCAGCGGCGATGCGCTTGATGGTTGACAAAGCAAGGGAAGCGCGAAGTTCTTCCCCGGATTGATTTAGAGGAGCAATGCAGATATGCGGCGATTATTAAAATACTTAAAACCATTCCTGGTGCCGATAATCATTTCGATAGTTTTATTATTTATCCAGGCCAACGCAGAGTTAGCGCTCCCAGATTACCTTTCGCGGATCGTCAATAACGGCATTCAGCAGAATGGAGTTGAAAACGCTGTCGCGGTGGCCTTCAGGCAGGAGACCCTGGATCGATTGACGCTGTTCATCGAGCCGGATGACCTGGATCTCGTCGCAGCCAGCTACCAGTTGCTTACCCCGGATGATCCCCGGGCGGCTGAATACGTGGAAGCTTTTCCCCTTCTTGAGGAAGAACCCATTTACGTATTGCAGGATGGGGACGCAGACAGGGAAGAGGAATTGAATCTGATCCTGGGTAAGGCTTTGCTGGCTTACTCCGGACTGCAGCGATTGGCAGAGGATCCTTCTGCTGCGGCACTCCTGGCAGAGGGGGGTGATTTTGATCCCTCCCGGATCCCGCCCGGTATGGATATTTTCGAGGTGCTGGAATCTCTGCCGTCCGCCTTGCGGATGGGGTTGACCACACGGTTGGAGGAGACCTTTACCTCCCTTGGTGAGAGCATGATCACCCAGATGGCAGTAGGGATTGTTAAAGAGGAATATGAAGCCCTGGGGATGGATGCTGGCCAGCTGCAGCGGGACTATATTCTCAAAACTGGCGGTACCATGTTGTTGATTTCCATCCTGGGAGGCGTTACTACGATAGGCGTGAGTTATTTTGCCTCACGAACTGCGGCAGGCGCAGCCCGGGATATTAGAAAGGATGTTTTTGAAAAAGTAGAAAGTTTCACCAGCGCGGAGTTTGATAAGTTCTCAACGGCGTCCTTGATTACTCGCTCCACGAATGATGTCACGCAAGTGCAGCGGGTGATCTTCATGTTCTTACGTTTGGTGGTCTACGCTCCTATTCTTGGCATCGGAGGAGTGATACGAGCAGTGGATAAAAGCGCCAGCATGTGGTGGCTGATCGCAGTTGCGGTGGTGGCTTTGTTGGCCTTGATCATCACGATCTTTATGATTGCGGTTCCCAAGTTCAAATTGATGCAGGATCTGATTGACCGCTTGAACCTGGTTACCCGTGAGAACCTGTCAGGCATGATGGTTATCCGGGCCTTCAACAAACAGGATGATGAAAGCCAGCGCTTTGATGAAGCCAACCGGGATTTGACAGATACCAGCCTTTTTGTCGCCCGGGTCATGGTAACCATGATGCCGGTAATGATGCTGCTGATGAACGCTCTTTCTCTGGCCATCATCTGGGTAGGATCACACCAGGTTGCTGAAGCAGCCATCCAGGTTGGGGACATGATGGCGTTTATGCAGTATGCCATGCAGATTGTGATGGCCTTCTTGATGATGTCTATGTTATTTATCTTCCTGCCCCGGGCAGCCGTATCTGGGGACCGCATTGCTGATGTGCTGGAAACAGATATTGTCATCCAGGATCCGGAGGATCCCCGGGAATTCCCCGAACCCTTCAAGGGAGAAATCGAGTTCCAGGATGTTTCTTTCCGGTATCCGGATGCAGAAGATGACGTTGTCAGGGATGTTAGCTTTACAGCCAGCCCCGGGCAGACCACGGCATTTATCGGTTCAACAGGGTGCGGAAAATCCACGGTGATCAACTTGATTCCCCGTTTCTACGATGTGACCCAGGGGAAGATCCTGATAGATGGCATTGATGTCCGCGATGTGCGCCAGAGTGATCTGCGAGACAAGATCGGTTTTGTGCCCCAGAAGGGCACCCTGTTTTCTGGGACGATTGAAAGCAATCTGCTTTACGCTGATCCAGAAGCCGATGCGGACACACTACGGGAAGCATTGGATATTGCTCAGGCGAGTGAATTCGTCTTCGATTCTGAAGAAGGACTGGCGTCAGATATCTCCCAGGGTGGAACCAATGTGTCCGGGGGGCAGAAACAGCGCCTATCGATCGCCAGAGCTTTGGTTAAAAAGCCGCCGATCTATATCTTTGATGACAGTTTTTCAGCCCTGGATTTTAAAACGGATTCTGCACTCCGCAGGGAGATGAAAAAGAGGACTGGTGACAGCACTGTGTTGATAGTCACCCAACGGGTGGCAACCGTTAAGAATGCCGACCAGATCATTGTGCTTGATGAAGGCAGAGTTGTAGGTAAGGGAACCCACAAGGAATTGATGGGTGCCTGCAAGACCTATCAGGAAATTGCGTCATCGCAGTTGAGCAAGGAGGAACTCGTATGACAACGCATGGAAGAATGTCTTCGTCAGCGCGTAGAAGCCCTAGGGGTCCCATGCGCCACGGCGGGCCTATGGCGATGATGAAAGGGGATACCGCCCGCGATTTTAAGGGGACCATGAAGAAACTCTTCGACTATCTGGGTGCTTACAAAGCAGGCATTCTAATCGTGATGGTTTTCGCGATCGCATCAACCATATTTAGCATCGCGGGGCCAAAGATCCTGGGTAGGGCAACCACGACGCTTTTTGAAGGTGTTATGGCTTCCCTGGCTGGTTCGGGCGAAGGCATTGATTTTGATGCCATCGGGCAGATCCTGCTCTGGACTGGTGGTTTATACCTGGCTTCAACCCTGTTCAGCTTTATCCAGGGCTGGATCATGTCCGGAATTTCCACCGATATTACCTACCGTTTCCGGAAGGATATCGCCGAGAAGATCAACCGCATGCCCTTTAAGTATTTCGACAATACCAGCCAGGGAGAGGTGCTCTCCCGGATTACCAATGATGTGGATACGGTCAACCAGACCCTTAATCAGAGTCTTTCCCAGATGATTACTTCTCTGGTCAGTGTAATTGGGGTCTTGGTGATGATGTTTACCATCAGCTGGAAGATGACCCTGGTTGCCCTGACCATCATTCCTTTATCAGGGCTGATCGTGATCCTGGTTGTCCGCCAGTCCCAGAAGTATTTTAACCAGCAGCAGGAATATCTGGGACATGTTAACGGACACGTGGAGGAAATGTTTGGCAGTCATCTGGTGATGAAAGCCTTTAATGGTGAAGCGGACAGCGTCCGAAAATTTTCGGGCTTCAATGATACTCTCTACTCGTCAGCCTGGAAGTCCCAGTTCCTTTCCGGCTTGATGATGCCTATCATGCGTGTGGTTGGCAACCTGGGATATGTGGTGATTTCCATCCTGGGTGGATATCTGGCCATCCAGGGCGCCATCACCGTTGGTGACATCCAGGCGTTTATCCAGTATGTGAACTCGTTCACCCGACCGATTACCCAGATCGCCAATATTTCCAATATCCTCCAGCAAACTGCCGCTGCGGCGGAGCGGGTCTTTGAGTTCCTTGAGGAGGAAGAAGAGATCCCGGATGTTGAGAATCCTGTTCAGCCGGATGAGATCAAGGGTCATGTCGAATTTCGAAATGTCCAGTTTGGCTATCAGCCGGACGAGATCATTATCAAGGATTTCTCAGCCGACATTCAACCCGGTCAGAAGATCGCTCTGGTTGGACCAACCGGTGCGGGGAAGACCACCATGGTCAAACTGCTGATGCGCTTTTATGATGTCAATCAGGGAGCCATCTTGGTAGATGACCATAATATCAAGGATTATAAACGCGAGGACCTGCGCTGTATGTTCGGGATGGTGCTGCAGGATACCTGGCTTTATAACGATACCATCATGGAAAATATCCGCTATGGCCGGCCTGACGCTACTGATCAGGAAGTGATCCAGGCAGCCAAAGCAGCCCATGTGGACCACTTTGTGCGCACCCTCTCAGATGGGTACAATCTAGTCTTGAATGAGGAAGTCAGTAACATCTCCCAGGGCCAGAAACAACTCTTGACTATTGCCAGGGCGATTATCCTCGATCCCAGCATGTTAATCCTGGATGAAGCTACCAGCTCCGTTGATACCAGGACTGAGGTGTTGATCCAAAAAGCCATGGATACCTTGATGAAGAACCGCACCAGTTTCATCATTGCCCATCGGCTTTCCACCATCCGCAACGCGGACCGGATTCTGGTCATGGATCAGGGGGATATTGTGGAGCAGGGGAAACATGAAGAGCTTCTGAAAAGAAATGGTTTTTATGCTGAACTCTACAACAGCCAGTTTGAAACTGAGGTGGCTGGCTAGCTTTACCATTAAAAGGACCGGGCCCCTATTAGGAGCCCGGTCCTTTATTACTGCTTGGTTTTCAAGGATCTCCCAGAACTAGCAATCCTCGTCATTGACGGCTGGATTTCTCGATATCAGGTTGTCGAACTAACTTCCGCCTTCCGGGCCCGCTTCACCGCGTACATGGCAGCGTCGGCTTTTTTATAGCCCTCTTCGAGTGATTCGCCTTCTTTAACAACCGCGTAACCCATCGATATGGATACTGGTCGATAGAGTCCATCATCACTGGTGATTCTGTTATGTCTGGCGATGCCCCTTTCTATTCTCTGAAAAACGGCAGGAGTCTTGCTGATATCCACCATAGGAAGGATGATCGTGAACTCATCCCCGCCGGTGCGGGCCACAACATCCTCCTTTCTGAAAGTCCCCATACCAAGGATCTTTGCAGCCGCCTTGAGAGCCCTGTCGCCAGCTTCGTGGCCATATTTATCATTGATGGTTTTCAGGTTATCGAGATCGCAGGCGATGATAGAGATCGGATATTGGCGGCTGGTGTTTAATCTCTGCAGCTCTTCTTCAAAATAAGCCCGATTATAGAGACCGGTCAGCGCGTCGTGGAAACTCATGTAGCGCATTCTTTCTTCGGTTAATTTCCGCTCCGTGATATCCACAATGGATAAATATATTCTTTCCCAGCTATCCTTGTATTCTGGTGGGAGGGAGAGCCGCAGCCAGCCATTGATTACATCACCACTCATTTTCCTCTGCATGATCTCGCAGTCAAAGGTCTGTTTTCCATCGATCAGCGCTCGAATTTCATTGCGGAAGGCATCAAGGGATTCCTTCATCAAGATGTCGGATAGACCCGCGAAGAGCTCATCCTTGGACTTGGCGTTGAAAAGGTCCAAAGTGGCCTGGTTGACATCCAGGATATTGATCTTTTCGATACAGTTTTGCAGGACCCGTTGATCATTCTCGATCAGGTCCAGGATAGTGTCTTTGTCCCCCAATCCTGTCAGATATTCCTTGACTGCTGAAAAATCTTCCTCCCAAAGGGAGATGGGGGATTCATTAAACAAGCTTTTAAAACGGGACTCACTTTCCCGCAGGGCGAGTTCTGCCGCTATCCGGGAGCTGATATCATGGTAAAGTCCCAGGATGCCGATTCTCTCCCCGCCAACCGTTACCGGAACACCGACAATTTCCACATCTACCAGACTGCCGTCTTTCCTTTTTCTTTTGCTGATCAGGCGCTCGAGATTTCCCTTGGTCACCGAGGAGGTAATCCGGGAGGCTTCCTGACGGAGATCAGCAGAGGAAATCATATCATCCAGGTGTTTGCCGATGATTTCATCCTTGGTATAGCCAAATAATTCTTCAAAAGCTTTGTTGCAGGTGATGATGTGGTGGTTTGAATCCAGCCAGACAACGGCAAAAGAGGTGGAATTGATCAGCGCTTCCAGGAAAAGGCGTTCAAATTCCGTTTGTTCGGTCTGCTTTTTTCTGCTTTCTGTTAGCTGGCGAGAGGTTTCCTGGAAACGGGCGGATTGGATGCCAATCAATGCGTATGAGGTGGATAATATGATCGGAACAAGATCAACGATCAGCATGATCGGCTCCCCGAGGTGGATTGCCCGGAGAGAACGCCAGGTGGGTGGGAGGTTAAGCTCAAGGAATTTAATTGTGGACGCGATGATTGGAAAGATGATCCCTACTAAAAAACCGTAGAGGGCATACGACCAGATGTTGATGCTCTTTGTTTTCAAGGGAAACACCTCTCTGAAGAAAGCAGGAAAGTGTACGCGGAAATTTCCTAAAAATATCGTTATCCAGGCTGCTAGAAATCAGTGCTGCCTAAATTTCCATTAGTATAAACCACAAAGAAGGATTTCACCAGTGATGAGTATTGGGCGTTAGGGCAAAGCAGGAATGTCCTGTTGGAGGTAGATAGGGCTGCAGGGAATTTCAAGTCATTCTGGTTGCAGGGAGCTATCATCATCCAGCCTGAATGGGCTATTTCCAATCCCAGGCCAGATCCGGAGCAGTCCAATAGCCCCCCGCAGGACGATCCAGACTGTGATCAGGATCCAGATCCAGTATAGGGTGCTGGTTCCGTTTCTCTCCAGCAGCCAGAGTCCTAGGATGCCAATCAGGGATGAGGTAAGGACGGCGTTGCGCAGAAACCCGTAATCCCCCGTTCCCAGGTGGACGCCATCCGTTAGGAAAGCAATTGAATTCAGCGGTTGGCTGAGTGTGGAAACCAGCCAGGCCGGGATGAAGACTGCAGCTGCGCTGGCGGGAACCAGGTGGCGGATCACAAAGCCCTGGCCAGCTGCCATCAAAGCGCTGAGGGCAATGCCAGTTCCCAGGCTCCAGGCCAGGGCAATCTTCACGACAAATTTGGCGTTGGGAACCGATCCCCGGCCGATGAAAAATCCCACCAATGATTGCACCGTCGCCGCAAAAGCATCCAGGGCCAGAGCAGTGAAGACCCACATCTGGCGTAAAACCTGGTGGGCTGCGCCGGAGTTCGGGCTGATCTGATTGGCTGCCCGGGTGGTATAAATCAGAAACAGGTTGAGCATACCTGTCCGGATGAACATATCCCCCCCGATTCGCAGAATTTTCAGGGTTTCCCGCAGTTGGAATTTCCTGGATGGTTTGATCTTTTGGGTAACGAGGACCAAACCCAACAGGGCTCCGAACCACTGGCTGATAGTGCTTGCCAGGGCTGACCCCTCCACGCCAAGTGCCGGAAAGGGACCGATACCGAAAATCAACAGCCAGTCCAGGACTATGTTTAAGCCGTTCACGCCTAAGGCGATCCACAGCGGCGTGCGCATGTCCTGGATTCCTCGTAAAGCGCCAGAGATCGTTAATATCAGCAGCACCGCCGGAGCGCCGAAAAGCCGAATTCGCGTGTAGCGTATTGCGTTGGCCTGGACTGCTCCAGAGGCTCCCAGCACCCTGGTCAGCCCTTCGGCTGTTGGGCTGATGGCCAGGATAATCAGCAGGCCGGCCAGGGCTGAAAGCAGCAGGGTCAAACTGAGGATGCCCCCGGCTTGATCCTTTTTACCTCTCCCAAAGAGCTGGGCGATTTCTGTTTGGGCTCCCACGCCCAGGAATCCAAACATCCAGAAAAGGCTGGAGAGTGCTGTAGTCCCTACCCCAAGCGCTGCCAGGGGAACCACGCCCATCGAGGAGATAAAAGCGGTATCCACTAGCGCCGTGATGGGCTCGGCGGTAAGGGATACCAGCACCGGGATGGAGAGCCGGATTAATGTTCGGTTGGGCTGAGCGATAAAGGGGTGGGGGGAAGATTCCATTTGCAGTTTCAGGGATGCTGCCAATCTAAGGAGGATGTTATGATGATCTTTCGATACACCCTATTCTACCCTGTTCAAGGTGACTTCCTGGTTTATTCCGGGAAGCCTTTCCCTTAGGGGGAATGGTATTGTTCCGGCTGGGGTTCCTGGGAGAGGATATGGGCACCTGTTCAAGGGGGTTCTGGCTTGATTTCATCCATTTGAGGGATGACAGGATCGGGTTTTCTGACTATGCTAGAGTAGTCTGTGGTGAAGTGCCAGCTTCCTGGATAGTTATCAGGAGAGAAATGACAAGAAAAACAGTAAATCCCGGCCTGATACTGTTTTATTGAGCCTGGTTGCCTGTCAAGGGATTGTCGGATCGAATTTTGATCCTGCATGCGTCTGCTGCGCTGGGCGCAGCCCGGTATCAAAAAGACGGGGACCAGTACAAAAAGATCAAATTTTTTCGTTTCTCGGGAAACCTGGATCCAGTCAGCTGCCACAGCCACCTGGGAGGAGATTACTCCATAATGGGTTTATCACAAAGTAAACTAATGATCGTTAAGGGTTGAGATGAAAGAAAGAACCCCCCTCTCTCTGTTGCTGCGTGGATTTTTGTTTGTCGTCCTGGTTGATCTGATCGTGGTTGCCATGGTCACTGGGATTGGTTGGTGGACAGGCTGGACGGAACTGGATGATTTCCAATACGCCATTCAGGTGGCTGGACTGCTGGTGATGGGGCTGGGTTTGCTGGGAATAAAAGGGAACCTGGATATGAGCCGGAGTTTCGAATACCAATTCAGCATGTCTGTAATCAAAGAAGCTAGCTGGGAAAGGATCCAGCAAACGCTGCTTGACCTGGCTCAAAGCTACTCTTTTATGCTGATCATGTTTATCGCCGGCGGTGTTTGCCTGCTGATCGGTTGGCTTCTATGATGGTGTGGGTAGAGATCTGCGCCTGAGCCTGATTTTTCATGAGAAGGATTGTGTTTTGAGCGGGGGTATAATGACCCAAAATGGAGGAAATGAAAATGGCGGCTTATAAAATTGCTCATATTTCTGCGGAAGAGGTTCAGAAAATCCAGGAATTGGAAAAAGAGCTTGGTGTTTGCGCCCTGGCCATGGCGCCGGGTCTGGAGTTAGCTGAGTTATCTGAGGAAGATCTGAAAAAAATCAGGAAACTGGAAAGCGAGATGGGGGTGAACCTGGTCGTCTATCGGGAATGTTGATCGGCATAATCCAGCGTTTCTTTATCAAGGGCATCCTGCGGGATGTCCTTTTTGATTCTATTTGAGAGAGAATTGCGGCCTTGCAACGCAACCTGTAGCAAACTGGAATATTATAGTATTGACAATACTGTGTATAACACTGTATAATGTAAAACATGATGATGGCAAACGTACAGTCCGAACAGTATCAGAAGCTAACCCAGGAACTCCGCAGGGGTATCCTGGTCCTGGCCGCACTCAGCCAGCTCAAGGAGGAAAAATACGGTTATGCTTTGATTAGCAGCCTGGCTGAGAAGGGCTTGGACATCGAACAGGGGACCCTCTACCCGCTTCTGCGGAGGTTGGAGGACCAGGGTTTGCTGGTGAGTGAGTGGAACGTGGAAGGATCGCGACCCAGGCGCTATTATGTACTCAGCGAGAGTGGGAGGAATACCCTCCAGGATCTGGCTGAGGATTGGCGCCAGCTCACGGGTGTAATGGAATTATTATTGGCAGCTAATGCCAACGGAGGAGAATGAAATGAATTTGATTGATCGATATATCCAAGAAGTTGGGCGTTACATTCCCCGCAGGAAACGGGGAGATATCCTGGCAGAGCTGCGCTCTTTGCTTGTGGACACATTGGAGGACCGCTTTGGTCAGGCACCGTCAGAAACCCAGATAGAGGATCTCTTGAAGGAATTTGGACGCCCAAGAGATGTGGCCGCTTCCTATTATCCCCAGAGTCAGTATCTGGTTGGCCCTACGCTCTATCCGTTGTTCCGGATGGTGGCCTGGATCGTCGTGGCTGCAGTCCTGGGTGCCCAGGCTATTGCCTGGGGGATTGGGATGTTTGTTGCGGGAGAGACTTTTTCTACCCTGGAGATGATCGCTTCACTGGTCAACAGCGTTCCCGTTTCTTTGGGATGGTTGCTGATCACTTTTATGGTCCTGCAGTACTTTGATGCCAAACCCCATCTTGAAGAAGATCCCTGGGACCCCCAGAAACTGCCGGAAATCAACCCTGAGCAGGACCTCAAGCGCTGGGAAGTGATTACCGGCCTGGTTTTTGGGATTCTGGCCCTGGTGCTGGTAACCTTTTTTCCGCAGTGGATAGGTTTCATCACCACACCGGGAGGAAAATTTTACCCGAATCCTATCATTTTGGATTACTTGGTGTTGATCAAGATCGCCTTGACGGCTGGTATTGGGTTGAACCTCTTCCTGCTTTGGCGGGGCCGCTGGGCGTTGACAACCCGGCTCCTGAGGATTGGCCTGGATATCTATGATGTTTTCGTGCTGGCGCTGCTGGTCATCGGGCACAATGAATGGTTGACTGCCAGATCCGCCGGAGGCTTCCTGGATGCGATCGAGGCTATCGAGGGGATCGCAGATGGCGGCTGGGAGCTGGTGGGCATGCAAGCCTTCCGTTTGGCATTTGCTGTCGCTCTAATTGTCACGGTTATCGAGATTCTGACCTCGATTTACCGCTTGATAAAAAGCCGGCTCCGGAGTGATTTTTCAGCCAAGAATGCTGTCCTAAAAGTGGAATAGCCTGGACTTGCTGCGGGGATAGAATCAAGGACCAGGAAACGGGTTCCATCCTGAAAACCGTTTCCTGGGTTGTTCGGGGATAAGAATCTCTGCTAGTATCAGTGCAACCCGGGGTGCTCTTGTTCGTACATTGTTTCCAGGGGAGAGGAATAAAAAAAATGGCTTTACCAAATTTTTTGAGGAAGATCAAATCTGCTATTGATCATGAATACAAACGGACGCTGTACCGCAACCTGGTTTTTAAGGGGGGAGGAGTCCGCGGGATAGCTTATCTGGGTGCTCTTGAGGTCCTGGACGAATACCGCATTATGGAGAATATTGAAAGGGTTGCCGGAACCTCTGCTGGTGCGATAGCAGCCGCCCTGGTTGCCCTGCGGCTTCCGATCCCGGAAACCAGGGATCTTTTTAATTCCCTGGACCTTTCGAGTGTTCCCCAGAGCGTGACCAGACCTGGCCGCAAGGTATTCCCCCTCCTTGCTGAACGGGAGAATACCCGGCGTTTTATCACCAAATACGGTTGGTACTCGAGTGAATATTTTTATAATTGGTTGATGGAAGCGATTGGCAGCCAATGTGATGGGAACGGCCGAGCGACCTTTATGGAGTTCAGGGAGCGTGGATTCCGGGATCTATATATCGTTGCTGCCAATATATCCCGCCAACGGGCAGAGGTTTTTTCAGCTCTCCACACGCCCAATGTCGCTGTTGCGGATGCGGTGCGAATGTCCATGTCAATTCCGATCTTTTTCGAAGCGCTGCGTTTTGACGGAAAATCCTTTGGGGATGGTGATTATTATGTGGATGGAGGATTATTCGATAATTTCCCAATACACATTTTTGATCGGACAGAACTGGCAGGAAGGAATTGGTCATTCCGCGAGGGGATAAATTGGGAAACCCTGGGCCTGTTCCTCTACCCAGACCAATATTTGCATCCAGCTGATCCCGAGATACCTGACAATGTCTGGGAATATCTAAATTTAGCTTTCCGCAATCTCTATCAATCACATGAATTGGCCAGTTACCAGACCAGTGCTATTGATCAACACAGGACCATTGAGATCAGCGATTGCGGTATCCATGCCACGGATTTTAACATCGAAATAGGTGATGAGAAGTATTCTCAACTCTACCAATCAGGTTTTAATGCGGTCAGGAATTTCTTCCATCCCGGGTCCTGATCGAAAAATCCCAGGTCATTGAACTGAGAGGGTCACCAACCCCAGCAGGGAGCATCAGCAAACCTCCTTCTTCCAGTGCTACGTCTTTCGGTGGAGAGGGCACTTACCCAATTGGCAGTGGATGGCAGTTCCTTTTCTGCCTATCATCCAGCAAGATCTTCTTATTATCCAGATCCCCGATCTGATTGCCGGAAGAAATCGGCTGGGTCCTGGCGCTATTATGACCAGCCCGGCTTGCTGGAGCCGGAATATCGGGAGATAGTGTAAAAATCCCATTAATAGTGATTTAGCCCATATTCAAGGCAGGGGGTGATTGGTATAATGTCACTGCTTCCTAATAATAAGTCTGATTTGCTATACACAGCAGCATTGTGTGCCGGCTGTATTCCTGTTTGGCACACCGGGCAGCAGCCCAACGGAGGTTTTGTGGATTCTCGAAACAATAATCGACAATCATTAGTCTATATGCTGGTTTTTGTGGGCATAATCATCCTGGTATTTTACGCTGTCAGACAGCAGGCAATTACCTCGGATGAAATTTCCATCAGCGAGGTTGCCGAGCAGATCATGGATGGCAAGGTCAGCCGTGTAGTCGTGAATGAGGATGAGTTGACCCTGATCTATCCCGATGACACAGAAGGCACCTCCCAGAAAGAATCCGGCGCGACTTTGACTGAGCAGCTCAAGGAGCTTGGTGTTACCGCCGAATATCTCAGCACTGATAATGTGATCATTGATATCAAACCACCCAGCATGCTCTTTGGTGTGCTCAACGTGCTCGGTTACATCTTGCCTTTTATCATGATTGCCGGCCTGTTCTGGTTTGTATTCCGTCAGGCACGGGGCGGGGGATCAGCGGCCATGAATTTTGGCCAATCACGGGCCAGAAAGTTCACCGGGGATAATCCCACGGTCACCTTTGACGATGTGGCGGGCATCCCGGAAGCGAAAGAAGAGCTCTTTGAGGTAGTTGAATTCCTCCAAGAACCTGAAAAATTCATGGCTCTCGGTGCCCGGATCCCCAAAGGGTTGCTGCTGATGGGTGCGCCAGGCACAGGGAAAACTCTGCTGGCCAAGGCGGTTTCAGGTGAAGCTGGGGTGCCTTTTTATTCGATCTCAGGCTCTGAATTTGTGGAAATGTTTGTGGGTGTCGGCGCCAGCCGTGTGCGCGATCTTTTCGAAAAGGCGAAAAGCGATTCCCCCTGTATTGTTTTCGTGGATGAAATCGACGCGGTGGGTCGCCACCGTGGTGCCGGATTGGGTGGGAGCCATGACGAGCGAGAACAAACCCTGAACCAGATCCTGGTGGAAATGGATGGTTTTGACACCGATACCAATGTGATCATCATCGCAGCGACCAACCGGCCTGATGTGCTGGACCCGGCTTTGCTGCGTCCTGGGCGTTTTGATCGCCGGGTGATCCTTGACCGGCCGGATATGCGCGGTCGGGAAGCGATCCTTGAAGTCCACGCCCGCGGCAAACCCCTTGCCCCGGATGTTGACTTGAAAACCCTGGCCAAGGCTACCCCGGGTTTTGTGGGTGCCGATTTGGAAAATATGATCAATGAAGCGGCTATCCTGGCTGCTCGAAGGGAAAAGAAAGTCATCGAACAAACCGATTTTCAGGAATCCATCGAGCGGGTGATCGCTGGCCCCGAACGGAAAAGTCGCTTGATCAGTGATGTCGAGAAGCAAATTATTGCCTATCACGAGGCAGGCCATGCCATCACCGCCAGGTCCCTCCCGGAAGCGGATTCTGTACACAAGATTTCTATCATCGCCCGCGGGCAGGCGGGTGGGTATACCTTGATCCTGCCAGAAACAGACCGCACCCTAGTCTCTCGCAAAAAGATGCTGGCGGATATGATCAGTCTGCTGGGCGGACGGGCAGCAGAGGAAATTGTTTTCAGTGATATCACCTCCGGCGCATCGAACGACCTGGAGCGTGTGACCAAACTGGCAAGAGAAATGGTGACTCGATTAGGTATGAGTACCGAGCTCGGACCTATGGTCTACGGCCAAAAGGACGAAATGGTCTTCCTGGGCAAGGAATTTACAGAGCAGCGCGATTACTCGGAATCTGTAGCTGAGAAGATTGACATTGAAGTCAAGCAGCTGGTTTGGGATGCTTACGCCCGGGCTAAAGAGATCCTGGTGGAGTACCGAGATGTGCTGGATAAACTGGCCGAAAAACTCCTCGAACAGGAAACCATCGAAGCTTCTGAGCTGGATGAGATCTTTCCGGTGCCAGAACCCAAAAATGGCGGTATGCCTGTCAAGAACAGCAAATAAACGACCGCTTTTGTCAGCAAATTACTACAACGGTTTCCAGGAATGGAAACCGTTGTGTGTTATCACCAGGGCTTTGTTCCCAACTGGGGCCAGGCCCTGCTGCCACTATCAGGTACAATGGCTGTTATGGATATCCCTCGCTGGAAAGAACGCCTGACCCACCTTCCCCTGGGAGAACTGCACTTTCATCCGGAGGTTGGGTCAACTAATCTGGAAGCCGAGAAGCTCATCCAGGCTGGAGTGGAGCCTTTTTCCCTTGTTATCGCCGATTCCCAGACAGCTGGGAGAGGCAGGCAGGGCAGGACCTGGATCACTCGCCCGGGACAGGCGCTGGCTTTCAGCTGGATCCTTTTTCCTGAAAAAGGGAGGATACGACCAGAAACCCTGGGAAGGATCAACGGACTGGGGGCGCTGGCTGTTGCCGAAACTATCCAGGAAAAATACGGTTTGCAGAGTGAGATTAAATGGCCCAATGACGTTTTGATCGAGGGGTCCAAAGTCGCCGGGATCCTGGTCGAGGTCCATTGGCAAGGCTGCCAGCTGATGGATGTGATCCTGGGGATTGGGATCAATGTTGGCAAAGAGTCCATTCCAGCAGACCCTCAATTTAATTTTCCGGCGACCAGTTTGGAAGGCAGCGCTGGAAAGGAAATCAACCGACTGGACCTGTTGGTTGGTTTGTTGGAATCCCTCCTGAAGTGGTACCGGCGGCTTGCAGAACCTTCCCTGATCAAAGCCTGGAATGAGCATCTGGCATACAAAAACCAGCTTGTCTCCCTGAATTCTCCCAACGGACCATTAACTGAGGGAACCTTACAGGGTGTAGAGCAGGATGGGTCCTTGATCCTGGGAACTAGCACAGGCGAGGTGCGCCATTTTCACTCTGGCGTGATCCAGCTGCGTTTGGTTGACAGATCCTGAAAATAAGCTACACTACAAAAAGACTCACTAGTCCGGGGAGTACAGCCATGTCATTAGATGATATCCGGAACCAATTTGATGATGATTTTGAATTTTCGGAAGATCAGATCTGGGGGGAACATGAACCTAAACCTCAATTCTTGGGAATGACTCCTGCCCAGCGGTTTATCCTGGCACTCTTATTTTTCCTTTCTGCCACGATACTGAGCGTTTTTTGTCTGCTGGTCACGGGCAAGGTCGCACTTCCTTTCTAGATTGAAATGCTAAAAAACGGTTTCCGTGAATAATGGAAACCGTTTTTCTGTTTTGCGGGATTGGACCCTATTTTTCTGGATCTTCCTCCTGCTGGATATCCAGTTCCTGGTCCGCGAAGCGAGCGATGGATACTACTACATCATCCTCCCTCATTTGCATGACCGACACACCCTGAGCAACCCGGTTGTATTGTGAAATTGTCTCTGCCCGGGTTCGCATCACTGTGCCTTCCGCGGAGATGACTGTGATCAGATCCCCCTTGGTTTGTACTACCCTGGCCGCGGCGATATGACCAATCTTATCCAGGGCGTTCTTATCAACAGTTAATACACCCATCGTTGCCCGGCTGCGGATGGGGTAGGCAGTTAGATCTGTTCTTTTTCCGTATCCTTTGTCAGTTATGGTCAGCAGATCGCCGCCTTTTTCGACGATATCCATTCCGATCACTTCATCGCCTTCCCGGAGGCGGATGCCGATCACGCCCATTGCTGGCCGGTTCATGGGGCGGACATCCTTTTCCTTGAATCGGAGGGCATACCCATTTCTCGTGACAATAATCAATTCATCCTTGCCGCTGGAAAGCTGAACCCATCCCAACAGGTCATCCTCCTTGAGGTTGATCGAGATTAGCCCGGAAGGACGGACGGACTCAAATTCTGACAAGTCCACTCTTTTTATCAGTCCGTTTTTGGTCACCATGGTGCAGAATTTGGCTTCCTTGAAATCCGCTACTGGCACAATGGCGGTGATTTTTTCATTTGGGTCAATAGTAAGCACGTTGACGATTGGTAAACCCCGGCTGGTGCGGCTTGCTTCGGGAATGCGGTAAGCTTTGGATGCATAAACTTTCCCCCGGTCTGAGAAGAAAAGCACCGTATTGAGGGTCCGGGCGGGAATCAAGGCCATGATTTCATCCTCATCACGGGTGCTGTGGCCTTTTACGCCGATTCCCCCACGTTTTTGGGCCCGATAAGTGCCAGCCTTCACGCGCTTGATATATCCCCTCTCGGTGATGCTGATCAGGATGGGCTGGTCATGGACCAGGTCCTCCTCATTGATCTCTTCATCTGCGTCAGGAGCGATGTCTGTCCTGCGGTCATCGCCATATTTTTCCACCAGCTCTGCCAGGTCATTTTTGATGATTTTAAGCTGTTTCTTCTGGCTTTTTAGCAGGCTTTTCAATCCCTTGATTTGTTGGATCAGGTCCTTGTGCTCGTCCTCAATTTTTTGACGTTCCAGCGCGGCCAGGCGCTTCAGCTGCATGTCCAAGATAGCTTGGGCCTGAACCACCGTCAGGCTGAAACGTTCCACCAAGGTAGACTTGGCAGTATCTGTATCGGCTGAGTTCCGGATGGTTTCGATCACATCATCCAGGTTAGCCAGGGCGATCAGAAGACCGTCCAAGATATGAGCCCGGGCTTCGGCTTTGTTAAGTTCATATCTGGTCCGGCGCTGGATGATGTCCAAACGGTGATCAATATATATACGCAAGGCTTGTTTGAGGGAGAGCAGTACGGGCTCATCATCGATCAGGGCCAGCATCTGGACGCCAAACGTGGTCTGGAGCGCTGAATATTTATAGAGCTGGAAAAGCACTTTGCGTGGTTGGGCCGTTCGTTTCAGCTCGATTACGATGTTCATTCCTTCCCGGTCAGATTCATCTCGCAGATCTGATATCTCCTTGATCTTGTCTTCCCGTACCAGGGTTGCGATACGTTCGATCAGGGTGGTCTTTTTAAGCAGGAAGGGGATCTCTGTGATCACGATCCGGAACTTGCCGCCCTGGTCCATTTCTTCAATATGGGCCCTGCCGCGCAGTATGATCCTGCCCCGGCCGGTGACATAGGCCTGGCGGATGCCCTCATCGCCGATGATGGTTCCACCTGTGGGAAAATCCGGGCCAGGGATCAGCTTCATGAGGTCATCGAGACTAACTTTATCGAGGTTATTGTAATTATCGATCAGGAGGTTAATCCCCGCGGATAGTTCCTTCAGGTTGTGGGGGGGGATATTGGTGGCCATGCCCACAGCAATGCCTGAAGCTCCGTTGAGGAGCAGGTTGGGAAGGCGGGCAGGCAGGGCGCGAGGTTCCTTGAGGGAGCCGTCAAAATTGTCAATAAAATCTACCGTGTCTTTATCAATATCTGCCAGCATTTCCTCGGAGATCGAGTCCATGCGGGCTTCAGTGTAGCGCATGGCGGCTGGTTCATCGCCATCTATAGATCCAAAGTTCCCCTGGCCATCAACCATCGGGTACCTCAGGGAAAAGTCCTGCGCCATTCTTACCATCGCGTCATACACTGCGCTATCTCCATGGGGGTGGTATTTACCGAGGACTTCCCCGACGATACGGGCAGATTTCTTATAGCCGCTGTTGGAGCGGATGCCCATATCGTACATCGCATAGAGGATCCTGCGGTGGACAGGTTTCAGCCCATCCCGGGCATCCGGCAGCGCCCTGGCCACGATCACACTCATGGCATAATCGAGGTAGGAAGAACGCATTTCCTGATCAATATTGATAGATTTTACAGAGCCAATATCCATATATAGATCCTTCTAAAAATTCAGGATATATTAATGAAAACGTGTGCTGCTTGAAGAGAAGCACACACGCCTTAATTATACCACTCCAGCCCTCTCAAAATGCCTTTGGAGCGCCCAGGAGAAGCCTTCAGGAGAACAAAAAAAAACTGCTAATTTGGAGTGCACCTCCCCCAGGTGGACAAGTAAATACCGACACTCCCACAGTTAATTATACAAACTGACGCCTGAATTCAAAGGCGTCAGTTTCCATTTTAGCTGGGGGTGATCCTGGGTATTGAAATGGATGTAATCATCCCCAACCTGAACAGCATCAAAAAAGTCTTTGATGACCGCCAGATAGACAAATCCTCGCTGGGTTGGGATGCAGATAATTACCCTGCCCCATATTTGATTGGTCCCATTGCTCCTGAAGCTCTGGCCCATCAAATCAGGATAGGCATGAATAGCTCCACAGCCATTGTTGATGAGTCTGCAGGGGTTTCTTTTCCTCCCCATACAAAAACACCTCCCTTGCTTCCATTGCAAGAGAGGCGTCTTGATTATTGGGTGCTGTTTTGGGGGTTCAGTTCATAACAACCGTTTTATTGGTGATTGTAGGCTCTATTTCAGCCCGCCAGGTACTCGTTGATGGCTTTCGCGGCCACGCGTCCAGCTCCCATGGCTTTGATCACTGTGGCACTGCCGGTGACGATATCTCCGCCTGCGAAAACGCCCTGTTTTGAGGTCTGACCTGTCTCCTCATCCGCTAGGAAGGTGCCCCATTTGCTGGTTTTCAGGTCTGGGGTCGTTTCGGCGATGAATTTTCGCGGTCTGGTGCCCAGGGCGACGATGACTGTATCGGCTTCGATGATATGCTCTGAGCCTTCAATAGGGATTGGCCGCCTTCTGCCTGAGTCATCCGGTTCACCAAGCTCCATTTTGATGCATTCTACCTGAGTGACGTTATTTTTTTCATCTCCGATGAAACGGACCGGGTTGGTCAGCAGGTTGAAAATGATCCCCTCTTCTTCAGCATGGTGGATCTCTTCTTCCCTGGCGGGCATCTGGTCCCGAGCGCGGCGGTAGATAATACTTACTTCTGTGCCATCTCCCCCCACACGCTTTGCGGACCGGGCGGAATCCATGGCCACATTACCTGCTCCGATCACCGCAACCTTTTTGCCCACTTTGACAGGCGTGACATATTCTTCTCGATAGGCTTTCATCAGGTTGACCCGGGTCAGGAATTCATTGGCGGAGCTGATGCCGTTCAGGTTTTCTCCTGGCAAATTCAGGAACACGGGCAATCCTGCGCCGGTGCCGATGAATACCGCGTCAAAACCATCCTCCTCCATCAGCTGGTCGATGGTCCGGGTCTTGCCGATCAGCATGTTGAGCTTGATCTCAGCGCCCAGCTTCTTGATGGTATCGATCTCCGAGGCCACAATGGATTTTGGCAAGCGGAACTCCGGGATGCCGTAAACAAGTACGCCGCCGAGTTCGTGCAGGGCCTCATATATGGTGACTTGATGGCCTGCTTGCAGCAGCTCGTAAGAAACTGTGATGCTGGCTGGGCCGGATCCGATCACCGCCACTTTTTTACCGCTTTTAGGGGCGATTTCAGGTAAACTGACTTTCCCGTGTTCTCGTTCATAATCGGCCACAAAACGTTCCAGACGACCAATGGCCACAGGCTGATCGATTTTACCGACCACACAAACCTGCTCACACTGCTCTTCCTGGGGACAGACCCGTCCACATACCGCGGGAAGGAGATTGGTTTCCTTGATTTTCTGGGCAGCCCCGATGAAATCTCCTTCTGTGACCAGGTGGATAAATCCGGGGATGTCCACGGAAACCGGGCAGCCATCCACACAGGGATGAGTGGGACACTGTAAACAGCGTTTTGCCTCGGTTAATGCCAGTTCTTCCGAGAATCCTAGAGTCACCTCATTGAAATCCCGGTTGCGTTCCTCCGGGGATCGAACGGGCATCTCCTGACGGGGAATGCGTTCCTTTTTCTTGCGGGGGGGCCGGGAGCGTTTTTCTTCGGCCATTATGATCTCTCCTGTTCTGCGTCAGCGATAATTTTTTCCATTTGGCAGGCTTGCTCGGTATCGTAATAATGATGCTTGGCGATTTGTTCATCAAAATCAACCAGGTGGGCGTCGAATTCCGGGCCGTCTACGCAGGCGAACTTAACTTCGTCGCCAACTGTGACCCGGCAGCCTCCGCACATGCCGGTCCCATCGATCATGATTGCGTTCAGGCTGGCAATTGTTGGTATTTCATAAGGTCGGGTCACTTCTGCGACGGCTTTCATCATCATGGTTGGGCCAATCGCAACCACGAAATCAATTTTCTTACCTTCATCGATTAAGCCTTGCAGCACGGTGGATCCAAAGCCCTTGATCCCATAGCTGCCATCATCAGTTGTGATGATCAACTCGTCACTCACCGCGCCAAGCTCCTCTTCCAGGATCAGAAGCTCCTTGTTGCGGGCGCCATTGATGGTGATGACAGTATTTCCGGCTTCTTTGAGTCCCTTGACAATTGGATAGAGTACGGCTGTGCCAACACCTCCCCCAACACAGACGACTGTGCCAAAATTATCCATGTGGGTTGGTTTGCCGAGTGGCCCCAGCACGTCTGTGAGCTCATCCCCTTCCTCATAGCCGCTTAGCACATGAGTGCTGAACCCCGCATCCTGGATGATCAGGTCAATGGTGCCCTTCTCCAGATCTGAATCCACGATTGTGAGGGGGACCCGTTCGCTGGTCTCGTCTGCCCGGATAACCACAAACTGGCCGGGTTTCCTGGCCCGGGCGACCTCTGGTGCCTCAACGCTGAAACGGGTGATTTTTGGGGCAAGAACGCGTTTCCTGGTAATTTTATGCATAGCACACTCCTGAGAAACTGGCGGGAATAATTATACCTCCTGGCACATTATAAATTATAACCATTCAGATTGTCAGTTCATCCCTGTTTTTGGTGTAACATGTCATATATTCCCAAGGGATATATTGCCTGCATTCTTGGTAGACTTTATTGGAAAAGAAGAACCGGTCAGGTTATTGGGTTCCTCCATTTCTGGATCAGCTGATATGATAAATAGAAACGCCAGGTTTATCTGGAGTGAGGGTTTGATGACCAGAGAAAATACAACGCAATCGCAAGCGCACCCCGCGGATCGCGGGAAGCCTGCCTTCCCGCGCCGCTATTACAGGGGGTGGAAGCCATTCTGGAGGGATTTAAAATACCTGTTTTCCCGTCAAGAGCAGATCAAGGAAGCCATGCGCTCCGATTTGATCACTCCCGCGTTCCGGGAGCGTTTGATGCTGGCTGTCACTGAAGTTAATCGCTGCCGGTATTGCCGGACTTTCCATGTTGGCCAGGCCAGGGAAGCAGGGATCACGAGTGAGGAAATTGCCATATATCTCAGCGGAACCATCCCCGAAGATATCCCGGAAGACCAGAAACTGGCAGTCTGTTTCGCCCAGCATTGGGCTGAAAGTGAAACCCTCCCTGACCCGGAATTTCAAACCCGGGTCATTCAAGCTTACGGAGAGAAAACCTTCCAGGCGATGTCGATCGTGCTGAGGATGATCTGGATGGGGAACCTGATGGGCAATACGGCGGATTATTTGCTCTTCAAGATCACTTTTGGAAAATTGGGAGTGTAAATCCTCCTGCAAGATCCTGATTGTGCGGATCTTCGTTAGCGTAATTCTGGCAGGGATTTAGGGGAAGAAAACCCAGCTCCAAGAACTCATGGTATGATTGTTGAAGTTAAAAATAGCTGCTAAGAGCGGATATAAACAGGAATCCCTTTCACAAGTAATCTGATAGGGGTTTTTAGTGTTATTGGGGTCTATATGACCTCCGGAAACTGAACCGGGACCACTGCAAGCATGTACAGACAATGTTGATATCCATGTGGAGAAGATTATGCAAGAGAAACTTAATAGATTGAAAGAGATATTGGGTGTTGTAGCTGATCTTAATGGCGCGGCCGCCTTATTAGATTGGGATCAGCAGACTTATATGCCCCCCGGAGGCGTGAACAACCGGGGCTACCAGATGGCCACCCTGGAGAGTATGGCACATTCAAAGTTCGTCTCTGACGAAGTTGGCACGCTCCTGGAAGAGCTGAAACCCTATGGCGAGTCCCTTGATCCTGAGAGCGACGATGCTTGCTTGATCGAAGTGACTCAGCGGGAATATCAGAAGTCCGTCAAGGTACCCAATGCGTATGTTGCTGAGTGGTCAAGGGTAACAACCCTGGCTCACGGAGCCTGGGAAGAAGCCCGCAAGAATGATGATTTCGCTCATTTCCAGCCCCATCTGGAAAAGATTGTCGAGCTGCGGCGGCAATATGCCGATTTCTTTAAGCCCTACGACCATGTTTATGATCCCTTGCTGGATGATTTTGAGCCGGGGATGACAACTGCTGAGGTGCAGGAAATCTTCACGAGCATGCGCCCCAAGCAGGTCGAATTAATCAAGGCTATTGCTGAACAGCCCCAGGTGGACGACAGCTTCCTGCATCTGCACTATGAAGAAGAAGGGCAGTGGGAGTTTGGCGAGACTGCTATCACCAAGTATGGGTATGATTGGAACCACGGGCGTCAAGACAAAGCAGCCCATCCCTTTACGACAAACTTTGGGTTGGGCGATGTCCGGATCACCACACGCGTGGATGAGAATTTCCTCAATACTGCCCTGTTTGGCACCTTGCACGAGGCTGGACATGCTATTTATGAGCAGGGTGTGGCTGGCGAATTGGACCGCACCCCACTGGGAAAAGGGGCTTCTTTGGCTATCCATGAATCCCAGTCCCGTATGTATGAGAACCTGCTGGGAAGGTCCTATGATTTTTGGGTCCACTTCTACCCGCAGCTGCAGGAAAGGTTCAAAACCCAGTTGGGCAATGTGGACCTGGATGCTTTTTATCAAGGCATTAACAAGGTAGAACCATCCCTGATTCGTGTTGAAGCGGATGAAGCGACCTATAACCTGCACATCATGCTGCGATTGGAGCTGGAAATTGCTCTCATGGAAGGCAAACTGGCAGTTTCTGACCTGCCCAGTGCCTGGAATGACCGCATGAAAGATTACCTGGGTGTGATCCCGCCTAACGACACGGAAGGTGTTCTCCAAGACGTGCACTGGTCAGCGGGTATTTTGGGGTATTTCCCGACCTATGCCCTGGGCAATCTGGTTTCCAACCAGCTCTGGGAGAAGATCAACCAGGATATCCCCGGCCTGTCCGCGCAAATCCAAGCAGGGAATTTTACGGAGTTGCTGGCCTGGCTGTGGGAGAATGTCCACCGTCATGGCGCGAAGTTCAAACCCCAACACTTGGTCAAGAAAGTTGTGGGAACTAGCATTTCACCTGAACCATACCTGAAATACTTGAATGAAAAATTCGGGGCAATTTACGGACTTTAGGAGACAAAAAAAGGATCACTGATTATAATCAGTTGCAATACTGACAGGAAGGTGAACCAGTGGGGCAGATTTTGTTTGTTGATGATGATACCGATTCGTTGGCAATGTATGTGAAAGCGGTCTCGCTTGCAAATCACGAGGCAGATATTGCTTCCAGCGCCATGGAAGGTTGGGATCTGATCAAGGAAAACAGCTATGACCTGATTTTCGTTGATCTCAACATACCTGGCATGTCGGGGTACGAGCTGCTGCAGAAGATGCAAGGCGATGAGCGGGCCAAAGCTACGCCCGTGATCATTATCTCCGCCATGCCAGAAGAAAACAGCCTGGTGGACGATGTGCTCAAGGCCGGAGCCCAATTATTCCTTGAAAAACCAGTTGCCCTCGATGAGTTGTACTCAGTGATCGAAAAGTATAGAAGTTAATGGTCACCACACAGATGGAAAACTTCCTTCGATAATGAAGCGCTGCTGGTTTGCCCCGCTCCTCGCCCTACTCCTTTTCTTAGCTGCTGGATGCTCCGGGCATCCTTGGACGCCTTTGCCGACTTTAATTCCAGAAGATAAATTGCCTACTGTAATTGAATTGACTGCCCAAGCGCTGGTCGATGAAGGGCTGGTGACACCTCCCGTAACCATGACCAGCGCTCCTCCTTCAGTAACACCTACCCCCACAATAACGAATACACCGCTCACCCCGACAACTCCTCCTGATTCGCCAACGCCAACTCTAAACTTTGAGCTGAGCACACCAGAACCAATCAGGGTTCCCCACCCCCTGCCCCAGGCCGAAATTCAGATCGTCAGTCCAGGGCGCTTGTCGCGTGTTACCTCTCCCTTTTTGCTGCATCTTTATTTGACTCCTCCCCGTAATGATCGAGGAGAGGATATGGTATATCAGATCTCCCTTTATGGCGAAAACGGAAAGCTAATCAACCGCAAAACCATTACACGCAGCCCCGAGGAATTTGGAGATGCCCACCTGGTCCTGGATATCGACTTTAAGATCTCTGGAAAAGCTGAAGCGGCCCGGCTGGAAATCAGTTCAGTGGATCCTTATTATCGGGTAACAGCTATGGAAACCACAGATGTCATCCTGCTGGCAGAGGGGGAAGAAGAGATCAAATCAATCCTGTATTTATATGCAGACATGGTCATCCAGCAGCCAATCCCCAGCACTTTGATTCAGGGTAACAAATTGTTCGTCCAGGGTTTGACCCGGATCGCTCCAGATGGCGAGCTGATTGTGGAATGTGTCAACCGTGAAGGCGGCCAGGTTGGTTCTGGGGTGATAGAGGTGGATGAGGAAGACCTGGGCGATGGGTATCGTTCCTTTGAAGGTGAAATCCCCTTCCAGGTAGGCTATTCTTCCTGGATCCGGGTTCAGGTGATTGCCCGGGATGGTATATTCTCAGGTATACAGGCTCTTTCCAGTGTGGAGGTACTTGTCAGCCCCTGATCTGTGGGCTCGCTATTAGCTCCGGCTGAAGCGTTTCCGAATGGCTTCTGTGAGCTGTCGTAATTCCTCCGTCTTAAGAATGGCCAATCCCGTGCTGTAAACGACAATGGCGATGAGGATCCCACCCAGGGTGAAAACCCAATGGGGGAAATTTCCTGCCAGGGAAGACCAGACCCAGATCCCGAAAGCCATCAATGCTCCCGCGGCCAGCGCTTTCCCCAGACCAGCCCAGAGCAGCGAACCCTCCAACCCTCCCAATCGTCTGCGCATGATCAATACCAGGCCAACCATTTCTAGGGCTGTTGCCAGGGTATTGGCCAGGGCAAGCCCGCCGTGGGGCATCCAGCCCCAGCGCTGGAACAAGGAAGAAAAGAGAAAACTGAATCCCGCGTTGAGGGACATCGCCCCCATCCCGATCAGCACCGGGGTCCTGGTATCGTGCAGGGCATAAAAGCTCCGGGCCAGGATCTCTACCAGGGCATGTCCCACAAGGCCAGCGCTGTACCACAGCAAAGCCCAGGCAACCAACCGGGTGGAAAAGGCGGTGAACTCGCCCCGCTGGTAAATGAAGGCGACGATCGGCTCTCGCAATAGGATCAGGCCCAGGCTGGCGGGAACGGAAAGCAGCAAAATTCCCCGCATGGTAGCAGCCAGAGAGCCCCTCATTTCAGTTAGCTTGTTTTTTGCCACCTGGGTGGAAAATGTAGGCAGGGCGGCAATGGCGATGGATTGAGCGATCGCGGCCTGCGGCATGTACATCAACGTGAAAGCCATTTGAATCGCGGTGACGCTTCCATCAGGCTGCATGGAAGCCAGACGGACGTTGATCCAGAAATTGAGCTGGACAACTGCCACGCCCAGCAGGCGGGGGCCCATTAAACGGGCAACCTCGCGAACGTAGGGGGATTTTAATCCCAGGGAGGGGGAATAGGAGCCGTTCTGCTTCAGGAGCAGGGGCAGCTGGAGGACGAGGTGACCGGCAGCGCCGATCAACACCCCCCAGGCCAGACCATAGATGCCAAGTTTAGGCGATAGCACCACCACACCAAAGACCATTCCCAGTTGATACATGGCCGGGGTCAGGGCAGGGATAAAAAATCTCTGGCGGGAATTGAGGATGCCCATCACCAGGCCGCTGAGCCCAAACAGGACGGCTGAAGGCAGCATCAAGCGCGTTAGCGAGATGGCCAGAGCCTCCTTGGCTGGATCTGCCGCAAATCCGGGCGCGATCACATAGCGGATGAGCTGGGGGGCGTACACAGCCGCTAAGCCGGCCAGGAGAATGGTGATTATGAGAATCAGGTTGAATATCGAAGAGGCCAGGCGCCAGGCATCCTGGCGTTTTTCCTTGGCCAGTAAGCTGGTGAAGGTGGGTATAAAAGCGGACCCCAGCGCCCCTCCAGCGACCAGGTTAAAAAGGGTTTCAGAGATCCGGTTGGCCGCGTTAAAGGCCTCCATGGCGTCTGTGGTCCCGAAAGCCTTAGCTGCCAGGATCTGCCGAACCAGACCGGTTAAATTACTGAGCACAAAAGCAGCCGTCACGAGACTGGCAGCGCGGGCTATTTGGCGGTTGGCAGAGAGGGAATCCGGGGGGAGGGATTCTTTGTTCACAATCAAGGATTATATCATCTCCTGTTCCCCGAAAAACGGGCGATTTCCTGACCCAGGTTCTAAGGAAAACTATATCTCGGTATGCTATAATCGCTCCAGAAATTGAGTATCTCCCGACAGCATTTTCTGTCAAAGATTAACCTACAAGGTGAAATGATGTTAGAGAAAATTGTCCGTTTGGTTGGGGGGGATCCCCATCGAAAAATACTGGAAGGACTTGCTGCGGAAGTAGCGGAAATTAACGCGTTGGAAAGTGAATATGAAAGACTGGATGATCAGGCCCTGAAGGGAAAAACAGAGCAGTTCCGGCGGCGGTTAGCCAAGGGAGAGAGCTTGGAGGATGTCCTTCCGGAGGCCTTTGCTGCTGTGAGGGAAGCCAGCAAGCGGATGATTGGCCAGCGACACTATGATGTGCAGATGATCGGGGGCATTGCCATGCATCGCTGTTTTGTGGCCGAAATGAGGACTGGGGAAGGGAAAACTCTTGGTGCAACCCTCCCTCTCTATTTGAATGCCCTAACGTTGTCCAAGGAATGGGTGAAAAAAGCCAGGTCGGCCTGGGGTGAGGACCCTGATGAATGGCAGTTCAGCCCTCTGGACGGCCAGCCTGTCGGAAGGGGCGTTCACCTGGTGACAGTGAATGATTATCTGGCTCGCCGTGACGCGCGCTGGATGGCGCCGATTTACGATTTCTTGGGATTGAGTGTTGGCGTTCTCCAAATGGCAGCCAGGACTGAGCATGGGAAGAAGGCGTTCCTGGTAAATCCCGATAACAAATCTCCCCAGGAGGATCGCAACCAGCTGGATATGGTTCTACGGAAAGAAGCTTACCAGGCGGATATCCTTTACGGAACCAATAACGAATTTGGTTTTGATTATCTTCGGGATAACATGGCCATGCAGCTGGAGAATCGGGTCCAGCGCGGCCACCATTATGCCATTATCGATGAGGTTGATAATGTCCTCATCGATGAAGCCAGGACCCCCCTGATCATTTCTGGACCATCCCACGATGATCCAGAGTGGTACCGCCGGATGGCGACTGTGGTTAAGAAGCTTAAGCCGGAAGATTACGAGATCAGCATCCGGGACCGTAATATTACCCTCACTCCCCTGGGGGAAATGCACGTGGAGGAATTACTTGGCCAACCTTTGGGAGACCCGGATAATCCAGAGGACATCACACCGGAGCAGGCTCGGCTGCTGGGTTATCTTGAGCAGGCACTGCGGGCAGAGTATATTTTTAAGCGGAACAAGGATTATCTTGTCCAGGCTGGCAAAGTTGTCATCATTGATGATTTCACCGGGCGATTGATGCCAGGCAGACGCTGGTCAGATGGTCTGCACCAGGCGGTGGAAGCCAAGGAAAATGTCAAAGTCCAGAGTGAAAATGTCACCTATGCCACGATCACCATCCAGAATTATTTCAGGATGTATGAAAAGCTGTCGGGTATGACCGGCACGGCAGTTACTGAATCAGAGGAGTTCAATGAGATCTACAACCTGGACCCCATTGCCATCCCGACCAACCTGGATTATGTTGCCAGCCTGGAAGATACTTCCCTGGTCACACTCGTTGGCAAAGAACCTGATAGTGGTTTTGAATTTACATATTACGCTGATAAGAACGACCCGGATAAGACCCCCCTTTACTGGAAGCGGAAGGATTATTCAGATCTGATCTATCTCAGCGAGGAAGCAAAACTCAGAGCTATTACCGAAGAGATCCTTAAATTTCACGTTATTGGCCGCCCTCTGCTGGTTGGTACAACCTCTGTTGAGAACTCTGAGCAGCTGTCCAACCGGCTGGCCGGTCCCTCTATCCGGACCTTGCTGTACACTTTGATGATCCGGGAGAGCTGGATGAGGAAAAACAATCGCTTCCCCGATGGACGGCGTATTCCAGAATTACAGCCATTAAACGTTCCCCTCAGCGAGCTAAAGGTAGGAAACCTCCGCAACCTGGTCAAGGAGCTGGAACTGGATTTGACCCTTAATGTCAACGATCCGGAAAACATCCAGCTGCTGCTGGATATCCTGGAACTGAATGACTCCCATCAAGACCGGTTGATCCAGGTGCTGAAAAGAGGGGTAGAGCACAATGTGCTCAACGCTCGCAAACATACTGAAGAGAGCCAGATCATTGCTGGTGCCGGGGCTTTTGGTGCGGTGATGATTGCTACCAGCATGGCAGGCCGCGGGGTGGACATTAAACTGGGGGGAGAATTGGCCGAGGAGATCACTGCCGATGTGGTTAGGGTGTTGACTCGGGCTGGTTATAAGGATCCCTTTGAGCTCTCACTTGCTGAACAGGAAAAACTGATCCGCCAGCTGGATAAAGAGGATTACGGGATTTACGATACAGAGATCAACTTCTTCTTGCAGCACATGCAAGACAAGGAACGGGTGAAAGCCCTGGGAGGGCTGCATGTGATCGGTTCTGAGCGCCATGAAGCCAGGCGCATCGATAACCAGCTCCGGGGCCGTGCGGCACGCCAGGGAGACCCCGGATCATCCCGGTTTTACCTTTCCATGGAGGATGAACTGATGGCCCGCTTTGGCGGCCAGCAGATGGAAGTTTTGATGAACCGCCTGCAGGTGGACGAGTCCATGCCAATCACCAATCCCCTGGTGGACCGTGTTGTGGAGCAATCCCAGAACAGGGTTGAGGGAGCCAATTTTGATGTTCGTAAACATCTGCTGGAATATGATGATGTCCTGAATACCCAACGTTCTAAGATCTACGAGCAGCGCGACCGTGTGTTTCTGAAAAGCGATCTCTCCGGGGATATTCTGGAGATGCTGCGCGATGAGGTCCATATGCGTGTTGAAAACACGCTTTGGGAAGGGAGTGATGTCGCCGATCAAGGCAGTCCCTGGCGTTTATTAGCCTGGGTGACCCAGCTCCAGCCTACATTGACATTCCAGAACCGCCAGGTGCCTTCTTTCACCACTCGACTGCTCTTGAATGAAATCCTGGAGAAGGTTCCAGAGATGGAGGCAGCAAGAGTAAAGTCGATTTTATTAGACCTGGGGAAACACGCCCTGGCTGCAGAAGAGGCTTATGCCCTCGAAGCGGTAGATCGTATTGTCGAAGACCGCCAGTTCCGCTACCGGGATCAACTCGATATGCGCCTGGATACCCTGGATACCTATCTTGATGGGTTATCTTTTGGAAGTGAGGAGCCTTTGAACCCTCAGGCAGTATTCACCGAGCTCTGCGAGTTGACCAGAACACGATTCGAGCTTACTCCTGCCCAGATCAAAGAGTTAGCGGGGGGCCCGAGCCCGGCGCTTGATGAGGAGTTGAGGGCGCAGATCGAGTCCCAGCTTGAGGGCATAGAGATCAAAAGGCTGATAGGTGCAGTAGAACGATTGCTGGGATCATCCCTGGAAGTAGACGAAGTCCAAGTGGGCACGTTGGCTTGGGAGAATGCGTCAGGCTGGATTGCTGAGCGGGTTAAAGAGTACTTCCAGGACCGGCGGAAGGCTTATTTTGATGACCCGGATGATGCTCGAGTAGTTAAGAGCATTGAAGCTGGTTTGAAGGAGATTTCCGGAGAGAGATTGTCAGAATCGGATTTGATCAGACTTCTGGGCCTGATGGCTGAGGGGCGTCAAGCGGCTTTTGATAAGAAAAGCCACAGGCGTATCTGGCTGAGAACCCAACGTTTACGCTATCATTTTTTCGCTGCAGAGCTGCTGATTATGAAGTCACCTGAAGAGATGGAAATTGAAATCCTCGATCACCTCGGAAATGCCCGACAGGTCGTACAGGAAGCCTGGGGGGAGATTGAGCTGACCCGGTTGAAAGACCTCAAACTACCTGACCTGGAAAGTGACTTGCGCGACCAGCTCCGAGAGGAGTTGGGCGAGGACACTTACCTGCAGGCTGCGGAAACAGAAATCGAAAACCTGGCGGAAGACATCCGGGGCAGAGTTCGAAAACTCCTGGGCAGATCTGTGATGAGTAAGATTTATCGAGATTTATTCCTGAGAGTGATCTCAGAGCTGTGGGTAGAGTATCTGACTGAGATGGAAGCGCTTCGGGTAGCGATCGGCCTGGAGGCCTATGCCCAGCGGGACCCGTTGGTACAGTATAAATCGCGCGGATTTGAGATGTTCCAGAGGTTGATGGATGATATGCGTGTGGGCGTGGTAAACCGCATGTTCACTTTCCAACCCCGAAATCTTGAGCGAATCCAGGCGGCGGTCGATAATGGATAGATTGAAATCCTAATATTCTGGATTCTGTGAAAGAACCAGGTCTATAATAAGCTTCTGCCCCGGTTATAGTTCTAACCGGGGTATGAGTTGCAAATACAGACCTAGCAGTAGAAAATAGGGGAGGTATAGTCGAGTTCTGTGAAACTTGGATCTTGAGAGTGAGCCCGGTTATTCATAGAAAGACTCACACTGCCGTATGATTTTTTTATTTCTTGTTTGCTTCTGATATTCCAGACCGCCCAATATTAGAAATTCAGTGAGGCAGCATGGAATTTTTTCATTAACAGAATCCAAATAGGTAGGGAGAGTTTATGCTCAAGGTGGAGCCTCCGTCCGGGATTTTTGTTAGATCTGCTTTTTCAGGTACAATAAATACTATTATTTCTGAACTTATGGAAAGAACAGCCATGACGGAAATCATCCCCCCGGAAGTTTCAGATTTCTATAAGGTTCTTCCCAAGATAGAACTTCATCGACACCTGGAAGGGTCTTTGCGCGTCCCCACCATGATGGAGATCGTCCGGGCTCACGAGATGGATGTCAAGAACACTGGATACCTCCGGCCCCTGGTTCAGGTGGACCACGATGAACCCTATACTTTCGAGAATTTTCTTTCAAAATTCGGTACGCTAAGGCTGTTTTACAAATCTCCCGATATTATTAAACGTGTGAGTTGGGAAGCTGTTGAGGATGCGGCCCTGGATAATGTCCGCTATATGGAGCTGCGTTTTACCCCTGCCGCTCTCAGCCGGGCCCAGGGTTTCCCAATGGCCCAGGTTGTGGACTGGGTGATTGAAAGTGTGCACCAGGCTGCAGACCATTTCCAGGTGATGGTGCGTTTGATCATCAGCATCAACCGGCATGAAAGCCTCGACATTGCCGGGGAAGGACTAGAAATTGCCATGGCGAGGAAAAAAGATGGCATTGTTGGGGTGGATCTGGCTGGGAATGAGGCAGAATTTTCAGCGGAGCCTTTCCGGGATTTATTTGAAGAAGCCAGACAGGGGGGATTGCGTGTTACGATACATGCCGGAGAATGGAGTGGGGCAGAAAACGTTCGCCAGGCAATTGAAGATCTGGGTGCTGACCGGATAGGACATGGGATCAGGGTCCTGGAAGATCCCCGGGTGGTTGCCCTGGCTCGGGAACGTGGTACGGTATTTGAGGTATGTGTTACCAGTAACCTCCATTCCGGAGTTGTGGACAAAGTATCAGATCACCCTATCGTGAAAATGATAGAAAGTGGATTGAATGTCACCATTAATACTGATGATCCCAGTATCTCCCGGATCAACCTTTCCAGCGAATATCAAACGGTACACAAGGACCTGGGAATCTCTATGGATATGATTGGAACCCGGGTAAAGGCGGCAGCCCAGGGGGCCTTCCTGCCCGCTGAGCTGCGTAGTAAATTGGCAAATGCGATTGAAAAGGAATTTATGCGCAGGCTGATCCTGCCGGATTAGGTTTTATTCCCTGTTTTGTTCCCATTCCCTGACAGCATCATTTATTAGTTTGCGGATCTCAGGATCTGGAATTTCTGACACATCATTATAGGAATCCAATCCCACCCAGAAGCGAATCTCCTTATTATGATTTTCCATTAAGTGGATGCCTTTACCTGCCGCGGGCAATCCATGCAGCTTCCGCTGCAGGATATCATTTACCTCATCGACAACGCTGAGCATCTTAATCTCGCCTTCATTGTCGTCTTCTGGTTCCAGGATCGCGCCCAGTACCGGTTCTTCCACTAAGAGTTGTGGGGCAGGTTCGGGTTTTAGGGGCAATTGCTCATGGACAGTGACAATGTTCAAGATCTCTTTTGGAAGGGCTTCTTTATCAAGATATTTTCCGTTGACTTCATAGACAGGCGCAGACCCTTCTTCCTTCCAAACCTTGAGTAGTAGTTGTGAGTTCGGGGTGGGTTTTTTTATTTCTGGCTCTCCCTCCATGCCGGGAGTGGCTGGTCCGGTTCCCGCGTGGTCAGAAGGTTCATCAACCTCTTCCTTTTGGAAGAGTCTCTTCAGGAAAGGAGCATCCAGCGAAATCAAAAAGAGCCCCAGGAAAAATCCAATCGCTAGGGCAAAGACAACGATGAAGATTATTAATGCGGTTTGCATTTCCATAAGTACTCCTCCTTATTCAGGAAGCGGCTGGCAGTTTGGGCAGTAGTATGTACTGCGCTGGGCAATTTTGATGCGTTTTATTGGCGTTTTACAACGCTGGCATGGAAGTCCTTCTGAATTATACACCGAGAGATATTTCTGGTAATCCCCACCCTGGTACATCCAGTCGATACTGGATCCCTGGTTTTGGATGCCTTCGCGGAGGATTTCCCTGATACTTTCCCAGAGCTGCTGGGATTCTGTCACTGATAAGGAATCGGATTTCCGGGCAGGATTCAATTTGGCCCTGTAAAGGCTTTCATCCGTATAGATATTGCCCAACCCGGCAATTAATTTCTGGTCTAATAAGAAATATTTGAGCTGCCGGCTGTGCGATTGAAGGCTTTGGTGGAAAGATTCCGGCGTAAAATCGTCTCCAAGAGGTTCCGGCCCGAGTTGACCGATCACGCTTGAGGGGTCCTCCGTGAGCCAGACTCGCCCGAATTTTCTCACGTTGATAAATGCCAGGCGGAAGCCGTCGTTGAAATTGAGGATCAATCGGTAATGTTTACCCAACGGATTCGTTTGTTCCTCCACAACCAGCTCGCCGCTCATCCGTAAATGGATGATAAGGCAGTCCCTGGAGAGGTTAACCAATAAATTCTTTCCCCGCCTGCCGATTCCGGTCACGAACTGTCCCTGGATGCGGGATAAAAATTCATCCGGCTCTGGTTCTGCCAGGGTGCCATCCCAAAGCAGTTCAGCGTTATCGATCTTTTTCCCGAGGATAGACGGCGCGCCGGATTCTCCCTGGAGCAAGTATTTACGGAAGGTTTCGACTTCAGGAAGTTCAGGCATGGGATTTATTCGTCAAACAGTTCCCCAACGCTGCGGCCTTCATGCGCTCGGCGGATAACTTCTCCCAGCAGGGGAGAGATGTCCAGGATTTCCACCTTGCGGCCTTTTTGGAGCTTTTTGATCTCTCCCGGGGAAACAGGAATTGTATTGGTGGTGATGAGATGAGTGATGGGGGATGCTGCCAGCCTTTCCACGGCAGGATCAGAAAATACGGGGTGAACAAACACTGCGCAGATATCCCGGGCCCCATTTTTCTGGGCCAGGAAAGCAGCTTCGGCCATGGAACCGCCGGTATCCACTTCATCATCAATAATGATTACGTCCCGATCTCCTATTTCACCAATCAGTGACAAGGCTTCAGCTGAATTTGTTTTCTTCTTCCTTCGTTTTTCGATAAAGGCAATCGGCACGCCCAGTTCGACTGCCAGGTTTCGCCCCTTCTTGGCGAATCCCAGGTCAACTGTTAATACGACTGGGTCTTTCATCTTGGGCAGAAGAGCGTTGATCCTGTCTTTCAGGATGTGGTAAGCGGTCAGCACATCTCCTGGAATGGAGAAAAATCCCTGGATCTGGCCGGCATGCATATCCATGGTCATATAACGGTCAGCTCCGGCGATTTCGATCATGTCTGCTACCAGGCGGGCTGTGATTGGCACCCTGGGTTTGTCTTTTTTATCTGATCGCGTGTAGCTGAGATAGGGGATCACTGCGGTTACTCTGCCGGCAGAATCCAGGCGCAGGGTTTGCAGGGTGATCAGCAGCTCCATCAGGTTGCGGTGAACGGGCCGCGAGGTATTCTGGATCAGGTAGACATCCTGCCCCCGGACACTATTATGGAGGCGGACCCAAAGGTTTTCGTTGGGAAATTCAATGATATCCATGCCGCTGCAGGATATGTTCAGGTAATTGGCAATCCCCTGGGCGACTTCGGGGATTGCGGTGCCTGCAAATATTTTAATTTCACCATACATGCCGTGATTTTCAGTTATATGGTTCGTCATGATGCCTTCCTTTCAGTCTCCAGCTGCCATTCATGCTGCAGAATACTCATGAATAAAACATCTACATACCTGCCGTTGAGATATTGTGCCTCCCGCATTTTTCCTTCCAGTGTAAAACCAGCTTTTTGGTAGGAACGTATCGCGCGCTGATTGGTTTCGAAAACGCGTAAATAAATTCTGTGAAAATTCAAACTGTCAAATCCATGTTTCAGTATCAAACGCATTGCCTTGGTTCCGAATCCCTGATCCCAGTATCTTTTTTCTCCAATGTGGACGCCAATTTCTGCATTGCGATTTTCCCAGTTGGTATTGATGAAGCCGCAGTTCCCAACAAACACCCAGACATCTTTGTGGGAATCCGGTTGAATTTCAATTGCCAGCGGTCGTTCCTGGGGAGGCCTTTTGATCATCGCAGCAAACCATTCTTCTTCCTCCGCAAGGGAGAGGGGGTAGCGCAGGGACAGCCCCTGGCGGACCTCCGGGTCATTCAGCCAGCGAACAAAATGCGGCAGATCCTCTTTTTCGATTCCACGAAAGCGGATTTGGTCACCTATGATCATAATCCAGCTCCTTCCAATAATACTTGGACTGCTTTCCAGGGAGTGAGCTTTCTGGTCACCACCCGGTCAAGCGTGTATTGATATTTCGTGGCGGAAATTTTATTTTCCCAACGAGTCCGCAGCGTGTCTCTGAGCAGCATCTCCAGTTCGTTTTTAAGGCGCTTTTCCTCCCGCCTCTGCCATTCGCCGCTGGTTCTTAAATAGTCCAAGTGGTTAGCCAGTTCGGCGATCAGCTCTGGAAACCCTTCTCCAATAGTGGAAATGGTGGGCAAAACAGGTGTGCTCCAGAGGGAGGAAGGCAGATCGTTTGTTGGTTGGGTGGCTTGTTGGGCGGGGCCGTGGTGGGCAATATCTTCTGGATGAGGTTGGGAAAGCGTCAGCATGGAACGCAAAGCCCGGAGCGTGTGATCAGCTCCGGGCTTGTCTGATTTGTTCACCACCAATATGTCAGCTATTTCCAGGATACCAGCTTTAATGGTTTGGATTTCATCTCCCAATCCAGGGGCTTCGACCACGATTGTGCTGTGGGCCAGACTGGCGATATCCACCTCCGCCTGGCCTGCGCCAACTGTCTCAATGATTATGATCTCATATCCTGCGGCATCAAAAACCTGGACAAGGTTTGCGGTAGCTGCTGCCAGTCCACCCAATGAACCCCGGGAAGCCATGGAGCGGACAAAAACGCCGGGATCTCCAGCCAGGTCCTGCATGCGAACCCGGTCCCCCAGCAGAGCTCCTCCGCTGAATGGGCTGGTTGGGTCCACGGCGATGACTGCTAGCCTGGGAGCTTTCTCTCCACCTTCAGTGCGGCGGTAGTGATAGGCCAGTTGATTGACCAGGGTGGATTTTCCTGTACCGGGCGCACCGGTCACGCCGATCAAGTGGGCTTTTCCTGTATGTGGGAAAAGCTCCTCCAGCAATTGATAGCCCTCCTGGGTGCTGTTTTCGATTTGGGTCAGGGCCCGCGAAATTGCCAGCCGTTCCCCTTTTAGGATTTCTTTTGGGTCGGTTACTGGCATGCGTTTTGAATGTCTTCTATGATCACTTGGGTGGACGTGCCCGGGCCGTAAATGCCTGCCACGCCCAGCTTCTCCAGTTCGCGTTTGTCTTCATCCGGGATAATTCCTCCTAAAAAGAGCTTGACGTTCTCAAGCCCTTGTTCCTTAAGCATTTTCTTAACTTTGGGAACCAGCGTCATATGTGCTCCGGAGAGGATAGATAACCCTACAACCTGGACATCTTCCTGGAGGGCTGCTTCCGTGATCATTTCTGGCGTTTGCCGTAATCCAGTATAGATCACTTCCATCCCGGCGTCACGCAGGGCTCGGGCAACCACTTTTGCCCCCCTGTCGTGGCCGTCAAGACCGGCTTTTGCGATTAATACCCTGATCTTCTCCTGCGCATCTCCCATACTTCCTCCAGAGTATTGATGTCCTAAAAAAATTATACACCAAAGGCCCAGAGTGCTGGATACAACCCCCGCTCTCAGGACTCAGGTCAGTTCGATCAGTAAGCTGACCGGACAATGGTCGGAACCCATCACTTGATCATGAATGATGACGTCTTCCACCTGATCTGCCAGCTCCTTGCTGATTAGAAAATAATCCAGCCGCCAACCCACATTCCTCTCCCGGGCGTTCCCCCGGTAAGTCCACCAGGTATACTGCTCTTTCTCTGGATAGAGTTCCCGGAAAATGTCCACAAAATTATGCTCCAGATAAATATCTATCCAGGCCCGTTCTTCGGGAAGAAAGCCGGTGTTGCCTTCATTGGCTTTAGGGTTGCGCAGGTCAATGGGTCGATGGCTGGTATTGAAATCTCCCGTGATAATGATCTTCTCTCCCTGGCTGTGTAGTTCGTCGCAGATTTCCAGCAGCTCCTGATAGAATTCCAGCTTGAAATCAACCCGGCTCAGATCCCTGCCCCCGTTGGGGAAATAGATATTAAAGACCCTGGCTTTCTCCAGCAGGGTCTGGATGACGCGCCCTTCCCTGTCGAATTTTGGAATACCCAATCCGATTTCTGTAGCCGGTGGTTGCCGCTTGGCGAAGGTCGCTACGCCGCTGTAGCCCGGCTTCTCGGCGGGATTCCAAACAGGATTTCTGCGTTCAAGAACTTCACGCTGAGCCGCAGCCAACTGATCCGGCTGGGCTCTGACTTCCTGAAGGCACAACAAATCGGGATCATATTCCTCCCACCAGGTGTCCGCCCCTTTTTTTAGAGCGGCTCTCAGGCCATTTACATTCCAGCTAGTGATTGTGAACATTTTATGATTGTAACAGAAGAAGACCTGGGAAGTGCTTTCCTGACCGTAAGATTTGGTCATGATATGGCATCTACTAGTTGTGATGAGGAGCACCCAAATTTGTCAGTTTCTCTCCTCCTTGCCAGCGGCGTGTGGGCAGCAGTGCTCACGCGCCGCTGTGTTACTACCCTTCCGACGAGCCTGATTGGCTTTGAGCCCATGAATAAATCCCTGATATCTTGATCCATCCCCGGATTCCTGGCTGTAATGGCTGCCCAATCGGCATGATACAATTGATTGTTCTCCAGCATCCAATCCTGAATTTTCACTATGGACTCTTCTGCACACCATTTGGTCAAGATCTCGCTCCCTGAAGCCAGGCGGGTGATGCTTGCCTGCCAGGGCCTCTATCCACCCCGGAGCTGGAAAGGAAAGAGAGGGGTGAAGTCCTTTTATGAACGCGTCCGTGCGATCCAGTTTGACCCCATTAATGTGGTGGGAAGAAACCCGGATCTGGTGCTGCAATCCAGGGTTGTCGACTATAAACCCTCCCTGCTTAATGAACTGCTTTACAAGGACAGATACCTGGTTGACAATTGGGATAAAATGGCCAGCCTAAGCCTGGCGGAGGATTGGCCTTACTTCTCTCGCCACCGGGCCCGGATGGAAGAAATCTTCGGTGTGCCCTCTGAAGTGGTGATGAGCCTGGCTCCCGCTGTTCTGGATCAGATCCGGCGAGAAGGCCCCCAATCTTCCCTGGATTACGATTTTGAACAAAAGACGGACTGGGCCTGGGGGCCAACCCGGGTAACCCGGGCCAGCCTGGAAGGCTTGTATAAGATGGGCCGGCTGGGTGTGCACCATCGGGTGAACAACCGGCGCTATTTCGATCTGATCGAGAACCTGCTTCCGGTTGAGCTGCTGAGCGCACCGGACCCCAACCAGAGCCTGGAAGACTACCAGCGCTGGCACGTCCTGAGACGAATTGGCGCTATGGGAGTAGCTCATCCCAACGCGGGTGAACAATGGGGAGGGATGATCGGCGTTAAATCTCCCCGTCGGCGGGAAATCCTGACGGAGCTGATCGCCAGAGGTGATGTGGTGGTCATTGAAATTGAGGGATTAGAGGGGGAGGTTTTTTACATGCGCCAGGATGATGTGAAGTTGGCTCGCAAATCAATGAGAACCCAGCAGGTAAAAAAGGCAGCTTTCATTGCGCCGCTGGACAACCTGCTCTGGGACCGCAAGAACATCCGGCGTCTGTTTGATTTCAGCTATATGTGGGAGGTCTATAAGCCAGAAAAGCAGCGGGAATACGGCTATTATGTGCTGCCAGTACTTTACGGGGATCGATTTGTGGGACGTTTTGACCCTGCTTTCGATAAAAAGACCGGCCGGCTGACACTAAAGAACTGGTGGTGGGAGGAAGGTGTTGAGGTTGACCAGGATCTGGCCAATGCGCTGCGGGATTGTATGGCTGATTTCCTGGTTTACCTGGAGGCGGGGGAAATGGATTTTCCGGATAGTTTGCTTCACAAAGAGGGGTTGGACTGGTTGGGGGAGATCTAAGGTTTGTTATACTGTTAAGGAGAAAAAAAGGAAAAACATGATCACCAAAGAAAGAGCTCTGGAACTCCTGCATGAGAACATCAAAAACACCAATCTCCGCAAACACCATTATGGCGTGGCCGCGGCCATGAAAAAGCTGGCGGAGGAGTTGGAAGGGAATCCCGAGATCTGGGAGATCGTAGGCCTGCTGCACGATGCGGATTACGAAAAGACCAAAGATCAGATGGAGCAGCACACCCTCCTGCTGGCAGAAATTCTGGAAGAGGAGGATATCAGCGGGGAGATCATCCGCTCGATCCAATCTCATGCCTCGGAGTACAGTGGGATAAACCCCTCCACCTTGATGGATTACGCCTTATTGAGCTGTGACGATCTGACCGGTTTGATCGTTGCGGTGGCCCTGGTCCACCCTGGAAAGATCGCTGCCGTGACAGTGGATTCCGTTCTCAAGAAATTTAGCGCGAAGTCTTTTGCCGCCAGCGTTAACCGGGAAAAAATCCTTAAATGTGAAAGCAATCTGGATATTCCGCTCGATAAATTCGTGGGATTGGTGCTGGAAGCTATGCAGGGCGAGGCTGAGCTGCTGGGACTATGACCTTATTGTTTCCCCTGCCGTCGTCGACCACCACCTTCACCGTGGCTGTTTATTTGGGATTCCAACTCGTTGTTACTTTCTAAACATTCTCCCAGGTCATCAGGAAACCAGTAAACAGGACCGCGTCCACGATCCGGTTCGTTTTCTGTTTTGGCATACCAGGTAAATTCCTGGGATCATTTTGAGCAATAATCTGGGCGAATTCTATCCTGAAAGGATTAAGAATTTGATAAGAGATTACGAAGGGTTGATGGTGATTCCAGGCCGTTATTTGGGTAGATAAATTGAAGCTGCTTGTCTTCTTTAAGCAAGAAAAGGGAGTCTGTCAATATCGTCAACAAGCTTGAGGATAGAACACCGGGTAGGCGCTGGCGGAGTTCCAACGGGATCGAATTAGATAGTCGGTATCTAAAAGAAAATAATCTGGGAAGGGAGGCTTCAGCGTGAGAAGGTTTCCGTGAACCACATGCGGATCGAAAAGATCACATTGCGCGCCATCTGATTGATAGCCCGGTTTAGCTGCAAGACTTTTTCGGCCAGTTTGACAGCTGACTGCTCTGGTTTGCGGACGTCGACCCCTGTCAGGGCAAAGAAGGCAACGATGAGGAACAACAGGAGGATTAGCAGTAAAGCGGCTTTTGCGGGATTGTTCATAATTTATTCCAACTTGTTCCAGTTATTATAAAGTACTTCTTGATAAATGTAAAAAGGAAATTGGGAACCGAGCGAGCAGGTAAATAGATATAGAACGAGGAGGAATAGGATGGCAGAATCCGGACAGATCAACCACCTGCTGATCACGATATTAATTGATAACACTGCCGGTATGCGGGGGACCGTAGGTGAAAAGGGTTTCTCTGCTCTGGCTGAGGTGGGTTATTCGAATGGCGATGCCAGAAAGATCCTGTTTGATACCGGGCCAACCGGCACCAGCCTGTTGAACAATCTCAAGATCCTCAAGAAAGACCTACAGGGACTGGACTGCATCGTTTTCAGCCACGGCCACTGGGATCATGTCTGGGGAATCCCGGCACTTCTCCCTCCAGAAAACCCCGCTACATTCCTGTTCTGCCACCCGGCGGCGCTGGACAGGAAATGGGCTCGGGATGATGCCGGCGGACTTGAGATTAAGAGCATTCACGCTGAACTTTCTCCAGAGAAGCTGGGCCAACTGATTCCTATCAAAACCAGCTCTGAACCAGAGGAGCTTTTCCCGGGGGTGTTTGCTACCGGAGAGATCCCCCGCCGGAATCCCAACGAAGTGCTTTCCGAGGGACTTTCCCGGATCCGGGTGGACGGACCCTCAGGCCCGGAAGTGGACCAGATACCCGAGGATCTGTCGCTGCTTTTTAAGCTGGCAGATGGATCGATCGTGATCCTGACCGGCTGCTGCCATGCTGGCGTGGTCAATACGATCGACTCTGCCCGAGAAATCACGACATTTTCAGAAATTGCCGGATTGATCGGCGGCCTGCATTTACTGGATGCCCCCCAGCCCCGGCTGGATTTTACGGTGGAAGAATTAAGGAAATTCACTATCAGGGAGATCGGCGCCTGCCACTGCACGGGCCCGAAAGGGATTCATCATTTAAAGAACGCCTTTCCGGCCCAATTCCGGGATGTGGAGGTTGGGACCCAGTTTGAGTATGCAGTTCCCTAGCAGGTTTGCCGTGTCTCCGGGAGAAGCATAATACCTCCCCTACGCGCCCTGTTTATTCGTTCTTATGGATGACATGGGCGGCGCAAAACCACCACTTCCCTCCCCTGAGAGAGACATAACAACCTGCAGCTTAACCAGGGCTGGATTGAATGTATAATGGGTCTATCCAGATCCAGATAAGAACAAGCAGGAACGAATGGTAGACATAAAAGACTTAATCGCTCAAATGACTCTGGAGGAGAAAGCCTCTTTCTGTTCCGGGAAGGATTTCTGGCACTTGAAAGGCCTGGAGCGCCTGGGAATTCCCAGCATCATGGTCACAGATGGCCCCCACGGCCTGCGGGTACAGGAAGGTGACCCAACCCGGATCGGGTTGACCGAAACCGTCTCCGCCACTTGCTTCCCCACCGCATCCGCCCTGGCTGCTACCTGGAACAGAGAGCTGGTTTTTGAGGTCGGCCAGGCGCTGGCAGAAGAATGCCAAGAGGAAGGGGTTAGCGTGATCCTGGGACCTGGGGCAAATATCAAGCGTTCCCCCCTCTGCGGCCGGAATTTCGAATATTTTTCAGAGGATCCCTATTTGTCGGGTGAGATCGCGAAGAGCCATATCAATGGGGTCCAGAGCCTGGGTATCGGCACATCACTGAAGCACTATGCGGTCAACAACCAGGAGTTCCGGCGCATGACCATCAACGCTGTGGTGGATCAGCGGGCCCTGCGGGAGATCTACCTGGCTGGATTCGAGATCGCTGTCACCGGCGCCCAGCCCTGGACCGTGATGGGCGCTTACAACCAGGTCAATGGAACCTATGCCTGTGAACACCCGGATCTGCTGGAGAATCTTCTCCAGGAGGAGTGGGGCTACCAGGGATTAGCGATCAGCGATTGGGGGGCGATGAACCAGCGCGTAGAAGCCCTGAAAGCCGGCCTGACGATTGAGATGCCCGGCCCCAGCCCTGCGAATGATGCCAAGATCATTGCTGCCATCCGCAATGGGCGCCTGGAGGAAGCTGTCCTGGACCAGGCCGTGGAAAAGACCCTGGGGCTGATTTACAAGGCCCAGGAGGTTATTGAAGAGGGATACACCTATGACCGCGAGGCGCACCACGCCCTGGCCCGGAAGGCCGCTGGTGAGGGAGCTGTGCTGCTAAAGAATCAGGACCAGATCCTGCCCCTGGATGAAAAGTTCCGGATAGCGCTGATTGGCGAGATGGCCCGTGTGCCCCGCTATCAGGGTGCCGGAAGCTCGCTGGTCAACCCTTCCCGGCTAGACAGCATCCATGAGGAGCTGCTGAAGTTTGTTGGAGAGGAACAGATTAGTTACACGCCGGGCTACCCACTGAAAGGGCTGGATGTTGATCCAGATTTGATCGAGGGCGCAGTTGCCGCAGCCAGGGAAGCCGATGTGGCAGTGATCTGTGCCGGCCTGCCGGAAACCTACGAGGTGGAAGGGCTGGACCGTGATCACATGCGTTTACCCGAAAGCCATAATCAGCTCATCGCAGCCGTTGCCGCAGAACACAATCAGGTCGTGGTGGTGTTGAGCAACGGTTCCCCGCTGGAAATGCCCTGGGTCGACCAGGTCC
>Ga0209834_10000070_pt1 | contig 55823 bp, 48 predicted proteins | sample Mar14236cmmetaG_FD_184134 | JGI IMG/M metagenome (GOLD analysis project Ga0209834, IMG submission 184134) | Marine hydrothermal vent microbial communities from Guaymas Basin, Gulf of California to study Microbial Dark Matter (Phase II) - Marker... ... | reverse complement strand
GGTCTGACAATGTTGTATTCCTTCCTCCACAAATCAATCAGGATCCCTGCTTCTTTCAAATTATAGAAAATCTCTCTATTCGGTAGTTCATCTCTCGTTTTTCCGTTGAAAGTGAATATTTTGTGCCTTGAAATTGACTAATATTACCCCTGCGGTATAATTAGTTAAACCACGCACCCGTAGCTCAATGGATAGAGCGTCTGACTTCGAATCAGCAGGTTGGGGGTTCGAGTCCCTCCGGGTGCGCCACCAAAACTCCTCAAGCAATTGGGGAGTTTTTCCATTATCACCCTCCGGGATCCGGGTGCGCCATGAAAAAAGCGGTTTATAACTCTCCAGAGTTTGCCGCTTTTTTTTTATTTTGACAAATTGAATACATGTATAATAATCTTGAACTTATCAATAATTTAATGAGGTAAAAAATGCGCATCACAAAACAAGTTTTCCTTGACCTGGCCATTTGGATGATCCTCTTTGGATTACTTATCGGCCTTGTATTTCCCTGGTTTGTTATCCTCTTGGGAGTTCCCAAATCCATCGCCATTCAACCCGGTTTTTATATCGCCTGCTTAGGGGCGGGAGCTATTGCAGGTGTAGCGAACTGGCTTTTAGCCCGCCTGGTTGTTGCAACCCGGATCCGGGTACTGGCCGATGGAATGCAAAAAGTGGAGTTGTTGTTGAGAGATATTAATTCCAATGATAATACTATCGAATGCAACTATGAATCCTGTTCAATTATTGTCGATTCAGAAGATGAATTAGGTGAAAGTGCTAAAGCATTTAATCGCCTGGTTAAAACATTGGCAGACTCTCTTGAAACACAGAATGCCGTCCATTCTTTTTCAGAAATGCTGGCCGGTACATTGGAACTGGAAACATTAGCAGAGAATTCACTGGATATGTTTTTAAGCCATTCCGGCTCTGCCGGAGGTGCTGTATTTTATGATTCCGGAGGTGAAATGAAAGTGGCCGCCAACCGCGGGATCAAAAACCCTGAATCCGTTGCCATGAGCGACCATATTCAAACCGCTTTGAAGAAAGGCACAACTCAACGAATACCCATTCCTAGCAATGTTCAAGTTGAAGGAGTACTGGCAGAATTTCGCCCCCAGGAGATATTTGTTATACCGGCAACATATAAAAAAATCCCCCTGGGTGCAGTTGTATTGGGCAAAACAGAGGCTTACCATGCTGAAGAAGAAACCAGGTTGGAGTTATTCAGGCAGGGATTCGGCTTGGCCCTTAATAATGTATTGACTCATGACCGCCTGCAAAGACTCGCGGCCCTTGATCCATTAACAGGGGTATACAACCGTCGATTTGGATTGGGCCGGCTCCATGAAGAATTTGAACGATCCATCAGAAGTAACATTCCTATGGGTTTGTTAATGATGGATATTGACCATTTTAAGAATGTTAATGATACCTATGGCCATCAGGTAGGAGACAGGATATTAAAATCCATCGCTTCTATAATCCGCACAGTTTTACGAGAAGGAGACATCCTCATTCGTTATGGAGGCGAAGAATTCCTGGCAGTCTTACCTGCTGCAGCAAGTGAGGACCTGATGCTAGTGGGAGAAAGAATTCGCAGAAGCGTAGAGGACAGCTCAGTTATTGAAGGCCAACAAACCATCAAGGTTACTCTCAGTTTGGGCGGCGCAGCTTATCCAAATCAGTCCGTGGAAAAAGAAAGCACCCTCATCCAGCTTGCGGACGATTCCCTTTATCAAGCCAAAGAAACGGGTAGAAATCGGGTAATCGTTGCTAGTTGATACCAGGATATATTTCATCTTAGATAAAGTAATTCAAGATCGAGTTTTATAAATATCCTCTAGACCTCTGGACAATATCTCTCCGCCTGTGGTATACTGCCGCGGTTGGTAAGATATAACCAGCTACAACTGAATATTATTTTGTTTTGAAAATTCGAAATGGCGGCTCGTCAATATCGGGACGAGCTTTTTTCTTGCCGCAGGGGGTAAATGAAAAGCGGCTGGGTGAACCCGGATCTTTTTCCGCAAGGAAAACGCTCAATTCACATGGGTTGTGAAGCTTCAGGAGTTATCAAAACGCTAGAGGAGATTTTGATGACGACTGAATTTTCGCAGTTAACCCTGCACCCTACATTAATCCAGGCAGCAGAAGATCTTGGATTTAAAACCCCTACCGAAGTGCAAACAAGAGTGATCCCTTTAATGCTGGAAGGAAAAGATGTTTTAGCCCAATCCCAAACGGGATCTGGAAAGACAGCAGCTTTTGCATTCCCAATTCTTAATAGCCTGGTCATAAGCGAAAATCGTTATGCTATCAGCACCCTGGTCCTTGCCCCTACCCGTGAACTAGCCATCCAGGTAGCCGAAGCGATCAAAGAATACGGCCGCCATATGAAAGTCAGCGTGCTTCCTATTTACGGAGGCCAGCATTACGGCACCTCCCGACGCAGACTTAAAGAAGGCGTGGATGTCGTTGTTGGCACCCCCGGCCGCCTGCAAGATCTGATCCGGCAGAATATACTCGACCTCAGCCAGGTTCATACAGTCATTCTTGACGAAGCTGACGAAATGCTCAGCATGGGCTTTGTGGATGATGTTGAGAATATACTCCAGGAAACCCCACCCACCCGCCAGACAACCTTGTTTTCAGCTACCCTACCGCAATCCATCCGCCGTTTGGCCGATAAATATATGCATGATCCTGAGACGATTATGGTGGAGCACAAAGCTCTCACAGTTGACACTGTAGATCAGCGCTATTACCTGGTCAGAGAAAAAGATAAATTAGCAGCTATCACTCGTTTATTTGAAGCCGAAGATATCGGTTCCACCCTGGTTTTCACAAAAACCCGGATCGGTTCCGGAAAAGTCGCCAATAATCTCATCCAGCGCGGTTTTCCTGCAGAAGCACTCAATGGAGATCTCTCCCAGGATGCCCGCATTCGGGTATTGGATCGTTTTCGAGCAGGCAAAATCAAGGTTTTAGTCGCCACGGACGTGGCAGCCCGTGGGTTAGATATCGATGATATTACGCACGTTGTAAACTACGACATTCCAACTGATCCCGAAGCTTATGTGCATCGGATTGGCCGGACCGGGCGAGCTGGGAAAGACGGTATTGCCATCTCCCTACTCACCCCAAAAGACAAACGATATCTCTACAAGATCGAAAGGTATTCCAAATCTAAGATATCCCTGGCCCAACTCCCCACCGAAAAGGATCTTAATGAGCGCCGTGACCTAAAACTATTAGAAAAGTTAGAGGCCTGGTTGGAAAGGGATCGCTGCAAACGGGAGCAGGAACTTGTGGAATACATGGTTGCCTCAGGTCACGATCCAGTTAAAATCGCTGCAGCTGCTTTGAAAATGGCCCGCAAAGGTATGTCAGATCAACCCATCGCAAAGATAACTCCTGTGGAATTCAAGGAATCGTCCTATAAAAAAGGCCGCGGCAAAAAGAGAGATCACCGGAACGGTAAATCAAATCGCCAGGGCCAATTCAAGAGATCCACATCAGGACAGGAAATCGGCATGGTGCGCTTGAGCATTAACCGGGGCCGGATCCACGGCATCCGTCCTGGTGAAATTGTGGGCGGCATCGCTTCCCGAGCTGATATCCCTGGAAATGGTATCGGAAGGATCACAATCAATGAAAAATCAACTTTGATTGATGTTCAAAAAGAATATGTTCCCGCTGTTTTGAAGAAATCCGGCTCGTATCATTTTCACGATAACCACAAAGTTGACATCAGACAAATGTCAAAATAATGGAGCCCCTAAAATTTCATCAACCTGTACAATCTGTATAAGACAAAAGACCCGATCAGTGATCGGGCCTTTTTTTCAGTTACTTCTGTTGGATCTGGAAAAGATCAAATAACTGTTTAATTTCACCTGGCCAGTTTCCTTCCGCATAGATCTGCCAGGTTTCCTGGTGTTGGGAAAATTCTCCCGGAGCAAGGGTTACAACAGGGCCCAACGTTTCAAGTTCAATCAGGTCAGGGTTGCAGTAGATCTGGCTGGAAGCGCCCCGGTCCAGATAATCGTCTCCGGCCTGGTATTCGGTTCGCTTCACGAACAGAGAGCCCTCCAGGTTGTACGCCATCCACCCCCCCGGGTTCGGGGCGCCCATTTTTAGAGCGCCTTCAGTCATATTTGCTTTAACCATAATCCCCTGATCATGCCAATCCAAATAGGGGGATCTTAGATCCGTATAGGGCCAAAATACAAGCTGGCGGTTTGGCCACAGACCGTGTTCATCGTCCAATTCAGTTTGCAGCGGGATAACCCCCTGCCCGCCCGGCTTGAGCATGGTCACTGCCCAGGGAGCTAATTGAAAATCCTTCGACCCCTTATTTGTCAATTTATGGTCGATAGTTAATTCTGCCTCACTGTCAGACAAAGTTACCCGCCATGATTTTTGAATTCCAGTTGCCTGGTCTACAACCCGGATTGCCTCTAATCCATGTTCTAGTATTGAGATTTCAACCGGCTGGTCGTCCGCAATATATGTCGTTTCAGGTTTTTCCGGTGCGTACCACAAACGATGTCCGCCCCGCAGAGAATAATCGTCCGCGCCAGTTACGGGAATTTTTTCGCCAGGCAAAACCGCCAGCATATTCTTCCCACCCAGGAATGACAATCCCAATATTCTTGGACCTACATCCCTTGTGACCCAGATTGCTAGAAAATCATTCTTCAGTTGAATACATTGCAAACCTTCATAAGTTGTCTTAGTAGACTCAATCATTAAATCACCTTAGTATTACTCAACAGTGAGTTTATTTTTCCGATTTCAATTGTAAGCCAATTATTTCACGGATTATTTTTCAGACCTCATGGACTTCAGCAGACTGCCCATGATACTCATAACTTTATCAAGTCCTTTGCCGCCTGGTAGGCAGCCACTGCCCGTTCAGTGGCAAATTTATGATCAATTATTGGTTTCGGATAACCTGCTGCTTTTGCTCTTTTTTGCCAGGGACCATGGATAACGTCTTTATCCAGTTCTGCTAGTTCCGGGACCCACTTGCGGATATAATTTCCTGTCGGGTCATATTTCTTGCTCTGGCGAGTGGGATTAAGGATCCTATCGAATGGCGCAGCATCTGGTCCAGTTCCAGCTGCCCGCTGCCAGTTCCCTACATTAACAGCCAGATCACCATCGAGAAGTCGATCCCGAAACCATTTTTCTCCCCAGCGCCAATCAATTAACAATCCCTTCACCAGAAAAGATGCCGCAATATTTCTGGACTGCCTGGGTATCCAGCCAATTGTGTTTAACTGCCGCATGGCGGCATCCACAACAGGATATCCAGTCCGTCCCACTTTCCAGGCCTGGAAATCTGATTGATCGTTGATCCAAAGCAGCCCATCATATACTGAACGAAAATTCTGTGTTCGTGATTCTGGAAAATGATACATGATATGAATATGGTATTCCCGCCAAATTAGATCATTCAGCCAGGCGTCGATCCCAAGCAGGTTTTTGCGGCCATTCTCATCTTTCAAAATCTCCAAACTGCGAAAGATTGCCGATCGCAATCCTATAACGCCAAACCTAAAATATGGTGATAAGTTTGAGCTGCCATCCAAATCCATCCGATCTCGGGTAAGATGGTAAAATTCAACCTTCTTTCTAAGGAAGATCTCTAATCGTTTATACGCGGCTTCTTCGCCAGCAGGGAATAAATCATCCGCCCCTCCCATTGGAATCCCGTCCGAATCGATATCCTGTAAGGTTGGAACAAGAGCAGGTGCCGGGATCGATTCGAAAGATTGAATGTGTGCCAGCCAGTTCTTTTTAAAAGGCCCAAAAACCCGGTATGGTTTTCCGCTGGATTTCAATGATTCCAGAGGATGAGTTCCCAGCTGACCCTGTACCAATTTCAAGGGCAGGAAACTGCCGGCTAAAACGCTTCGCATCCGTGCATAGGGTGTAAAGTCTTCTTCAGCCAGAATTTGGTCAGCACTTGTTTCTTTCAGGAGCGATTCCAGGATTTCAGCCGGTTTGCCAGTTCTGACCACCAGATTGCTCCCCCTGGATTGCAGGTCCTTGTTTAGTGAATGAAGATTTTGAAAGAGAAAATTAAGCCGCCGTTCAGGCGCGTTTTTCAGTAGCAAAGGATCCAGGATGAATACCGGAAGAACGGGCGGTGTTTCGAGCGCTTTTTGAAGCGTCAGGTTATCCCGCAAACGTAGATCACGGCGGATCCACCAAATCGAACCCATTATTCGTTTTGTCCTGAATTCAGTGATCGAATGGTCTGCAATACATCCTGATTCGAGGGTATATCTGACATGGCATGTCCGTAGTGGACGAACCTGGCCATGCCCATCATGTCGACGATAACCATGGCAGGCATACGGCCAAGCTTGAAAAGATTTACTTCTTGGCCGTACAACTTAAGTACTTTATGTTTAGGATCAGGGATCCCAATAAATGGCAATTTATTCTTAGCCCAATAGGCTTGGAATGCCTTTCCATTTTCGGGCCCAATAACAAGAATAACCGTATCCAAATCTTCAAATTTTTCATGATCATCGCGCAACTGCGCCATATGTTTTTGGCAGAACGGTCAAGTGAAGCCCCGATTGAAGACCAGCAAAACAGATTTCTTGTTTTGAAAGCTTGAGAGTGAAACAGGACTGCCGTTTAGGTCGGGAAGCGCAAAGTCAGGCATGGGAAGATCTAAGGGTACTTTTGGCATACCTTCAATTGTACCTTCCTAACCAATGTTTTCTTAACTAGCTGTTCTATTTTTCCGGAGGGAGCGGAATCAAGACAGAGGTTATCAATTTGTATTTTACTGAATAAAGCAAAATGACTGCACTATTGAGAGATTCGTAAAAATAAGCCGCTTTCTATCTGCTAGCGGCTTATTTCTTTAAAGAATTTTGATTTTGACTATTTCGTCAGTTCTCGAAATTGGTCCACCATTTCATCTACGGTCAAAGTTCCGGGGTCAAATCCCAACGACGGATCTGCCTGAGCCAATTGAGTGATTTGGGGTGGCGCCAGGAAAGTTTTTTCCAGCACCTCTGTCAATCTAAAGACTTCACGGGTCAAACCGTCAGCCATGATCCGCGCCTGGGCCATAGCGATCACGCGTTTGGCATAAATCCCAACAATCGGCATATCATGAGTGATGATAATGATTGTATGTCCGTGTTCCTCGTTTAGCTCCTGCAGGAAGTCCATGATCTCTAGTGACTGTTTCACATCCTGGCCAGTAGTAGGTTCATCCACGATGATTACCTGGGGCCTTAAAGCCAATATTGACGCGATCGCAACTCTTTGCCTAAGTCCCTTAGACAGGAAGAAAGGATGTTCCTGATGAGTATATTTTGGCAGGCCAACCACAGCAATAGCTTCTTCAACTCGTTCCTTTACTTCTTCATCAGGTAGTTCGATATTCCGTGGTCCATACGCTATCTCATCCCAACAAGTATTGTTAAAAAGTTGGTGATCAGGATTCTGAAATACATAGCCAACTCTTCTTACCATCTGGACGATTGACCCATCTTTTGTATTTAAGCCATCTACAATAATATCGCCCGCTGTGGGTTTATAGAGGCCATTTAAACATTTTGATAAAGTTGTTTTACCGGATCCATTTTGTCCGATCAGCGCTATGAATTCACCTTCGCGAACCTCAGTGCTTATATCCTTTAAAGCCTTGGTTCCATCTGGGTAAGAAAAGTCCAGATCCAATACTTGAATGTAGGGTGATATATCAGTCATAAAAATCCTTACTAATTCATTTAATTATTTGTTGGAGAAGATCCTTTCCCTGATCAACCGTAAGAGGGTATTCACCCTGGTATAATCCTTGGCTATTAAGCTCATGGAAAAAGTGCAAAGCGCCAGGAGGATAAACTCCTTTTTCCAGTAACAAACTAGATTTCTTGAAAAAATCCCTGGTGTTATCCTGTAAAATAATTTCACTTTCTGCCATTAAAATCATCTGATCTGCTAATGGGATCAGGTTTTCGAGGCTGTGTTCTATCACAACAATAGTATTATCCTCTTCAGCCTTCAGTATTCTCAATACTTCGAAGATCTTCTTCCGACTTACGGGGTCCAACATGGAAGTTGGTTCATCCAATATCAATAATTTCGGTTTCATGGCAAGAACGGCAGCCAGTGCAACCCGCTGTTTCTGGCCTCCCGAAATCTCGTAAGGAGGCTTCAGCAGCAAATCAGATAAACCTGTTAGTTCTGTTACCCATTCCAATCTCTCCCGAATCTCCGGGATAGTTAATCCAATATTTTCCATGCCAAATACCAATTCATCTTCAACGGTCATCGCAGTAAACTGTGCTTCAGGATCAGAAAATACTACGCCAACCACTTGCTGTAATTCGCCTGTCTTGTATTCTTCAACCTCTTTCCCAAAAACATTGACGGTTCCCTTTTTTATACCGTTGTATTGGCCGGGAACAAGGCCATCGATAGAATAAGCCAAAGTCGTCTTTCCAGATCCGTTAGGACCGATGATTCCTACAAAACTACCCTCTTCAATGGATAAATTAATGCTGTTCAAAGCTGGGGATTTTGTATGCAGATATTTCCATGTGTAATCTTTAATATCAATTACGCTGGTCACTTATATTCTCCTATATTCAGCTTACTGCTTCCCGTAACAAGCTTATTAACCAGGATTGATCTACCTGGAAATAGCCAAAACCGTATCGGAAGACCAGCAAAGCAACAAATGATAAGCCAATAATCCCTATAAAAATATAATCAAAATACTTATAGGTATAATGCGTCAATATATAATCAGCCCTTTTGACTTTGGATATTTCACCTGTAAAGGCATACCCCCTGGCAACCAGGGCATTGGTAAATTCCTCAGATCGTCGTAAAGATAGCGCAAATAATGGGACCATATACATAACATACTGACGAATTTTGTATGGCAATGATTTCCCTGAAGGGTCAAAACCACGCGCTTGTTCAGCTTGCCGTACAATATGAAAATCTTCCAACACCATACCAGCTGCTCGCAAAGCCATAGCAAATACATATGTAACGACAAAAGGCATCTTAATACTGCGCATCGCTACGATTACATCTCTTTCACGTGAAGTACTTAAGAAAAATACCATTGTAAAAATCATTGGCAAAACGCGGAAATAGACTACCAGGGCATCCCTGATTCTCTCCCAGTAAAAATTTATGCCAGCCACTTTTGCCAATAGCTCAAATTCAGGGTGGGTGCCTCCCATAACTGTATACGACAAGAAGATTATAGTTCCCATCGATATTGCTACCGGAACGTATATCTTCAAGGTGCTCATGTTTACCCGGCTGATCCACATAAATATGATAATTACAACCATAAGGCCAATATTCCAATCAGGAGAAGTCACAAACATTGGAAACAGGCTCACGATTAAAAGGAAAAATAATTTCACAAATGGATGAACCGCATAAATAGGAGATTCGTTCGGCACGTACCCCAATAATGTTTTGTTCATATTAGTAAATCCAATATAAAGCTCCGTGGTAAGGAAATATACCACGGAGCTTTATCAATATTGCTACTGAGTGTTTATGCCCACCATTTCTTGACAAACGCAGTTGTTTTGATAACAACCGGGGACAAAACTTTGAGCAAGATAAAGTTGAAGACAACACCGGCTACAACATTACCACCAAACCAGCCCCAGATGAACAGCGGCGTAGAATCCGTGGTCAATAGATCAAAGCCGCGCAACACGACCAACACAGACCATAAGGCTCCTAGAATACTGGAGACTACCATGGCTAGGAATAAATAGAGATAATCCTTTCCGGATTTAAGTCGTGGATCCAGTTTGAATTTTCTGAATACCCAGGCGGGCAAGAATGCTTGTAGTGCGTTTGCCGGTAAGTACGCTATAGAGACATAAAACGGAGTTCCAGCAATAGCATTAGAGAAGAATGGGAAAATTGCGCCTGCAATCACACCCCAGGCACCAAACCAAATTGCTCCAACCTGCTGGACAACGATTCCGGTCCAGAAGAAGTTCACACCAAAACCGAGGGGGAAGCTAATGCTGCCAAAGGCTCCCACAACAAAACCGATACCGATCAATAAGGCGGTCAGCACGATATGGATTACGCCAATCGATCGTTTTTCACCTTCTTCAACTGTCCAAATTTCTTTTCCGGTAATTTCGGATTTCATTCCTTCTGTCATTTCCTTTCCTCCAAATAATAGTGATTAATCAACGAAGTATTGCTTTAGCCTGTTATTTTATATGGACAGCACCTCCTATAATTTATATTTCCATTGCCCAAAAAATTAATAGCTATATTAAAAATATCATAACTTAGTGATTTTTTTTGTGATTTTCAAATTTTTAAGATAATTGTCTAGACAACATCCGTCATATCATTTTCTATCTCATAGATGGATCTCTGTAGATTAACCAACATAAACCAAGGCAGAAAAACAAATCCGCACAGTCAAAATCGTTCCAAAAATGATTTTTTTGAAGGCCAAAGTGATTTAAATTTGCTTGATGAAAATGTGATTCAAAAAAAAGGCGGTGTTATGAGATTGCCATTGGCATTGATAGCTTTATCAGCCTCTGGAATTGGATCGCCAGAAATCTTGCTGATCAATCCATTATCAATTCCAATATTGACAGTTCTTGATCCCCTGTCCAGCACCGCATTGTGTATACTAAGATCCATTCTGCATTCTTGATTATTTCAGGAGTATAACTTACAGGAATATTCCCTCTTATGATACTCATCCTGTGTGGTATATATGATTGTCCTACAAGGTACAGCAAGAATTAACTCTGATTTCGTAAGAGAAAATTCATCTATAATCATTTACAGGATTACAACCAATGAAGTTCAACACCGAGATCCAAGCCTTAATTCGTCAGCGCTACTCCTGCCGATCATATGCACAAACACAATTATCTATCGATGATCTAGGCATCTTGCGCTCCACGGCGGACAAATGCCAGATAGGACCTTTTACGAATCAAGTTCGCACAGAGATTATTAGCGCATCTCAGGAAAACACTGCTGAATTAAAAAGATTAGGGACTTATGGTTTCATCAAGAATCCTATGGGCTTTATTAATATCTCAGCCCAAGATACGCAAAGAGCAATGGTAGACGTTGGTTTTCTGATTGAAATTCTGATCCTCAAAGCAACCGATCTAGGTATTGGAACCTGTTGGTTGGGTGGAACATTCACAAAGAGCCCGTTTGCCAGAACAATCGAATTGAGAGATGGTGAAATAATCCCGGCAGTAATCTCGATCGGATATCCACTCGATCGCCAGGTTCTGATGGACAGGATCAGCCGCACTTATGCTGGATCCGACCGCCGTTTACCCTGGCAGGAACTTTTTTACGACGGGTCATTAAATCAGCCGCTAACTCCTCATAAGGCTGGTCAATACCAAGAACCGCTGGAGATGGTACGGCTGGCACCATCTGCGTCAAATAAACAACCCTGGAGAATTATTCATCTTAAAGATCAATTCCATTTTTATCTTCAACGCACTAAAAATTATCCAGCGCCGATTTTCAATAAGTTCCTTAGACTTGCTGATCTCCAAAGCATAGACATGGGGATCGCTATGGCTCATTTTGAACTTTCTGCCTTTGAGGGGGGAATATCAGGCAATTGGATAATTAATGATCCAGATCTTCCCTTAGACAAGCCAGGACTGGAATATATCATTTCCTGGAAAAACAAAACCTAAAATTTTTATTGTTCGGTCTTATAATTTACCCAAAGACATTGATGGAGACAAAAAAAGACATGGACACATTCGATATCCTGTTGTTAATTGCTCGCCCCGCAGCCGGCAAGAGCGAGATCATCGCCCACCTGAAAAACACACCCGTTGAAGATCGCATCCAGCAATTCCACATTGGCAAGTTCGAAGAGCTTGATGATTTCCCAATGTTATGGACCTGGTTTGAGGAAGATGACATCCTCACCCGATTAGGACATCCCAGGATTCACACAGACCAGGAAGGCAACTTCCTGCACGACTATCAATGGGATTTATTGATCGAACGCATAAATTTGGAATATGAAAAGAAAATACGTGATCAACCCGACTATCATTCCAACAAAACGATCGTTTTAGAATTTGCAAGGGGCACATCCCACGGTGGTTTTCAAAGGGCATTTAAACATCTCAGCAAAACCATCGCGGAGCGCCTGGCTATCCTTTATCTGGATGTATCCTGGGAAGAATCGCTTCGGAAGAACCGGGCAAGATTCAATCCAGATAAACCAGACAGTGTTCTGGAACATGGCTTATCAGATTCTAAAATGGAATCCCTTTATAGATATTCAGATTGGAAGGAACTTACAGACGATCAACCAGACCAGATCCTAATCAAAGGCGTTCCAGTGCCTTATGTTATTTTCAACAATGAGGATGATGTGACCAGCCAGGGAGGTGATATTCTCTCAAATCGATTACAGGAGAGGTTATCAGGACTGTTCACTAGATATCGCTCAAGTATTTAGAGGTTGATCTGAAGAATCCGGATCAAAAATTACTGATCTTTCTTAATAATCATCCGTTGCCATTAAACCTCTACAAGATAGGTTAAATCTGCAGAAACCTTGCAATCTGTCAAGTTCTAGCTTAACCTTCCCAAACAACGTGATATTCATCACAAATTCTTCAATAATGCGTGTTGTTTTTACGCATTCTGGTATAAATGTACAGTACTCAAAATAAACCCGAATAGACTTTGTTCTCGAAAAATGAACATGGAAATATATTTGAGCATCTGATAGTTTATCTGTCAGTTTCTGGAGGATTTAATGTTTGTGAAATTCCTTATGAATCCGGATCCCACCAGTGGAACACCGGACATGACCGCAATAGAAGTTCAGGAGTTAATGGACAAGGAGGCAATTAGGTATCTCCCGATTGTCGATGAGGAAATGAAACTAATCGGCCTGGTTACAAAGAGTTCTTTAAAATCAGTCATTCCCTCTGATATATCCCAATTCAGTAGATTTGAAGTCAGCTACACTCTTTCTAAAATCAAAGTTCAATCGTTCATGGTTACTGATGTGGTCACAATAGAAGAAGATCTTCCGATCGAACATGCAGCCTGGTTAATGGCTGACCGCCGGATAGGTACCCTTCCTGTTGTATCAGATGGGAAATTGATAGGGATAATATCTGATAGCAACATATTCATCGCCATGACTTCACTGCTTGGTGCTTATGAGCCAGGCATCCGGGTTACTGTTCTCCAACCAGACAAAAGCGGTGTTGTTGCGAAATTAACCAATGCCATTTACGAAAAAGGTGGTTATCTATCTGTATGCGTAGGTTACTATCCAAAAAATCTTGATGATAAATGGATCTCCGTCTGCAAAATTCAAAACCTTGAACAACAAGATATTGAAGATATTATCAACAACCTTGAAGAAGCATCAATATTGGATATTCGTCAGTTTCAGGAGCCTAAATGATAAGCGATCATCACCAACCTGCTGCATCTGTTTTAGTGGTTGGTGGGGGCATTGGCGGTATGAGAGCTGCTGTTGACCTTGCCGAAGCAGGATTAAAAGTATATTTAGCTGAACGGGATCCTGGTCTTGGGGGTCGAGTCGCCCAGCTGGGTTATATGTTCCCCACCCATGACTGCGTTCTCTGCCGCGGCACTTCAGATCATGGCTACGGCTGCACAAGGCCAGCCATATCACCCGCGTTCATGGATCACAATCGCCATCCCAACATTGATATATTGACCCGAACCACACTTAAGCGAGCAGAAGGTCAGGCAGGAGATTTCCGGATTACCCTTCTCAGAGAACCGCGCTATGTTGATCCAACCCTGTGTACAAATTGTGGTCTATGCGCAATTGCTTGCCCTGAGCGCCTTCCGAGTGAATTCCAGGAGAATTTAGTCACTCGTAACGCTATCCATAAAAGCGCTCCCCGATCCCTGCCAGATACTTATTACATCGACAAAGGGGATTATTGCGAAGGCTGCAACCGCTGTGTTGATGTTTGTCCCACCAATGCTATCAATCTCGATGAAGAGCCTTGGGAAGAAACCATTCATGTCGGAGCAATTATCCTGGCCATGGGATATTCGCTTACCGACCCGATCGATCTGGAAGAATTCGGTTACGGTCGCCACCTTAATGTGGTCCACAGCATGCAGTATGAACGCTACGTCAGCCGCTCTGGTCCTACAGAAGGTTTACTTCTACGTCCATCTGACAACACTCCGCCCAAACGGATCGCCTGGCTGCAATGCATCGGCTCCAGGGATCAGAAACACCCCTACTGTTCCTCCATCTGCTGCATGTACGCTACTAAGGAAGCCGTGCTTGCCAAACAAAGGTTGGATGACGTTCATACCCAGATTTTTATCATGGATGAACGTGCTTTTAGCAAGGAATACAACGCTTATTTCCATCGCTCCACTTCTCAGTACGGAGTTGAATACACACGATGCCGGATATCTAGCATCCAGGAAGATCCAAAAACCAAAGACCTTATTGTGCAGTATCCAGACCCGAAAAAGGGGGGGCAAATCACAGAAGAACGATTTGACATGGTTGTCCTGTCAGTCGGCGTTGAACCTCCTAGCGGTGCAACAGTTATCTCCAGTCAATTAGGTTTTGATCTCAATCAATATGGATTTTGCCAGACTGACAAATTTAATCCACTGGAAACAAGCCAACCAGGCATTTATGTCTGCGGCGCCTTTTCCTCTCCTAAAGATATTGCAGAAACCATCATCGACTCTGCTGGCGCAGCAGGCGATGTAATGCGCATGTTCCAGGATAAACTGGGCAGTTCTTATTCCACCCGGGAATATCCTTTCTTGACCGATCAAGGATTCCCGCCAGAAACCGATATTCAGGATCAGGATCCCAGGATCGGCGTATTCAGCTGCCGATGCTATCCAACCATGGATGGGATCCTAGATATTGATAGCCTCCTGGAAAAATCAGCCAAGTTCCCCCATGTGGTTCATACTGAAAATATCGAATACGGATGTTTTCCGGAGGGGCTCCAAAAGATCAAGGACTCCATTAAGAAGCACAAACTCAATCGTGTTGTAGTTGCTGCCTGCAGTCACAGAACCCATGAATCCTTATTCCAGAAAACGGTTCGAGAGGCCGGTTTGAACTCTTACTTGATGGAAATGGTAAACCTGCGCGGATTTGCAGCCTGGGTCCATCCTCACCAGCCTGAAATGGCTTCCCGGAAAGGCCTGGAATTAATCCGGGTAGGAGTTGGCCGGGCAGCGGAGCTGGAACCGATCTATAAATCCTCCATCCCTCCCCACCGGCGCGCGCTGGTGCTTGGTGGTGGTGTTGCTGGTATGACCGCAGCAATATCTATTGCAGATTCAGGATTTGACGTTGTTCTCGTCGAAAAAAATGAGTATTTAGGAGGCAATCTCCATAAAGTCCAATTCCTGGTTGAGGGTGATAACCCCAATAAACTGCTTCGTGACCTAGTAAACCGCATCATCGCTCATGAACATATCACCGTCATGACCAGGACAATGCTCAAGGAACACAATGGTCACGTGGGCGCCTATCATGCTGTCCTCAGCCATCACGACGGTTCCCTCATCGAGATTTCCCACGGTGTTACTATTGTAGCCACAGGTGGCCAGGAAACCCGGGTTGACCAATACCTGATGGGCGAACATCCCGCAGTCCTCACCTCGCTGGAGCTGGAAGATAAACTTGCCTATCATCTTGAAGATGTCACAGATTTGAAACAAGTTGTGATGATCCAGTGTGTTAAACCCAAAGAAGAAATCTACGAATATTGCTCCCGGATCTGCTGCATCAGCACTATAAAAAACGCCCTTCGCCTGAAAACTGTAAATCCAGATTGCCAGGTAACCGTTTTGTACAAGGACATCATTACCTATGGTTTCAGAGAGCAATACTATACCGAGGCCCGTGAACGCGGAGTCGTTTTTGTGCGCTACGATGATCAACACAAACCAATAGCGGATCAAAACAATGGACAAATCGTTGTCAGATTGCAGGAGCAGATGCTGGACCGTGAATTGATTCTGGAACCTGACCTGCTGGTGCTCAGCACTTCCATCCAGCCCTCAAAGGGAACCAGAGAACTGGCCAAAATTCTCAAAGTACCCATATCCAATGAGGGATTTTTTCTGGAGGCCCATATCAAAATGCGCCCCATGGATTTCATGGAAGAGGGCATTTTTGTCTGCGGTATGGCTCATTACCCCAAATTCATTGAAGAAAGCATTAGTCAGGCCCAGGCAGCAGCCGGTCGGGCAACCACGATCCTTAGCAAAAACCCATTCCACTATGGCGGTACGGTTGCAGTAGTAGATCCGGAAAAATGTGTCGGCTGCCTGACGTGCATGCGAGTCTGTCCCTTTGAGATTCCGCGCATATCAGATGAGTACACCGGCGTAGGAGAATTGGGAGGTGCAGCCTATATCGAACCCACTCTGTGCCACGGTTGCGGCACCTGTACAACTGAATGTCCGGCCAACGCCATCCAACTGCTGAATTACACTGACAATCAAATCATGGTACCGGATTTCCCGATTCTTGGAAGCTGGGTGGAATTATGAGCGATAAAGTATTTGAACCCGAAATTACAGCCTTCATGTGTATCTACTGCGGTTATATGGCAGCTGATACAGCCAGCGCGTTGCGGATCGAGTATCCTGCCAATGTAAAACTGATCAAGCTTCCCTGCACTGGCAAAACCGATACCAGATATCTCCTGAAAGCATTTGAGGATGGAGCCGATGGTGTCTATGTCGTCGCCTGCCCCAAAGGAAACTGCCACCATGTTCGCGGCAATGAACGAGGTGAACTAAAGGTGGAATATACTAAAAAGATATTGGATGATATCGGGCTGGGTGGAGAACGGCTGAATATGTATTTCATGTCAGGCGGACAAGGTCAATCCTTTGCTGAAGCCGCCCAGGATATGACGGACCGCATCCGTGAGATGGGGCCAAACCCACTGCGTAAATAATTCTGATCGGTTTTCCAGAATAAGCAAAAACGCCAGCTACACTAAAAGGACTGGCGTTTTTTTTGTTAAATCGGCCAGTCTACTCAGTTGGGAAGATCATGTGTTTATTTGTTTTTGGATGTGTGAAAGTATCAATTCCTATCTGATAAGCCTGCAGGATGTTTTCCTGTGTCAGAACTTCTTCCGGTGAGCCGATGGCTTTCAATTGTCCATTTGCGAGCAACACTACCCGATCAGCTGTGCCAGAAACTTGATTCAAATCGTGCATGGCCATCAACACGGATAGTCCTTCCTGTCTAACCAACTTTTTAACCAGCTTTAGCAGATTAACCTGGTATTTCAGGTCAAGGTGATTGGTCGGTTCATCCAGCAGCAGTACTGGTGTATCCTGGGCTAACGCTCTGGCCAGCAGCACTCGCTGCTGTTCACCACCACTGATCTCTGCCAGCTTGCGATCTGCCAAAGAGTCCACTTCGGTCTGTTCCATCGCCCATTGGACCCTTTCCAGATCATCTTGTTTTGGTTTGCCGAGAAAACCAAGGTAAGCTGTTCTGCCAAGTAAAACAGCCTGTTCCACAGAAAAAGCGCCACCTAATTGCCTTGCCTGGGGCACAACAGCAAGAGTCCGTGCCCGCTGGCTTGGTGAATAGGTACTGACTTCTTTTTGATTGATAAGAACTTCTCCAGCAGAAGCTTTTAATACTCCACTCAATACTTTGATCAGGGTGGATTTACCAGCGCCATTTGGACCAATTACTCCGACGATTTCTCCCTGTTGAACATCCAGGGAAATATCCTTAAGCGCTATCACATCTCCGTAATTAGCTGAAAGCGAACGGATTTGAAGAATAGGAGGATAATTATTCTGTTTCACCAGAAGACTTCCTTCTTAGCCCGGCGCAAAATCCACAGGAAAAAAGGCGCGCCGATTAATGATGTAACAATACCCACTGGTAGATAACCGGGCGCCATAATCGTCCTAGCCAGTATATCCGACAACAAGAGTGTGACCCCACCGCCCAAAATGGATAACGGGATCAGTTTTTTATAATCGCCGCCCCAAACCAGTCGAATAATGTGGGGAACGACAAGACCTACAAATCCGATCACACCTGAAAATGAAACAGCGGCAGCTGTCGTTAAAGAGGCTGAAATGATAATAAATAGCTTCACTCGTTCAACATGTAAACCAAGCTGCTGGGCTTGTTCTTCGCCAAATTGGAGAACATTTAATGAATGGCCTCCCAGTACCAACAGTGCTAATCCAACTGTAAAATAAGGTAATGCGATCACAAGAGGTTCCCATCCAGCTACGGTCGAACCACCTAGCAAAAAACTCATTGCCTGGAGAATCATTTCATCAGATATCAACATCAAGAATGATGTCAGTGCGGAAGTAAACGACCCAATTGCTACCCCTGCGAGAATCAAGGTAGTTAATGGCACAATTCGCCCTACTTTAGCTAGCCTATATACAACGGCAATAGTACCCAGACCACCCAGAAAAGCCCCTATAGGAATCAAGAATCTACCCACCTGGGGGATGGACATCACTATAATAGCCCCCAATCCTGCGCCTGATGCTACTCCTATCAAGTAAGGATCAGCTAATGGATTTCTGAATAATCCCTGGAATGATGCTCCGCTGCCTGCTAGGGCCATTCCAGTCAGTGCAACCAGGATAGTATGGGGCAGCCGAAGATCCAAAAGAATAGTTTCAAAGTAAGATGGCCAATCTCCAAAGAATTCAAACCAGGGGAGTCTACCTAATAATATCCTCAGGGCATTGCCCGGGGGAATTGTCACAGCCCCCAAAGCAATGCTCAACAAGAATGAGAATCCCAGTAATAAGGAAATCACCAGGAAAGGTCGAGTTTTCATATCTTAGTTATCAAATACTTCTGGGTGCAAAATTTCTGCAACCTGCTCAAACCCATCAACCAGTCGCGGTCCTGGAACACTGAGGACAAAGGGGTCAAATGGATAAATTTCACCATCGACGACTGCTTTGATTTCACTCCATCCCGCTCGTTCGGCTACTATCTCTGGGGTAATGCCGTACAGGTAGTCAGCCAGTAAAATGGTGTCAGGATTCTGAGCCAGCAATTCTTCTGAACTGACCTGTACCCATTCCCCTTCTAGACTATCACCCAGATTCAATCCTTTTGCTCTGGATATGATGAACGAGATGAATGTGCCTGCTCCAGGAGTATAAGGATTGGCCGGATCTGAGGCATCCAGTTCGTAAAAAACCAGGGGGATATCATCAACGGAAGCCAATTTATCGTCCAGCTCAGACACACGATCTGTTAAGGAATTAATCACTTCTCCGGCAACATCTTCAGTCCCGGTTAACACGGCAATATCCATGATATTTCCAAATAGTCCCTCAAAATCATCCGGATTTTTCTGCCAGTAAACCACTAACCCGAGATCTCTTAACCCTTGAATGGCCTCTGCTGCAAAAATTTCCCCCGCGAGGATCAAGTCCGGTTCCATCGCCAGAATATCTTCCACAGGAATCCCTTCCCACATGCCGCCCAGGTCCACCGCTGCAGCTGCTTCTTCAGGATACATGGAGTTTGAATCCCTGCCGATCAAACGATCCCCCGCACCCACGCTGAACAGTATCTCTGTTAAGGATGGTGTTATGGAAATGATTTTTTGGGCTGGTTCAGCCAACACGATTTCGACACCCAGATCATCAGTTACCACAATGAGCGTTTGGATTATTTCTTCAGTGGGCACTGCTGTAGGTGGAGTATCTGTAGGCACCATAACTGGCGGGTTTGTGGGTTCAGGTGCAGCTGTTGTCGCACAGGCAGATAACGTTATCATTAACACAAGAAGAACATTAAGCATAACTATCGATTTTTTCATTATTTCCTCATCAATCTAAATGATCCATTAAATATAAAATCCCTGTCTCGGACAGGGAAGGCACTTGGATATGGGTTTACATATTCCAGGTTCACACCTCCTTTCCACGAGAGTGTTATGAACGATCAGCAGAGGCGGTCGACCTGGCTTATCGAGATTTAGTATCCTCGAATTACAGTTGCGGGTCAGCGTCTGAATCTCACAGACTTCGCCATTGAGCCATCCCGGAGGGATTCCTGGCACCTATGCTGAATTCAAATGTTAAACTTCAATAATGCTAGACAGCCTTTATTCTATATACAAAATAACTTTTTGTCAAATGAACGATTTCTCTCTAAATATAGTATCCCACCAAGAGTGTTACACTTGATATCAGATGAAGGTCTTTTCAACCTGCATTCAAAATTAATCTATGGCTACTTTTGATGTCATTATTGTTGGCGGCGGACCCGCTGGTTTAATGGCGGCCGGTCAAGCATCCCTGGCTGGAGCGAAAACACTTCTGCTCGAAAAGATGGATTCACCAGCCCGTAAACTACTGATAACTGGGAAGGGCCGCTGCAATATAACCAATACCGCTCCCATTGAAGAAACTCTGAAAGAATTCAACCGGGACGGCAGATTCTTAACACAGCTTTTCTATCGTTTCTACAACCAAGAGCTGAGGGATTTCTTTGAGAGTTTGGGTGTTCCAACAGTGGAACAGCGGGGAGGAAGGGTATTTCCAGCCAGCGAAGATGCCCGGGATGTAGTTCAGGCCCTGATAAAGTGGGCTGAAACGGCAGGAGTAACAGTTCAGACTGGAACAGCAGTAAAAGAATTGGTTCTGCGAGATAATCGAGCCGCTGCCGTTGTCACTGATAAAGAAACCTACAGGACCAGATCAATAATCCTGGCAACGGGCGGAAAAGCTTATCCGGGTACAGGATCGACAGGAGATGGCTACGCACTTGCCAAGCTTGCAGGACATAAGATCCACCCTCTCCGTCCCTCTTTGGTCCCTCTCGTCACAACAGGTAATGTCGCCCGCTCCCTTCAAGGGTTAGGTTTAAAGAATATCAACGTTTCCGTATTCATCAATAACAAAAAGATCAAACAGCTTTTTGGCGAATTGATGTTCACTCATTTTGGATTGTCTGGCCCGGTCATATTAAGCCTCAGTGGAGTGGTTGTAAGAGCGCTGGATGAGGGAAAAGCCGTCGAAGTTGCGATCGATCTGAAACCTGCTTTATCCCATCAAACATTGGATGCCCGCTTGCTTCGAGATATTCAGGTACTGGGCAGGAAGCAGTATTCCTCCCTGCTCGAAGGATTGCTACCGAAAAAATTGATTCCGGTTTGCTGCCAGCTAACTGGAATTCCACGAGATAAAAAGATCAGTCAACTTTCCGGGTCCGAAAGACATAAATTGCTTGCCTGGTTGAAAGATGGTTTTCGGTTTGCGATCTCTGGTCACAAAGGCTTTGACCAGGCGATCATTACAGCTGGAGGGGTGGATACCAAGGAAATTGATCCAGCCACAATGGAATCCAAACTCGTGAAAGGTCTGTATTTTGCTGGTGAGATTCTCAATATTGATGCCAACACCGGGGGATTTAACCTGCAAGCCGCTTTCTCCACAGGCTGGGCTGCAGGGAAAGCAGCTGGAAATACCTCCGAGTTATAGGCGGTTTTTTGAGAGAAGACCTCCAATGTCCTGCATTTTATTCAAACGTTACGTCTGGCACAGGTGCCAGGGATTTGCTCCCGGTGTATATCTGTCATCAATAAAATGACTGGGGTCACAATATGTTTATCAAGGGGCCAAGGGGCGACCGAGAAGCTTCGCATTATGTTATGATTTCGATATGTCTGTAAGAAGAAAAAGAACAGAGGTCATTCGAATTTTTCGGTACTTCACTGGGATTGCCATGTTATATTTTGCGGCACTGTCCTTATTCACCGCCTGGCAAACCGGAGAAGTAATCAATCTGTCTCAGATCCAGTCCTATGTGAATCTGGCAATTAACGGCATCCTGTTTGGATATCTATCCTGGTACTGGCTTGAGAACAAAATTTCCCGTTATTATCTCCCCCTGGCTTTAGTAGCTGCCACGATCCTTCCACTGTTTACAAATTTGATCTATCTGGCCGACCCCCTGGAAAGTGCTCAGATGACCATTATCAGGAGCTGGTTTTTATTTCCAATCCTGATTGTTCCCCTGGTTTTAATCGCCTGGCAGTACCGCTTCCGAGTCGTTCTAGCATTCATTTTCTTAACCACGATTATCGAACTATCCACCCTGGTTCCCAGGCTGAAATACATCAATTACGAAACTCTTCCTATCTTGGGGCTGCCGTTGATCCGGGCCTTTGCATTTGGGACTGTAGGCCATGTCATCACCCGCTTAATTGCCACTCAACGCGAACAGCAAAGAAAGCTTGTGGAAGCCAATATGAAGCTGAATGAACATGCCAATGCCCTGGAGCAGCTGACAGTGAGCAGGGAACGAAACCGCCTGGCCAGGGACCTGCACGACACACTGGCTCACACGCTGAGCGGGCTCACCGTTAATCTCGAGGCTATAAAAATTCTCCTCGGCGAGGATCACCCTCAGATCAAGTCACGGCTTGATCATGCATTAGATAAAACAAGAACTGGCCTGCGAGATACAAGAAGGGCTTTGAAGGATCTTCGGGTAAAGCAGGTCGAAGACCTGGGATTAAAACTGGCTCTAGAAAACCTTGCTGATCAGGCTGCTGCCCGGGGGCAATTTGATATCCATCTCACCTTACCCGATATGCTTCCTGAATCCTCTGTCCCAATTGAGCAAGTTTATTACAGGATTGCCCAGGAAACACTGGAGAATATTGTCAAACATGCCCAGGCAAGCCAGGTAAAGCTCAGTCTTGCAGTGGAAGGTTCTGTGTATACTCTTAAAATTGAAGATAACGGAACTGGATTCGAAACCCTGGAAGAACGATCGCTGGACACACTCGGAATCCAGGGCATGCAAGAAAGAGCCGCTGAATGCGAAGGAGAACTATCGGTTACAAGTGAACCTGGAAAAGGCACCTGCATTATCATCGAGACGGAGTTAAGCCATGTTCAAGATTTTGATATGTGATGATCAAGAAATTGTTTGTGAAGGATTGCAAACGATTATTAATGCGGACCCTGAATTGAATGTGGTTGGGATTGCCCACACTGGAATTGAAGCACTGGACCTGATCCCCAAAGTGCTACCCGAATTGGTATTAATGGATCTGAAAATGCCAGACATGAACGGGGTTCTAACTACTCGTAAAATAAATGAGACCTACCCTGATATCTATGTTCTGGTATTAACTACATACGATGATGATGAATGGATCTTCGATGCCATTCGAAGCGGTGCTGCCGGCTATTTATTAAAAGATACTCCCCCTAAAGATCTGATCAAATCCATCAAAGGCACATTGGCAGGAATGTCGTTTATTGACCCCCAGGTTGCTGGAAAATTGCTTTCAGAATATGCCGAAAATTTTGGAAAATCCCAACCTCCCTCACACTATACTTTTACGGAAAGGGAGAGAGATATCCTGACCCTGTTATCGCAGGGATTATCAAATACAGAAATTTCCGAGAAGCTGTTCCTGGCAGAGGGTACTGTGAGGAATTACACCAGTGTGCTTTTGAAAAAACTGGGTGTGGCAGATCGGACCCAAGCAGCAATTCTGGCGATCCGGTACGGCCTGGTGTCGAAAGATCCTGGAAAAGATTAAGGTCTTACTCCGGGAGTAATCCCCTGTATACCTGGATCATTCTTTCCGAAATATATCTCCAGTCAAATTTTTTAGCAAACGCAAAAGCATCATGCCCCATGCGATAGCGTAAAGCTTTATCTTTTAAAAGGCCTGATATCCTGCTGCTGAGGGCAGCCGGATCATCAACCGGAACGTGATAACCTGTAACTCCATCCTCAACTAGATGGATCAATCCCCCAACATGAGAGGCGATAACAGGAGTTCCACAAGCCATAGATTCCAGGGCTACCATCCCAAATGATTCATAATGGGAAGGCATGATCAACATTTCAGCTGCAGAGTAATAATACGGCAAGGTATCCTGACTTTGTTTTCCAAGAAAAGTTACCATCTCCTGCAATCCATACTCGTCTCGCAATTGGCAGAGTAATTTCATTTCCTCTGAATCATTTCCGTTCTCATCCTGGAGATCACCCCCGATTACAGCCAAACACAAGTTCTCTTCTGCCTCTCCGTTATCACTCAGGTGACCAATTGCCTTTAATAAAGTCCTGATACCTTTTAGAGGTTCTATCCTGCCGACAAAAAGGATCATGCGTTTGTCTGGCGGGACACCAACAAATTCCTTGGCTTCGTCCGGCGGAATTGGATAAAAATGAGATAGATCCACACCGGGGGATATGATTTCGATCTTCTTTGGATCTGCGTCATATAAATTCACCAAATGTTTCTTTTCTGTAGCTGTAGATGCGATGATCTTATCCACCATCGAAATAACTTGTTTTTCCCCATCGATGCGGTAATCCCCTTCTTTTTCTTCATCATTTTGAGCCACTTGCTGTTTCAGCTTTCCAAGCGTGTGAAACATTTGGACAATCGGTGCATCCCAGGGTTTGGCTAGTTCTACCGCTGCAATGCCTGACATCCAGTAATGGGAATGGATCAGATCATAACAACATTCTTTTTTCCTGGAAAATTCAAGTATATTTTCTACAAATTCAGGAATATAACTGACCAATTCGTTCTTGGGTAAAGGATATTCAGGGCCGGCTGGAATATGGGCCACTCGATTCCCAAACCCCAGATCATGCAAGACATGAGGCACATGTTCGTCCTGAGATCGTGTAAAAACGTCCAGCTGAATGCCCTCTCTTCCCAGAGAGCGGGCCAAGTCACGAACATAGACATTCATACCGCCGGCGTTTTTTCCCCCCAGGGTTGCCAATGGACAGGTATGATATGAGAGCAAAGCTATACGCAATAATTCCTCCTGAATTTGGATAAAACCGGGAAAATCCTCGCCCTGCCCCGGTCCCTTTTCACCCCCGTATGATAGCTGGTATAATTTCCCCCGTCAACCAACATTTATTTGTGCCACCGTAGCTCAAGGGTAGAGCAATCGCTTCGTAAGCGATAGGTTATGGGTTCAATTCCCATCGGTGGCTTTTTATATTTAATTCCTGCAATAACTTCTCAATAACCCACCACCTCATATTAATTTGAAATTCATCAGTTGACTTCAGGATTTGATTTAGATATATTTATAATGTAGATCTGAAAATGTCCTGATTGCTCAAGATCACTATCCGACCTGGAATGAAGGAGTATATGATGTCAGAAGAACAGGAACCATTGGAATACACCTCTTCTGGAAAACTCAAAGCGACTCATTATAACCGGGAGCTGGCCAGACTGCAGCAGGAATTAGTAAAACTGCATTACTGGATCAAAGAAAAGGGATTAAAGGTTGTGATCATTTTTGAAGGCCGCGATGCAGCTGGAAAGGGCGGCGTGATCAAGAGGATCACCCAGCGCTTGAATCCCCGCATTGCCCGCGTAGTAGCACTTGGTACACCATCTGACAGGGAAAAAGAGCAGTGGTATTTTCAACGGTATGTGCCCCATCTACCTTCTGCTGGCGAAATGGTTCTATTCGATCGAAGCTGGTACAACCGCGCTGGAGTAGAGCGAGTAATGGGGTTTTGCACGGATGATGAATACCGTGATTTTATGCGCACCTGCCCTGAATTTGAACGCATGCTGGTCCGCTCCGGCATCAAGCTTATCAAATATTGGTTTTCTGTTAGCGACGAGGAACAGGAAAGGCGCTTCCGAGTCCGCAATACAGACCCTACACGGCGCTGGAAATTGAGCCCGATGGATCTTGAGTCCCGCACCTGCTGGGTAGAATATTCCCGAGCCAAGGATGCTATGTTCATGTATACCGATACGGATAAGGCACCCTGGTATGTTGTTGATGCAACCATCAAACGGCACGCCCGCCTGAACTGTATTCACCACCTGCTAAGCTTGATACCTTACGAGGACCTCACTCCGGAACCAATAGAAATGCCGCCCAGGCAGCAAGACACCGGTTATAAACGCCCTCCGATCACCAGCCAGAAATGGGTACCTGCAGTATATGGAAAAAACTCCTACGAAGAACTGGACTAAAAAAGAAAAACTACTCGAGAAATCCTTTGACCACCACTTTCCGTCCATTTCAACCAGAGGACTGGCAGGATATCTGCCGGATCCATGATGCAGCAAAGCCCCATGAATTGAAGGAATCTTGCGATCCCAGGGTTTTTGTCCCATCAAAAAAGATCCCGAAGTGGAACATCTTAAGCTATGCCAGAAACTTGTAGCTGTAGAAAACGGGCAGGTGATCGGTTTTGTTGGTGTCCATGAAAGTTACCCGAGTTGGCTGTATGTCCACCCGGACCATTATGGCAGAGGGATGGGAAGAACGTTCCTCCAGGCAGGCCCAAAGCTAATTCACGAAAAAGCCTGGACAATCGTTCTGGCCGGAAATTCCAGAGCCATCCATCTCTATCAAAGTAAAGGATTTGTTGAGGTCAATCGCTATCAAAGCGACAACGCCGGATACCCCTGCATCTGCCTGCGTCTGGAACCGGAGATCTGATTTTCAAACCTTCTAGTAAGGATCAACCACCTGGGTTTTCTTCCCCCGCAGCTGAGAGATCATCATACCCGCCAACATCAGGCCGCTGCCGAGTAAAGCGCGCGAACTTAGGAGTTCGCCCAGGATCAGCCAGCCCCAAAAAGCCGCAAAAACAGATTCCAAACTTAAAATGATTGCCGCAGCGGTTGGCTTGGCGTATTGCTGCCCGATGACTTGCATTGTATAAGCAATGCCAATAGCGATTACACCACCATAGAGGATCGGGAGAGTGGCGGATAAAACCCGGTCAAACACAAAATCTTCCAGGAAAATCCCTACACCAAAACTGATCAATGAAGTAAATAATGACTGGACGAACGATAGCTGAAAAGCATCCACATCAGGTGAAAATCTGGCAATGAACTGCACATGCAGCGCCCAGAAACAAGCTCCAATCAAGACAAACCCATCACCTGGAGCAAAAACAAGACCACGGGAGGCGCTCAGAAAATACAGCCCAACAACCGCAACCACTGCACCCAACCAGGAGTATAACGATCCCCGATCTCCCCACAGCATCCCCAGCAGCGGGACGATTACCACATAGAGTCCGGTGATGAATCCGGCTTTACCAGCCGTGGTGAATACAAGGCCAAGCTGCTGAAATGTTGCTCCAAAAAAAAGGAACAACCCTGCTACAGCTCCAATTAGCAAGATCTTTTTGGAATCTCTCTTCTCGACAACCACAGATTTCTTTCGGACCAGGATCACGGGAACCAGCGTCAAAGCGCCGATCAGGAATCGGAAGCCGTTAAATATGTAGGGACCCATTTGCTGCATACCTAAACGCTGGGCAACAAAGCCCCCACCCCAGATCACCGCGGTGATCAATAAGATCAGATTAGCTTGCACAGATTTTGTATTCATAACCTTTTATCAATGATTGATAACGCATTTCAGTACACTCCCGGAAAGTACACAATAAACCGATTTTATCTCCTTTCGATTTTATCGTATACTTTTGAATACTATGTCTGACAATTATCAGGAGGATCAATGTCTGTCATTCAGCAGATACTCAATCACCGCTCCATCCGGAAATATAAACCTGACCCCATTCCAGAAGACCTTCTGCACGAGATACTCCAGGCAGGAATTCGAACTTCTTCATCCGGGAATATGCAAACCTATTCCATAATCGTCACCCGAGATCAACAACTGCGCGAGAAGCTCCTCAAACCCCATATGGACCAGAAAATGGTTGTGGACGCACCTGTTTTCTTGACCTTTTGCGCTGATTTCAACCGCATGCGCCGCTGGCTGAAGATCAACGATGCCGCCGATAATTTTGATAACTTCTTCAGCTTTCTGATCGGTTCTATAGATGCCATCCTGGTATCGCAAACTGTCGCCCTGGCGGCAGAATCACACGGATTGGGTCTCTGCTTCCTTGGAAGCACCCTGGCCAATGCAGATGCGATCGGAGAGATCCTGGGGCTGCCGAAAAACGTTGTTCCTGTTGTCGGGTTCTCTTTAGGGTACCCAGACGAAAAGCCAGATCTGCGTGACCGTCTGCCATTTTCGGGCCTAGTTCATTGGGAAACCTACAGAAATTACTCTGACCTCGAAATTCAGGATATATATAGTGAGAGAGATAATATAGGCTGGCAGCGCTACATGAAATCAAAATGGCTCAGGGAACAGGTTGGCGAAAAGGGAATTGAAAACCTGGCCCAGCTTTATACAGAAGTGAAATACACCCGGTCTTCCCACCAGGATTACTCCAGGAAACTGCTGACCTATCTAGAGAACCAGGAATTCATGATCAACGAGGGGGATTGAAAACCAATCTGGCGGCAGCCCCCAGAATGGTACAATGACATCATCAAATCCAGGTTGGCTAACCAATCGGCAACCAAAACCTGGATTGCAGGAGGATATTATGAAATACCTTGAAAATAAGAACGTAGCGGTCATTGGCAGCGGGAATATGGCCGGGGCCATGATCGGCGCTTTGCTGAGAAATAAAGAGCTCAATCCTGAGCAGATCACAGCCAGCGACCCTTACCCAGAACAAAGGGAACGCGTCGCTAAAAAATACGGCGTTACTGTGACTGGTGATAACCGCGAAACCGTAAAAAACGCCGATATTGTCATTCTTTCAGTCAAACCTCAAGTTTTAGCTGCAGTCTCCTTAGAAATTAAGGGAAAGATTCCAGCAAACAGCCTGGTATTTTCGATTGTGGCAGGGATGCCCATTGCTACAATTCAAAAAGGACTTTCTCATAAAGCGGTCATACGAACTATGCCCAATACGCCGGCTCAAATCAGCGCCGGAATGACAGTCTGGACCGCTTCAGACGAAGTCTCTGATTCCCAGCGCCAGGAAGCCAAAGTCATCCTGAAAGCCATGGGAAAAGAACTATATGTGGAACATGAGGATTCGCTGAATATGGCTACCGCGGTCAGCGGCACCGGTCCAACCTATGTATTCCTGTTAGCAGAAGCCCTGGTTGATGCTGCTGTTCACCTTGGTTTTTCTCGCCGGGAAGCCCGATTGATTGTACTGGAAACGATCAAGGGTTCAGTAGAATTTGCAGTACAGTCTGACCTGCACCTGGCCCAACTTCGCAATATGGTCACTTCTCCTGGAGGTACCAGCGCGGAAGCGATCTACCAGCTCGAAAAAGGCGGAATGCGTACAATCCTATCAAAAGCCGTCTGGGCTGCTTACCAGAAAAGTCAGCTGCTGGGCAAAAAAGCAGAAGACCCGCCGGATTCTCCCCTGCGGGTCGAGAATTAAATCTGGTGTGGATTTGAATTAGTCGCGTCGGCGTTTTTTCCGGCAGGCTGCTCCGCCACCGCTGCCGCCAAATACCATTGACGCGCCAAGCAGGAAACCGAACGTATACCAGCCGCCATTGTTGTGGACCTCAAAGACGTATACAGCCTTGGAAAACAAAGAAAAGACAAAGGTAATGGGGGCAATCAAACCATGCCAGAGTCCCATCCAAAATCCTGCCACTTCCCCATCCTCATCAGGAGTGTTGCGAAGTTGATTAGGACCAGCAGCACAAGCGCTTAATATCAAAGCCAGGGAAACAAGGATAAGGACAAAAACGGTTTTCTTCATTTAATCATCTCCTTCTTACTGTTCTGGTAATTATACGGATAAATGCCGATTTTGTTGTACGGCAGTGTCTTTTTGGACTAATCTATTCCAGAACACGCCTCCATTCAAGTATAATACTTACACCATGACAAAACGAAATAAGTCACTCATTATAGGTATTGCTGGCGGTACAGGGTCAGGCAAAACAACTGTTGCAGATTATATTCTCAATACGGTTGGTCCAGAGAAAATCGCGTTTTTACCACACGATGCCTATTACCGAGAGCTCCACGGACTCTCGGTTGAGAAGAGGGCCCAGGTCAACTTTGACCATCCTTCCTCCCTGGAAACAGAACTGCTGATCGAACACATCACTCAACTCAAGGAAGGAAAATCCATCGAACTTCCCCATTATGATTTTAAGACTCACACCCGCACCCCGGAAACCACAACTATCCATCCCAAATTGATCCTCATCGTAGAAGGCATATTGCTTTTCGCAGAGCCGGAATTACGTGAGCTTTTTGATCTTAAGATCTATGTGGACACTGACGCTGATATCCGCTTTATCCGCCGGCTGCGAAGGGATATCGAAGAAAGGGGCCGCACAACTCAAAGTGTTATCAACCAGTATATTGAAACAGTTCGCCCCATGCACCTCGATTTCGTTGAGCCCTCCAAACGATATGCCAGTGTGATTATTCCAGAAGGTGGTTATAACCATGTTGCCCTGGACTTGATCGTTGCTCGTATCGAAGCCATGCTCCAGGAGTGACCCTTTATGACAGTTTTTTCGAATATTGATACTTTCCTGGAAGCCAATCTTCAAACAAGTTTGACCGAATTGAAAAAATACTGCCAGCAGCCCAGTGTGGCTGCTCAAAATTTGGGCATGGAAGAAACGGCCCACATGACCGCTGCCATGTTAGAGAAACGGGGGTTTGAAGCGAACTTATATGCTACCGTTGGGTTCCCGGTTGTAATCGCAGAAAGAAAAGGCAAAGAGGACAAGACACTCCTGATCTATAACCATTATGATGTCCAGCCAGCCGAGCCTTTTGACCTCTGGACTTCCCCGCCATTCGAACCGGAAGAACGAGATGGAAAAGTGTATGGCCGGGGCATCAGCGATGATAAAGGACACTTCACCAGCCGCCTATTTGCAATTGACGCTATTCTAAATGAGTTTGGCGAACTTCCCTGCAATATAAAATTCATACTCGAGGGAGAAGAAGAGATTGGCAGCATCCACCTGCCTGATTTTGTTAGAGAGCATCAACAATTGCTCCAGGCAGATGCCTGCATCTGGGAATTTGGAGGCGTGGATCACCGCGATATTCCCATGCAGTATTTGGGATTACGGGGAATATGTTATGTTGAACTTTCAATAAAAACCGCTGATCAGGATGTGCACTCCGGCCTGGGCGGCTCAATCTTCCCCAACCCTGCCTGGCGTCTGATCTGGGCTTTGAGCACATTAAAAGATAAAAACGAACATATCCAATTACCTGGTTTTTATGATCCCATTATCCCTCCTTCCGCAAGGGATATAGAAATGCTGGCGGCCCTACCGCCTGTCAGAGACGAATTCAAGTCCCGCTACGGAATTATGAACTTCCTTAAAGAATATCCGAACGACACTGAACTGCGGGTCGCCAGTGTCTTTGAACCCACCTGTACTATTTGCGGACTAACATCCGGCTACCAGGGTCCAGGATCTAAAACCGTATTGCCGGCCAAAGCCTCAGCAAAAGTGGATTTCCGGCTCGTTCCAAATCAGACACCCGCAGAAGTATTAAAACAATTGCGGGCCCATCTCGACCGGGAAGGTTTCGAGGATATTGAGATTAATTTCTTAGGGGGTGGACCGCCTGCGCGAACCGATCCGGACGACACCTTCGTGAAGCTTGTTGTAGAAACAGCAACCGACGCATTTGGCAGCCAGATGGAACTTGTACCTATGGTAGGCGGCTCCGGACCAAATCATGCGTTTGTAACTACCCTGAAATTGCCGGTTGTTACTACCGGGATAGGTTATCCGGGTGGAAATGCCCACGCGCCAGATGAAAATATCCGGATTGACCTCTATTTAAAAGGCGCAAAACATATGGCCCGGATCATTCAAGCCTTTGGGGAATCCTGAAGATATCCTATCCTCGATCCGATTCATTTCCTTTAACCAATAGCTTTTTTATCAAAACCTGCCGCAGGATCATTTGATTATGACAAAAAGAACATTAGTGGCTTTAGATATCGAAACCACCGGACTGACATCTGGAAAGGACAGGATCATCGAAATTGGAGCCGTCCGCTTCACTGAAAAGGGCGTAGAGGATGAATTTGAAACCCTCGTCAATCCTGGGATTAAGATCCCTCCTTTCATTTCCCAATTAACAGGCATCACGGACGCCATGGTTAGAGGAGATAAGATCCCCTATATCGAAGAGGCAATCAGCCAATTGATCGCTTTTGTTGGAGACGTTCCCGTAATCGGGCATAATGTAAAATTTGATCTATCCTTCTTGCGAGCTGCAGGAGCCTTGAAAAAGAACTCTGCCATCGATACCTATGAAATGGCCGCTGTGGTCCTCCCGGCCGAAGGCCGCTACAACCTGAGGGCCCTAGGACAGGCGTTGGGTGTTCCAATGGGATCATGGCACCGAGCCATGCGAGATACAAAGACAACGTATGAATTATTCCGGATTTTGTATGACATGATCCTTGAACTACCTTTGCCAACGCTGGGAGAGATCGTTCGTCTCAGTCCTGGTCCTGTTTGGGGAGGCACTCTTCCTTTTAATTGGGCCTTAGAGGATAAGAAAAAATCTAATCCATCCGGCGCGGGAGAACCGTACCAGAACCCCCTATTATCTCAAGCACCTCCCCTGGAATTAAAACCGATTGAGCCTAAAGAAACCATCAAAGGTTTGGACCTGGATGAGGTGTCCTCTGTGCTTGAACCGGGTGGGCCTTTCCATAAAACTTTCCCTGATTACGAACACCGTTCGGAACAGCTTGAGATGCTCCGGGCTGCTTCCCGGGCGATCTCTGACGGCAGGCATTATTTGATCGAAGCAGGCACAGGGATTGGCAAATCTCTGGCCTATCTTATTCCCGCGGCATTATGGGCTACAAAAAATCAGCAGAGAGTGGTGATCTCTACCAATACCATCAATCTCCAGGACCAGCTTATTAGTAAAGATATTCCCCTGCTCCTAGATACTATGGATCTGAAATGCCGGGCTACCGTGTTAAAGGGCCGCTCAAATTACCTCTGTCCTCATCACATGGAAAGCTTGCGCATAAGCAAGCCTAAAAATGCTGACGAGATGCGTGTGCTGGGAAAGATTCTGGTTTGGCTGGAATCCAGCCTTACAGGAGATCGGGGGGAGATAAACTTGAATGGACCCCAGGAACGCCGGATCTGGAATCGGATATCAGCAGACCACGAAGACTGCTCCACTGAGGGCTGTTTGAAACGAACCGGCGGCCGCTGTCCTTTTTACCAGGCCCGGCAGCGAGCTCATTCTTCACACATTATCATCGTCAATCACGCACTCCTTCTGGCGGATGTCGCCACAGGAAACAGGGTCCTTCCTGAGTACGATACCCTGATCATTGACGAGGCCCACCACCTGGAAAGCGCCACTACCAATGCGCTCAATTTTTACACCTCACAAACTTTGTTGAGGAGATCGCTCTCGGTTCTTGGAGACGAAAAGAAAGGAATCTTAAGCTGGATCACAAAATTAGGGGAAGATAAATTATCTCCCGCTGATTTTGCCTCTCTTAATCAACTGGTGCAATCTATCGTATCCCGGTCTTTCAAGACCCAGAGCCGTATGGATGATCTCTTCCGCATCCTGCAATTGCTCCTTGAAAGGTCGAGGGGCGGAAGGCCAGCCGGCAGGTATACGCAGCAAGCCCGGATCGAATCCTCCGCCAATGTCTCAGAGAACTTCCGCGGCATCCTGCGGGAGCAGAGAGAATGGGATGATGTTGAAAAATCCTGGGATGAGGCCCGACAGTCACTCTACGGCCTGCTGGAAGATATCCAAAAACTATGGGAGTCTATCACTGAACTTTTCAAGACAAATCAGACAGATGAATCTCAATATGAAGCCATCCTGAACGATCTGCGAGAGGCCTCCAGAGAACTTTACGACATGTATGAAAATATTGATCATCTGGTCTTTGAGCCTGATCCCAATATGATCTACTGGATCGAATCCCCTCCCCAAAAACCAGCCATCGCCATCCAGGCTGCGCCTCTGCATATTGGGGAGCTGATGGAACGGTATATATGGTTCGAAAAAAGGGCTGTGATCCTTACCTCGGCAACTTTAACCACAGCGGGGAGCTTCGACTACATCCGCAACAGGCTGGGCGCAGGTGACGCAGAAGAACTAGCACTGGGCTCTCCTTTTGACTATCAGAATGCCGCCCTTTTATACCTTGTAGAAGATATTCCTGAACCATCCGATTACAGAGGACATCAACTTGCGATTAATAAAGGCCTGATCTCCCTTTGCAAAGCTGTTGGAGGACGTACACTAGTGTTATTCACTTCCTACAGCCAGCTGCAGGAAACTGGCAGATCAATAACGGGCCCCCTGGCCCAGGACGGAATCATTGTTTATGAACAGGGAAGCGGACCTTCCCCTCACGCGCTGTTAAAAAGCTTCCGACAGGCAGAACAAGCAGTCCTATTGGGCACAAGGGCTTTCTGGGAAGGTGTCGATATTCCCGGACAGGATCTCTCAGTGCTGGTGATCGCCAAGCTGCCATTCCAGGTTCCGTCCGACCCAGTCGTTGCTGCCCGGGCAGAAACATATCATGACAGTTTCCAGGAGTACATGCTCCCAGAAGCAATCCTCAGCTTCAGACAGGGTTTTGGCAGGCTGATCCGGACCAAAAAAGATGTTGGAGTAGTTGCAATATTTGATAAAAGGCTTCTGACCAAGAACTATGGATCTCTGTTCATAAACTCGCTACCCAATTGCAGCATTCAACAGGGCTTCCTCTCAGATCTTCCAGAGGAAGCCAGCCGCTGGCTTAATATCTAATCCGGGAACTTGAACTATACAATATTTTTTGTTATAGTGAAAGAAGCAAGCTTAATTCTTTCTTAACTCTCTATCTCTCCACTATCGCTCATCGAAATCAACGCAGCGGATTGTTCCGAGTTTTCGGGTTGTCTGTGATGTACCAAAATAAATCCTATTGCTAAGGGAGGTGTTAGATGGCATGGCACGCTGATACGCTCTGGTGTGATGGATGTGGTGTGGAAATTTACTGGACTCCTCTTGAAAAAGGCCAGCTTGTATTTTGCTGTCGGAGATGTCTCATAGGTGAAGAGTGTGATTGTGAGGATTTTCAGGATGAGTATCCATCCAATCTGGCCAGCCAGGAAGGCAGCGATTCCCAAACAGGAGCATAAAAAATAGGATGGCTGATATTGGTCAGCCATCCTATGAATAAGCTTGATAAACCCAGTCCTATTCAGGATCTTCTGATTCTTCTAAAGATAACTCTTCTTCCTCAGAAGTATCATGTTCTTCCCTTTCATCAGTGGGATCTTCATCTGATTCAACTTCTACCTCTGCATCCTCATTCTCATCTGGGGGGTCTACCGGCTCTGTTTCTTCCTGTTCATTTTCTTCTTCCAGGAGGTCCTCATCTCCGTCCAGTAAAATACCTTCAGCTGCATCCTCAAGATTCATGATCCATTCCATTTGTTCAGAGATCGGTACTCGCCTCATACTCAGTGAAATTCGTTCTCTTTTCGGATCAATTGACATGATCTTGACGAGGACAGGATCACCCTTCTTTACAACAGCTTTGGGATCCTCCGTATTTGCATAGCCAATTTCACTGATATGGACCAATCCCTGCAAACCTTCGGCCAGCTCAACAAATGCGCCAAAATCTAGGACAGAAACAACCAATCCTTCTATCAGATCTCCCACCTGAAATTTTTCCAGATGCTTCAACCATGGATTGGGAAGCAAAATTTTTCGGCTCAGGCTCACACGCTCTTTTTCTTTATCGATTCCGATGATTTTAACTTCGATCTCATCACCCAGCTTAAACATCTTTGAAGGATGAGGGATCCTTTCCCAGTCGATTTCCGATTTATGGACGAGCCCGTCTACACCATCCAGATCGACAAAGACCCCGAAATCCACGACATTCACTACCCGGGATTTCAGTACTGTGCCAATTTCAATTTCATTGAGCCTTTTCAACCGCTGGCCTTTCTGGACTACACGAGCAGAAAATACCAGCCGGCGTTCTTTTTGGTCCACTTCAATCACTTTAAGAGGAAGGGTCTTGCCTATCATCTCGGATTTTATCTCCCCCGCTCGCTGTGTGCTGGTTCCTCTCCGGATAGCAGGTATATGTGAATTGGGAATGAAACCGCGTAAATTGTCGTAAGCAACCAATAAGCCCCCGCGGTTCTGATCCACAACTTCTAATTCAATCTGTTCATTGGACTGAGCCAACTCATCAGCCTTAATCCAGGTTTTATAGGTCAAGCCCCTTTGAAGTGATACCAATAAATCATCATCGCCCATCGGCGTCCGTATTACGCTGACAAAAATTTCATCTCCGACTGACAGATTGTCCCGTATATCAGAATCCACGCGCTCCAGGTCCTGTCCGGGAATGATTGCATCCCGTTTAAAACCAACATCCAGCATTATCGAGCTATCCTGGATATCCAGGATAGTACCCTTGAGCATATCCCCTTGCTTGGGTTTGTCGACATCATAATGATCGACAAAATCTTGGAACCATCCCGGCTGACCTGCAGCCTTTTCTTCTTCCGGTACCTGGTTTTCCTGCTCTGGTTCTGGGGTTTTAGTTTCTTTCTCCATGGATATCTGCGTTTAACTCCTGAAAAGTTTTAGGCTGCGGACTTATTTTTCCAGCCAAATAACAAATGCGCTGCCCGACCATTCCTGAGGCAGCACCAAGGTCCAGCAGACTGGATGATATACGTTTAACTCCGCATCTCCGTTCAGATTATGACAAACTTTAGATTATTTGTCAATTAATAGCCCATATTTATGGATTAAAGACGTACCCCACTCCCCACTTATTATTGATAATTTGGGGGTTTTTCGGGTCTACTTCTATTTTTTCCCGCAGTCGTTTCACATGAACAAATAAACCCTGCCTGGTCCCTTTTTCAGGTCCTTCCCAGACACTGTCCAACAGCTGTTCGTAAGGCATGATCTGTTTTCCTTGCCTGGACATAAAAACCAATAAATTATATTCGATGGGCGTCAGATCTACAGGATTACCCCTGATCCAGACTTGCCTGGTAGAATAATCGAGCCTAATCAGGTTGGACAGGAAGATATCTGGAGAGAGAGGGCGCCTGGCGTTTTCACTGCGTCGCAGGCAAACCTGGGCTCGGGCTAGAAGCTCCGTTGTTGATATCGGTTTTCTTAAATAATCATCTACACCCAGCTGGTAAGCGTATAACAGATCCCCGGGGTCCGTTCTTTCACTTACCATGATAATTGGGATTGCTGACCAACGCCGAATACCTTGCGTTACCAACAGCCCATCCAATCCAGGAAGATTTCTGGCCACGATCACAAGATCAGGATTTATGGCCTGGGCCATATCAAGAGCTGAGCTGCCATCCGATGCCAGATCCACCCGATATCCAGCTTCTTGAAGGGTATCTTTCAGCCGAATCTGATGTTCAGGTTGGGCATCCGCCACCAGAATCCGTCCTTCAGCACTTCCTTTTTCTATTGGCGGCGAATCATGTTTTTGTGGAACTTGCGGCATGGCAGCGGAAGGGAATCTGATCTCAATGCTTGACACTCTTCCAGACTCTGGCATTTCATTCAAGAGTGTAATTGAACCTCCCTGGGCTTTTATGATCTTTTTGGCCAGGAAAATCTTGATGTTCTTGTCTTCCAGAATAGTCTCATTCAGGTCAGGCGATAAACCAGGCAAAGGAAGTGTCCTGGGACTTTCAAGCTTGATAATCAGGTCATAATCCTCGATTACCAGGGAAACATCAACTGGCTTTCCCCTGGAATTACTGATGGCGATTTCCTTCATCAAGTACTGCAGGGCTAAACGAGTCAAAGCCGGGTCGATATAGGACAAAGGCAAGATCGTTTTTTGTTCTTGCCCTTCAATTAACCGATATTCAACCTGTTTATCGTCGTTTATGATCTCTTTAATAAGCTCAATTAGATTTACCGTATCGGAGAAAACAGGAACCCCATCAAAAGCCTGGATCAAATTCAACATCAGATCCAGGGATTGATTTACCTGTTCTAGCTGATCTTTTGCATCAAATAAGAACTCATCCCGGACTTCCGGGCTCCAAATATGCATATTATCTGCCAGGGCATCTAAATTCCCTTTCGCAGAAGCGTTGGCTTTTCTAGCTTTGACACTCATCTCTTCCAGCATTTTCACTTGACGTAAATAAGCTGCTCGTTCGTCAGTCAGGTCCAGGACAATTCCACCATAGGTTTGATCATCAATACTTTCATTGTTCATCTTGAATAATCTAATTTCCAGGCTTTGTCCATTGCCTAAACCTAGCCTGAAATTCGAATTCTGATCCTCATCTAACAGGGTTCTAGCATGCTGGACAGAAAGCTGGGCCAACTCTGGATCCTCCCCTAAAGATTCCAGACGGGACCAGAAATGTTCTTCCAGCATTGGGCTGATCGGCATTTGTTCCAACCTGAGATATTCCAATAATTTAGGATTAATTAGCATCGCCCCAGCAAGGGCGTCAAAATAGAATAAGCCCGCTGGAAGTTCCCTGCTCAAATCCATCCATCCGCTCCAATTATTAATGGTACTATTTCCCTCCGGGATATGCTCAAGAGCATTTTGCTCATCATTGAGTTCAATTTCCATAAAAACATTCTAGCATGCCCCAAAATAGCCGTCAATGTAAGTGTTTTGTTAGTTTTTCTCCTCCTTATCTATTGCATTGTAAGTTTTTCAAGGTATACTTGGGAGGAGATAGGCAACCGCGGGATAACCCGCAACAATTTGCGCAAGGCAAATTGCCAAAATTTAAGGCCACGAATCATCAAAGGGCGAGAGAAAAAATGCATCGCCCTTTATGCATGAGGGCCGAAAAGAAAGGATGTGAAAAGTCTTGGCTGTACGAGTTAAAGTCCGACCTAATGAATCGCAGAAGCAGATGATGAAGCGTTTTCGGAAAAAAGTATCTCGAAGTGGTGTGCTGAGCACAGTCCGCCGCAAGAGATGGTTTGTTTCTAAAAGTGAACTAGCTCGCATCCAACGCAAGAAAGCGATCCGCCGGCGCAAGCGCCGCATGGCAAATAAGAGAAGGCAGAAGAAACAAGGCACTCGAACGATTTAAGCCTGGATCTAACGATCCGGAATAAGGTAATGGGTCAAAGGGATTTTTCATTCCTGTCCCGAATAATCGTCAAGCAAAACAAGAGGTTACATGGCTAAAGAAGAAAAACTGAGAATGGAAGGGAAAATAGTAAAGGCTCTTCCTGGAACTCAATTTTTAGTTGAATTGGAAAATGGACACGAGATACTGGCCTATCTTGCTGGAAAAATGCGCAAATACTATATCCGTGTTCTGCTTGGTGATCGAGTGACAGTTGAAATGTCTACTTATGACCTTACCCGAGGCCGGATCGTTTATCGGCATAAAAAAGGGCAGTCCCCTCCACCTTCAGAGGTAAAAGAAAAAAAGGAATAAGCCAATTCCTGAAATTGGTTTATTCCTTGTCAGCGACTCTGCCTCTTAGGATGTCCGCCGACTTGATCAATGTGATTCACTGAATACGGATCACATGAATATTTTACTAACCAAATCTGTTCGTTTCAAAAATCTCTATGGGTAAAACAACTCCAAACTTAACTGGCTCTGAAAAAATAACCGTATTAAATCCCATTCATGAACTCATAGAACTAGGACATTCCCAGGGATTTATCACATTTTCTAACATCCTTAATTACTTCCCTGACGCCAAAAAAGATGTCACCAGCCTGGAAAAAGCCTTTGCGTCCCTGCTCGAGGAGGATATTCCCTACCTTGAAGAAGATGATGAGGAAGATCTGGAAACCTTAATCGCCGATGAAGGGGGAAATGGCAAGCTGGAAGAAGATGACGACCTGGACGAAGAACATGAAAATCGCCTCAACAGCATCGATACAAACGATCTGATTGAGCTCTATTTCAAGGAAGCGGCCAGCATCCCCCTGCTCTCCAAGGACGAAGAAAAGGACCTCTCCAAACGCATTGAACGAGGACGATTGGCTCGGAAAGAGATGGCCCGAGGCAATGTACCTGAAGATCGTCGATCCGAACTGCACCAGATGATCGAAGACGAATGGACTGCGCTGGACCACCTGATCACAGCCAATTCTCGCCTGGTGATCAGTGTCGCAAAGAAATACATGGGCCGCGGTGTTCCTTTTCTAGATCTGATCCAGGAAGGCAATATCGGTCTGATGCGGGCAGCCAAAAAATTCGATTACTTACGCGGATATAAGTTTTCCACATATGCAACCTGGTGGATCCGCCAAGCTGTCACCCGCGCCATTGCAGATCAAGGACGGACAATTCGAGTTCCAGTCCACATGGGCGACAAGATCTCCAAGATGTTCCGGATGCAGAATGACCTTAAACAGTCTCTGGAACGCGATCCATCTATAGAAGAACTCGCCGAAGCTCTTGACGAAGCACCAGAAAAAGTCCAGTATATGATGAAGGTTGCCCGACGTCCACTTTCTCTGGAAATGCCCACAACCAAGGAAGGCGATGCAGTCCTTGGTGATTTTGTAGAGGATCATGAAACGCCTTTGCCAGACGAAACTGCTACCAAACATTTATTAAAAGAACACCTGGAGGAAGTGATGGAAGCCCTTCCCTCCCGTGAGGTGCGAATTCTCCGCCTGCGTTATGGTGTTCCGGATGGAAAAAGCCATACCCTTCAGGAAGTGGGTGAAAAAGTTGGTGTTTCCCGGGAGCGGGTCAGACAAATTGAAGCCCAAGCTCTGCGCAGATTACGGCAGCCTCGTATTCAAAGAATACTGCGTGATTACCTGGAAAAAACCAAAAATTCCTGAACAGCTGTGATAAAATAGCTGGCTGGGATACCTCCCGCGGACATGAAGTAAATTGGAGATTAACATGTCTGAAGAATTTAAGTCATTTAGAAAAGGAGATTGGGTCTCTCATCTCCACCATGGTGTTGGACAAGTAGAAGGAAAAGAAAAAAAATCACTGGGTGATGAAACCCAGGAATATTATAAAGTCCAGACCCGCAATGGAGTCTATTGGATACCAACAGATGATCTGGACCCAGAACGGATTCGTCCCGTGGTGAGTGACAAGGCTCTTCATAAGGCAATAGCAATTCTGGAATCGCCGGCTGAAAAAATGGATAGTAAACACACTGTAAGAAAGAACCGCATTAATCAAGTTATCGAAGATGGAGATTTAATTGGATTTTGCACTTTATTGAGAGATTTACACGGCAAAAGAGCCGCCGACAAATTGAATACCACAGAGCAGCGAGCCCATACCACGATCAAGAAGAAAATCGCCTCTGAATGGTCAGCTACCCGTGAGATCTCAGTTCAGGATGCCAATAAAGAACTTACAAAAATATTACGGAAAATCAAACCACCAGAGAATAAGACTACCAAGAAGAAGAAAAAATAAAGGCAAACCAGATTGCCAGGAGAATGAAGATAATGGGTAAAAAAAGCATGAAAACACATCAGTCTACTGCAAAGCGATTCCGGAAAACCGGCAGCGGAAAGATTCTGCGGACCAAGGGTCATCACGGACATTTTCGCCGCCGCAAATCCAGCCGCTCCCTCAATGCTATGAAGAAAATGCATGAAGTGGAAGCCACCGGTTTGAAGAAACGCATTAAGAGGCTCGCCCCCAAACTAGGTCGGTAAAGTAATTTTTCTACGAACCAGCCGTTTCACCTGGTGGAACGGCTTTTTTTATAGGTGATATCCGAACGCTGGGCAAGATCCAAAGATAAAGCGAGGAAATCATGGAAGCAGTTGATAGTTCTCCCCAAGAACCTAACACGCAACCCAAACCAGCCTCAAAAACATTCCCGGGGATTCTGCTCCGGCTGATCCTGGTTTTTGCTGCTGGATGCTTGGTGGGCGCAGTGATCTATTTCGCGGCATCCGGTTGGGTTCCATACCTCGACCAAAGAGTGTTCCAGCCCATAGACAAAAATCAGGCCTTGGTAAAAGAACTTCAGGCTACCCAGAATGCACTCGAATCCCAATTATCTTCCCTGCAGGCCACAATTGATGAAGCCCATTCAGGAGCTGGATCGGAAATTACAGCTGCCCTTGTTCAATTATCTGAAGATGTTATTCATCTGCAATCCGAAGTAGAAAATAATACCCATTATGCAGGAACATTGGCCCCGGCAATGATTGCTACAGTTTCAGCCGGACAGGAATCAAATACAAGGAACCTCAGCGCCCTTGCTACGGCCCAAATGAGAGATTCCGGCAATCGACAGGAAATCGAACTTTTACAAACTCTGGAAATACTTACCTGGGCACACCAATATATTTTGCACGATAATTACGGCCTGGCTGAAAATGAGCTGGGAACCGCTCGAGATAAACTCTCTGAAATGATAACCAGAGTGCCTCCTAAACAGAGAGTGGTCGTATTGGAGATGCTCAACCTGGTCGATCAATGCATTGCTGACCTGCCTTCCAGGCCGGCAGTGGCTGCTGAAAAACTGCAGCTCGCTTGGTATATGGGAACCGCTGATTTTCCCAGTGAGCCCTTGTACAACCAGGAGGGGTCAGTCACGCCAACGCTCTATATCACACCAACACCCACACCAGTACCAACGTCTGATTGAAACTAAATTACCCAGGGAAAAATAAAATTCACTCCCTGGTTAATTAAATTAACGCTACTATATAAGAAGTAACACTAAAACTACTTTTTCCGGCCTAGACTAAGGAGCATTATATGTCGGGGATCCTGTGTGCAATCCGAGGAGGGCCATCGAGCCGCCCAACAATTGCCACCTCAATTAAATTGGCTCAGGAAACAGGTGAGATCATCTACTTTCTATATGTGGTGAACCTGGATTTCTTGACCCACTCCAGCAGCAGCAAAACCAATCACATTTCCCAGGAGCTTCATGACATGGGAGAGTTCATCCTGTTAAGCGCTCAGGAACAAGCTTCTGAGGCAGGTACACAGGCCGAAGGTGTGATCCGTGAAGGCCGGGTCGTTGAGGAGATCATAGCTTATTGCGAAGACCAGAGTCCATTGTACGTAATTCTTGGACAGCCTGAAGAGGAAGGAGAAGATAATCTTCTCTCTCTTGAGCGCCTGCAGACATTTGCGGATCGCATTAAGAAAGCTTGTCAAGCCCAAGTGATTTTCTCTTCTGAGAAAGACATTTCACAGGAAGAGGATTAGAACTTACCCATTCTAAAAGGATTTTTCGAAAGGTAAAGGCGGCGTTTTTGGCCAAAACTAGATTAGCGGGAACCATTCTATTTATATTAGCCCTGGCGATTTTCCTGTTTTCAATGGAAAATGTATCTGCCGCTGATGTAAATAACGGGTTTTCATATATCTTTGGAAAAATTCAGGATGCTCAGCTTCAACCAGTTGAAGGGGTTGAAGTAAGTCTTGTATCTGGTGTCAATTCAAACCTTGAAACCCTGTCCTCTGCTCTCACCCAGGCGGATGGCAGTTATGCTATCAAAGTCCCTCTTCTTGTTCCTAAACAAGCCAGGCTTAATTTCTCTCGCCACCACTTCCAGCAGAAAATCGTCAGTATTCCGCCAGAGGATCTAACACAGCTGCAGCTGGGAAACTCTGTATCGTTTCCATTGGTAACCCTGGAAAGGGAGATCACACCTGCGTTCTGGATTGCCGCCCTGATCTTCGTGATTGTCCTGGTTCTGATAGCTACCGGTTTTCTGCACAATACCCTGGCGGCTTTTGCTGGAGCAAGCGTGCTCCTAGCAATCAGCTACTTAGGCAGTCCCTTTTTTCCTGATTTGTATATATTTAATTTTCCCCAGGCTATCACCTATATTGACTGGAATGTGATCTTCCTGATCATGGGCATGATGATGGTGATCGCCGTAGTCGAGAATACAGGCATTTTCCACTGGCTTTCCTACCACGCATACAGAATTTCTGGGGGTAAGATGATTATCCTGCTTCCGGTCTTGATGTTGATCACAGGTATATCGTCAGCCTTCCTGGATAACGTAACCACAATGTTGTTAATGACGCCGATCACGGTCCAAATCGCTCTGGCGTTGAACATCTCTCCCCTGATCTTATTGATCCCCGAAGTATTTGCCTCGAACGTGATTGGCGTTAGTACGCTGATAGGTACGCCAACCAATATCTTGATCGGTTCGTTTGGAAACATTACATTCAATGATTTCCTAACAAATCTAACCCCCGGCGTATTCCTGGCTTTCCTTGGCCTGGTCATATACAGCTGGCTCACCTACAGAAAAGAACTCACAGAAGAGAAGCCTGGCTCTCCCCTGCTCCTGAAAAAACTTGAAGAAAGAGGAAAAATAACAAATCCCGAAAATCTAAAAAAAGCCGGCTGGATTGGAGTAGGCATGATGCTGCTTTTTATTTTCGGTGAAAAGGTCGACTTGCTTCCATCTGTAACCGCATTGATCGGCGCCTCTGCTCTGCTGATCTGGATCAGACCTGATATCGATGAAATGATCGGAGCTGTAGATTGGACAACATTGGTATTTTTCATGTCCCTTTTTATCGTTGTTGGCGCCATCCAGGAAGTAGGGCTGATCAGCGCGATTGCAACCATGATTGGCGAACTTATTGGTCTGAATCTGATTCTGGCAATGATCGTGGTCACCTGGTTCAGCGCGATTTTATCAATGGTGATCGCCAATATCCCATTTACCGCTGCCATGCTCCCTGTGATCGCTTATTTAACCTTGATCATCCCTGGTGCGGAATCAAAGGTATTGTTCTACTGCCTCTCGATAGGCGCAGCCATGGGCGGCAACGGCTCATTAATTGGAGCCTCAGCCAACATGATCACAGCCGGAATCGCTGAACGGGCTGGATACAAGATCACCTATAAATACTTCATGAAGAAAGGTTTCCCTGCTCTGGTAATTACTGTCAGCTTAGCATTATTATGGCTTTTCATACGCTTTTAAACCATAGAAATTTATTTTTTTAGTAATTAAGATGATCAATCGACTGAAACTACAACAAAAATTGGATCCGGCTGAATGGGTCATGGTATTTCTTAGCTGGATGATCTATCTGGGAGGATTGATCTACTTCTCAGAAGATAACAATTATTGGGTTTTAATGGCGTTAGGAGCTTTCCCAGTATTGGTTACAGCCTGGTCTCTGGGCATGGCCCTCGGTGTATTTGCAGCATTCATCAGTATCTCTATCCACCTCTTGATGCATATCCTTCACCCGCGTGGGATAGAAAGCCTGAACACTCTGCTCTTTAACCATTTAATCAGTTTTTCCTTATTGGCAATTATAGCCATGTTTATCGGTCATCTCCGAGAACTTCAGGTCAAGTCAACTACTGAATTAAATTCTCTCTCAGAAAATAACAAAAAACTTGTCCGTTTATCTCAGGCTCTGGAAGCAACCAACCAGCTTACCACCGATCTGATCACCTCTCAAAATTGGATGGAAAAAATCCCTGATCTGCTGCGCAACATAGGCCTGGCAGCAGAAGTTGATCATCTAGTCCTCTTCCAATTAACTGGAAGCGGTACCGTGAACTACTCAGGCAAACTTTATCATTTCTGGTCTGAGATCCAGTCCAGCTATCCCGAAAGGGATAAAATCTCCATCACGGAAGAATTATCCACCTGGATAGAGTCAGCAGAAATCGATCAACCATTGATAGGAACTCTGGATGAACTATCTCAAGAAACCAGGGAATATTTCTTCCTTCAGGATCAAGGCAGTTATGTGATATTTCCAATTTTCACCAGTGTCTCGCTGTGGGGTTTTATCGGTTTCGAATCCTATTTTCTGGATAAAAAATGGGAATCTCCGGAATTAAACACATTTCGCAGTATTGCCCAAACACTAGGATCAATAATCTACAAAAAGCTTATCGAAGACCACCTGGATCTGCGAGCCAGGGAACTTGAATCTCTGCAAAAAGCGAGTACCAAGATCTCCTCCAGCGATCAGCTGGAAACGGGGTTGCAATCAGTTCTATCCCAGATCTATGAACTTACTCCAGCATATAACACCAGCGTATACATGGTGCAGAATAATGGTCTGAAATTAATCCTGTCGCTGGGAAAGAATAAACAGCAGACTCTGCTATTTTCTCACCCAGGAGAAGAAGATCTATCTCAATTGGTCGCAACGACCAATCAAGATCTATATATTTCCAACATCGCCTTGGTCGACGAAGTCGCTCACGCAAATGCTGGGCCGGAACAAGGAGTGATCTCGCTCTCATTAAAGGCCGCATCCGAATCAATTGGCGTATTAAACATCTGGTATGACACTATTAGGACCTTTACTGATGAAGAGCGGACAATATTGCGCCTATTAGCAGACCAGGCCACAACAGCAATCATAAATATGCAATTTATCCAGGCAGAAAGGGAACAGCGCATCCTGGCTGACTCACTCCGCAAAGCAAATTTGCAGCTTTCTGATAACCTCGAATTGACCGATGTACTGGAAAGCATCCTCAAACAGGTATTGTTATTAGTCTCCGCCAGGGAAGCACAGGTCTTCCTTTATGATGGGACAAATCTTGAATTCGGGGCGGTAATTTATGCCCGGGAAGTTCAGGAAGATCCAGTTCATCCTCCAGGCCCGGACAGCATTTTTTACAAAACAGCCCAAACCGGAAAAAGGATCCTTGTCCAAGATATCCAGGCAGAAGAAAATCTCCAGAACACATGGAAAACCGGATCGTTGGTGAGTTTGCCGCTGATCTTTCATCGTAAGGTTATTGGCATTATGAATGTAAGCTTCACCAAACCCGGAGAATTGGATGAAGGATTGCTTCAAGTCCTGGATCTGCTTTCCAGCCAGGCATCCATCGCCATCAATAATGCCCGCACTTTCGAGGCTGAGCGGGAGCAAAGAAGACTGGCCCAGGCTCTTCACGAAACAGGTCGGGCAATCCAGTCCTCCCTGGACATTGAAGTTGTACTAGACCAGATCCTGATCCAAATTGCTACAGTGATTCCCTACAATGCTGCAAACTTGATTCTCATTGAGAATGGAAAAATGCGAGTAGTCCGCCAGCAAGGTTTTCAGGATAATCAAAACAAGTTAGATGACCAAACAGATCACGAATTTGATATCTCACGATTCACAACCTTGGTGAGAATGACCGAATCTAGAAGGCCTATGATCGTTCCAGATACTGACAAACACCCGGATTGGGTCAAAACCGAATCAACGAGTGGTGTTATGTCATGGGCTGGTGCGCCAATTCTTGAAGGCAATCACGTAATTGGTTTTTTGTCCCTCAACAATTACACCGCGAACTACTATAACCAAGACCATGCTGATATCCTCTCCGCTTTCGCCAGCCAGGCCTCCATCGCACTAACCCATGCTCGTCTGCATAAGAAGATCCAGGAAATGGCAATCACCGATCCTCTTACGGAAATATTAAACCGCCGCGGGCTGCAACGTTGGGGGCAGTATGAAATTGATCGCGCCAAAAGATTTGACAGCCCCTTATCCGCGATCTACTTTGATCTGGATAAATTCAAGATAGTAAATGACACATATGGGCACGATACTGGGGACGAAGTCCTAAAACAGGTAGTCTCTTGCTGTTTAAGCGTGATCCGCAGTATCGACATATTCTCTCGGGTAGGCGGCGAAGAGTTCCTGATCATCCTTCCCGAGACTTCCCTGCCAATCGCTATTCAGGTAGCTGAAAGAATCCGGCTTACCGTGAAGGGTTACTCTTTCAAAAACGATTCGCATCATATTAACATGACTCTCAGTTTGGGTGTAGTCGAGCTCAATGAAGAGATCGATACTTTGTCCGATCTAATGAAAGCAGCAGATCAGTATATGTATCAATCCAAACAATCCGGCCGCAATCAAACTTCCAATCCCAAATTTAATTCAAATAAATAAGCACACGGGATCTTGAAACTGCTTGACACGGGATTACTCTTTTTGTATACTATAATTGACTGACCGGTCAGTTTAACAAGTAAGTATTTATGTCCCCAAAACAAGACGTTTCAGACGAAAGGAAATCCCAGATCCTCGATGCAGCGATGGAAACCTTTGCAAAAAAAGGTTTTCACAAAACTCGCATGTCTGATATCGCGGAATCCTCGGGGCTGAGCAAGGGGTCGCTATACTGGTACTTTGACAGCAAAGATGCCATCATCCTTAAACTGATCGACCGGGTTTTTGAATTTGAACTTAAGGATTTGACTGCCCTGCTCACTGATGACCGTTCTGCTGAAGAACGCTTATACATCTATACGGAGCGCGGCGGCCAGGACATAATAAAGATGCTAAAGTGGATGCCCCTGATTTATGATTTCCTGGCCCTTTCCTTTCGGCAGGAGACAATCAAGAAAACGATCCAGCGGTACTATAAGAAGAATCTCGACCTCCTGGTAACCCTGATCCAGCAAGGCATAGATGCAGGAGAATTCAATCCAAGAAACGCCCTGGAGGCAGCCTACGCCGTAGGATCAATAGTAGAAGGCACTGTAATGCTCTGGTTATATGATCCTGAACAGATCGATATTCAGGACCATATCAAATCCAGCACAAATCTGCTCCTGAAAGGTTTGAAAAGTTCTAACTAAAGGAAATTATATGAAATTCCCTACTCCTCCCCGCGGACTTAAAGCCCTTCCCTGGCGAATGCCGATCTGGATCTACCGCCTAGGTTTGGGAGGTTTGGTGGGAAAGAAGTTCCTGCTGCTTAATCATACAGGTAGAAAATCAGGAAAACAGCGCCAGGCGGTTCTTGAACTCATCCAGGTCAATTCAGAAACGGGTGAATACTATGTCGTGTCAGGGTTTGGAACACATTCCCAGTGGTACCAAAACATAACCCATAACCCAGCCGCTGTCATTCAGGTAGGAAACAAGAAAATGACTGCGATAGCCAAGCAGCTAAACTCAGAAGAAGCCAGCCAGGTTATCCTTGACTACACTCAGAAATATCCCAAGAATTTGAAAAATTTAGGAGCAATGCTGGGGTATGATATAGAACACACACCAGAAGGCTACCTGGCATTTGGAAGGGAGATCCCTGTCATCTGTTTTTCCACATCCCAATCAAAATAACAAATATCAAGTGCAGGATTGACTTATCGATTTAAAGAAGAAAGGAGAATCTTATGTCCATTATCATGCAGGCAGTAATTGTAATCAGCGCTATGATAGCAGTTGGGGTTTTGATGGGTTATATTGCCGGTTTGATCTGGAAAGATAACCGGCCCATTGGTGTCCAGGGCGATTATGTTGCCGCAATCATATCTGCTGTCGTTATGGGATTGATCGACTGGTTTTTGATTCCTGCCATGGGATTTGGAGACGCGATCCGCCTGATTGGTGTTGTCCTCGAACCTCCCGCAACTGCCCTGATCGTGCTGTGGATCATTCGCAAAGCCAGGGAGTAACCAGCTGCCGTTAATTGAGCAGCAGAGCTCTGGTGCTTTATCTCTCTGTTGGGAGAATACTGAATAATGACCGATAAAGAGTTCATCAAAATCACTGACCTGACCAGGAAATTCAAGGAAACTATAGCCTTGGATTCTATCAATCTCACTATCCAGGAAGGTGAGTTGTTTGGATTGGTGGGTCCTGATGGAGCAGGAAAAACGACCTTGCTGCGCACCCTGGCCGGTTTATTAGGCATCTCCAGCGGAGAAGTCAGGGCAGCCGGCTGTGAACTGCATAAAAATACTGAAACCATCAAATCAAAGATCGGTTATATGGCGCAGGAATTCAGCCTGTATGGCAAGTTATCCGTCCTCGAAAACTTGCAGTTCTTTGGTGAAATGTACGATGTTCCCCCAGCGCTGCAGAAAGAGCGCATCCCGGGGTTGCTGGCATTTGCCCAACTGACAGATTTCACCAACCGCAGAGCGGCAAAATTATCAGGCGGCATGAAGAAAAAACTCGCCCTGGCTTGCACCCTGCTCCACCAACCCCCCATCCTGTTGCTTGATGAACCAACAACTGGCGTAGATCCCGTTTCAAGAAGGGAATTCTGGAATATATTAAATGATCTCCATCTGGATGGAACAACGATTATTGTCAGCACTCCCTATATGGACGAAGCTGACCGCTGCTCCCGGGTTGGCCTTATCTACCAGGGCAGGATCGCGATTTGCGACTCCCCCGAGAATATCCGACAAAAGATAGAAGGTGAATTCATCAAAATAGTCACGAATGACTGGCAAAAAGCCCGGGAGGTCATCCATCCTATTAAAGGAGTTCTGGAAGTGCAGAGTTATGGTGAAGCACTGCATATCCTGGTGGATTCTTCCACCAAACGTCTTGGACAAATCCAAAAAACTCTTCAAAAGAACAAACTGGAAATCATGGAAATCCGGGTCATCAAACCCCGGATGGAAGAAGCTTTTATATCTCTAATCAGAAAAATGGGTCAAACTAACTAATTATGTCATTCCGTCACCTTTGGGCAGTTATCCGAAAAGAACTTCAGCACATCCTCCGGGATCGAGGTACTTTTATGCTGGTTCTGGTCACTCCGACCCTGGTGTTGTTGTTAATGACTTACTCCCTGGCAGTTGAGATCCAGCATGTTCCTATCGCTTTGCTCGATTATGATCAGAGCCCTACCTCCAGGGAATTCATCCACCAGATCACTGCCGGAGACGATTTGGACTTGTATGAAAACGCCACCTCAATGGAACAGATCGAAGATCTCCTCATTAAAGGCAAGATCAAGGCAGCCATTATCATAGGCCCCGAATTCAGCCAGGATCTGCTTGCCATGCGAGGGTTGTCCCTTCAGATCATTATCGATGGAACAGAACCTGAAACCGGTGGATTTGCTGTAGACCATATCGGCTGGCGGGCCGAGTCTTTCGCTAATGACATTCTGGCAGACCAGATCCTGACAAGCGGAATATCCCTGGATTCCCTGGAACCGATCGACCTCCGGATCCGGTCCTGGTATAACCCCAGCCTTAAGCCCCGAATTGATATCGTTCCAGGATTGCTCTCCATTGTGTTAGGTTTCCCTGCTTTTTCAGTCGCACTAACACTCGCCAGAGAACACGAACACAGCACTATGGAGCAGCTTCTGGCAACCCCCATCAGCCGGATTGAATTGCTCCTGGGCAAAATGATCCCCTATATTCTGGCCGGCCTTGTAAATGTGATTGTGATCCCTATTATTGCCATAGCCTGGTTCAACGTGCCTTTTAACGGCAATTTTTTGGAGTTTTTATTGTTATCAGCAATATTCCTTTTCGCTGAATTAAGCATGGGGATGATCATCGGCGTTTTCATGAAATCCCAATCAGCGGCCCTGGCCCTATCATTCCTGGTCGTATTATTCCCTGGCTTCTTCTTGACCGGGATCTTTTTCCCCATCGCCGCCCTTCCCGAAATGGCTCGGATGGAATCCATGTTCCTGCCCGGAACACATTACGCCATCATCACAAGAGGTGTATTCCTCCCTGGTATCGGTATGGATACTTTATGGCCTTATGCGATCATGCTGGTCATCCTGGGCACAGCTTTCACTGGCACCGCGGCATTATTCTTTAAAAAGAAGTTGGCATGAGGTCCGAACTACATGATTAGAAGAATCCTGGCTCTGGTAAAAAAAGAATTCCTGCATCTGAAAGGCGATTGGTGGCTGCCCGCTTTTATGTTATTCGGCGGAACATTGGAATTATTGGCAATTGGCTGGGCTACTTCCAGGCCGATCACAAATTTACCATTGATGATCTGGGACATGGATCGAACCGCAGCCAGCAGGAATCTAGTGATCTCACTGGAGAACACTGGTGTTTTTACATTGACCGAACCTGCCGAATCGATGGGGACAATAGAGACTATGATGGACCAGGGAAAGATTAATGCGGCGGTCATTATCCCGCATGGTTTTTCCAGTGAAATTGAAACAATAGAAGGACATCCTGTTCTGCAGGTTATCTTAAATGGCGCTGAAAGCATTCCCGCCAGAGAAGCTCTTCGGGCTGTAGAAGGTGTCGTCAGATCTCTGGATGAAGAAATCATGATAGACCACCTGGGAATCGATCCCGATCTATTCAAGGGATTTGATTTCAGTTTAAGAGTCTGGTTTAACGAGGCACTGAACGAAGCATATTACACCACCCCTGCTGAACTTGCGTTAATGCTGGAGTTTACGATCTTGATTTTTGCTGCGCTGACTTTCTCCAGGGAAAGGGAGTTTGGCACACTTGAGCAGCTCCTGGTCATGCCTTTTTCCTCGCTCGAGATCATCATTGGCAAATCAATACCGGTCATCCTGGTCGGCCTGGTCGATTTCACCTTGATGCTAGGCGTTGTTCACTTTGCTTTCCGTGTACCTGTGCGAGGGTCAGTCTTTCTTTTATTCGGCCTTGCTTTTATTTACACTTTGGTTGAATTGGGGAAAGGGATGGCAATCTCAGTCTTTTCAAAGAGTCAGCACCAGGCTTTTTTACTGGTTTTCATGGTCGGTATGATCGATTTCCTTTTCACGGGATATGCTGCACCTGTGGAATCAATGCCCAAGATCATTCAATACCTGGCCTATCTAGTCCCTGCCCATCATTGGCTGAACATCATGCGTGGGATCACATTAAAAGGATCCGGTTTCCTGGATATCCTGCCTAACATCCTCTTCCTCCTGGGGTTGGGAGGAGTGATAGGTTACTTCTCATTAAGGTACATAAGAAAGGCGTTGGATTAGTTATGAAGGACAACAGCATTACCATCCAGACCTCCGGGCTGGTAAAGAAATTCGGTGACTTTACAGCAGTCAACCAGGTTTCCTTTACTGTAAAAAAAGGCGAGATCTTCGGATTTCTCGGGCCGAATGGATCTGGAAAGACAACAACGATCCGCATGATGTTGGGATTACTACCACCAACACAGGGTTCGATCGAGGTATTGGGTATCCCTGTTCCGGATCTGATCACAGATATCCTGCCCAGGATCGGTTATATGTCCCAGCAGTTCTCTCTCTATAACGATCTGACGGTAGCCCAGAATTTGGAATTTTATGGACAAGCCTACGACCTGGTTCCCGAAAATATGGATAACGTAATCAGGAAAGCCGTCGAGCTTTCAGGACTGGATGGATACGAAAACACACAAACTAAAGATCTCTCCGGCGGGTGGCGCCAGCGTCTGGCCTTAAGCGCTGCGATCTTACATAGACCAGAGGTCCTATTCCTGGATGAACCAACAGCAGGAGTCGATCCAATCTCACGCAGGTTGTTCTGGGATCTGTTATACGAACTGGTCGCAGAAGGGATTACTGTATTTATCACCACTCATTACATGGATGAAGCGGAGCACTGCCACCGGCTGGCATTTATTCAACATGGAGAAATCATTGCCCAGGGTACTCCCACCGAAATTAAGCGCGACGCGATGATAGGAGAAGTCCTGGAAATAGACACGAATCGAGCAGAAGATCTTATCAAGGCTATTTATGAGGCGAGAGATAACGGAGATAACCGATCATTGAACGCAGAATTATTCGGATCGCTGATTCATATCATTTCCACCCAGCCAAAACAAGATACAAAATACCTGCAATCCCTGGTAAAAGGGGCAGATATTCAAATCAATAGCATATCAATTTTAGAACCATCTCTTGAAGATGTATTTATCGCTTGTATGCAAGATAGCGACATTGGAGGTAATCATGATCAATAAAAAAATCACCCTCGTTCTCCTCACCCTTCTGGCCTTGACAGTAGCGGGATGCGACTCTATCTCGTCGAATATCGGCGGTGGTAAGGACTCCGACAGGATCATGGCTTCTGGAGTTATAGAAGCCGATCAGATCTCAATCGCTTCTGAGCTTAGCGGCAGGGTAACTGCGGTACTCGTGGAAGCTGGCACAGAAGTCACTGCTGGTGATCTGGTTTTAGTCCTAGAGGATAGCATGCTTCTTACTCAAAAAACACAAGTGCAGGCTCAGCTTGAATCAGCCGTTGCTCAATTTGAGGGAGCGAAAGCCGCTGAAGATGCCGCCCAGGCTTATATGCGCTCTGCTGAATTAGGTTTGGCAGCAGCTGAGATCCAGTATCAGCAAGTTTTAGGGCAAGTCCAATTGGACGATCGCGTTTCTGACTGGAACGAAAACACCCCTTACCAGATTGACGTTCCAGCCTGGTACTTCCAAAAAACAGAACAAATCTCCGCTGCCAAAAAAGAACTTGAGCGCGCCCGGGAATTCTATCAGGATGAACAGGAAAATTACCAGGACACGGTGGATGATATCGAAAATGAGGAATTCCAGGAAGCTGAACAGCACCTGGCCCAAGCTCAGGCATCCTTTGAGATTGCTGATGCTTTAAATGACCGCCCGGTGGGATATGAAGGCCGGGAAGAGATAGAAGATTTCATCAAAACGATTTACGATAATACTGAGACCGAGTTAAAAGCAGCTCAGAAGGCTTATGACCAGATCCTGGCGGATCCTGATTATGAAGATATCCTGGAGGCTCGAGCCCGAGTTTCTGTTGCTAAGGAATTTCTCGATCTTGCACAGGATTATCTCTATCAACAATATACTGGTGAATATTCACTGGATGTTCAGGCCGCAGAGGCTTCTGTTTCCCAGGCTGAAGCTGGTGTTCACCTGGCTCAAGCTCAAATCACCCAGGCGAAAAATAATCGGATAAGTACCGAAACTGCGGTTACGCAGGCAGAGGCTGCCCTGGCTTTGGTGGACCTCCAATTGGAAAAGATGAAGATATATTCGCCGATTTCCGGCGTGATCCTCACCAGTACTATTGATCCCGGTGAGATCCTTGCCGCCGGCTATACAGCTTTTTCAGTCGGGGATCTCTCTCATTTGACTGTCACCGTCTATCTCCCGGAAGACAAGTACGGTCAAATAAAACTGGGTGATACCGCAGAATTAAGAATCGATTCATTCCCGGAAGATATCTTTAAAGCCGTAGTTTTGAGGATTGCTGATGAGGCTGAGTATACACCTCGGAATGTGCAAACCCAGGAAGAGAGGCAGAACACCGTTTATGCAATCGAACTGACTGTAAAGAACGACGATGGGAAGTTGAAACCCGGTATGCCGGCTGATGTAATATTTAATCCATAAACAATAAATAGATATAACATAAAAAGGACTGAATCCCCACCAAAGGATTCAGTCCTTTTTTGTTACAGAAATAATCTACTAATTAATCTTCCAATGCTTTATCCAGACGCTTCAGATCAATATTGTCCTGAACATACTTCATAAACTTATCTAATTTCTCTTTTTGTCCCAAGCGAGTCTTGCCAAAGATCCTGTCCAATGATTCAACGGTTTCCATTGTATTACTGGGAACCAACAGGATCGGCACACCCATGTTTTCCGCCTGCTTTATAATCAGGTTGCTGGGATGCAGGTTACCTGTCAGGATCAGGCAGGTCGTAGAGGTTTCCATGGCAGCCAATTGAATATCAGTTCGATCGCCGCCGGTAATGACTGCTTTATTAGGTTGCTTCCGGAATCGGCGTAAAGCCGAATCTTCAGTCATCGCTCCGACCATCAGCGCTTCAACCAGAGCTCCTTCATCATAACAGGACGTTAGTACTTCAGCGTTCAAAACATCCACAATTTCGCCCACAGAAAGGGCGGCCAACGCAACATCATCAGGCAGTACGCCGAGGATTGGTACACCTTCCTTTTCCAGGAAAGGAACAACAAGGTTATTCACAAAACTTAAAGCATGCTGAGGTACTCGATTGATCACAACACCAGAAAGCGAATTCGGCAGTCTGAATTTAGCAGCGAGCACATCATCTAACAAACATACATCATCACAGTATTTAACTACCACAATGATGGCGCTGCCCAATTCCTCTGCCACATCCGGAGTGGCCAAATTCATCCCATAACCTTCCCGAAGACTGCCACCTCCTTCCAGGAGCAAAAAATCCTTTCTCTCTTCCAGGATTTTTGCCGCTTCCAGAACC
>Ga0209834_10000068_pt1 | contig 56519 bp, 46 predicted proteins | sample Mar14236cmmetaG_FD_184134 | JGI IMG/M metagenome (GOLD analysis project Ga0209834, IMG submission 184134) | Marine hydrothermal vent microbial communities from Guaymas Basin, Gulf of California to study Microbial Dark Matter (Phase II) - Marker... ... | reverse complement strand
ATTTAAAGGCGATTGCCATAGCGCCGAATACATTTACATGGGGGCCACCCTGCTCACCCGGGAATACTGCCCGGTCGATCTTCTTGATAGTATCCAGGTCAGTGCTCATCAAGATCGCTCCCCGCGGTCCGAGCAGAGTTTTATGGGTTGTGGTAGAGATGATATGAGCATGGCCAATGGGAGATGGATATTCGCCGGCAACGACCATCCCCGCCACATGGGAAATATCTGCCAATAAATATGCTCCGACCTGATCAGCAATTTTCCTGAATCTGGCCCAATCCAACTGCCAGGAATAAGATGAAACACCGGCTATGATCATCTTCGGCTTGTGCTGAAGCGCAAGGCGTTCAATTTCGTCATAGTCCAGCTTCTCTGTTTCTGGATCCACGGAGTAAGAAACGATATTATAGAATTCGCCAGAACGATTGACCCGTGAACCATGGGACAGATGTCCACCATGAAGCAAATTCATTCCCATAACCGTATCACCAATATTTACCAGGCCATGAAAAACGGCGTTATTTGCTGGTCCACCAGAAAGAGGCTGGACATTTACATAGATGTCTAGAGCGGTTTTTTCGTCGTTTGCAAAAGCCTGAGCAGCCCGCTGGCAGGCGATACCTTCCAGAATATCTGCATATTCCACACCCTTATAATAGCGATCATCGGAATAACGCCGGTACTCTGTGAGCAGCTTATCATAATCGAAGAGTTCATCTTCAGTTAGACCACCCGTCAGGTCAAAGGAATACCCCTCGGCATAGATATTATGAAAGCCTGAGCCTAGGGCGCGCCGAATTGCTTTTGGGGTCATGCTTTCACTGGGGATAAGGATCAATCGCTTGTATTGGCGCTCTTCCTCGATCTTGATCAGTTCATAAAGCTTAGGATCAACTTCCTCTATACTCCCACGAACTAAGTAATCTTTCATCGTTCACTCCAAAAATACTTCTCTAATTGATACCGCTTGATCTATTTTTTTATCAGTTCCAGACAATCTAACCAATGCATTATTATACAACAGGCCCAGATATGTGAATGGTTTGAAGGCGGGATTTATCACAAAATTTATACTCTGCAAATAATATCCCTGATACTGGAAAAAGGATCGGTTTAATCCTCTTTTTTGCCCCTACTCCGCATAAATAAGTATCCAATCATTGAAACAACAATAGTCATACCGGATATCAACCAGGTTGAAGATGGAACCCGGATCCATGATTGCATTTTTGAGGGAACTTTCACCCGGGGCAGGATACTTGCCTCCGCAGCAGATCGATGTCTTGCTTCATCGATCACATCCAATAAGTATTCTTTAAGATCACCCATCGAAAAGAATCTGACCAGGCTGGTTAACATATCGCTCATATCATCAGAAACTGTCAGGTTGATCTGCAGGATCTCCTGATATGCCTCCACAGTTAAAGCCACTACATTGGACCAATCTAAATGCTTTACACGTTCTCTCGCATTTTGACAGACCTTCAGGTATTGATCCGGCGGAAGATTGCATATTCTTTCGATTTGCTTTGCAAATGCAGTTGGTTTTTGATCTTTTGCCAACCAGGCACCTACATCTTCGCTCACAAGTTCGTCAATAGTCTCATTTGACAATCCAACTACAGGAGTTCCAGATGCCAATGCTTCGATCACTACCAGACTTTGGACTTCCATTTTTGACGCCGAGGGAAATACATGTGCTTCTTCAAGGTAATCCGGGATCTGTTCATGTGTAATCTGTCCCACAAATTCCACATTACTAAGGTTATGTTTCTTGATATATTGTTCCAGTTTTGTCTGGTATTCATTATCAAGAGGTTTTCCGATCAAACGCAAGGAATAGGAATCTGGGAGAGCTTTAAGTGTTTTTAATAGATAGGATTGGTTTTTGCGATCGGAGAGGAAACCAATAAAAACAAGTACTTTTTGATCAGCTGTATTATCAGCATACTTGCGTTGATTGTAATGGGCTAAAGCCCTCCCGTTGGGAACAACGAAAATCGGTCCTTCGAAACCAAATTCTCTGATCGATTCCAAAGCAGATTGATTCAATGCTATCAAAGCGTCACAATTCCTGAAGAAATTTCCTAATACACTTTGAACTGCATAATTTGTCAGTGAGCTTTTCAGGATAGGAGTCGGGACATTAATGGCTTCCGCTGTTCCGAATTCTATTGCTTTGGAAGGCAGCACATGAGTCGTGTGAACGAAGGGAACCCTGTTCATTTTGGCCCAGATCTGCCCGATCAACCCCATCAAGGCAGGTTCATGGGCATGTATGATATCAGGTTGAAAATCATCCAGAAATTCGAATAATTGGCGAACTGCCCGGGAGGAAAGATCTGGCATCTGGAATTCTGTATTACCAGCGCTGCGAATGCCGTATATCACCAGATCAGAGTTTTCCTGGCTTATCCCGTTCTTATCTGCGGGACAGACCATTACTACTTCATGGTCTAAGGCAAAGCTATGAGCTAATTCATGAGCAACCCGGCCGGCTCCACCTCCGTGACCGGGTCGAAATATTGACGTGAATACAATCTTCATTTTTTTCTTCCTGTCCTAAATTTATGAACCGAAATCAAATTCTTCGATTACTGATCCAAATCTATCGGTCATTTCTTGTCTGCTAATACCCATTTCAGACAGGGAATAGAGATGCTGACTCTGATGTTTTCTAGCTTGATTAGCTTCAAGTTCTAACTGGGAGTTGAATTCATCTGTCACAGAAAAACCGAACTGCTGGTAAATGCGGCATATGGTTTTTTCTGCATCCTGCACAAGATCATCGAATTTAACAATAATAGCCTGATCCTCAGGAAGTTCTCTTAATCTCTTTAATGGATAATTGTACCAATGCTCGGATGATTTAATGATGAAATCAACACAGGCATATTCTTTAAGTGGTGAACCCAGCATTTGCCACTCGCGTTCCTTAAGGCTGATATGAGACGGGACGGCTTGCAGCGGGTCTCGGATCAGATAGATGAATTTTGCGTCAGGGAACTTTTCAAGCAGGGTATCGATTGCCGGTGAAAAATTCGGGTTCTTGGAAAGATAACTCTTCTTGGGCTGTCCATGGAAATAATAATGCCTCTGGATGCAGCTCTCATAATAGGACATGTTTCGATTTTTATCTTTCCGTGAAATTTTATGATCATAATAAATATACGGATCTGCCTCATCTTCCATGGAAGCGAATGACCAGATCTTCAAAGTGGAGAAATTATGTACAAACAAGTATTCGTCTTCCTCTGGAGCGCGAAGTCTGAAGTGGTGGATCCTGTCATCGTCCTTCCATAGCTGCTCCATTTTCCTTATCCTTCTCGTGACCGGCAGGCCAACTGCACGTCCAAATCTGACTGCGCCCCGAATAAACTTTCTTGTCATAATGGAAGGTGATCCAAAGATCTCCCAGGTTCTCATCGAAAGGAAATTCGCGGTATCGCGGGCCATAAGCCGCTGCAAAAAAGTAGTCCCGCTGCGAGGATTCCCGATGATGAATATAGGCTTTTTTATCTTAATTTCATGAAATTTCGGGAAGAATATCTCATCCAGAATAAATCCGGTCCAGACAATCATTTCGATTGGCGTATAGATAAACATAGCCAATAACAAAACCCCCAATCTTTTGGCTGTGAGTCTATAATTCGTTCCCCGATTATCAATGAAATTATTATAAACAAATCGAAGAAAAGCCTTACCGTTGCTGTAGAACACTAAGTCTTCCCAGCTCCCTGAAATTAGATCTTACCCAGTCCCCTTAATACACGTTCAGGAGTTAAGGGGAATTCATCAAACCAGATCCCGGTAGCATCATGAACTGCAGCGGTAATAGCAGGTGCCAGAGAAATAAATGGCATTTCAGCCATCCCCAACGCCCCCTTGGGTCCGTTTGGATCAGGTGTCTCCATTACAATCGATTCCATTATCCTGGGTATATCTTGCACAGTAGGAATAAGGTATGTTGACAGTTTATCTGTTTTCACATAACCATCTTCCTCAATAAAATCCTCTGTCATAACATAACCAAGAGCTTGAATGACACCACCTTCTATTTGACCCACCACTTGGTCAGGATTGATAGCCTTGCCAACATCATGTGTGGAATAGATCTTCTCCACACTGATCTGACCTGTCTCGGTATCTACAACTAATTCCACTGCCTGGGCTACATAACCATAAGCGACATTTGGAAAAGAAGCACCGGTTTCTGGATCAAAATTAGTCGTTTTTGGCGCCAGGTATTGGTGAGTTGCTATCGCCGGCCTTTCTTTATTTTCCCATTTTTCAAGAGCTATTTCAGCAGCTTCGTAAACACTGTTGCCGCCCATGAAGGTCATCCTTGAAGCAGATGCGCTCCCTGAATCCTTGGTCTCAGCTGTATCTGCGCTGATGATCTCAACCATTTCAAAAGGCACGCCCACGGCATCGGCTGTCATTTGCACGATCGCAGTGTGAGTGCCCTGCCCGACTTCTGCGGCAGCATGGCGCACGATCACCTTTTCGATCTCCGCATCCCCATACAATTCCACTGTGGCCCAGGAATTTTCCTGGTAGCCCGCAGAAAAGCCTATATTTTTGATCCCGCAAGCGTAACCAAAACCGCGCTTTAGGACATCATTTACTTCTTCAGATCTGAGCGGTTTTTTATGCCAGCTGCCATCTTCCTTCACCCAGAAGGATTCATGCGCACAACGTTCCAACACTTCAGTGACATTTGCAACACCTGGTAAAGGGCTCTGCACTGAGGTCAGGGAATCTTTATTCATGGCATTTTTTACTCGCAGTTCTACCGGATCCATACCCAGCTGCTCAGCCAGTTTATTCATCTGACTTTCTGCTGCAAATGCGCCCTGGGGTCCACCAAATCCGCGAAAAGCGCCGCCAGGTACTTTATTGGTTGCTACTACCTGGGCGTCAATCTTCACATTCGGAATATTGTAAACGCTGGTGGAGGAAATCAAAGCATTGGCAAGCACTTTGTTGGAAGTATACATATAAGCGCCGCCATCTGCGACGATATCCACCTCAGCAGCAGTGATCATCCCATCGCGGGTCGCTCCCCAGCGGGTTTTGATATGATAGGCATGCCTTTTATGGTGGCCGATAATTGATTCTTCGCGGCTCCAGACAATTTTAACAGGACGAAGGATCCCTTCTTCCCTCAAGCGATACACTGCCAGACCTAAAACCACCTGGATAGACAGATCCTCGCGCCCACCAAAGGCGCCGCCGATGGTCGGATGAATGATACGCACCTGATCCCTTTCAAGACCTAGAGAATGGGCAATCTGTTTTTGTTCATCAAAGGACCATTGCCCAGCTGCTGCGATAGTTACTCTGTCCTGATCATCAATAAACGCCAGGCCAGCTTCCGGCTCCAGATATGCATGTTCCTGGACTGGAGTATGGTACTCACCTTCTACAACTAGGTCTGCGGCTTCAAAACCCGCTTCAAGATCCCCTTTGCGGATACGCAGGGATTTATATACATTATCTTCTTTATCAGGATGAAGCAGCATCGAACCTTTCCGAGCTGATTCATAAGGATCTAGCAACAAGGGTAAATCTTCATAATCCACCTCGATCAGATCACAAGCAGCAGCCGCAATTTCCTCTGTTTCTGCAATAACTGCGGCAACCTGATCGCCGACAAATCGAACACGATCGGCAAAGGGTATATCTGAATCTGGTCCACAAAGGACCGGTTGATCAGGAATTTGCAGTCCATATTCATTCACAGGAACATCGGCTGAAGTTAACACCAGCACAACTCCGTCCATTCTTGCGGCCTTCGAGGTATCAATTGATTTAACTATCGCGTGGGGACGTCCGGCAAAAAGGATCTTCATATAAAGCATATCCGGCATGGTTAGATCACCGGAGTAATTTGCTTTTCCCAGTACTTTGTCGAGGGCATCAATTCTTGGTTGTGATTTTCCTATTTGGCTCATTTCTCTTCTTCCATGTTGATACGTTATTAGCTTAACTTTTTTGCAGTCGTTTTTGTTCCAGTTCAAATATCCGCCTGATGATTGCCAGGGAGCAAGCATAGGTCGGATCCATGCCATAATATGACAGCGTACCTGCGCCCAGGTTTTTTCCTTTACTGAGCGGCCGATCTGAAGCATAATGGAGAATTCCCAGATCAAACGGTACCCTGTCAAGGTTTACGATCTCATCCACAGGATGGCGGTAGGGGCGGAACATTTCAAACACAGCCGACAAATAAGGACCGGCTTCCATTTCAATCCCTGTGTATCCTTCCCGGTAGAAAACATCCATATAGGATGGGTTTTGGAGGAAAGTTCCCTTGACTGTGACAGCTTTTTGATTATCCAGTACCGTTCCGTATACCAGGTAAGGCCTTACGTCCCTGGCCTCAAAAGCCCGGGGACACAAGTAAGTATTCCGGGAGTGTTCATCATGCACCACATAAGGGATAATTACATCTCCCACTACACCATTGAGCGTAGCGGCTTTCCCGAGGGTATATACCCCGAGAATACTTCCTGCGTTTTCCGCGACTTTCATTAATAAGTTATAGGCTGCCAATCCCAACGGGTAGTCTATGTTCAGGATCAAAGCATCACTTCGAGTCAGAAAGTCTAGATCAGCCAGTCCGCTTGTGATCCTGGGATCCAGCCAATTCTGTTTTAGTTTTGAAAGATCAAAAACCTGGGCGGCGACGTCAAAGGAATGTTCACTGGAGATCCGATGAATGCCGGAGGATTTTTCATGATCCGCCCGACGTTTGACGATCTTCTCGCTTCCTGGTTCCTGGATATATTTCTTTAGAGCGTAATACAGGAAATTTTCCTGGCTGGAAGGGACCTCGCGGGCCTGGATCTGGTTCCATTCCTCAAGCAATTCTTCCTGACCAGCATTAACCAGGTACTGGTTGATCTCTTTTTGATTCTTCAAAGCAAATCCCGACAGCAGATTTGCAAAGCTGTGGGTATTGCTTGAAATAAAATAAACCGGCCGATCTAAGAGTTCTGGTACACGCCCGGAAATCACTTTCCACCAGTCATTTGTTGCCCGGTTATATTCGATCAAAGAGCCATTTAACAACCGCACCTGGAAATTAAGTTCGCGAGATTTGATCTTTCCGACCCACTCGGCAAAATCATCTCCACAAATGGAACGCCAGCGCGTCAGATCGCCGACAGACATCATTAATGCTTCTGCCAGGTTATACCAGGTATCGTGATGTTTATGAACCTGGGTCAGATCAATATCATCCGGCAGATACTGCATCAGCTGATGGATCTTATTCCATTCGATCTGATAAGCTGTGATCATGGGAATTACATCATCTATGTCTGAGCGGCTGGCGATGATACAGGCCAGGATATTCTTATCAGAATTATAAAAACAGCGGCGGCGGCGGGCTTTACCACTAACCTGCTCCCAATCCCAAACATTACCAAGGCCAGCTTCCTCAAAAACAGATCCCGTTTGACCCAAGACAATCTCCTTGGTATCCCGAACGCATTCCGGAAGCCTCAAGAGAGCGTATATAAAAGCCATCATGTCCGGTTCCTGGTGCCTGGCATGTTGATGGAGCAATGAGTTCATTCCCGCGTGAACTTCTTCGATGGAGCGGATCTGAACAGTATCCGATGTCCGGAGCAGAGAATAATATGTCCGCTGGTAAAGTTCGACTTCTTCTGAAGCAGTATAAGGTACAGTTCGTTCCATATATTATCCTTTGACCTTCACAGCTATTTTTTCACCCTTCGGTACATTATTCTGGTAGATTTTTAGTTCCGGGGCAAATTCCCTTTTGAGGGATTCAATATCTAATCCCATTCTTTCCAATGAATAATTCCCAAATTCGGTATAGTTTCTGGATTCTACAGTTACATCATTAAGGATCGATTGGAATTCATCTGAAAGCTCCAATCCCATCTGTTTGTAAATCCTGTTTACTTCAGCTTCGGGGTCCCCAACTAAATTCTCAAAAAACACAACCTGATACCGATCAGGTGGCAGATCAGCTAAGACCTGATGTGGATAACAGTACCAATGACTGGCGTGTTCCTTGATGACATCAATCTGAGGAAATTCCTCTTCTGGGGTTCCATACGCTCGCCAATTATGAGCCCATAGATTAATTGAAGAAGGAATCATCTGTTCTGGTGGACGCACCAGATTGATGAATTTCGCATTTGGAAAGGTTTCCAGCAGTGTTTCTACAACTGGGGAGAAATCTGGGTTTTTTGCAAGGTACCGTTGATCAGGGTGGAGATACATATGCCGGTTTAACACTTCTTTGTAATAACCAAATTGTTTCTTCCGTTCCAGGTGAGGCACATCCTGGTCATAATATATATACCTTCGAGCCAATTCAGGAAATGGAGATACCGCAAAAATGTTATAGGATGACCAGGTATGGTAAAAAAGTTGGGAATCCTGCTCATAAGTATATAAACCGGTTTTATGCATGGTGTAAATTTCATTCATCATGCCGTCAAACGAGGCAACAGCTTTCTGAATAGGGCTGCCGACTAGCTTACTTACCTTGAGAATAGAACGGATCAAACTTCGATGAAACAGGGCAGGAGCAAAATAGATTTCCCAGGCTTTTAAGCAGGTAAACTGTTCATCCCTCAATAATAAACGATGGAGAAATGTTGAACCTGACCGGTAATTACCGATTATGAAAATTGGATCCGGGGATTTATTTTCTCTATATTGGGGGAAAAGGAGCTTATCCAGAGCATAACCGATCCGGATATAGATATTCCAGAACGGATAACAGAAAAACAAGAATAACAAAAGGAACACCCTTTTTGTCGATAATCTGGCAGGTGTTCCCTTGGAACGAAACAGGCTGTAATAAAAATCAATCAAATATAAACGAAAATTGAACGGCATAATGAACCAACATTTATAGAATACACTTGCTCATCTATCTGACATATAAAAGAATCGCACCTGGTAACTTCATTCTCGATCGAAGACCTTATTTGAGCAGTTTGAAAAGGTCCCGTGGGCGGGAGATCCGATAAATAATCGAATAAATAATAGTGATCAGGCCAAATCCGATCATCATCAAGAAAAACATAACGATCAATTCGGCATACAAATCAGGCGCCCAGCTGACTCCACCCCGAATTCCTGCCGGTACAACAATCCAGCCTTTGGTTTTATTTGTCTCTACCAGTAAATTTGCTCCTGCATAGGACATGATGGCGATCACTCCCAGCAGTAAAAAACCAATCCCCCGCCAGACCGGGTGAACACTCGCAGGTTCATCCTGAACGTCTCTTTGATATTGATGTCGTCCCATTAAGCACCTTCTTTTTGACTAGCTTCCTCGATTGCCTGAAGGATCTTGTAATAACCAGTGCAGCGGCAAAGGTTACCAGAGATCGCTGTTTTGATCTCATCTTCCGACGGATGAGAAATTTCTTCTAGAAGTTTCGCTGCGGACATTATAAAACCAGGAGTGCAGTAGCCGCATTGGACTGCTCCATGTTCAATAAACGATTCCTGGACGGGATGAAGGTGCTCTTCCGTCCCTAAACCTTCAATGGTAATAATCTCAGCCATATGAGCCCGGGGAGCTGGCACCAGACAGGACATAACTGCCCTACCATCCAAATAAACCGTGCAGGCTCCACATTCCCCTTCTTCACAGCCAGCCTTTGTTCCAGTCAGTTGAGCAACATCCCGTATCAGATGAAGGAGAGTTCCCCTATGCCCTTTATTAAACGTAAATTCCACACCATTGATACGGGTAATGATGGGGTTTTTATCCGGAATCAACGGTTTATCATCCAGAGCCGGTTTTTCTTTATCGGTTTCTTTGTTCACTAACAAGACTGGAGAATCCGGCAGCCTTCCGCCTTCTTCACCCGCCAATATATGTAAAAGACCTCTCTTCACCAACACCCGGGTGATTTCCTGCCTGTAATCAGCTGAACTTCGAATATCATCGATAGGCCGAGCTGCTTGTCTGGCAAGATCAGCGGCTTGATCGATAACACTATCGGACAGCGCTTTTCCAACCAGGAATTCTTCAGCGGCGGAAGCGTGGATGATCGTTGGCGCCACAGCGCCCAGGGTGATGCTGGCAGAAGTGATCTTTCCTTCATCTAATCCCAGCAGTACTGCCATATTCACGAGAGAGATCGCCTGGGCCTTTCGGAGACCCAACTTGAGGTATTCACCTCGCTGATCAGGTCCCATACCGGGAACGATGATCTCTGTAACCATTTCATCTGGTTGGAGCACATGTTTCCGGACACCTGTATAAAAATCACTGAGAGCGACTTGACGTTCTCCCTTAAGGGATCGGATTTTCAATTCTGCATTCAAAGCCACCAGAGGTACGATGGTATCATTCGCCGGTGATGCTGTCACCAGGTTGCCAACAATCGTTCCTGTATTCCTGATTTGGGGAGCGCCCACTTCCCAGGACGCCATTGCCAATGGAAGAGCTCCTTCGCGGATGACCATAGAATCGACACATTGATTATGGGTAACTCCGGCACCAATATGGATAAAGCCATCTTCATCGAGGGAAATCTTATCCAGTGATTCAACCCTGGAAATATCTATCAAGGTTTTAATTTCCGGGTGAAAATCCTGGCGCATTTCCAGCACCAGATCCGTTCCACCAGCAATGATCCTGGCCTGATTTTTATCAGCAGCCAGCAGAGAAAGTACCTGTTCTATAGAAGTTGCGTTGATATACTCTTGCCACATAAACCCTTCTTCGTCAAATCTTTATGATTAATCCAATTGATATTATGACAGACCTTTTCCAGATCCACCCCGAATTACCTGTAAAACCTCCGCCATGATGCTGAGGGCAATTTCCTCTGGGGTTTCAGCTTTGAGATCCAGGCCAATGGGGGCATGGATCCTATCCAAGTCCTTTTTCTTAATTCCAGTCTCCAGCAACTGCTCCACCGTGAGCTTCCATCTCCTTCGGGAGCTGATCACACCAATATAGGCAGACGGAGCAGCCAGCAGTTCTGGAAGTCCCCGAACATCCACTTGATTGCTCCGGGTTGCCATTATTATCACCGTTTCAGGAGAAAATTCAATTTTTGAGGATAAATCCTCCAGGGAACAGTGAACATATTCATCTGCTCCAGGCACATAGGCAGGTGAACAGAATTCCTCCCGGTCATCACTCAGGATCACCCGAAATCCCAGCCATTTTGCCAGATAAACAACTGCTTTTCCCACATGACCGCCGCCAACGACAATCAGGTCTTCCGGCTGTGTTAATGGATCGATGAATACCTCCAAAGTCCCTCCGCAGATTCCCGGATCGCCTTTCTCCGGATTTATCAGATCGTAAGTACAGATCTTCCTTTCTCCGGTTTGGATCGAATCTAGAGCTTCCTTGATTACCCTGCCCTCTACTTCGCCGCCGCCTATCGTCCCAACGATGGATCCACTTGTATAAACAAGCATCTTGCAGCCTTCTTTGCGGGGCGTCGAGCCCTTGGACCTGATGATCGTGCAGAGGGCTGCTGCTGTTCCTGTTTTTGGTAATTCAGCTAAAGCTGATAAAACTTCACTCATTTCCTAGCCTTTGTTGCAGATCAGGTTTCCAGTAAACTTAGTATGACAGGGAGAAGCTGTTTCTTCCTGGAAACCACACCTTTTGCGAACCGGGTTCCATCCGAACTGGCGGGATAAGGCAAATCATCAAATGTGGAGGGAGGGTTACTGATAACCAACCGGCTAGATCCCTGAACAACATCGGTAACCATCAGGATCGTGAAATCAAGAGCCCGGTTTACCTGCAGCCGTTCCAAAGCTTCTTTCAGTTCAGGCAGGTGTTTGTCCACCTGCACCAGATTAGTTACTTCCGCTTGGGCAATTCCAAAATTCAACTCGCCAGATGTATAGGTTTTTGTATCTGATGTAACAATCTCATCCGGATCCCGGGTGGAGATACCTGCTCCTGCTTTGAGCACCGCTTCCCCGTAAGTTTCCAATGATTCTCCCTTCAAGGGACTTTTGGCAGAAAAGGCCCGGCGTCCCAACCTTTCAGCAGCATTTCTGTCACGCTCGGTAGTAGTTGGGGAGGTAAAAAACAAAGTATCAGAAAAGATGCCAGCCAGAAGAATTCCAGCAATCTTAGCGGGAGCACTCAAACCAGCTTCCAGGATACGCTCAGCGATAATTGTGCTGGTGCTGCCTACAACTTCAGTGGTAAATCGGATCGGTGCTCTTGTAAATGGATTGCCAAGCCGATGGTGATCAATGATCTCAAGCAATTCCGCTTCTTCCAGCGCCCCAACAGCCTGTTCTTTTTCATTATGATCCACCAGGACAACCTGCACCCGGGGGGGATTGAGGATATCCCGCTGTCGGGATAGTCCTACATATTGCCCATCATCATCTACTACAATGAAATAATTCCTCTCCTGCCTGAGGATCCTGTTCACCGCATCCCGGATACGGCTGCCCGCTTTGAATTGGGGTACACCAGTATCGGCGGCTTCATGGCAGGGCATCTCCAGCAGTTCTGCGATACGCATATCCTGGCCGTCTGCTTGGGGAACAACCAGCTCGGACAGAAATGAAAACAAAGTTATCCCGGTGATCAAGCCGTAAGGAGTTCCATCTTCATTCACAATTGCAGCAACGCCCCCCGTCCGGCTGGCGATTTCCCAGGCATTCCTGAGCGGCTCATCTGGCAAAGTAGTGTCCATACGCCGGGCGACAACCTCAAATCGAGGAGAGACATCCGTTAATAAACAGGGGGCTTCCAAATCCAACCGGTCCAGCACCCAGGTTGTCTGGGGATTGGTCGTACCAGCTCTGGCAGGAACGGCATTGATCCCATCCCGCTCCTGAAGCAGCCAAGCATATCCAATTGCAGAAGCGATTGAATCGGTATCTGGATTAACGTGTCCAATCACGTAGGTAATCATTTCCATAATTAAAACCAACCCATTTTTCTAAAAAAGAGGACTTTCTGCCCCTTATTTTCAACTGGTTGATAACTACCAAATTATAACAGATTGGCACCCTTCATGTCTTCCGCCACGTGTTTTATAGTAGTAAAAATGCCCAGGACAACTCGCTCCTGGGCATTCATTCTATCCAGGCCGGCAGGTCTAATTTCCTCGTAATTCCTTCCAGATCTTCTCTGGAGTCACCGGGTTATCAAGGACATTCGCACCGCAGGCATTAAATACAGCGTTCCCAACTGCCGGCGCGACCCCATCCATAGGAATCTCAGCTACAGCCTTTGCTCCGAAGGGGTGGGAAGGCTCATAAGTTTCGATAAATATCGTATCCAGGATTGGCATTTCATGCGCTTCAAAGATATGGTAATCCCTGAAATCCTTCTCGCGAGCCCTGCCCTTCTCATCATAAACCATCTCCTCTGAAACGGCGTAGCCAAGGGCCTGAGTCATCCCACCTTCGATCTGGCCAGAGGCAGTCACAGGATTGATGATAACCCCTCCATCCACGGCCATCACCAGGTGATCCACTACAACCTGTCCGGTTTCAATATCCACAGTCACTTCAGCGAACTGGGCCGCAAATGGTGGAGGAGAAACAGGGGACACGTAGGATCCCACGGCCATGATCTGTTCCTGGTTGGCATGGTGGAGTGAATGGAGGGCCACATCTGCCATGGAGACTGCATGCCCATCAGGTGCAATAGCACAACAGTCAGCCAATTCTATCTCGCTGGCCATAAATTTTATCCCTTCCAGGCGGGATTCCAGAACCATCACAGCCCTTTCCCTGATCTTGTCGGCCACTTTATTCGCTGCATCAACAACTGCAGCCCCGGAAATATAGGTTGTGCTGGAAGCATAAGCGCCCTTGTCAAAGGGTGTAAAATCCGTATCTGAAGAGTAAACGATAATGTCATCCAGATGTACACCCAGAATCTCAGCGGCCATTTGGGCCAGAACGGTATCCGATCCTGTTCCGAGATCCGTTGCGCCTACCAGCAAGTTGAACGAACCGTCATCATTTAGTTTGATACTTGCGCCACCCATGTCCAGGTATGGAATAGCCGTTCCCTGCATGACCAGCGCAACCCCTAAACCGCGTTTCAAGTGCGGTTTTCCAGGTACATCATTCCACCCTTTATCCGCCCGCTTCTTATCCCAATCAATAGCTTCTTTGCCTTTATTGACACATTCAACAAGCCCGTTGGTTTGGATCATCTCCGGGACCGGCTCTCTGCCCTCGCTCCAGGCAACACTGAAAGGATGGATCTCTCCTGCTTGCAGAGAATTCTTCAAGCGGAACTCCAATGGATCCAACCCCATTTCATGGGCGATAAATTCCATATGGCGTTCAACAGGCCAATACCCCTGGGGCACACCATAGCCGCGGTAGGCACCGGAAGGCGGTGTATTGGTATAGACTACATCGGCGTAAAAGCGGATATTGGGAGATTCGCGGAACTTACCATCTCCCACATACAAAGCCATTGCTTTCGTAGTATTTCCAGTAACCGTCAATGCGTGAGCGCCGTTGGCGCCAGTATCACTTAAAGCATACATGGCATTGGCAGTCATCGTTCCATCTTTCTTGACCCCGGTTTTCAGCTTAATTCGCATAGGATGGCGTGAACGGGAAGCAATAAATTCTTCTTCCCGGGTGTATACGTATTGGACAGGCTGTCCGGTGACAATAGTCAGGTGAGCTGCGACATCTTCAATTAACATCTCCTGTTTGCCGCCAAATGCTCCTCCGACCCGGGGTTTAATAACACGGATCCGTTTTACCGGCAGATCCAGAACAGGTGCGATCATCCTGCGGACATGAAATGGGACCTGGGTGCTGGTCCGAATGACAAGGCGGTCATCCTCATCCCAGTAAGTCACCACAGCATGGGGTTCAATATGGGCCTGCTGGACCTTTGGAACCTCATATTCTGCCTCGAAGATCTCGTCTGCTTGTTTAAATCCTTCCTCAACATCACCAATATCGATCCGAATCTCTGCCGCTAGATTTTTCGAAGGATCAGAATCTGCGAAATTGACATAATCATCCTGATCATGAATTATCGGTGCGCCAGGCTGCATGGATTCCCTGGTATCCAGGATCGCATCCAGGATCTCGTATTCTACTTCGATTGCCTCGACTGCCTTTTGGGCAATCTCTTCAGATTCCGCCGCGACAAATGCTACCCGGTCTCCCACAAAACGCACCTTATTATCAAGGGAGTAGCAATCCAGCGGACCTGGAATCGGATCGGATTGGCCCGCAGTAGAATACGGCACACGGGGCAGATCCTTATGGGTTAACACGCACCTCACTCCAGGGATCTCCAGGGCTTTGGCCGTGTTAATCGATTTAATTCTGGCATGAGCATGGGGGCTGAAGAGCACTTTGGCATATAACATATCCCTGCGCTCAAAATCAGCTGCAAAAGCAGGTTTTCCCTGCACAAGTTTTACTGCATCCACTTTTTCCTTGGGTTTTCCAACCTGGCGCCAGGTGTCCGGGCTGTTGCTCACTTTCAATTCAGTGATCACCCTTTCTGCAGTTAGTGTCGATCCATCAACCTCGATCGTCCGGGTGGGTGGAATGGAATCATGAATATCTGAGCCCATCCATTCCGGCGGGACTTGAATTGGATCTTCGATAGGCGGTACTTCTTCACCCCGCAGCCGGGCGGCTGCCCGGAGAACAGCTTCAACAGGTTTCAGATAACCAGTACAGCGGCATAAAACACCTGAAATGGCATCTCTGACCTGCTCTTCGGTTGGATTCGGTTCCCGGCTTAACAGCTCTTTGGCTGCCAGGATCTGGGCTGGTGTGCAGTAACCGCATTGGATAGCACCGGTTTTGACAAATTCCTGCTGCAGAACGTGAAGACCCTTGCCCTTTTTCCATCCCTGCTTGGGATGTTCCCCCATCATCTCTATAGTCTCAATATCATGTCCATCAGCCTGCGCTGCCAGCATTAAATAGGCATTGACGGGTTTTCCGTCGAGCAGGATCGTATCCGCACCGGATAATCCATGTTCATCGCCAAATTTAACGCTTCTGTAACCTAATTTCCGCAGCACATAATATAACCTTTCGCCAGGATGAATATTAAGCTGGTAGTCCTGATTATTTATGGTCAGTTCGATATCAATCATGATGATTAATCCTTAACCGTTCTCAGCTATCTCTTCTAAACAGCGCTTCACAAGAATCCCTGCCGTGTCTGAACGATAGGCAGCACTGGCCCATTGATCATCCGCATCTGAATATGCATCTTTAGCAGCTTCTACCGCTCCATCGGCTTCCGGGCCATCCAGTACCATCACTGGCTGGTCGCCATAACCAATCAATACGGCCCGAGTCCTTCCTGAAGTCCATTGAGCAACAGCGGCACCAACAATAGGCAAATCAGCTGGAGATCTGGCAACATATTGATAAGAAACCCCAACAATCGCGGGGATACTGATCTCAGTGATCACCCGGCCAGCCAATTTGTCCTCCCGAACTGGCAGGAAATCCCCCAGCCTGACCTTTTCAATTTTAGCCTTTGCTTTACTGAAAACCAATTCCGCATCAAGGGCTAAAAATACTCCTCCTACTGCTGAACGACCATTAGCAGCAACCAGGGAGCCAGCCAGGGTTGCGACCTGGCGTCGATTGTAGGTTTCCTGGTGTTTTATTGCCTTCTTCAGAGCTACTGGAATTAGGTCCGAATAAAGCATAGCCTGGAGAGTGACTGCCGCCCCTAACTGAAGGTTATTTCCCTTGCTCATAATAGCAGTCATACCCAATTTCTGCAGATCAGCAACCGCAATTGGTTCTTTGATAATCTCATTTATATACAAACCACCTCCCAGCACGATCGTTCGGGGAGATTTTCTAGAAACCAGGGATAACAGTTCTTCAAGGCTATCGGGGCGATGGTATTCAGTGATCATAATCAATTTCCTCATGCAATTAGCCCTGGAAAAATAAGTCAACTCCAGGGAGAAATATCTCTCCAGGGCATGGGCAAATCAGGTTAGTTAAATCGCAGCAAAAGTATCCACTAGCAGTTTTACTTCTCCTCCAACCGGGTACAAAATAGGTACCGTGCATCCTTCTGCCCGATACTGATCTACTTTTTCTCGGGCCACATCAGGTGTTCCTGATGCGGTAATGCGATGGATCAGGTCATCAGTTACAAGATGCTTGGCAGCCTGGATCTGCTCGTGAGTAGCCGGCCACCCCAGGATAGACTGGATCTCTGCTACAACATCATTCGAGACCCCGGACGCAATAGCAATATGAGGCTGCTGTGCCAGGTACTGGGTTAGCAGCTGCCGGGTTGAATCCATTGCGGCGTCATAATCTTCTGAAACTGAACAGACCACCAGTTGGGGGCGATCTATATCATCAATCGTTTTCCCGGCTTTCTTGGCGCCAATTTCAATATTTTCCATGGCCATTTTATTATATTCCACTGGAACACAATAATTCATGACCACGCCGTCGCAGATCTCTCCAGCGAGCTGAAGCATCTTTGGACCAGTCGCGCCGATCATGATCGGCACATTGCGGGGGTTGGTATTTCCGTGAACAACATCCAGTTCAATGCCCTGAACATGTACAAATTCTCCATCAAAAGTCACATTTTCCATGTTCAATAATCGGCGCATAACCTCCACGGTTTCTCGCATAGCAGTCAGCGGTTTGCGGCGATCGATTCCGACATTTTCAGCCAGGGGGTCCCACCAGGCGCCAATACCACAGATCATCCGGTCAGGCGCAAGGTCATCCAGGGTCAGGAAGGTTGAGGCCAGCAGACCGATATTGCGGGTCCAGTTGTTGATCACTCCTGATCCGATCTTGATCCTCTCTGTAACTGCCGCATAAGCTGCCATGGGAACGATAGCATCTCTTACAAGGCGGGATTCAGCCTGCCAGACAGCGTCAAAGCCTTTCTCTTCGGCATAACGAACATACTCAAGACCTTCCCTAAGATCGTGGGCATCCTGCAAGTATAGTGCAGCCGGTTTAGTCATAGTTTTCCTCCATAGCAATAAATAAGAATACCATTAGTCGTTTTTTCTCAACTCCGCTTCGATCAGCGCCAGATCTTCAGGTTCATCAAGATCCAATTCCAGAGATGCCAGATCACAGATCTCCAGGCGCGCTCCTGCGTCCTTGGCTGCTTTACTGTGTTTCTTGAATGATCCAATGCCATACTTAAATTCAATCAAATCCGGTGGACTGATAAATAAGGCATTGGTGCCTTCCTTCTTCCTGTCAGGTGCGATCACCACAACAGGCGGGTTTTTCCGATGAACTAGAATTTTGCGGATATCCTCTGCATCCAGGCGAGGCAGATCAGCAGGGATGATCAAGATTCCGCAGGTTCCGTAGGATCTGGCAATTTCCACCGCCCGGGTCAATGCCGTATTCAGACCTGGACTACCATATTCCTGAACTGTCCTTGCTCCCAAATCACGGGCCAAGGCCAGCGCTTCAGTATCCCTACTGATTACCAGAACATTCTCTATCTCGTCTATCGTAGACAGGACCTGGATCGTATGTTCCAGCAAATAATGATTTAAATCTGCCCTTTCTTCAGCAGATATCACTTTTGACAGACGAGATTTCCCCCTGCGAAGCGGCTTAACAGGTACGATTGCCCATAAAGCCATCCTTAAACCTCCTTGATCAATTGATTGCCGAATATCACTACTTCACCCGCCAGGCGGATGCGATCCTGACGGTTCTTCATCCAGGTATCAGCTTGCAGGATCCAGATTTGCCCATCAAAACTGGATACGATATCCTTGATCAAAGCCTGGTCTTTCTGATCAAGAATAAAACCAGTGATCAAGTCATCATATCCCTCTGCAACTGATAGAGCAGAGGGCTGGAGGCCCATTTCCTCGTACATCTTTGCTGCCGGACCTTTAACTGCTTCACCGCCTATGATCGGAGAAACTGCCAGGACGATCTTTCTTTTTAATGCTTCCATTATTCCTGGAACTGATAAAATCGGGGCAATGCTTACCCAGGGATTTGAAGGACAGATCACTACCAGATCAGCCTTTTCAATCTCGGATAAGACGCCCGGAGCAGGTTTGGCGCTCTCAACATCCTGGAAAACGAATCCACTGACCTCAGGTTTTGTGCCCAGCTTAACGAAATATTCCTGGAAAGGCAATAAACCCTGGTCAGTTTTCACTAGTGTTGGAACCAAATTATCGGTCATTGGCAGAACACTGGCAGAGATTCCCCAAGTTTCACAAAAATCGCCAGTGATTTTTGAGAGCGGTTCCCCTTCATTCAATCGTCGGGTCCGCTCCAGATGAGTGGCCAGATCCCTGTTTCCCAGGGAAAACCAATCCGGACCTCCCAGCTTTTTGACCAAGTCCATTGTTTCCCACTGTTCAGATCCTCTGCCCCACACGGTCTCGGGGTTTTCCATTCCCGCCAGGTTATAGCAAACTGTATCCAGGTCAGGGGAGATATTTAATCCAAAATGCGTAAAATCATCCCCAGTATTGACAATCACAGTCAATTCTACTTTAGGGATCAACCGATAGATCCCATCCGCTAATTTTGCACCACCAACTCCACCAGCCAGAGCTACAATTTTCATTCAGCATTCACCTTAATTACCATACAAACTTCATTATAAACAAAACTATCAGCGAAATAAATCACTCTCTAAATCTCGCGGAATTTCCGAAAAGGCACCTTCCCTAAGCGGATAAGGGAATCCGCGGACATGGACAATAGGAAAACCCTCATCCGCCTGACCCATCATCAATGAGGCAGCAGCAGCAAGCTCATCAACCACGGCAATTTGGGTTACTTTCAGTTCATAACCAAATAAATCTGGATCTCCCCGTAAATCCACAATCCCAGGAAGACCAGAAAATCCAATCGAAATCCCAACAGTTCCGTTGCGCCAGGCTCGACCATGGGAATCTATGATCAGAACCCCAATCCTCTGCTCAGTGGCCTTTTCTAAAACCAGGCGTACTTCCTGGGCAGATCGATCCGGATCTTTCGGGAGAAGCAGAACGTTTTCATCTCCTGAATCTTCGTCCTGCTTAACATTCGAACGATCAATTCCGGCATTGGCGCACACAAATCCAAGTTTGTGCTCCACTACGATCAATCCTGGCCGATGGCGCAGGACTTTGTTGCTTTCCATGAGGATCAACTCTACAATCCGGGGATCCTTATCTGTTTTATCCGCCAGCGCTTGCGCTTCTGCTGAGACTTGTACGGTTTGCAGATCAACCCTGCGCCCTTCTGCTTTTGAGATCACTTTTTGGGCGATTACAAGTACGTCACCATTCTTAAGGTTAATCTGATCGGCCTTAAGGGTGGCAAGTATGATATCGGCCAGATTATCCCCATCTTGGATCATGGGAAAATTTGCCAGAGTGGCCAAAGTCAGGGCACTGCCAGTTTTTGAAGTCACAGGACTCCTCAGGAACCTACAATCTTTATGCTGGCGTGTTTGACATTATTGAATTTATTCAAATAAACCAGCACTGCTGTAATTCCTTCCAGAGTGATGGCAAGATCGAGATCGCCCACATAAAAGGCATTCATGCCTGCTTCCCGGATCAACTCACTGACTTGATCAGCGTCTTCTCTATTATCCGCACAGACCAACACATCGCTGTCCAGATCTTTTTCCAGATTTTTTAGGGCACTGGCAGGGATATTCTGGAAAGCAGCCACAACCCTGACCCCGTCCCCGAGCAGGTCCTGGGCCAATCGCGCCGCAGATGGAGGAGCCGGAGGTTTAGGATTTGGGAATTTGATCCTGGCTGTAGCATCAACCAGGATCTTTCCCTGCAGATCATCTTTTAATCCAGTTAGCGCTGCCTCGTGAGCTGTGGCTACCACGGTAAGCACATTGATATCCGCCTCTCGGGCTGCAGCGCCGTTTTCCATGCCGCGAACCAATTCTTTTCCAAGGATCTCGTTGATCTCACCTGTTGCTTTTAGAGCTTTATCCTCCTGCCGGGAACCAATTATGACATCATAACCATTCGAAGCCCAGCGCAGCGCCAGACCGGTCCCTTCATGTCCGGTTCCTCCCAGGATGGCGATTATTGGTTTGTTAGACATTTAGACCTCTCTTATTATTTCCTTCTAGATAATACTTCCTTAGGAATACTTTCCCACATAACCTTCATACCGCTTCCAGATCTCAGGCGCAATAGCCCGGGATTCGGCAGCGATTTTCTCTTCATCCAAAGTCAGCAATTCTTTATCTTTCATCAAGAATTTTCCTGCCACCATTGTGGAGGTTATCATGCTTTCCTGGATACCAAAAATGATCTGCCAGGGAAGATTCCCAGTGCTCAGCGGGGTAAAAGGATGGAAATCCACGAAAATCAAGTCTGCCGCTGCTCCCGGCTTGATCACACCCAACTCAGCTTCCGGAAGATACAAATTCGCCAAAGCAGCATTATTATAGATGCCCATCTGGACGATATCCATCGCGCTCATCTTGCGGGGATCCAGGCGGTGAATCTTGTGCAGGAAATATGCGGTTTTCCATTCTTCCCACATGGCATGGTAAAAACCATCCGTACCAATCCCTACCTTGATGCCAAGTCGAAGGAAGTGTTCAATCTCTGCAACCCCAACAGCATTATTCATATTGGAGCGAGGTTGATGGGTCAGCCAGGTTCCACTCTCTGCCAGCTGAACCGCTTCAGCCTGGTCGATATGGACACCATGGGCGACGATGGTCCTGGGACCAAGGATCCCAAATTTCTTGAGACGGTCGACTACACGCAGTCCGCCTCGCTTTAGACTGTCGTATTCGTCTACCTGGTGTTCACCAACGTGAACGTGGAAACCGGCATTTTCGCCAATCGCATCCCGGCTTGCTTCTAAGGTATCATCGTTTACAGTTAGACTGGCGTGAAGTCCAAAAGCAGCACCCAGAGTATCGATCCCGGCGGCTTTTTTGATAAAGCGAGCATTTTCCTCAATACCTTTCCTGGCCCCTTCCGGACCATTTCTATCCGTGACCTCGTAACATAACACTCCCCGTAATCCTGCGTCCAGCAGTACGTCAGCGATCACATCCAGCGACCCATCGATAAAGTTTGGGGAAGCATGGTGATCAAAAAGGGTTGTGGTGCCGTTTTTGATGGCATCAACAGCAAATACCAGGGCGGAATAACGAACCCCTTCTTCATCGAGCGCCATATCCAGCGGCCACCATAGTTTTTCCAGGATCTCGGGAAAATCCTTGGGGGCATCGCCAGGAATTCCCATCCCGCGGGCGTAAGCACCATAAAAATGAGTATGGGCGCAGATATTACCGGGCATAACATACTGGCCCCGGGCATCGACAACTTCCTCTTCTGGATTTTTACTAACCAGATCCGGCCCGATCTCTTTGATCTTTCCATCCTGGATCAAGAGCTGGCTGTCTTCCAGGATCTGATTCTCTTCTTCCCAAGTAATCAATTTTCCATTTTTGATGATCATCTGACTCTCCTTCTGATTAAACTGACCGTATTAATCCATTTGATAATTAATGACAAACTCTTCCTGGTCACTGTTTTCCATCGCTCCCTGAACAGAGTCCCTTACCCAACGTATGGCATCCATCCCTTCCAGCTCCAAGATCTCTTTCGCAAGGCAAGCCAGGAAAGTACCTGTTCTCCCAATCCCCGCCAGGCAGTGAATAACAACTTTCTTCCCGTTTTTAGAAGCTGTTACAACAGCCTCCAAACCATTCTGCCAACTCTCCAGATCAACCGGAATACCAAAATCTGGCACAGGGATATGCAGGGCTTCCATACCATGGGAACGATAAAAAGCGGGCAGGTCTTTTCCCGCATAAACCAGGTATTCCTGCTGTTCAGTTAATACCACCACCAGATCTATCTCCTGCTCCAGGAAAGAAGACCAGACACCCACCTTATCAAAGCGGCTGAATGGCATGGGGCTGCGGAATATTTTCCCTGGCAGTGAATAAGGCAGTTCTATCAACATAATTTCTGTGCTTAAATAAAAATTTCACAGGAAACTATCCTGTGAAACATTTGTACAAGGCATTTTGGTTTTGTGTGGAGAGAATCAATTGGTTAACAATAATAAAATCTCTTCTATTCATGGGATCGGCGACTCTAGCTCGAAAGGACGGTAGCACTTTTCGCCAGGATATCACTGGCGCCGCCGGGGTTAATCCATAACCACCAACGACCACCGATCCACGTAACTAAAATTGTACCATGAGGATGGCAAGGAAAGAATAGGTAAATGATCCTATCCTGTCCCTGCCATTTCTCCTTAAAGGTTATTTCTTCTGTTTGATCTCCCCTGCCAGCCAATCCTGATCGATCGGAATGGTATGGAAGCGGACACCACAAGCGTTGTAAACCGCATTAACTATTGCAGGAGGAACCGGCATAGTCGAAATCTCTCCCACTCCTTTTCCTCCGTAAGGACCATCCGTTGTGGGATCCTCAACTATGATCACCTTGATCTCATCCGGAACATGGTGAATGGACGGCATGCGGTAGCGCGATAGATAGTCGGTGACTACTTGACCATCCTCGACGATGAATTCTTCAGTCAAGGCATGGCCGATGCCCATGATCAGGCCGCCTTCAACCTGACCCTGCAATCCCAGGGGATTGATAGCCTTGCCAACATCAGTAGCGCCAACTGCCTTGGTGACAGAGACTTCCCCGGTTTCCAGGTCCACTTCAACTTCAATTGCCTGGGCTGCGAAGGAATATGCAAAGTGTTTATCCCCTGCTTCTCCCAGTGGGGTCGTCTTGGGCGATTTATAATCATAGATCAGCTTAGGTTCTCGTCCCTCTTCCCGCATGATCTGGCCCACTTCTGCGAAGGTCAGTTCCTGGCCGTTGGCCTGAATTATACCTTTATCAAAGGTGATCTTTTCTGGCGGTTGATTGAACTTCTCTGACAGCGTGGACAACATGGTATTCTTCAATGTCCTGGCCGCAAATTTGGCTGCATTGCCTGAGATATAGGTCTGCCGGGAGCCTGTTGTTGGCCCACCGTCCGGGGTCAGATCGGTATCCGAGAGATAGACCCTGACCTGGTCGATCGGTAGGTTCAATTCTTCTGCTGTGACCATTTGTAAAACTGTTACCAACCCCTGTCCTATTTCCGCAGAAGAAATTCGGGTTTCCACGATACCATCTTCCAGCAGTTCGATCTCAGCTGATGCGTTATCAGGCGCACCTTCACCCAAACCGGTGTTCTTAAAAGTAACCGCAAATCCCCAGGCCCTGCGTTTATTGGGTTCTCCCTCAACATCCCGCGCTAAAAAGGGATCCTCCCCACCTGTGTAGACCAGCATTTCCTTCTCGGTTTTTTCAATACACTCAAGCAAGCCAACACTCTCAGTAAGATGCTGACCAGTATTTGTAACTGACCCAGTCCTGAGAGCATTCTTTCTTCTCAATTCCACCCGCTCGATACCTAACTCCTCAGCTACCTGGTCCATCAGGCACTCGATCGCAAAGGCGGCCTGTAAAGCGCCAAACCCGCGGAATGCACCTGAGGGTGGATTGTTGGTATACATGGCATAACAATCGATCTTTACATTGGGAACAATATAAGGACCGGTCGAGTGGGTCGTTGCCCGGCCCATCACCTTGGCACCCAATGAAGCATATGCTCCAGTATCTCCATAAAGCTCTGTCTGGGCTGCTGTTAAAGTCCCGTCTTTCTTCAAACCCAGTTTGACATTGATCTGGGTGGCATGGCGCTTGGGGTGGACCAGCAGGCTTTCATGGCGGTCATAAAGGATCTTGACCGGTTTTCCCGTCACCTGGGCTAACATAGCGGCATGGATTTGACCTACGATATCCTCTTTACCACCGAAGCCGCCGCCAATCAGCGGGCCCCGGACCCGAACCTTATCATAGGGCAAGCCCAATGCTTCCGCCACCTGGTCCCTATCCGCATAAGGGATCTGGGACCCAACGTAAACCTCGATCTGACCGTTGTCCAGAGTGCGGGCAATACTGCACTCTGGTTCCATAAAGGCATGTTCATAAGAAGGAGTGAAATAGGTATCTTCAAAGATGATTTCGGCTTCTTCAAAGCCTTTTTTGATATCACCTTTGTTTACCTTGATGTGCTTAAGCAGGTTTCCGCTTTCATGAACCAGGGGAGCATCATCTGCCTTGGCATCTACAGCATTGGTCACTATAGGCAGAGGTTCGATCTCAAAGTCGATCAGATCCAGCGCCTGCCGGGCTATGCCCTCGGTGTCAGCGGCAACGATCGCAATTGCATCTCCCACATAACGGGCGGTCTCACCCACACCGATCAATGCTGGCCAGTCCTGGATGATCAATCCGTGATTAACTCTGCCGGGAATATCTTCAGCGGTTAACACTGCCTGAACACCAGGTAAAGATTTTGCTTTGGAGATATCCAATTTAGTCACCCGTCCATGGGGAATACCGGCTCTCAAAGTCGCGCCAAAAAGCATATCCGGGAAGCTGATATCATCCGTGTAAACGGCTTCCCCTGTGACTTTTTTATTGGCTTCAGGTCGGGGAATTACCTGGCCGACAACTTCCATTCCGCCGCCAAAATCAAATTCGGGATATTCTATGGGCTTCCCGCTGTTGATCTTGTCCGCTGCCGCATGGATGGCGTTGGTGATCATGGGGTAGGTGCCGCAGCGGCAGAGGGTATCATTCAAGGCATATTCAATATCCCCATCCGTTGGATCCGGATTCTCATTCAACAAGGCAGTCGCCGTCATGATCTGGCCCGGGGTGCAGAATCCGCACTGCACCGCGCCGTGTTTCACAAAAGCTTCCTGAACAGGATGAAGATCTTCATCCCTCGCCAGACCCTCAATGGTAGTAATATTTTTACCTTCAGCTTTTAATGCTGGGTAATTGCAGGACAAGATTGGCTCTCCATCCACCAATACCGTGCAAACGCCGCATTCCGCTTCGCCGCAGCTGATCTTTGTACCGGTTAATCCCAAGCGATACCGGAGCACATCAGCCAGCATCTCATCTGCTTCAATTTCCAGTTCATGTTTTTGATCGTTGACAATAAAATTCAATGTAATCATAGTTATTCTCCCTTCAAGGCTGGTTACAGCCTGGCCCTCTCGATAGCTGTATCCATTACCTTCCGGAGTAGCACCGGTAAAAGTTGATGGCGATATTCTTTGGTCGCCCGATGTTTGCTCGTCCTCAAACTGACTTCTTCAGCCAGGATTTTCGAGGCTTCCTGTAATACTGTGTCGCTCCAGGTTTTTCCAGATAGATATGCTTCAGTTTTTACAGCTCTAAACGGTTTTGGACCAGCAGGACCACAGGAAACTCGAACTTTGTCAAGGTTTCCACTCTCATCCAATTTCACCCAGGCTGCCATATTCAGAATGGCAATCGCCACACCCTGGGGGCGCATCACCCTGTGAAAAGCTGATCCTTCCCTCTCCCCTTTCGATTTAAACCTGAACCCGGTCACCAAATTGTTGGCCCGGTCAAAATTAACCTTACCCGGACCGGCAAAAATCTCGATCAGGGGCTGCCAGGCCGCTCCTTCCGGAGAGGCAATCTCGACCTCGGTATCCAGGGCAAGGAGGGAGATTGTGCCGTCTCCAGCAGGCAGGGCATGAGAGACGTTGCCGCCGATGGTAGCAACATTCCTGACTTGGGGCCCGCCGATCAAGCCGCAGCCTTCCACCACACAACGAGCATGTTCCTGGAGTAAGGGGGCTTTAATGATCTGTTTATGGGTCATAGCGGCGCCGAGGTAAATGAAATCATCTTCCAAGCTGATTTGGCCCATTTCCTTGATTCCAGAGACATCGATCATCTGGTCAACCGGATCATGCCGGCCCTGTTTGATATCCAGCAGCAGGTCGGTGCCGCCAGATACAACGGCGGTGGAGCCTTTTGCTGATGTTAGAAAATCTACAGCTTCAGCTATCGTTTGAGGTTTAAGGTATTCTTGATATAGTTGCATATTGTATCCTGGTATGTTTTGATTGTTTTGCTATTATACACGTCTTCCTGAACTCGTCTAAGGCAAATAAATGTCACTTCTTTTCTGATAATTTTCCCAGAACTTCTTCAGCCGTTAAGGGGATCTTTGTGAAACGTATTCCAATTGCATCTGTGACCGCATTCAGAATAGCCGGAGCAGTTGGAACCAGAACGATCTCTGCAATCCCTTTGGCACTTTAGGGACCAAGCTTGCTGGGTTCCTAAAGGAATTCTGTGACCAATTCAACAATAACCCTCTTCTGCTCCCGTACCCATAAACCAGCGACTGCGGTAAAATCTACCCTGTGTAATGACCTCGATTAATTATTACGGAGGAATAATAATGTCCGAACACCGCCAAAAAGCCCTGGCTTACGCCCAGGAACACAACCCCCAAGCACTAGACAAGATGAAGCAGATCATATCTATTCCATCTGTTTCAACAGATCCAGAACGCGCCGGTGACATCAAAAAAGCAGCTGAATGGCTCAAGGCCGAATTAACCGCCCTGGATATGGACCGGGTAGAGATTTTCCCCACCCCGCGCCATCCAATCGTCTATGCAGAAGACCTGTCCGCCGGTAAGGACAAATCCACCGTATTGATTTACGGCCATTATGACGTTCAGCCGGAAGACCCCGTAGATGAATGGGATTCAGATCCTTTCATACCCACTGAAAAAGGTGAAAATCTCTATGCCCGCGGCGCAACTGATATGAAAGGCCAGATCATTGCTTGTTTCAGCGCCATAGACGCCATTCGCCAGACTGGAGATTTACCAGTCAATGTCAAATTCCTGATCGAAGGCGAAGAGGAGATAGGTGGTTCCTATATAGAAACCTTCATTAAAGAAAACCAGGATCTGCTAGCCTGTGACTTTTTCCTGAATCCGGATACCGGTATGCAGGCCCCCGATATGCCCACAGTCACCTATGCCTTGCGAGGGATTGCCTACTTTGAGCTGCGGGTCCAGGGTCCCAAACAGGACATGCACTCAGGCTCATTTGGCGGAGCGATCCATAACCCAGCCCAGGTAATGGCCGATCTACTTGCCGGATTGCATGATAAGAAAGGCCGCGTGACCCTTCCGGGTTTCTATGACCGGGTCAAACCTCTCGATGATGACGAAAGAGAAGAACTCAGCAAACTTCCGATCGGTGATGAATTCTATCTGGAACAAGGCGGCGTAAAAGCTTTGTTCGGCGAAGAGGGTTTCACAGCAGTCGAACGCACCGGCGCCCGCCCCACCCTGGAGATCAACGGCCTGTACTCAGGCTTTATTGGTGAAGGCCAGAAAACAGTCCTGCCGGCTTACGCGATGGCCAAAGTATCCTGCCGGCTGGTCGCGGATCAGGATCCTGTCGAAGTCTATGAACAGTTCAAAACCTACCTGATAGAGAACGCTCCTGATACAGTGACCTGGGAGCTGACTCAAATGTCCAAGGATTTTCCATCCTTGAGCGACCGCAAATCAAAATGGATTGACGCCTATGTCCAGGCTGCGGAAAAAACCTGGGGCAAACGACCGATCTTCAAACGGGAAGGCGGCAGCGTGCCGGTCGTAGTCCACATTCAACAAACGCTTGGTGTCGATTCAGTGAATATTGGTTTTGGGCTGCCAAGCGATAATATGCACGGCCCCAATGAAAAAATCCATTTACCCACATTCTATAAAGGAATTGAAGCCCTGGTTCACTTTTTCTTCAATCTATAACTTATGAGTTCTGAATCCCAAACAACTACAAAACTACCCAACTACGGCGGCCAGGCAGTCATCGAAGGTGTGATGATGCGTGGTAAGAAATTCGCCGCAATCGCTATGCGCAATCCAGAAGGCGAGATCACCATTCACACAGAAAAGCTGAACAAGATCTATCAGAGCAAGATCATGAAGATCCCCTTTTTACGGGGGCTGATCGGCTTGAATGATGCCTTGATCCTGGGCATGAAAGCTCTGACCATCTCTGCCAATACCCAAACCGGTGAAGATGAGAAGATCGAAGGCCCTGCCCTGTTCTTTACCTTTGCCCTCTCCATGGGCATCGCCATCCTGATCTTTTTCCTGATCCCTGCCGGCGTTGGACAGGCAGTGGAACGATATCTGAGTTGGAAACCCTGGCTTGGCAACCTGCTGGAAGGACTTGTCCGCCTGATCTTCCTGATCGCATATATGTGGGGCATCGGCCAGATGGAAGATATCAAACGTGTCTTCTCCTACCACGGCGCTGAGCATAAAGTGATTAACGCATTTGAAGCCAATGCGGAATTGGTTCCTGAAACAGTGAAAGATTACAGTTTGGAACATCCCCGCTGCGGAACAGCCTTCTTGCTGATCGTGGTCTTGTTTTCAGTGCTGCTTTTTACCGCCCTGGGTCCAATGTCCTTACTGTGGCGACTGGTAAGCCGAATCCTGCTGCTGCCGGTTCTGGCTGGTGTGGCTTATGAATATTTGCAGTGGACAGCCAAGAATCTGCACCGCCCCTTTGTAAGAATGCTTATAAGACCCAATTTGGCGCTCCAGCACCTGACAACCAATGAACCTTCCCTGGATATTCTGGAAGTCAGCATCGCCGCATTTAACTCAATGAGGGAATTGGAAGAGGCTCAATAAAAATACTACTAGGATAAGGTTTCCGAAGATGAAGCCTTATGTTCAAAGATACATAACAAAAATAGACTCAGGAAAAAATTTCCTGAGTCTATTTATTTATCTTGATAACAAGTTATTGATTGGATGCTATTGACCCTTCAGGATCAGGCATCCTCACTTTCCAAAAACTCCACAACTTCCATCGCGGCAGCAGCTCCCATACCAGCGGAAATGATCACCTGTTGGAAATGAGGATCTCCCACCTCGCCAGCGGCAAAAACGCCGGGTAAATTGGTATGCATCTGTTTATCCATGATCAGGTATCCGTTCTCATCAATATCCAAACGGTCTTTGAACATTTCAGTGTTGGGATCATGGCCGATAAAGATGAATATACCATCTGTATCATGAACAACTTCTTCGCCAGTTTTTTTATTCTTCAAGCGGACGGCGTTAACCGTGCCTTCGCCTATGATCTCGGTTACATTGGTGTCCCAGATGAAATCGATCTTGGGGTTGTTCTTGGCTTTATTGGCCAGGTATGAACCTGCTCTGAGTTCGTCCCTGCGATGCACAATGGTAACTGATTTCGCAAAGCGGGTCAGGAAGATACCTTCCTTCAGGGCACTATCTCCGCCGCCAACTACGATCAGGTCTTTCTCCTTGAAGAAATGCCCGTCGCAGGTTGCGCAATAGGATACTCCCCGTCCAGTAAACTCGGTCTCCCCAGGCACGCCCAATTCACGAACTAAAGCGCCTGTGGAAATGATCAGTGTCTCGGCCAGGTATTCTCCACCGTAGGTGGTTACCTTGAACGGCCGCTGAGATAGATCAACTTCGGTTGCGGAATCAAAAACGATTTCCGCGCCGAACCGCTCTGCCTGCTTTTGAAATATTTCTACCAGATCAGGACCTTCGATACCATCCACAAAACCTGGATAGTTTTCAATAGTATCAGTTTTTGAGACCTGACCGCCCAGATCCATACCAGACAGGACAACAGGAGCCAGATCTGCCCGGGCAGCATATAGTGCCGCAGACAAACCTGCCGGTCCTGAACCGATGATTAAACATTGGAGGACTTTCTCTGAAGTTTCTGTCATCTGTCAGATCAATCGAGCACTGCCAGAACTTTTTCAAAGTCCATGATATTGTAGTCTTCACCACCCAGCTTGATCTCGGTGCCGGTGTATTTCGGGAAGAGGACTTTGTCGCCAACCTTCACTGTGATCTTTACGTCTTCGGTGCTTTCGCCAACTGCTACCACCGTACCGGTCTGGGGTTTCTCTTTTGCAGTATCAGGAATGTACAAACCACTGTCAGTTCTATTTTCTTCCTCGAGAGGCTGAATGACAACACGGGCGCCCAAAGGTTTGATACCGATCTCTTTTTTACTCATGCGAATTACTCCTTATTTCGAACTTTTTTGAACAAGTATTTTACTTCCATATTTTACCAAATTTAGGATGAATGGGATTGCTCAGATTGCAATTTTGGCCAGTTTATATAAATATTTTATACATATTCAGACTACAGACAGAGAAGAATCTTACCTGGAAGTCTAAACTGCCTGATTAAAAAATCCGGCTGGCTTCCCAACCGGATTTTTGTATTTTTCAACAACTATCTCTATTTCTTGCGATCTGCCTGCTGGGCTTCTTCCAGGGACCAACCTTCCAACACTGCCTGCCTGGAAAGGCGGATCTTGCCGTCTTTGCTGATGTCAGTCACCATTACAGTGATCTCATCACCAAACGAAACCACGTCTTCAACGTTCTTGACATGGCTGGATTCCAGCTGGGAAATGTGCACTAGGCCGTCAATTCCCGGAAGGATTTCGACAAACGCGCCAAAGGTCTTGATGCCAGCCACGCGACCAGTATAAATACGGCCAATTTCAGGGGTTGCTGTCAGGCCTTCAATTCGCTCTCGTGCCATCCGAGCGCTATCGCCATTATCAGAAGCAATGAACACAATACCTTCATCATTGATATCGATTTTAGCGCCAGTGGTTTCCTGGATATCACGAATGGTTTTTCCACCTGGGCCGATGATCGCACCAATTTTGTCCACAGGTACCCGGATAGATTCGATGCGCGGCACGTGGGGTTTGAGCTCCTCGCGGGGTACGGAAATGGTCTCCATCATCTTGCCCATGATCAGGGTCCGGGCTTCCTTAGCTGCTTCCAGCGCTTCAGACATCACTGAGGAGGCTAAACCTTTCAACTTGATATCCATCTGCAAAGCAGTAATCCCAGCATCTGTTCCCGCAACTTTAAAGTCCATATTTCCAATATGATCTTCCAGTCCCTGAATATCGGTCAGGATCGCGTAGCGATCGCCTTCTTTGACCAGGCCCATAGCTACACCGGCGACTGGGGCCTTGATGGGAACTCCTGTGTCCATCAGGGACAAAGTAGAGCCGCATACTGAAGCCATTGAGGAAGAGCCATTTGAGGACAGCACTTCTGATACCAGGCGCAGAGTGTATGGGAAATCTTCTACAGCAGGAATCACAGGCAGCAATGCGCGTTCAGCCAAAGCACCATGACCGACTTCACGCCGGGAAGTTCCGCGCAAGAATCGAACCTCGCCGACCGAAAAGGGCGGGAAGTTGTAGTGATGCATGTATCGTTTTGAATCATTGGGTGAGAGGTTATCAACGATCTGAGCATCACGGGGGGTGCCCAATGTGGTCGAAGTCAGTACCTGGGTTTGACCGCGGGTGAAAAGACCGGTTCCATGGGCACGCGGGCTGGTGTTGACATCACACCAAATATCGCGGACTGTGGTCAGGTCGCGGCCATCAGGGCGTATTCCTGTTTCCAGAATTCGTTCACGAATGGCCGATTTTAATACACCTTCAAAGGCTTCTTTGACGTCGCTAGTGGCAACATCTTCATTCTCTGCAAAGGATTCCAGAACCTCATCACGCACTACATCCAGAGATTTACGAAATTCGACTTTTTCAAGGTCCTTTTCAAGGATTTCATTGATCGAAGCCAGAGCTTTGCCTTCAACATCGGCTTTCAGCTCATCACTGACCATAAATGACTCGTAGTTTTTCTTATCTTTACCAAGCTCCTTGATCATTTTTTCCTGGAGATCGATCAGCGGCTGAATGGCTTTTTGTCCCCATTCAAGAGCTTCCAGGAAATCCTCTTCAGAGATTTCCTTGGAGTTGCTTTCTACCGTCAGGATCGCGTCGCGGCTGCCAGCCATGACCAGGTCCAAATCTGATTCATTGATCTCATCAAAGGATGGAAATGCAATGAATTCTCCATCAATGCGTCCTACTCGAATTCCACCAATGGGTCCTTCCCAGGGAATATCTGAGATAACCAACGCTGCGGATGCGGCATTGATACCGAGAACATCCATAGGATAGTTGTCAGATGAGAGAGCATAGAGGATCAATTGAACATCGTTGCGCAGATCCTTGGGGAAGAGCGGCCTAAGCGGGCGGTCAATTAAGCGGCAAGTCAGTGTGGCATCTTCTCCAGGGCGTCCTTCACGGCGGAAGAAACTTCCCGGGATGGAGCCATTGGCATACATGCGCTCTTCATAGTTTACGGTGAGCGGGAAGAAATCTGCGCCTTCACGGGCATTATCACTCATGGTGGCGGTTCCAAGCATGATCGATTCTCCGATCTGGACAGTGACTGCACCGCCTGCCTGTTCTGCCAGGGTTCCTGTTTCTATTGTGATCTCTTTTCCTTCTACTACAGCTGTATATTTCTTTGATTCAGGTTTCATTTTTACCTCCTGCCGGCATTTTTAGGGTCAGGGATTGGGAACTAAAGACATGAAGATGTCGTTACCTCCCAATACCCAACCTGACTAGAATGCACGGACTTGATAACATTCTACGTGTGATTAAGTAGTTAGATGTTCGCTTAATAAGCTATTCAGTTATATTCCTCAGGGAGAAATTGATCCACCGCCTGGTTGGGTCCCCCTTTCTAACTCAACCTAACCGCACCGCAACCGCATTTCCCCGGCCCGCTACTAGATCTGCCTGATATAAAAATAAAACCGAGGGGTCATATGGAGCACCCACTCGGTCATATTAATTTATTTCCTTCGTAAGCCCAAACGATCACTGATCGCGACATATCTTTGATAATCTTCTCGTCGAAGATATGCCAATAATCTGCGGCGCTGACCAACCATTTTCAATAAACCATGCCTGGAGGATTCATCATGGGTGTGATCCTGCAGGTGTCCGGTTAATTCCTTAATTCTGGTGGTCAAGAGGGCTATCTGGACCTCTGGCGAGCCAGTATCATTCTGATGCCGTCCAAATTCCTTGATGATTTCTTCTTTCTGTTCCTTTAAGATGTTCATGACGTCTGCTATCTCCTAAAATATTTGCTTATCTGCTATCTAGCAGGTCTCCAGCTCCGCAGCCTGTGCCGCAAAGTGGTCTAGTCAGCACGGAAATTATACCAAAGAGAACCTATCTGGCAAGGATGCTCATCAGTCCGCTAAAATCTCCCTGGCTTGCTCTACATCGCTGCTGATTTGTTCCACCAGGTCGCTAACCTGGGAAAATTTCATTTCATCTCGCAGGCGGTCGATAAAAACCAGGTCTATCCAATTTCCATATAGATCGCCAGAAAAGTCCAATAAATGGGCTTCAATGCGGGGAGCTTTTAAATCTTCTCCAAAAGTAGGCCGGTAGCCGATATTGGTCACCGCCGAATAAGTCTTTCCACTAACAATTGCCCGGCAAGCGTATACACCCGGCTTGATATTTATTACCTCAGGTTCGATATCCAGGTTTGAGGTAGCAAATCCCAAACTTTTACCGCGCTTTTCGCCTTTGATCACCTCTCCACCGATCTCAAATGGCCTGCCCAGCAGTTGAGCCGCCTTCCGGATCTGACCAGAACGGATTTTACTCCGGATCAAACTGGAGGAAACTAGTTCACCTTCATGGGAATATGCAGGAATTTCATGAACCTTATATTTATAGACCTGCCCGAGATCCCGCAAATGGGATGGCGTCCCACGGCGGTCTTTACCCAGTGCAAAATCGTACCCAACCCACAGCTCAGAAAATTTCAAATGCTCGTGCAGCTGAGAGATAAAATCCTCTGGGTTCATCTGAGACGTTTCCAAAGTAAAAGGATATGTTAAAACAAGGTCAATTCCCAATTTTCCCAACAGTTGGGCTTTTTTTTCCGGCATTGTCAAATAATAAGGCCGGGATTCGTTGTTCAATACAAGTTGGGGATGGGGATGAAAAGTAACTACTACAGCTGGTATACCGGCCTGGTGGGCCTGGTTTACCAGGGAATGGATGATCTGCTTATGGCCGATATGAACACCGTCAAAACTGCCGATGGTCACCAGGGATCCTTCCAGGGAAATCTTCTTGAGATCGTAAAAATGCTGCATAAGAATCCAATCAGGATGTAATGAATACCTTGCGAGGCTGCCAGGCATCATCGTCTTCCCGTGCTTCCAATAGCGCAATCAAATCCCCCTGCTCACTTAACCCCCTTGCCCAACCGCTGGATCCCTTTTCAGCCGGGATCCGGTGACCATGTTTGATCTTATCCATATCATCTGGCGTTAGATCCAGGGTATGCCAATCAGCCAGAGTTTCAGCTGCCGGTATCAGGTGTTTATACCAATCTCCCACTTCAAAGGATTCTTTTAAATCTTGCAAGCGAACAGCATCTCGCAATGTGAATTGGCCGTTCTTGGTCCGGCGCAGCCCGGTCAAATGGGCTCCAACACCCAAATCATTTCCGAGGTCATTCGCCAGGGAGCGGACATAGGTCCCGGATGAAGCATAGACATCGATCACTGCTTCAGGAGGAGCCCATTCCAGCAATTCCAGGTTATATACATCGATAATACGGGGCTCCAGGTGCACTTCTTCTCCCCTGCGGGCCAGATTATAGGCTTTTTCTCCATTTACCTTGACAGCAGAATGGGCTGGAGGGACCTGGGAAATTTTACCTTCGTATTTCCGGAGAAGAGCCTGAAAATCATCTTCAGTAATATGATCAACTGATTTTGTTTCTCCAACCTGTTTCCCTTCTGTATCGTATGTATCGGTAGCAACACCAAAACGCAAAATGGCCTGGTAGCGTTTATCTGATGCTGAAAGGAATTCACTCAACCTTACTGCCGGGCCTATCAAAACCACTAAAACACCTGATGCCCGGGGGTCCAATGTACCTGTGTGCCCTGCTCTTCGAATGCCAGTACCTTGGCGGACAACTTTCACAACATCATGGGATGTCATTCCAACCGGCTTATCGATCACCATCGCCCCGGTAATAAAATCTTTTAACTGATCATTATTCATAATCTAAATCTCCCCAACTGATGATCTTGAGTGCGGGCCAATCTATTCACTCTTTTGAAGTGATTTCCTGGTTGCCTCAAGCACTTCTTGCTGCACCCGATCCAGGTCACCTTTAATATCTGCCCCAGCAGCAGGCATATGGCCGCCCCCGCCAAACTGGGTGGCTATGCTGGATACATCAAAACCTGGTCTTGATCTCCAGCTGACTTTCACGCTTCCATTCTTTTGTTCCACAAATACAATGCTGATGTCAGTTTCTTTGATCCTGGCCAGGACATTAATCAAATCCGCATCATCACGACCAGGATAATTAGCTGCTATTCGGTCCTCTAATGTTAAGGATGTCCAGACCAGCCGGTCTTCCATTTGAATTCTGGACAAACCTTGTCCCCAGTATTTAACTGCCCAGATGGATTTTTCCAACATGGCTTTACGGTATAAAAATGGCAGATTGGCGCCAATTTCCATCAGTTCAGCCGCTATTCGCAGCGTTTGGGGATTGGAGTTGGAAGTCCTGAAACCAAGGCTGTCGGTCAGCAAACCAGTTAATAATGCTTCTGCGATAGGAAGGTTCAAAGGAAATGCCAGTTCTTGTGCCAGATCGAAAATGATCTCGGCCGTGGCGACGGCATCATCCCGGACCAAATTCAGCTTCGCAAAGTGAGTATTGGTTGGATGATGGTCAATATTGACATCCGGTTCCCCGAATTCATCCAGCACAGAACCAATCCTTTCTATGTCCGAGCAGTCCACCACTATCACCAGATCAAAAACACCAATCGCTTCTCTGATGATCCTATCTGATCCGGTCAGATGATTAAATACCTTTGGAACGCCATCTTCAAGAACCAGGGATATTTCTTTCCCCAATTCTTCAAGAATTAATCCCAAACCAAGGGTTGAACCTACTGCATCACCATCAGGTCGAATATGAGAAATGATCAGGATCCGGTCTGCTCGTGATACCAGATCCCCAAATGCCTCTATCTGATCGTTATTCATCCAAACTCTCGAGCCCTTCTTCCTCATCCAACTCAGCGAAGATTTCATCCAGGCGATCAACCCGGTCGGGGACATCATCCCAGTGAAAACGCAGTTGGGGAAATGTGCGCAGATGAGAAATGCTCATCGCCAGCTGGGAGCGGATAAAACCCGCAGCCCGTTTTAAACCAGCCATGGCATCCTTTTTACGGTCAGAGCCATCCCTGATAGAAACATAGATATCCGCGTAAGATATCTCCCGATCCAATTCTACGCCGGTGATATTCACACCTTCCAGGCGGGGATCACTGATCTCCTGCATGAACATCAGGGATAGTTCCTTTTGGATCCTGTCGGCAATACGATCTGTTCTTGATTCTGAAACCATGATTTTCCTTAAAATTCCGATACCATCTCAATGACGTAACTTTCCAGCACATCACCTTCTTCAAAGCTGGAGAATCCTTTCAAGCCAATCCCAAACTCGAATCCATCCCGAACTTCGTTGACGTCATCCTTGTGGTGTTTAAGGGAAGCAATTTCACCTTCAAAGGCAATCTTACCTTCTCGGAGTAAACGGATCTTGGCGTTGCGGCGGATTTCGCCGGTTTCCACCTTGCATCCTGCCACCTGACCGAATTTGCCTGAGGGGAATATAGCCAGTACCTGAGCCCGGCCAATCAGGATCTTCTTTTCAACCGGTTCCAGCATACCTTTGAGCGCTTTCTCGATATCGTCAATCAAATGATAGATAATATTGTATTTCCGGATGGAAATCCTTTCTGCAGCCGCCAGCCGTTTAGCTCCGCTGTCCGGACCAACGTTAAATCCGATGATAATCGAATTTGTAGTGGAAGCCAACATCACATCATCATTAGTGACATTGCCTGTGCCGCTATGAATAATTTTTACACCGATATCCTGTTCACCGCCGCTTCTCATATCTTTCACAGAATTGATGATCGGTTCTAGGGATCCTTGTACATCAGCTTTGATGATCAGCCGTAGTTCTTCCTCTACACCTGCCTGGACTCGGGCAAAAAGCAGCTCCAAGTTCGCCGCAGGATCAATTTCGGTTTCCTTCTTTTCAGCTTGCAGCTTGCGATCTTCGATCATCTCGCGGGCGACTTTCTCGTTATCTACAACACTGAATAATTCACCTGCTTTAGGAACATCATCTAAACCCATCACTGAAACTGGCACGGATGGTCCGGCTTCCTTGATCTTGGCGCCGGTAAAGTCAAACATCGCTTTGATGCGTCCACAGGTTGTGCCAGCAAAGACAGTATCTCCGGTTTTCAACGTACCGTTCTGAACCAGCAGAGTTGCCATCACACCGCGGCCTTTAGTGAGCTCGGATTCGATAACCGTGCCGAATATATCTCCCTCAGGATTCGCCTGAACATCCAGGTCCTCCGCAATTAGCAGGATAGCTTCCATCAGGTCCTCCAAACCGGTTTTTTCAGTGGCTGAAACGGGAACAATAATGGTATCGCCATCCCAGTCATCAGATATGACGCCAACATCTGCCAGCTCCTGTTTTACCTTATCAGGAGCAGCATTTGTTTTATCGATCTTATTAAGGGCAACGATCATAGAGACCTGAGCTGCTCGTGTGTGGGCAATAGCCTCTTCTGTCTGGGGCATTACTCCATCATCTGCTGCAACAACAAGCACCACGATATCCGCTCCCTGGGCACCGCGAGCGCGCATGGCGGTAAAAGCAGCATGGCCCGGAGTATCCAGGAAAGTGATGGGTCTGTCATTATGGGTTATCTGATAGGCGCCGATGTGCTGGGTGATACCTCCAGCTTCTCCCTCCTGCACAGAGGTTTGCCGAATCGCATCCAGCAAAGATGTCTTCCCGTGGTCAACATGACCAAGAATAGCAACTACTGGAGGTCTGGTGACCAAACCTTCTTCATCCTCCTGTTCAAGCTTCTGGCGCCAGAGCGGAACTGCAATTTCTTCAGTTTCAACCTCTTCCTCGACCTGGGCGGATACCGCTTCATAACCCATCTCTGCAGAGATGATGGCCGCAGTATCAAAATCAATTTCCTGATTGATATTGGCCATCATTCCATTTGCCATTAAAGTCTTGATGATCTCAATCGGACTGGCATCCAGTGTTTGGGCCAAATCGCGGACAGTGATACTGATAGGCAGTTCTATTTGTTTTAGCTCTTGTCCGTTTTCACTCATATATTACCTCGTTGATCCTGATTTATTGCTCGCTCAAATCATTCTTTGTTTTTATTCGAGAAGGAATCTTGGAAGGCTATTAATTCTGCCCGATTTGTCTCACTCAGGCTCGTATTCAGCGCTTTTTCAAGATATTTCTTCACCCCCCGCTCCCAACAATCGGGGTCGGCATGGAGATATGCTCCCCTGCCTGCCTGTTTCCCGGTCTGGTCCACCATTACACCTTCAGGTGTCCGAACCAGACGGACCAGCGATTTTTTATCCTGGCTTTGCCTGCAAGCCACACACATGCGTTGGGGTTTATGTTTATTTCTTGCCATCGATCAGACTGGACCTACTCCTCTTCCTCTATCTCATCATCAGAAACAACTTCTTCCTGATCTTCTGCTTTTTCCAGCACTTTTTGATCATCCAATGTTTCTGGTTCTTCTTCAGCTTCCTGTTCTACTTCAGCAGGAGGTTCAGGTTCATCAGCATCATTTGTTTCAACCTCTTCCTCTTCCTCTTCCTCTTCCGGAGTATCTTTTACTTCAGCTTCTTCATCAACAATATCTTCAGCAGAGGGCTTTTCCGGTTCACTCTCACCTTCATCCTCGGCGGAAGCATCATCAGGAGTTTCTTCCGCTTCTCCATCCTGTTCAACCAGATCTTCTGTTTCTTCCTGCCCGGTGGTCTCTTCTTCGAGAACAATCTCTTCCACAATATCAAATTCTTCTGAGAGCGGTTGATAACCGATCATTACTTCCAGGGCACTCTCGATCTGCTTAATAGAGGATGGACCTATACCACTAATATCATTGATCATATTCGGCACCAGCAACAGCCGGTAAGCCAGTTCTCCAACATTTGTGAAATCTGCTTCATTCAGCAGGTTTTCAATCTTGGTGGGCAGACCCAGGGTCATGATCGGGAGGTCGTAGGCATCAGCTGGCACTGCGGCTTTGGCAGCCTGGATGCGAGCCTGCTGTTGTTTGGTGATTTCTTGCCGTTCCTTGATCAAACCGGATTCTACCCGAGCGTTAAAATTATGCAGTTCGCGGTATTCTTCCGGAGTAATGGGCCGACCTTCTGCTTTTTTGGCCATAACGGCCTCGATGCGGGGGATGGTCGCCGCCTCCAGATCCTGGAACTGAGCATACTTGGGATTGTCCTGGATCTTGAAGAGAGTATCGGATACAGCTTCAAACAGGCCTTTGATATCGATCCTCCAACCGGATAGTTTGGCTGCCAGGCGGGCGTTCTGACCGTTTCGGCCAATTGCCAGGCTGAGCTGATCCTCAGGGACAACCACCGTTGCTGTGGGCATGCCATCAGATTCCTTGTTCAAATAGACGGACAACACGCGGGCAGGACTTAAAGCCTTGGCTATAAATTCTTCTGTGTTGGGGTTCCATTCAATCACATCAATTTTTTCGTCACTTAACTCACGCACAATGGCCTGGATGCGCACACCGCGGATACCTACGCAGGCACCAACGGGATCTACACCAGGTTTGAGGGCAGAAACGGCCACTTTGGACCTGTAACCGGCTTCCCGGGCAATGGCCCTGATTTCTACTAATCCCTGATAGATCTCGGGGACTTCGTTCTCCAGCAATCGCCGCAAAAAGTCACGGTGACCGCGCGAGAGGATAATGCGCGGTTCGCGAGTGGTCTCTTCCACATCAAGGAGTAAGGCCCGGATGCGGTCATGGACGCGGTAATATTCCTTTGTGATCTGCTGATTGCGGGGCATTTTCCCCTCAGCGTTAATATTTAATCCGATGGTCAGTTCATGGCGGTGGACAGCCTGGATCACACCGGTCACAACTTCGCCGATCTTGTCGTTGTAATATTCGTACTGGGCCAGACGTTCCGCCTGGCGAATGCGCTGCTGGATTACCTGGCGCGCAGTCTGGGCTGCAACCCGTCCAAAATCTTCCGGGGTGCTTTCAACCATTTCCAGATCACCCAGAGCAGTATCAATATTCACTTTCCTGGCTTCTTCTATCAGCACTTCCGTTCGATTGTCCTGAATATCCTCCACAACCTCTTTTTCAACAAAGACGATCACTTCACCAGATTCAAGATCGATTTCAGCCTCAACCTTTTGAGCACTGGAAGCATTCACGGATCGCCGATAGGCAGAAACCATGGCATCCTTTAACGCTTCAACAATGATCTCCTCAGGGAGGTTTTTGTCGTTGAGGACCTGTTTAAAGGCTAAAGCAAATTCTGTTTTCATTTCAATATCTCCAACTACGTTTACGGGGAGGGATGGCTCAGGCTTAGGATGGCAATAAAAAAAGTGGGTAAACCCACTTTCCGACGCCGCCAATATTGCTTCCCCCCTCTGGAAAATCATTTTATCATGAAGGTTATGGGCTGGCAAGGCATCCCCCCTAACCCAAAGAGCATCGAGAATTTACTCCTCAGGGCTAGGATCCCCTTCATTATCAAGAGAATTTTCTTTTCCCTCTCGCAGAAGGTCATTTAAATATTTTTTCTCTTCAGTTTTGGTAGTGATCTTCCCATCTAGCCAGGCATTGCGAAGCTCGCTGAGTATCTCCGCATAACGTGGGCCGGGAGCCAAACCTTGTTCCTGGAGATATTTTCCAGTAACATTGGAGTCCACATGCTGCCAGGAGGATAAATAACGGGACAGGATGCCCCTTAATTTGGGTTTTTTTTCATTCAAATAAACCGAGTAAATGGCAAGGTTGGATATCCGGCCCAATATGGCGGTCGCTTCGCTGGCGGGAAGGCCATCAAGATCAGCCAGTGTTTCCCTCAATTCAGATGCCTGGCGAATAGTCCCTGCCAGGCCGCTGACCAGGCGCAAACATTTACTGACATCGCTCCCAACCGGGGCATTCATCAGCCACAGGGAATAACGCAATGCCATTTCAAGTGAAATACCAATCCCATCCCCATCAATATCCCATTCCGGGGGAGTATCCTTGAATGGCATGGATTTAATCAAGTTCTTCAGGTCTTTATTCCAGATCAGGTGGGGATGAATAGTTTCCAGAATAGTGAGTTCATTTAACCGATCGAGCATTTGAGCCGCTTTTTTTTCTTCAAAGATACGGTCAAATTCATGGCGAATCCGGTCGCCGGATACTCTCTTTAGTAGTTCTTTGGCTTCCAGCAGCAAATTTTCAGTCCGCTTGTCCAGGTTAAAATCATAACGCTGTTCGTAGCGCACCGCCCGCAAGATCCGGGTGGGATCATCCACAAAAGACAACGAATGCAGCACTTTCACCTGTTTGGCTTTGAGATCTGCCAGGCCACCCCAATAGTCAAATAACTCCCCGTAATGATGGCCATCTAGGCGCATAGCAAGGGTGTTGATGGTGAAATCCCGCCGGTGGAGATCAAGTTTGATGCTGCCCCGGGCGACTGTAGGCAACGCGGTGGGATGGGTATAAAATTCCCTCCGGGCGCTGATGAAGTCCAAGGATTCAGGGAGGGCCTTTTTGACTTTCTTGGTGGATCCCAGGATATCCAAATCTTCCTTGTCGATAGACCATTTGGCTGTACCAAAGCGGTTATGGCTGGTTACCCTTCCCCCGTATTGCTGCTGGACTGCCTTGGCCAAAGCTATGGCATCACCTTCTACAACCAGGTCAAAATCCAGGCTCGGTATATCCAGCAACAGATCCCGGACAAATCCACCCACAATATAGAGGGCTGATTTTTGTTCTGCAGCAACATCAGCAATCTTATTAATAAGAGCCAGCCGAACTTCCGGCAGGGTCGATTCCAGGCGGTGGGACAGATTCTGCCTGCCAGGTGTTGGGCGATGCGGCGCCAGAATTTTTATCAAATCGGTCCGGGTGATAATGCCGACAATTTTCTTGGATCGAGAGCTTACCACCGGGATCTGCCCCCAGCCTGATTCCATCATGACATCTTGGATATATTCAATCGAATCAGCCGGAAAAACTCGCACATTGCCTGCTTCCATAATGCTCTCTGCGGTTAGATCCAATTTATGGGCCAGGGCTCGATCGACCGACCGGCGTGTGACCAGGCCAACGATCTCATCCTGATCAACTACCGGGTATCCCTCAAAACCATAGTGCAGCATTAGTTCGGCCACTTCACTGATTGGCGTATCTGGCGCCAGAGTCTGGGGATCTTTAGACATGATATCCTGGGCCCGGATGGCTGGTTTGATATATTGAGGGAGGACATCTGTTAGCGTTTTATATATCTCAGGTAGTGGAATATCATGCACCAATGCAGCGGCAGCCCGGGGATGACCTCCCCCGCCCTCAAAGGTAGACAACACTTCATTGACATCAATGTGGTCCGAAGTTGAACGAGCGATGATCTGCACCCCTCCTGATGTATTGAGCAGCAAAAACAAGGCATCCGGATCAAGCAGGTCTCGCAGCTTATGAGCCAAACTGGAAAGCTCCTCTTCCAGATCAGATGCATCGGCTTGGGTCAGGATCAAACTGTGTCCATGGATGATCAAATTCTCGGCATTGGCTCGCAGATCTTCATAGACACACTGCTGCGCCATAGAGAGTGGATGGTTGATGTAATCGGTGACAATTGCCAGGCTGGCGCCCCGTTCCAGCAATATGCCAGCGGCAAATATATCTTCAGGAGTGGTGCGAGTATAGGTCAGGGATCCGGTATCCTCGTAGATCCCTAGTAACAGCAGGGTAGCTTCAACGGGCGTCAGCAGGATATCCCTTTCCTGGATAGCCTGTACAAATATAGTTGTAGTGGCGCCAGTCTCTCGAATGGTCACTTCCCAATCTTCCGGAAAATCTTCGTTTGTTTGATGATGGTCAATAACCTGAACCTTGATATTCTTGACCATGCCTTTAATACTGGTCATGGATTGTGTATCCACCAGGCAGACCGATTCTATCGGATCTCCTGACAGATCGCGCGGGTCCATAAAAGGAAGTTCCACGCCGTAGAGAGTCAAAAAAGCCTCTACATTCCGGTTTAACAGGCGGGGCAAAACCGGGACCAGATTCTGGTCCAATTTATACGCGCCTAGCAAAGATGCCAAGCCGTCAAAATCGGTCCTTTCATGGGTTAAGATTATGTCCATAAAGTATTCCCCGCTGTGCTAATGGGTCAAGAGTATTGTAATATAGGATGAGTGATACTGGGGATTTACTGGAGTTGTGTTAATTATGATGATCTTCATTTTCTGAGAAATTCAGGATCTCTCATCATTGTTCAGAGATAGAGAGACAAGGTGACGAGGGGATTAGAGGACAGGGAGAGTGAATATAGAGAGATCAGCAAACTTACCTTTAGTCACATAGCTACAAAGTCTCCCGGCCTCCTCCTCTCTTGTTCTTAATCGAATATTACTTGGGAGTAGGGCTGCGCTTAGCTATAGGAAGTTATCGTATAATATCCCCATGAAAACCATTACAGTATTTGGCGGCTCACTACCTAAACCCGGATCACAGGCCTACCAGGAAGCCCAGCAATTGGGGAGTCTGCTGGCCAGCGCGGGGTTTGCTGTTCAGACTGGAGGATATATCGGCACCATGGAAGCGATTTCGAAGGGGGCATCGGAAGCCGGCGGACATGTCATAGGTGTGACTTGCGACGAGATAGAAAGCTGGCGTCCGGTCGCATCCAACCAATGGGTCAAGGAACAAAAGCGCTGTTCCACCTTGAGGGAACGTCTTTATCGATTGATCGATGAATGTGAGGCTGCTATTGCCCTCCCCGGCGGGATCGGTACATTGGCGGAAGTTGCCCTGACCTGGGCTGAACTGCAAATCCATCCAGAAAAACAAAAACCCTTGATCGTTGTGGGTTTGGGATGGGAAGAAACCCTGGGTAGTTTTAAGACCAAACTGGGAGAATATATCCCGGCAGCCGATCAAAACCGGATCATTGCCGTCCCGGATGTAATATCCGCTGCCGCTGTTTTGAGCAATATAATTCCATGACCGCCATCAACCCGGCCAGACTGAAGATCCAATGCGCAGAACTGAGTGAAAATTATTCCAGCCCTGCCAAGTTTATCTCCGGACTGCATGATTTACTAGGATTCTATGCAGCCCGCATCCGGCAAACTGACCTGTCCCGCACACCGCTTACTCTGCAGGCTTATCAGGTGCCGACGCCAGTGCTGCGGGCACTGGTGAACGAGCTGGAAGAATACCTGGCAGAAAAACCATCACTTGGATTCAAACTGATCGATGCCCTTTGGAAGGAGGAATGGGTTGAGTTCCGCCAGCTGGCAATCATCTGCCTGGGGGATTTACCTCCATTCGATCCTGAGCAGATACTGAATAGGGTAAAGTCCTGGCTGGATGACTGCACTGCAGAGGATATCCGCCGCAGGATCATGACCCGGGGACTAATCCACCTGGCAGAAGAAAATTCAAAGGCCATATTCAGATTTATTGGGGATCTGATCTCTTCCGGAACCAAATTGAACCATCAAGCGGCCCTCTTTGGTTTACTGGCATTTGGGGAAAACCCTGATTTCGATAATCTCCCGGTGATATTTGGTCTATTGGCTGAAATCCTGCAGAATGAAGAATCTGTCCTGATTAAAGAAATCACTGCCCTGCTAAAAGTCCTTCAGAAACAGTCCGAACAGGAAACAGCCTACTTCCTGGAACGCCAACTATCCACAGCAGCCAAACCGAGGATCTTCCGGATCACAAGGCAGGTTCTGCCAGAATTCAATCCGGAGAACAGATCGATGTTGAGAATAACCCTGGGGAATTACAGCTAAAGAGGTTTAATGTTTTAACTTTCAACATGTTTCCCCACCTTGACATTAGTCCAAGCTGACCCTATACTGTCAGTAACAACATAGAAGCACGGGGAGCCGTTTTTCGGCTGAGAGGAAAACCACATTTTCGACCCGCCAACCTGATCCGGATCATGCCGGCGGAGGGATGCACAATCAAATTCTCCTCCGTCAAGAGGAGTTTTTTTTTGAGTGAAGATGCATGATCCTAAGGAATTTGAAGCATCTAGTAAACAATAATTAAACAAACCATCACATACTTTGAGAGGATCACGCATCCCAATTTAAATTATGAAAGCATACATCTTTGCTAACGGAATTTTTCCTACACCAGATAGACCCCTTAATATCCAGGAATCTGATCTTGTCATCGCGGCGGATGGAGGCAGCCAACACTGCCAATTCCTGGGCATCCAGCCGGGAATTTTAATCGGCGATCTGGATTCAACAGACCCGGAACTTGTAGAGAAATGGCGCAAGGAAGGTGTGGAAATAATCCAGCACCCAGAAGATAAAGACCAGACCGATCTCGAACTGGCTTTAATGCTGGCCCAGGATCGCGGTGCAAGGAAGATCGTGGTACACGGCGCTGTTGGCGGGCGGTTGGATATGACTTATGGAAACCTGAGCTTGCTGGCCCACCCTCTTCTTAAAACCCCCACCACCCTGGTCAACGGCGCAGAAGAAGTCCACCTTCTCCATGCTGGAGAAATGCTCACCCTGGTAGGAGAACCAGGAGAACTTATTTCCCTATTACCAATTCAACCCGGAAATTCCAATGTCAGCACCAGAGGACTTAAGTACACCCTTAAAAATGAACCCCTTGAGTTCGGCTTTTCCCGGGGGATCAGCAATCAACTTATTGGAAAAAGGGCCACAGTTCACCTGGAAAGCGGACTGCTGGCTGTGATCCACACGCGCACATCCCCGCAGGAGGAAACCTAAAATGAAAAGAACAGGAATTCTATTGGCAGGACTGGTCTTTCTGATGGCGGCTTGCAAGGCAACCCCGGAAAAACCAATTGTCCTGACTGTCATGACCCATGACTCATTTGCGGTTTCTGAATCTGTAGTGGCATTTTTTGAAATGCAAAATAATGTGGACGTCCAATTCCTGGAGGTAGGTGATACAGGAACAGCGGTTAATAAGGCTGCCCTCTCCAAAGAAAACCCGCTGGCGGATGTTTTTTATGGAGTGGATAACACCTTCCTGAGCCGGGCTCTGAATGAGGATATATTTGAGGTTTATCAATCCCCTATCCTGAAAGAGATCGACCCGGTCTTCGTTCTTGATAAGAGTTTTCGGGCCTTACCGGTAGATTTTGGGGATGTTTGCCTCAATTACCAAAAATCATATTTTATTGAGAATAACCTGGCTGCTCCGGATTCACTGGAGGACTTGATCGATCCGGATTATGAAGGTCTGCTGACCGTGCAGAATCCTGCCACATCTTCCCCCGGTCTGGCTTTTTTAATGACCACCATAGGATATTATGGGGAGGATGGCTATTTGGAGTATTGGGATAAACTGGTGGCAAACGGGGTAAATATCGTCAATGATTGGGAAACCGCTTATTACAGTGCTTTCAGCCAGGCTGGCGGGACAGATCCAATTGTGGTCTCCTACGGTTCCAGTCCTCCATTTGAAGTGCTGTTTGCGGAAGAGCCTCTGGACGATGCCCCCACGGCGGCAGTCACCTCGCCGGGAACTTGTTTCCGGCAAATCGAGTTTGTGGGTATTCTGAATGGAACACCCAACCGGGAATTGGCAGAAAAGTGGATTGATTATATGCTCTCACCAGAATTCCAAGAGGATATACCCCTGAATATGTATGTCTTCCCTGTTAATGATAATGCCGTATTGGAAGAGACTTTCCGGAAATACCTCGAAGTACCGGAAGTCACAGCGGATATCAGTCCTGACATGATCGCAGCAAACCGTGAAAAGTGGATCAACGATTGGACCGAGGCTGTACTGCGGTAGGAAAGAATTAATTGACGATACGATTTCCTTCTGAGGAAACCGTATCATGACCAATAAAATGAAACCCTCCACTCCCTACTCAAAAGTTCCCAGTTACTTGCTTTGGCTATTGCCCGGGGCATTCCTGGGAATGTTCTTCTTCTTTCCTCTCACAAGGATCACCCAGCTCAGTTTTGCCCGGATTGAAGGGAAGGCCCTGGCAGGCCTATGGGAGGTTTTTAAATCTCCCACTATTAGCAGAGTTGTCAGTTTTACCTTCAAACAGGCCTTTTTGTCCACAATTCTGACCCTGGCAGTTGGCCTACCGGGCGCATACTTATTTGGAAAATTCCAGTTCAGAGGAAAAAAAATACTCCGGGCCCTGACAGGAGTGCCATTTGTAATGCCCACCCTGGTTGTGGCGGCCGGGTTTTATGCTTTCTTAGGGCCCAATGGATGGGTTAATGAAGTCCTGATGCAAATCCTCAAATTGGAGACCCCGCCAATCCAGTTTGTGAACAGCTTCGCCGCTATCCTGACCGCTCATGTCTTTTACAACACCACCATTGTCTTGAGGGTAGTTGGTGATTATTGGAGCCGCCTGAATCCACAGTTGGAACAAGCGGCCCGTGTGCTGGGAGCCAACCGCTGGAAAACTCTATGGGAGATCACTCTGCCGTTGCTTCTGCCAGCCATCGCAGCTTCATCATTGCTGGTATTCATTTTTGATTTCACATCTTTTGGAGTTGTGCTGGTTTTGGGTGGACCCCTTTTTGCAACATTGGAAGTTGAGATCTATTACCAGACCATCAGCCTGTTCAACCTACCTCTGGCTGCCACTCTCTCCCTTCTTCAGATCGTTTTCACACTGATTCTGACCATTCTCTACACCCGCCTGACAAGGCGCATAAATCAGCCCGTTCAATTGTCCTCCCGGGAAAAAAGCCAGCGACCGCTGACATCCTCTAGGAGCAGGATCCTGGCTGGCATTATGATCGTCTTTTTGCTGGTGTTTTTGATCAGTCCCCTGGCCTCCCTGGGTTTGAAATCTTTCAGCGGATCTGATCCAGGTTCGCCTCCGACACTGTCCTTTTACCGGGCTCTTGGGGAAAATCCGCGCGAGTCGCTCTTTTATGTACCTCCCACAACAGCGCTAGGAGTTTCTCTGGGATACGGACTGATCACTGTGATATTGGCCCTGGGGTTGGGATTGCCTGCTGCCTGGGCTCTAGCGAAGAGGAATCTCACACTCCTGGACAAGATCCTGGATCCGGTATTAATGCTTCCTCTGGGCACCTCGGCTGTGACCCTTGGCCTGGGTTTTTTAGTGGCACTGGATACACCACCGCTCAATTTACGAACCTCCCCTCTGCTGGTACCTATCGCCCACACCCTGGTAGCTTTTCCTTTTGTGGTCCGCAGTCTGACCCCAGCTTTGGCCAGCATACAACCGAAATTAAGGCAGGCAGCAGCGGTCCTGGGAGCGTCACCCCGGCGGATCACCCGGGAGATCGATCTACCGCTGATAGGCCGAGCCCTGCTGGTAGCCGCTACTTTTGCATTTACGATCTCGATCGGAGAATTTGGGGCCAGTTCATTGATCACTCGCCCGGAATATCCTACTGTGCCAGTGGTGATCTACCGCTTATTATCCCGCCCGGGCGCTCTGAATTACGGCCAGGCCATGGCTTTGAGCACGATCCTGATGGTCACCACCTTGGGCGGTATGCTTTTAATGGAATACTTCCGAGTGGGAGATGTGGGGGAGTTTTAGGGGATGCTTTGCATCCCGACCGAAGACAGAAGACGGGGACACTACCCGTCTAGACCGGGTTAAAGAGACCGATTAATGACACTACGGCCAGGCTGCGGAGCGGCCGCCGGTCTTCCTTCCCCGATCAAGATGCAAAGCACCAAGAGGTCATTTCTATTAATTCGATATCTACCTATTTCAGAAAAATGTCTTGACTGCATGAGCCATTGTGTTAAAATAATCCTCGCTGGGGGCGTGGTGTAGCGGTTAACATGCGGCCCTGTCAAGGCCGAGATCGCCGGTTCGAATCCGGTCGTCCCCGCCAGCAAAAAAAGGGGCTGTTCCAAAAGACATTGGGACAGCCCCTTTTGTTTTCCAATAGCAGCAACCACATCCATGTTTATTCATTGACTCTCGGCTGTATTGTTAAAAGGATATAATCGAAAACATGACCGGCACTCAACCGAACAACCCACTTCATGGCATTACTCTGGAAATGATCGTCACCAGCCTCATTGAGCGTTACGGCTGGAGCGAATTGGGCAGGCGGATAAATATCCGCTGTTTTACGCATGATCCTTCTCTGAAATCCAGCCTGAAATTCCTCCGAAGGACTCCCTGGGCCAGAGAAAAAGTTGAAGCCTTATATCTGTCCATGAACCAGAAGGATTAATGGCCAATCTAAAACTGGACCTTCACGAGATCTACAATCGGAATGAAATCATCGAAGAGCAGCTCAATCGGGTGATAGAAGAAGCTATTGAAAACCGAATCAAGGTAGTTGAAATTATTTCCGGCAAGGGCAGCGGTCAATTGAAGAAAAGGGTATTAAGGTTCCTGAATCAAAAACATATCCGGGATTTATATCACCGCGTTGAAAAAGATGATAAAAACTTCGGGCGGATATTTGTTCATTTTCGCCACAAATAATACTTTTCCGGGAAATATCAATTCATGAAAGAAATTAAACGAACTGAAATCAAGATTGGTGCAAAAGTCCGGATCGTGTTAAAAAAGGACCAGAAAACCAACAGATTAACCGAAGGTCTTGTGAAAGAGATTTTAACTAAGTCCCCAACGCACCCCCATGGCATCAAGGTCCGCCTGGCCGATGGACAGGTTGGTCGAATAAAAGAGCTGCTGGAATCCTGAACCTGTAACTGATCTGGCCTGAGCTGGGGGAACAAATAAATCCAGAGGCAATTAATTTTTCAGCTATTTGTTGATTACCCTCATCGAGATCTCAGCCTGAGGCAGTGAAGAAAAACATATCCCAGTTTCCCAACTGGGCACCACCGACGATTGCGGCTTCAGCCCCTTTGCCGATGATGGCGGAACCTCGTGCGAAATCGCTTTCGCCAAGATCAAGACCCGCGTAGAAGGCACAAAACTGGCAGAGGTGGAATTGGGTTTATAATCCCATCACAGAAAATTCGTAGGGGCGAATCACTTGGTCGCTCTCCAAAAACAACCTACTCAATTGAGTGGGTTGTTCATTTAAGTCAATTCTTTTAGGTTACACTAAAGATGCATCTTTTACCCGTTGTAACATAATCCCCTTTATTTACGTTTTTATAGTGAAGGTACACTATCTATCCTATCTGGAGGTAACTGATGTCCTCGAATAATAAAACTATCTGGTTAGCAGCTGCCCTAATCATCTTAAGTCTAATGCTAACAGGATGCCTTCCCGAAACACCCCCACCAGCCTGCACAACCGATTTCCTGATCTGGTCCATCAACCAGGCCAATAACAATGGCCCAGGTACCGATACCATCAACCTGGATCCTGGTTGTGTTTATCAGTTGGCATATGTGGACAATACTGTAGATGGCAACAACGGTTTGCCCTCCATCACTACTTCGATCATCATCAACGGCAACGGGGCTACAGTGCGGCGCAGCACACAATCCCAAAAAGCTGCCATCCGGCTATTTCACGTATCTCAGGGTGGTGAGCTGACGCTGAACGATATCAGGTTGTATGACGGCCTGGGAATGGAACCCCCCAATGTAACTCTCCCGCTGCGCAATGATGGCGGGGCGATATTCAACGCCGGGGTGTTAACAGTCAATAACAGCGACCTCGATTACAATCGGGCCCACAATAGAGGCGGCGGGATCTATAATGCCGGCACCATGACCATCAACGCAACCACTTTTCAGAATAATGGCGTAAACATCGGCGGCGGACCAGGCGAGTCCGGAGGAGCAATATACAACGCCGGTGTGGCCACCATCACTGGCAGCACCTTCGTTGGCAATATTGCAAGTCAGTCTGGCGGCGCAATTCTCAACGGCGGCATAATGACCATCACCAACAGCACCATCTCCGCCAATTCTACAACTCTCGCGGAAATAGTTAGCGGGGCAGCCATCATGAACGGTGGTAATGGTACCTTGCATATCAGTTACACCACAATCACATCCAATGTCGGGACCACATCAGGTGCAGTCTGGTCGGTATTAGATACGATCGAGATTGTCAATTCGATCATTGCCGGCAACTTACCCGCGAACTGCAGCTACCCGGCCACCAGCCCGACCTCCGGTCCAAACCTGGATGATGACGGCAGCTGTGATAATTTCACGATCACCGCTGATCCCCAGCTCGACCCCCTGGCCAGCAACGGCGGTCTGACCCAAACCCATGCCATCGCACCCAGCAGCCCGGCCAAAAACGCTGCTGCAGGAGCCTGCCCGGCAGCCGACCAGCGTGGTGAGCCGCGGCCGTTTGGCTCAGCCTGCGACCTGGGCGCCTATGAGTTAACCGGTGGAGGTGCACCACAGTCAGATCCATCCGAGCTGAGTGGGATGGTTTACAACGATATCAATGGCGACGGTGTCTATACCCCCGGCGAACCCGCCTTTGCGGGAGTGGAGGTTGTCCTGGGTGTTGGAACATGTGGTATGTCCACTCCCTCCCAGACCACCCTTGCCGCCTCGGATGGCAGCTACCAGTTTAGTATCCCTGCACCCAATGCGGGAACCTACTGCCTTAGCATCGATCCCCTCGTGGAACCCAATACTTCCATCCTGATCCCGGGAGGTTTTACCGAGCCTGTTGGAGATGTCTATCAGATCACCCTCACCGAAGGGCAGGATATGTCCGATCTTTTCTTCGGTTGGATGTTCCAGTTCGGGCCCAATATCGGCCCCGCCAACCTGGAGATCACCAACGTTGTCCTCAGCGCCACCACCATCCCGATCAACGATTACGTGGGTGTTGAAGTGACCGTCACCAATATGGGATCTGCCCCGGCATCTGGATACGACCTGGTCATCATCCCCCATTACGGCTGGGGTCCCCCCAACCCGGGCGGATATGAAGCCATCCCAGAAGTGGCACCCGGCGCCAACCATACGGTGGTTTTATCACCCGGCGTATTATACGGAAACCTGGGAGCTTTCACGATGAGAATCCTGGTGACCGATGACTGGTATGCCCTGGGTGACCCCGATTCCACCGGTACAGCCGGAGATTATGAGGATCATCCTATCAACGTTACTAAGTTTGCTTGTCTTCAATTTGACCTGGAACCAATCGAGCTCGTGTTCCTGAACTTACCCGGGGACACACGCATTCTGCCACTATATGTGAAGTTTAACGGCCCTGTACCAGAGGATCTTGTAGAAAAATTCCAGGCGCACCTAGGAGAGATAGAATCTTACAGGTGCGGTTTCCAAGGATTTGATGATCGGGTCTTTTGCATGAACGAAATCCCCGAAGGCGAGGATGGAACTGAAGTACCGTTCAGGCTTACATTGGCTGAATGTCCCGAGTTTATCTATGAACTACCTGCTGTCCAGATCCCGGTATCTCAGCCGGTTATCCAAACATGCAGCGCTGATTTAAATGAAAGAGAATGTATAGCTGCTGGTGGAGACTACCAGATGATCAATGACACAACCTCCACCTGCATTTGCCCCTAGGCGGACCAGCAAAAACGGAACACCCCGGTTCCAGATCGGGGTATTCCAGACAAAAATATCATTTTCGTAGTGAAGGAGGAAGTTATGCGGGACAGAAAACTATTTTTCCTGATCCTTGGCGCCCTGATACTCAGCGCCCTGGCAGCTGGATGTACACCAACAGGTCCTTGTGAAGTCACCGGGAATGAGTCCTTAACCGTCTACCGACTGCCTGTTGCCGGTTCAGATATCTTTGGCACGCTGCCCGCTGGAGAAACCCATGAAATACTGGCACGAACCGCGGACGGCTGGATCGGTTTTGACCCGGGGGTTGCCCAAGCCGGCAATACCGGGCTGGCCCGCCACCGTTGGATCCAGTTGAATGCCACACTTTCCCCCTTCTGCCTTGCCGAGGTTCCCCTGGTGACTCTAGGAGATGTTGAGCACGACATGGGTATATTAAACCTCAACCCGGCAGAATTAGTCATCACAAACGTGGTGCTGGACAAAACTACCGTTGCATCCGGGGACCGGGTCGTTGTCGAAGTGACTGTCGAGAACCAAGGGGATGCCATCGCAACCGGTTATGATGTTGTGTTAATCCCTCATTATGGCTGGGGACCGCCCAATCCTGCTGGTCTCGAACTCATTCCAGACCTGGCACCCGGCGCGAGTCATACAGTAATATTTTCACCTGGTGTGATTTACTCCGCCCCTGCGGGCCCTTACACCTTAAGGGTGTTGGTAACCGATGATTGGTATGCTCTCGGCGATCCTGATTCAATCGGCACCGCCGGTGACTACCAGGATTTTGTGATCACTATCACGGTACCCGACCTGGTGATCACCAATGTAATTCTGTCCGATACGACCATTCCGGATGGTGAATGGGTAGAAGTAGAAGTGACCATTGAAAACCAAGGGGGTGCCCCGGCAACCGGTTTTGAGCTGGTGTTAATCCCCCATTACGGCTGGGGACCGCCCAATCCCGCCGGGTATGAACTGCTTCCAGATCTAGCACCCGGCGCGAGTCATATCGTAACCTTTTCACCAGGTGTGTATTACTCTGCCCCTGCGGGCACCTATACCTTAAGGGTATTAGTGACCGATGATTGGTACGCCACCGGCGATCCTGATTCAACCGGCACTGGTGGGGACTACCAAGACTTTTCCATCACAGTAACGGAAGCAATGAGCTTCTGCGATCCCTTTTTTGAAATGGAAGTATCCCATGTACTGCTGAACCTGCCTCCGGATACCCGCAACCTACCCGTCTACCTTAAGGTGAATGAAGAGTTCTTCCCGGGTTTTGAACCCAATAGCATCCTCCCTAATGATTACATCGGCAAGCTGGGTGGGATCCAGGCTTATCTAGTCAGTCAACAAGGCTTCCCGAAGAGGGCTTACTTTATGTTCCACATCACTGAGGGCATGGAAGGCACTACCCAGAAGTTCGAGGTCTGGCTGCCCGACTGCCCAGAACCCGTTTATGAACTTCAGGCCATCCAGATCCCCGTACCCAAACTTGTTTGTACTGCCAAACTCAACAAGGCAGATTGCGAAGCAGCTGGAGGCAAAATGAGCACTGATACGGCCACGGCGCCCATTTGCATTTGTCCCTGAGCATAACAAGATAAACAAAACCATCCCGGTTATTTTTTCGGGATGGTTCACTGCTCAGCTCGAAAATTTTCATTCAAAGGAGGACTAAATGAAAGTCCACAATTTTTCAATCCTTATATTGATACTTCTTATTGCCGGCCTTGCCCTAGCCGGGTGTACCCCTTCCGGACCCTGTCAGTTCACAGGGAATATACCCTTAACCGTGTACCGCCTGCCTGATTTAAGCTCGGATGTATTTGGCACCCTCCCTGCAGGTGAGACCCATTCGGTCCTGGCCTGGACCGCAAATGGCTTTATCGGTTTTGATCCCGGTATTGCCCAGGCCGGCAATATCGGCTTAGCCCATCACCGCTGGGTGTATTTGAATGGCATTGTTACTCCCTCTTGCCTGGCCGGTGTTGACCAGGTGACCCTGGCGGATGTCCAGGCGGATGTAGCAGCTTCCAGCCCCTAGGGAATAATGCTGGAAGAAACCTTATTTCATAGAAAAGAGAGCCGCTCTGGAGAGCGGCTCTCTTTTTGGCAGTGAATGAAATATGTTACACTTCAAATGATAGTCCTCGGGGGATAATAACTTATCCACTTATCTGCTGGAATGCGGGATAACGGTTAAGGATTGATGTGGCGCGAAGCCGCCACATCAATCCTTAACCGTTAGATCGCCACCGATTTTTTTTACTTGAAGGTTCTTCAATGAATTCATGGGAAGATTGGCAAAAACCATACAAATTTGGGACCCTGGTAATTTGGCCTCCCGATGCACTACGCGAGATTGTTAATTTGCAACGCGAACGGATTGACCCTGTTTCTGAATCCTATTGTGAGGCACATATCTCTGTCACACAACCCTTTAGCAAGTATCTAGATGATGAGGAATGGGATCGACTGGAAACTATTCTCTCGAGTATCGTATCCTTTGAAATCTCTTATGGACCCCTTAAAACTTTTTTTCCATATCCGTGTATTTGGTATGAGATACAACCTGCGGAGAAGATATTGGAGATTCGAGACGTATTACACCAGACAAACTACTTCAATCTAGATATGGAGCACCCTAAGAATTTCATCCCCCACATGACGATTACTGAGGGTTTATCAGGTCCAGAAGTTGACGATAAACTATTCCATATGCTTCAACAGGAGAGCGGTAAGGGCTCGTTTCAATGCTTGGGGCTTTCTTATATCGTTCCTAACAAGGATTTCAAATTTCAGGTTAAGTTGTTCCTGCCGTTTTCCTGATAGATTTTTTGATCTTTGACCTTGGTGGCGTCTAACCCACGCTCCACCCGACAGCCGGTTACGATGGCAATTAAAAGCGATGTGTATTAATCTTTTAATAACAAGACCAGCTGGCTTTTTGTTTTATACTGATTAAGTGGCTGCGGGTGAGCTCATCCGTTAGGTGGCTTTAAGTCTGGTAATAATTGTAGAACATCAACGTATAATTTTATAGGACTATCATCAAGAAAAACGATCATGT
>Ga0209834_10000065_pt1 | contig 57264 bp, 47 predicted proteins | sample Mar14236cmmetaG_FD_184134 | JGI IMG/M metagenome (GOLD analysis project Ga0209834, IMG submission 184134) | Marine hydrothermal vent microbial communities from Guaymas Basin, Gulf of California to study Microbial Dark Matter (Phase II) - Marker... ... | reverse complement strand
CCCTTAAATAGAATCCTCGTCTATCCCCTTTCCAACTATGCGTCAGCTGATAGACTGCAGCTTGAAAAGCTTTACAGATGAACCACATATCCAGGATGAAAGCCAACCAAGAAGGCACATCTCCCAGAGCCATCTCCAAGCGCGAGGATAGCCCCTTACGGGTCAAATAGCGTTCATTGTAGAGAAACCTCAGGATTCGTTTCCTTCGCGTCCTGGCAGCTTCTACTCTAGTGGTCTTACCCGGTAATTGAAAAGCCTTTTCTAATTTCGATCCAGAATCCATGTACTTATTATAGACAACTTCACCTGGTTTCCCAGTCCAGGTGAAGTCGTCATCTAGTAGTTAGTCGTTTACCACACCGGCCAGATCTTGAAGCTGATCATGAACAGCAGGTAGAGGATGACGATGAACACGATGATGTTGCGGCGCAGGGTTTTGAAGAACTCTTTCCAGTTAAACATGGCGTCTCCCTTTAGGTTTAAGATTTACTTGGACACTGTCAGCCGGCGGATTTCTCCCCCAACTCAGGGAAACGCCGATGCACCTTCGGTGCAGTAAGGAGTAGCTTAGTAAGTAGATTTAGCAACAATCTTACGAGCCTACAGCAAGGTTCCGAGTCTCTTGACTCCTTACTGATTTACTCCTTGCTTCCAGAATTTATTTGGGTCGCTACCAGGAACAGAAAATTGACCTTATCGAGAACAGACGATATAATACAAAACACGCACCCGTAGCTCAATGGATAGAGCGTCTGACTTCGAATCAGCAGGTTGGGGGTTCGAGTCCCTCCGGGTGCGCCAGCAAAACTCCTCAAGCAATTGGGGAGTTTCATTTTTAAGCACCCTCCGGGATCCGGGTGCGCCATAAAGAAAAGGGGGTATCGGTAAGATACCCCCTTCAGATCAATACTATTAGCTATTCCATTCAATTCGTCATCAAATTACTGGTGTCAATTGCTGTGAATAACTTTCTTTTTCCCCCTCATTTACTTTGTTTTCTTTCACTATAACTGGTAAATCATCTCAGATGTCACGGAGAGCAGCCTTCGAGCCGAATGGTTTCCAATGTGATGTCCACATAGGCCTGGGCGCCATCCTTGGTTAGGTGAACACCATCGTCCAAAAACCATTCCGGGTGCCCTCCGGATATTTCGTGCCAATCCACCAACACCACCAGTTCCGGCCAGTTTTGAGCAACTTCATCAATGTGATCGTTCACCAATCCCTCCCAACCCATCGGAACGCGCACATTGAGCATGTAGATCTTGCGCACACCCAAATTGGACATCTGGGTGACAATACCATTCAGTGTACTGGCGGAGTACAAACCATTGCTTCCTGTATGCAATACGACAGTGTGGTAAAGATGACCAGACTTGCGCAGGTCCTTCAACAAAAGAAAAATATCTTGGGTTTGGCGATTAGGTAGGGCTTTCACCCAAAATTGATAGTAGATGCTGTTTTGTGCCATCCACGTCGAATCCGTCCGCGCCATGACTGAATCTCCTATCAGGGTGACATAGCAAGTCCAGCGAGGTGTGGGGGAAGGAGTGGTACAAAGAATGGGGGCACGTCAATAGTACCCTTCGATTGGCACCGAGTTGGGGATATATACCTGAGGATTCGAGCGTTTGGATCAGCCGATTTTGTCATTGGGATACTATAAGCTTTTACCTAGAGAAAACCCGCATCGGTAGCTGTAACTCTTGACTCAAAATGTGTTTCCCATCTACTACTGATAAAGGAGTATAACACTAACTCACACCCTCAAACATTTCCGATTCAACGCTACATCGGCATCGATATCTACAAGCATTTCTTGCTGGTGAGTGGCCAAAATATCGATAAGATTGGGCCCTTCGAACCAATCAGGTACAGATGATCCATTTTCGGTCCTGATCTAAACAGAACCTCGAAGTAAGATACTCAGAGTTGGTTGTCGCGGCTGCTGGAAACATCTAGGAAATGCTCGCGTCCCTCCGGGTGTCCGAAAATCAGCGGTAGACCTGCAGATCTGCCGCTCTGTTCATTAATCTTTCTATGATAGATTAATTTTCCAATAATTTCTATATAAATTCCTTCTTGTAACTACTCAAACGCTAAGAGTAATTTCGATCTGACTTCCTGATTTTGGCGGTTAGACTCACATAAATAATGGTACAACTATTGTATGGATATCAATTTTGGTAGGAGGAATCATTAATGGACCTAACATCACCTGCGCCCTTATCCCTTACATCACTTTTAATCAATCTAGGTTTAGGGTTATTATTGTCCACAATTGTTGCCTGGTACTATAAGAATTACAGCAATTCTTTCACGAACAGAAGCCGCTTTTCGCCCCTATTGCCGCTCCTAACATTAACAACGGTTCTAGTGATATCCGTTGTCAAATCCTCGCTAGCTTTATCGCTGGGTCTGGTAGGTGCTTTATCCATTGTCCGTTTTCGAACAGCAATCAAAGATCCTGAGGAATTGTTGTTCCTCTTCCTGGCAATCACGATAGGTCTTGGCCTAGGAGCAGACCAACGGTTACCAACTCTAATCGCTGTTGCTGTCATAATGACATATCTTTTTATTCGCCGGAAAGCGAGATCTGACCGAGGAATAACCCATAACATGTATCTAAATTTGACACTAGCTAATCCCGATAACGATACTGATGGGAATGTCTTTTCCAGGGCCAATGAAATCCTTTCGAATCATTTTGATGATCTTAATCTGCGCCGGCTGGATACAAATCCCAATAACCTACAAATCACTTATTTTCTATCAGTGACGGATGAGGACAAACTGATCGCTTTTATGGATGAGTTAAAGGTGCAATTCCCTGAATGTTCGGCCAGCCTTATGGATCGCGAAAATATGCTTGGTGGATAAGAAGAATGAAAATCACCCGTTCACAAGATAAACAGAAAAAGACCAGTCCAGATCAAGCGACACTGATCAAGAGATTGGTTCAAACATGCCGATCTCCGGGTGTTCGAGTCCTATTGATAACAATTACTATATTTGTAGTATTTAGTTTTGGTGTGTATATGGCAGAATCAGGGAATTTGCAGAAAGTTGTGGCTGCTATCAATAAAACAACCAGAGAATCCCTTCATGATCTACGCGTGGAATTTCTGGCGTACAGTGAAAATGGCCTTCCTACTCTATATATAGATTTACCATTCGAGAGCTACAATCAGATCGTCGAGAAGAGAGAAGAAGCTTTAATAACCGGAGTTTTGTTTACTTCGGATGAGGACCTGGTACCTTGCCAGATAAGTTATCAAGATGGAAATCAGCTCGATGCTGAGCTGCGGTTAAAAGGGGATTGGACAGATCACCTAGAGGGAAATAAATGGTCATTCAGGATTCATATCAAAGATGATGATCAATATATTAATGGAATGCGCAGATTTTCAATTCAGGCTCCAGAAACTCGGAATTTTGTCACCGAGTGGGCCTTTCACCAACATCTATTTTCTGAAAACATTTTAACTACTCACTACCAATTCATAAATGTATTGATTAATGGAGAACCAAAAGGCATATACGCTTTGGAAGAGAGTTTTTCCCAAGAATTATTAGAATCACAAGAACAACGGCAGGGGATTATCCTCCATTTCGATGAGGATTTGATGTGGAAAAATACAGCTACCTTCATGGAGGCAGGAGGAAACGCCCTTCTTGACCAGGTAATTACAACAGGATTTTTCATGAATACAGACATGGAAACTTCTGAAGTAGATGTGTTTAGAGAAGGTTATATAACAAAACACCCAGAGCTCAATGACCAAGCAGAAGCTGCAATTGGATTATTAAGGGCATTTCAAACCTCCCAGAGAGCCGTATCAGATATATTTGATGTTGAATCACTGGGAAGATTCTACGCACTTAGTGATTTATGGGGTGCAGGTCATACCACACGCTGGCATAACATCAGGTTTTACTACAATCCCATCACAGGATTATTAGAACCTATTGCATATGACACGATACCGCTATCCGACTGGTGGTTGGAAGATCAACTCGCCTATCCTTTTGTAAATAATGCCCTTTTTGATGATCCTGAAATTAAAGCTGCCTACACGCAAGAATTAGAGCGGATAACAGACCCTGATTATTTGATCGATCTTCAAAATTATCTTGAAGAATCGACCGATCAGATACAAAACACCTTAGCCCGCGAATATAGTTCGGTCGAATTCACATCGATCTGGGATGTACTTCAGTCCCGGAGGTTAATGCTCGAAAAACAGCTTCATCCACCGAAAATAATCAGAGGGTATGCAACCTACGACCCAGATCAAAAATCTATCCGGGTGGACCTGGTCAATTTAACAGTTCTTCCTCTACAACTACTAGAAATTGAAATAAATGGGAAGAAAACGCCTATAGACCCAGAGTGGTTTAATTTACAGAACTCCCCATCTATAATCAACGATAATGGCCCTTTGCTATTTCGCGGCTCAGAAAACCTTCACGAAGTAAGTTTTGATATCCCTATTTCAGCAACGATAACTAACAGCACAGACCTTCAAGTAGCTATTTGGAGCCAGATCTATGGTTTAGAGCAAACCTATCGTGAAGTGCTGGTCAATGATCCACTAGCGCCAATCTTGAAAAATGGACCTGGCCCGATCATTCCTTCACTGGAAGAATGTCTTGCCCAGCACCCGTTTTTAATAAGTGCGCAAAATAGGGACCAATTGATTGTCCAAAATGGAGACTGGGACGTTCTTGGTGATCTTATTATTCCCAAAGGTATGAGTTTAATTATTTCTCAAGGGACGACCCTTCGTTTTGAGCCACAAAAAATCTTGTTCAGCAAACACCCGATCCATGTCAAAGGTACGTCTGAAAACCCTGTATTATTGACTTCTCAAGGATCATTCTGGGGTGGCATTGTAGTCCTTGATGCTGGAATAACCTCTCACTGGGAACATCTGAGAATTGAAAACACAGAAGGAATTTCCCGAGGAGGGTGGCAATTGACCGGTGGGATAACCTTGTACAAAAGCCCCCTTGAAATAACTCATGTCCAAATCGCCCAATCCATAGCAGAAGATGCGATTAACATCGTGCATAGTGAATTTTCTTTTTCTTATTGTGAGATTTCCGATACTTCCTCTGATGCTTTTGATGCTGACTTTACCCAGGGTGAAATCTCAAACTGCAGCTTTTTAAATATAGGTGGTGATGCTGTAGATACTAGCGGTTCAGAAATTTCCCTGGTTGACTCAAGTTTTTACCATATCCAGGACAAAGCTGTTTCAGCGGGTGAAAACAGCCAATTAACAGCTCAAAACTTAACAATCCATGATGTAGGAATTGGTATTGCGAGTAAAGACCTATCAGCCGTTTCTATCATAAATAGCACAATCAATTCAGCAAAGGTGACAGGTTTGGCTGCCTATATTAAAAAAGCCCAATTCGGACCAGCTGAGATCCATGCCTCTCAGGTCGAAATTCTCGAAACAAAAATGGCGAGCATGGTTCAAACAGGAAGCACAATAACGATTGATGGGATCCAGCAGCCATCTGAAGATTTCGATGTTGAGCTTCTTTATGATCTCAATGTATTGGGAAATTGACGGATGACAATGAATCAAGATCAAACTCGTTATGAGATCAAAATTGTTTTTGACCGATTCCTGAGGAATCATGTAAGTCAATTGATAAGGCTGCACTCCGCTGGATTTATACAGGCCTATCCACCCCGCAAAGTGAACAACATTTACTTTGACACCATCGATCTGGACTCTCTCAATGACCACATCAGCGGTATCTCTGAAAGACGGAAATTGCGATTGAGATGGTATGGAGAGGCCTTCGTGTTTCAATCAGCATTATTAGAAGTTAAACAAAAAGTGAATAGATTAGGGTGGAAAGACACTCAACCCATCAGCGGTTCGTTTGATTTTCAGACCATGACATGGAATGAAATAACAACTCTAATCAAGCAATCTTCCAGAGACGGATTTTTACAAATGATCGAAGAATCTAATCCTGTTCTAATCAATCATTACCAGCGCGAATATTATAAAGCTGCTTATGATGATGAGATCCGGGTTTCTGTCGACACTAAATTGACAACATACCTTCAAAAAGATAATTACAAACCCAATCTCCAATTTGCCCTACCCTCCGAGGGAATCATAATCCTGGAAGTTAAATGCCCCCTGGAAAAAAGTGATCAAATTCCAAAACTCCTTGGCGAATTTCCAGCTCGGTCAGGAGCTTTTTCAAAATACAACCAGGCTATGGAGTATAACTACTTTCTATAAATGGACAAGAAAAGGATTGAGACATTATTATTCTTGTTTTCCGTCTTGAGTTTATTGTCTGGTTGCCAATCAACAGACTCCTCAAGATTATTCTCTGTTTCTCCCTTGGACCCAAATCTCGCCAGAATCGATGGTCTTTCGATAAATGACAAGCCGCTAAACGAGTCTACAGATGAGGAATATCTCATAATAGTAGCTGGGCACATCTATGGCTCCCATAAATCTACAGCACCCCACCCTGCACAGAGTTTCATAAACAAGCTCAGTTATTTTGCCGATCTCAACCCTTCTCTGATGATCCTCCTCGGGGACATTGTCCCGCGCGGCTCCACTGCTGATTTTCAAGATCTGGAAGAAAGCATTCTATTTGATCAAGACTACCCAATTTTCAACGCGGTCGGCAACCACGATGTAGAAAATCGCCAGCTCTATGAAGATCGCTACGGGTCCACATACTTTTACTTCCCATACCGATCAGCCTATTTCATTATTTTGGATACTGAACTTGACAATTGCAAGATCAGTGGCGACCAATTGGAAATGCTAGAAAGGTCATTAAATAATGCTGTTAACGATGCTCAAATATCTCAAATCTTCATTTTTACTCACAAAGTTCTCTTCTTCGATCAAGGTCTTTACCAACGTTTAAATAATGATCAGTCGAATCTGCCAAACGACCGGTATTCTTGTTTGTTCTCTCATAACTACTCGCGTTTATTGACTGACCTATTTCTACCCGCAGCTGAAATTAAACCTGTTTATCTCCTGGCAGGTGATGTTGGCGCCTGGGGCGGCAATCTCACTCCCTACCAAGCCCGGTATCAAGGTAGTGATTTCCATCTTTTTACAACAGGGCTGGGCGATACAGCACAAGATTCCGTGATTCTAGTAAATATCAAGGGTGATAGAGTCGATATCAAGTACCTAAAACTCATAAACGAATAAATCCTCGAGCGGTGATTTCCCTACGAATATCCATTAACTATTTCGCCAATTGTTTTTTGCATAAGTAATCACAGAATTTATTCATCACGACCCATAGACAATCCACATCGGCCGTGGTATACTCTCCCCGTTGGTAGGATATAACCAATTACAACTGAATAATATTTTGTTTTGAAAATTCGAAATGGCGGCTCGTCAATATCGGGACGAGCTTTTTTCTTGCCGCAGGGGGTATAGGGAAAGCGGCTGGTTGAACCCGGATCTTTTTCCGCGAGGAAATCGCTCAATTCACATGGGTTGTGAGGCTTCAGGAGTTATCAAAACGCTAAAGGAGATTTTGATGACCACTGATTTTTCGCAGTTAACCCTGCACCCAACCTTGATCCAGGCAGCAGCAGAGCTTGGATTTATAACCCCCACCGAAGTGCAATCAAGGGTGATCCCCTTGATGCTGGATGGAAAAGACGTTTTGGCCCAATCCCAAACGGGGTCTGGCAAGACAGCTGCTTTTGCTTTCCCAATATTAAACAGCCTGGCTACCAACGAGAACCGCTATTCCGTCAGCACCCTGGTGCTGGCCCCCACTCGCGAATTGGCGATCCAGGTAGCCGAGGCTATCCAGGAATACGGGCGCCACATCAAAGTCAGCGTGCTGCCCATTTATGGAGGTCAGCATTACGGCACTTCCCGCCGCAGGCTTAAAGAAGGCGTGGATGTCGTTGTTGGCACACCCGGCCGGCTGCAGGACCTGATCCGGCAGAAAATGCTCGATCTCAGCCAGGTGCACACTGTCGTTCTTGACGAAGCGGACGAAATGCTCAGTATGGGTTTTGTGGATGACGTGGAGAATATCCTCCAGGAAACACCCTCCACCCGCCAGACCACCCTGTTTTCGGCCACCCTCCCCCAATCCATCCGCCGCCTGGCTGATAAGTATATGCATGATCCTGAAACGATCATGGTTCAGCGCAAAGCACTCACAGTTGACACCGTTGATCAGCGCTATTACCTGGTTAAAGAAAAGGACAAGCTGGCAGCCCTCACCCGCTTGTTTGAAGCTGAGGATATCGGTTCAACTCTGGTTTTCACAAAAACCAGGGTCGGTTCAGGAAAAGTCGCCAACAATCTCATCCAGCGCGGTTTCCCTGCCGAAGCGCTGAATGGGGATCTCTCCCAGGATGCCCGCATTCGAGTGTTGGATCGTTTTAAGACAGGCCGCATCAAGGTTTTGGTCGCCACAGACGTGGCAGCCCGGGGCCTGGACATCGATGACATTACCCACGTTGTAAACTACGATATTCCAACTGATCCTGAAGCCTATGTGCATCGGATAGGTCGGACCGGGCGGGCTGGGAAAGACGGCATTGCCATCTCCTTGCTCACCCCCAAAGACAAACGTTATCTGAGCCGGATCGAAGGTTATTCTAAATCCATAATAAAACTGGCCCAGCTCCCCACCGAGAAGGATCTCAATGAGCGCCGGGACCTAAAACTGTTGGAAAAGTTAGAGGCCTGGTTGGAAAGGGATCGCTGCAAACGGGAGCAGGAACTTGTAGAATACATGATTGCCTCAGGCCACGATCCAGTTAAAATCGCTGCCTCGGCCTTAAAAATGGCCCGCAAGGGTATGTCAAATCAACCCCTCGCCAAGATAACCCCTGTGGAATTCAAGGAATCGTCCTCTAAAAAAAGGCACGGAAAAAAGGGATCCCATCGGAACGGAAAATCAAACCGGCAGGGCCATTTCCAGAGATCCGCTTCAGGACAGGAAATCGGCATGGTGCGCTTGAGCATTAACCGGGGCCGGATCCACGGCATCCGTCCTGGGGAAATTGTGGGCGGCATCGCTTCCCGGGCTGATATCCCGGGGAATGGTATCGGCAGGATCACCATCAATGAAAAATCAACGTTGATTGATGTCCAAAAAGAATATGTTCCCGCGGTTTTAAAGAAATCCGGTTCATATCACTTTCACGATAACCACAAAGTTGACATCAGACAAATGGCAAACCAATGACCCCCAATCAATTGGGATCACATGAAAACCTGCCAGACTTGCATTCCCTGCATCATGAAACTGTTCACATCCACGCTGGAAAAAGTCACCCTGCCACAAGACCAGAAAGCAGATTTCATGGTCAGGTTCGAAGCCTACTTGAAGGAAGTGGATATGTCTTTGCCCCCCGCCAGGAGCGTGGGAATGATCTACCAGCAGGTCCTCCAGGAAACCGGGTTGAAGGACCTTTTCGAAGCCCAGAAAACCCGGGGGGTACAGGAAGCGCTCCTGCTTTATCCGCGCCTGAAAGGCATTGTCGACCGTTCCTCCGACAAGCTGGAGGCAGCTCTGCGAGTCAGCGCTCTGGGGAACATCCTCGATGCCGGCAATCCCAACAGCTATGACCTGGAAGAGGAGATCGGCCGCCTTTTTGCAGCCCCCCTCAGCGGCGGCAGCCTGGATCTTTTCAAAGATAGCTTGGATAATTCTCCTGCTTTGCTCTATTTAGCAGATAATGCTGGAGAGACAGTCTTCGACCGGGTCCTGATCGAAACCCTGGACCTGCCGGTCCGCTACGCTGTGAAAAGCGCTCCAGCCCTGGATGATGCCCTCCTGGAAGACGCCCGAAAGGCAGGCTTAGAAGAATTGACCGGTCTGTTAGAAACCGGCACTTCTTATCCAGGGACATACCTTCCTTCCTGCAGCCCTGAATTTCAGGAGATTTTTCGGGATGCAGACCTGATCCTTGCCAAGGGCCAGGCCAATTACGAGACCCTAAGCGATGTAAATCGGGATCTCTTTTTCCTTCTTAAAATCAAATGTGAAGTGATCGGCGATGATATCGGCCTGCCGGTCGGTAGTTTGACCCTTAAATTCCACTCTGGATGAAATCCCAACCTCGGAGGTTAATTCTACATCTCTGCGATCAGGTCCAGGACAAGGCGCAGTGTCTCTGGATCATTCACCGACAGGTTCATGGTTGTGATAGGAGATTCGATCCAGGGGGAGAGCCTTTCTTTAATGCGCTCCTTGGGCCCAACCAGGGCAATCTCATCGATCAGCTCTTCAGGCACCGCCATCATCGCCTGGCCTTTTTCGCCAGATAAATAGAGATCCTGGATCTTTCCCGCAGCTTCTGCGTATCCGAAACGACAGGCCAGATCGTGGTAGAAATTCTTCCCCTTGGCACCCATGCCCCCGATGTAGATAGCCAGGAATGGCCTGAGCTGATTATAGGCGATCTCAAGGTTATCGTTCACCACGATCGGCACCAGGGGCGCGATATCAAAATCGTCCCTGTTTTTCCCCCCAGCTGCTCTGGAAAGTCCCAGGTCCACATCGTTTTTATAGATCTCCTTGTATTTTTCCGGAGAAAAGAAGATCGGCAGCCAGCCATCAGCGATCTCAGCAGCCAGCTGCACGTTTTTGGGACCGATAGCTGCCAGATAGATGGGGATATCCGGCGCCGGATCCAGGGTGCTCTTGAGGGGTTTGCCCAAACCAGTGCTGTCCGGGCCTTGATAGGGGATTTGATAGATCTGCCCTTCATGGACCAGGCGCTCTTCCCGCACGAATATCTTTCGCAGGATCTGAATATACTCCCTGGTCCTGGTCAGCGGTTTTCGATAGGAAACGCCGTGCCATCCTTCCACCACCTGGGGTCCTGATAATCCCAGGCCCAACAAGAAACGTCCCCCGGAAAGTTGGTGTAAAGTCATTGCGGTCATGGCTGTATTGGCCGGCGTCCGTCCTGGCATCTGCATGATCGCCGTGCCCAGTTTAATGTTCCGGGTTTGGGCCCCGATCCAGGCCAGCGGGGTGATCGCGTCCGAACCGTACGCTTCCGAAGCCCAGACAGCATAAACGCCCAGCTCATCAGCGGTTTTGATAAGATCCATCGGCAGGCTGATTTTCCCTGCAGCATATCCGATCATAATTCCCAAACGCATGACGACCTCCGATGCTCGACCCCTGAATAGGGACTCAATTCTCTTGGCGTATTTTTTCTCTAGCTGGCTTGCGCTGAGATCAAAACTGGAGACCTATCTCAGCACATCTGGCTGTGAAGGTAGCAGGCCAGATCTCCCAGTCGGTTCACATAACTTCCAAACTCATTGTCATACCAGCCAAAGATCTTGGCGTGTGTGACCGGTATGCTGATCCCAGATCCCAAAGCTTCCGCATCGGGCAGATCACGCAGGAGATTGAGATCCAGTTTGATCCAGCCTGTACGGGTATGAGCAGCCTGGCCTTCGATCACAACCGCCGCGTCCACCCCAACCTGGTCCGAAGACACATTTTGTTCCATACTTAACCGGAGGAGCCCCTCATTTCCCTTCTGGGAAGCCCGACGGTAGATCTCTAACAAGTGCTCCCGGTTGATCAGGCTGTTTCCAAGCGCATCCAGTTGAGAGGAGAATGTGCAATTCAAAATGATCAAAGACCCCGTTTGAATAGGGACTCTGACCGAATCGGCCAAGAAACCGACCTCCCGGATTTCCGGGATCGCCTGTTCCAGAGCGCGGGCTGCGCCCGTGGAAGTGAGGATGATGTTGTTCAGCGCCGAGCGGTTTTTCCGAAGATCACCCGAACCGCTCCTCGGCACTGTGTCCAGGGTGCTCTGGGTGTTGGTCGCAGCGTGAACCGTTGACATCGAGGCTGTGACAATTCTCTGCGTGAGCTCGTCTTCCAGCAGGGGCTTCACCATATGCGCCAGGGCTGTTGTCGTGCAGGAGGCGGCCGAGACTACCTGGTGTATCTCTGGTTTGAATGAACGATGATTAATCCCATAAATGAACATGGCAGCGTCATCAGGCATCTTTGACCCGCTGTATTTGAACGGCGCGCTGGTAATTACCAGGCGAGCCCCAGCTTCTAGATGTCCCCGCAGGGCCCCTCCCCGGACATCCGCCAGACTGGAGGGATCCCTGAATTTGCCCGTTGTGTCGATGACAATCTGCGTTCCTTGAGCTCCCCAACCCAAGTTGATAGGATTCCGCTCCTGAAATGTGAACTTAACAGGCAGCCCATCGATCTTCAGCTCTCCGGCCTCTTCATCCACCAACCGGATCAGTGGTTCGCCTTTGATGCCGTATAAAAAACGCTGCAAGCTGCCATATGTGGAATCTTTTTCGATGGACTGGATCAGATCCGCCATCCCTCGGGCAACCGGACGACCCAGATTCACCACAATCCTGTCGAAATACTTGCGTGCCACATGATGCCAGAGAGTAAGCTTTCCGATCCGGCCCATACCGTTGATCCCTAACACCCTGGATTCTGTCATAAATCACCTCAATCGTAGCATTCTCCCCGCCTAAAAAACGATATCCTCGTATTGAACAGGGAAATCTCCCTGATAGATGGTCCCCTGGCGCCCGTCTATGCTCAGCCATTCCCCGTAACGGAATTTCCTCCCGTTCAATTCGGCCCGCCGCCGTCCTTCTTCAACTCTTAAGGTTCTGCAGTTAACCACACAGGTCTTCCCCAACCGCTGGGCGGCCACCGCCGCGTGTGATGTGCAGCCTCCCCGGGCAGTCAGCAAGCCATCCGCCTGGGCGATCAATGAAAAATCCTCAGGGACGGTATCAGGCCGGACCAGGATCACACTGCAGTCAGGGTCACGCGATCTCAGCTCCTGGATGTCAGCGCTTGTGAAGGCCACCATGCCAGACAGTGCGCCGCCTCCTGCGCCGATCCCCCTGCCAAGCACTGAATTCTTGAGCGATTCGGAAGTGACAAATACCTGCACCCTTTCGTTCTCCGCAAAAACCATGTTTCGGGTTTGAAGAATATACAAGTCCTCGATCCGCTCAGATTCAAAGGTAAACTCGATCTCTTGATGCGCGTATCCCTGCTCTTCGACCAAGAATGTCGCCGCACTTTTCAGTTTGGCGTAAATATCCGGGAATTGCACCTGGAGGGAAGAACCCCCAGAATTTGAACTTTCATGCTGCTGCTGGGAAAGGGTGATCGGCAAGGGATTCACTAACCCGGAAACCACATCCTCCCCCTGGCTGCAGACATTGTAATCACCATACAGATCAAAGCTCGCTTCACTGCCGATAGGACTGCTGGTCATGACCACCCCACTGCCAGATTGCTCATTGAGGTTGCCAAACACCATGCGCTGGACAATTACAGAGGTCCCCCACTGATCAGCGATCCCCAGGTGCTGGCGGTAGTCCTCTGCTCTTTGGGCGAACCAGGATTCGAGAACAATTTGAATGGCCCTGATGAGCTGCTCAAAAGGCTGCTGGATCAAGCTTACGCCATGGTCCGCCATGATCTCCTTGTATTGATAAGCGATTTCTCGCATATGCTCAGGTCGGAATTCCATCTTCTTCTCGACGCCGTAGCGCAATTTTGCGGTCTGGATGGCTTCATCGAATATATCCCGGTCAACCCCGTGCGACATCGCCCAGGATTGAATCAGCCGCCGGTAACAATCCCAGGCTCCCCAGCTGTATTTTTCATTTTTACCAAGAGTTTCTGCAATCTCATCATTTAGACCCACATTCAGAAATGTGCTCATCATACCCGGCATTGACATGACCGAGCTGCTGCGCACTGATAGCAGCAGCGGGTTGCGGACCTTACCAAAGCGCTTGCCGCTTACCGATTCCAGGGCATTTAAATATTCTTCGATCCGATTTCTGGCATCTTCTTGAAAAGGCTCGTAATTCATCGCTCTCTGGCAGCGGAAGAGCTCAGTGGTAACGATAAAACCCTCGGGCACAGGCATTCCAAATAAACCCAGCCGCTTCAGAAAATACCCCTTGCTGCCCAGGTGGAGTGGATCATCATATGGATTTTTATCCCCATGGATCGTGCTGAGCAAGCGGTAAGGATCATAACTCATCAACAAGGTTTGCATTTGATCATCGAGGTGCAGGCGCATATTGGTCATGGCTATTAAAACTTTGCCAACCAGGTCATCCAGGTCCTGGAGTCCAAAACAGCTCGTGATCAGCCCCCGGAGGACCCTCTCGGAAAGGCTGAAACTGGAATCGTCCAAACCTGTGCTTTCCGGATCGGCAGTAGGTAGATGATCCAGGATCACATCCATGTTGCCGGCATGCACGTTTAAGACATAGCGATTGGCGATCTCATTGACGTCCCCGGAAATGTACTGAAATACATTAAGGAACTGATCTACGGAGAATCCCTGGGCTTGCAGGCCCATCGCCAACAGGTTGATATTGTTCTCCAGGGAGGCTGAGGTCATGCCATCGATATGCAATGCGCGCACCAACAGAGTCAATATCTGGTGAATATCCAGCAGGGTTTTCTTGGTAACATAGGTGAGATTAATGGAGGAAACGAGATCAGCAAATAGACTGCGGGCTAATTTTTCAAGCCGGAAAGTCATCCCCAAGGCTTCGAACTTTCTTTCCCGATAAGCCCCATACATCGAGGGGATTCCAGCCGCAATATGCCTTTTATAGTAAATGCGCTCGTCACCAGAGCTGAGTGCCGGATCAAGAATGATCCCCTGCAGGCTCTCCAGGACATCCAGGGTGGTTTGCAGTATTTCCAGCGGGTTCCCTTCCCCAATGGACTTCAAGAAGGATGCTGCTTGTTGATCCTTGACGAGCACAGAACGCTGGATCCAGCTGGCGATATCCTCCGTAGCAAAAGAATATTTTTGCTCCAGCAGTTTGTATAACCTGACCAGTAGTTTTGCCCGCTTGATTTCTGTCTCCGGGATGTCTGACTGATTATCGATATGGGACGCGATCAGGTCGTAATCCAGCTGCAAATAGTCCGGGTAAGTGAGGGAATGATCCAGAGAGTCGAAGATGCTGTGAACATTGTCAAAATATACCCCTGCCGGCTCCAAAACAGCGTAAATCTCCGCTGGCAGCCAGGGCTTTAAAGGGACCTTATCCCCAGATGTCCAGTAGCCGATGATTTCACGGGTAAAATCTACCTGTGTGTTGTTGCTTTCCACATGGGTCAGCTTTCTTAAGAAATGGATCAGGGGGTCCCTGCGGGCCTGGATCTGGTCTATCTCAGTGGATACATCCCTGAGCTCACCTTCCGACCCGATTTCCGTGAAATAAACAGGAAACATGCGGGCAAGTTGTTTCACCTTCTGATACACTGGGCTGATTTTGGCATTCAACAGTTGGGAGACATCTTTTTGAAATAGATCTGTATCTTTGATAAACAAACCCCGGATCGCTATTTGCAGCACCAGAGCGGAGAGAAGTTTGCGGAAACGCGAGGGATCGATCTCAATCAGGTGCATCAATAACCGCACATGGGGCAAATGGTTGGGATTGATCAAGACTTCCCATCGATCGGTGACGCCATAAATATCAGGCGCCTCGAAGGGCACGTTGATCAATTGATAGATAAACTCCTCCAGCAGGCGGTTTTCCGGGCGCCCTGCCAGCGTTTCACCCAATGTATAAGCACAATTGAGAGCAATGGATTTCCGTTTGAATTGATGACGATTTAGTAGAGTAAAAAATCTGGGGATAAAATTCAATAATACTGATTCGTCGCTGGATCCCAAAGCACGCAAACAAGAAACCAGGTCCGACATCAGCCAATGTTCGTAGTTGGCGAAAGTCTCATTATCAACCATATAAAGCAAGAACTGGGCCCGGTCCGCTGGTTCGTCAATTTTCTGGACCGTGTCGAGAGCTTTGTCTACCAGGGCTTTATAATCCGGCAGGACTAATAAATCCCTGGCTGTCTCTGCCGCCTCTGCCATTTCCATCAGTTCCTGCCAGACGCTGGGAGTCAGCGCTTCCAGGACGTCCTGATAATCGGATTCTGATGAGAATAGATTCCTGTTAGCGCTGTACCACACTGACAGGTCACAGTGTTCTAGCCAGCCCTGATAAGTTACCAGTAAAGACTGTCGAAAGAGGTCAGTGTAAACACGATTTAGCTTCTTATGGGGTAAAAATTCTTGACAGAATCTATTTAGGAGAGTTGATCTCCCCTGGCAAAGGGTCGGTTCTTTTTGAAAGACCTCCTCCAAATGCTCCAGTGTGTCCAGCACATAACTCTCAAAATTCTCAGATTCCTCAGCCTCTAGAAGTTTGGCCAGGAATTCCAGGGTGGTTCGCAGCAGCTCCAACTCATTCTTTGGGGGCAGATCTGCCGCAAATGCCCCCTTGATAATTTCCACCAACACAGAAATTGCGGTGAGTTTATCAGCGTGCTTCAAAAAATAGTGCAAATAGCTCAGGGAGGTTAACCGCAGGCCCTCAATCACTGAATCCCAATTCGCGAAGGGATGATTAAGCTCGATCAGGAATTCCTGGACACGTTTGCTTACCCCGTACAGGTTCCTTGTTATCTCCAGCAATGCTAGCTGTTCAGGGGGAATTTCGATCGGCCCTTGAGTTTCCTGCAAATTTGCAGAGAGTGCGGAAGATCGGAAATCACTCACAAGTTCTCCACGAAATTATTCAAAATAAATGGGAATGAGCATAATTATTATAGCCTACCCGCGAGCCATTTTCCCATCTTTTTATTTGCTCTGCCAGCAATTGGAATCCCTCAAGCCCGGAAATTCTACCTGGGTTCATTTCATAAATCTCCCTGACTTCAAAGTTTTTAAGCAGTCCGAATTCTTTCGGTCAGCTCCCGTCAGGGCCTCCTGATGTGCTTCAGGTTCATCTGGGGCAGCGGTCCGGGGGTTCGCATTGCAATCGGCACCGGGTTGCACTAGATCTGAGGCAAGGCGCCCCAACCCAGGCCTTGTTCCCCTTTTCAAAACCTGGGAATCCCCACCGAATAGAAGAGTATTATTGCCTATACGCAATCCTGCTGCGCTCTCTCACCTCCGCGTCAGATCAGCCCTGAAGGAGGTGGCTTCCGGCCGCTCCGCCGCAGATCGCAACCGGCGCCCTCCCTGAAGGCATACTTTCTTCCAGTTGCCTGGCATCCGGCAGAGATCCCACAAGCAAATCCTTCTGGCCTGAAGATACCATCTTGCAAGGAACATCACGCCCCTACGCCCATTGCTCTTTACTGATTTTCCAGTCATTAGCTATCTGTTTTTGACTTCTCGGCCAGATAAAGGTATGATATATCCAGAAAATCTACGCCACATCAAACCCTTTGTTCAATCCCAGCCTGCCCCTGCTGGAGTGGCTCAAAATCTATCTGGAAGAGCCAGGAGAAAGCGAGGCAACCATGAATATACTCATCGCTGGAGGAACAGGCTTAATTGGATCATCGCTGGCAGAATCCTATCTCTCAGACGGTCACCAGGTCAGCATTATCAGCAGGAACCCTGCCAAGGTAGCCAAAATCTACCACCCTGTCGCCTGGGATGAACCCTCCCTGGTCGCGGCACTGGGCCAAACGGATGCTGTGATCAATCTGGCCGGCGCCAGCCTGGCGGGAGAGAATCCGCTCCAGATGCGCTGGACCCCAAAGCACAAGCAAGCTATCATCTCCAGCCGACTTACTGTCGGCAAGAAACTTCTCCAAGCGATCAGCAAACTCGATCGCAAACCAGAAGCGTTCCTGCAGGCTTCCGCTATCGGCTTTTACGACAGCAAGGAAGTTGGTCCTGCGGATGAAAAAACAGTATCCGGGAACGATTTTTTGGCAAATGTCTGCCGCGATTGGGAAGCTTCCACAGCCGATATCGAAGAATTGGGGGTCCGCCGGCTGGTGATCCGGATAGGGCTGGTATTGAGCCAATCTGGGGGGTTGCTGCCTTTGCTGGCCCTGCCCTTCCGTCTGTTTGTGGGCGGCAGGATCGGAAGTGGGAATCAATTCTTGTCCTGGGTCCATATCCAGGACGTTGTAGAGAGCATCAAATTCCTCATCGAGCACCCCGAACATCAGGGAATCTATAATTTAACTGCCCCCAATCCGGTCACAAACCGTGAGTTCTCCTGCGCTCTGGGAAAAACCCTCCACAGGCCAAGCTGGCTGCCCGTCCCGGCCTTTGCCTTGAAGTTAATCCTTGGAGAAGCGGCCACCCTCGCCCTCGACGGGCGTCCGGTTTATCCAGTCAGGCTGCTCAAATCTGGGTACAATTTTGCCTTCCCGGATCTAGCCAGCAGTCTAGAGGATCTCCTTCCGGCCTAAACGCCAGACGCTCTTAGCTGAGAGCAGGCAACCGATCCTGCCTTCAGCTGACCCATCACTTGAACCTTCATCCTTACCGTGACCAACTCTCCCCAAGCCACTATGATCAATCATCCCCTCTTTTTCTCAAGAGGGGATGATTGGTTTCACAGTTATTGGTCTAGTTGGCCAGCTGGACGTATTGCTCGACCATCTCTTCTACCGTTAAGGTTCCAGCGTCAAAACCAAGCTCCTGGCCTGCCTGGGCTAGCTGGGTGATCTGGGGAGGAGCCAGGAAAGTCTTCTGGAGCACATCCGCCTGGGTAAATACCTCCCGGGTGGTGCCATCAGCCATGATCCTTGCTTGAGCCATGGCGATGACCCGGCGGGCATACTTACCCACGATCGGCATATCATGGGTGATGATGATGATCGTATGACCATGCGTTTCATTCAAATCCTGCAGAAAATCCATGATCTCCAGGGATTGCTTGGTGTCCTGGCCGGTGGTAGGTTCATCAACAATGATCACCTGGGGGCGCAGGGCAAGAATAGAAGCGATGGCAACTCGCTGTCGCAGCCCTTTGGAGAGGAAAAAGGGGTGCTCGCTGTGATACCTCTCCGGCAATCCAACCACGCTGATCGCTTCCTCTACCCGCTCCTTAACCTCATCCTCCGAAAGCTCGATATTTCTGGGGCCATAGGCGATCTCGTCCCAGCAGTTATTATTAAATAGCTGGTGATCAGGGTTTTGAAATACATACCCCACCCGCTTCACCATCTGGACAATAGAACTCTTTTTTGAGTTCAATCCCTCCACGAGAATATTCCCTCGAGTCGGTTTATAGAGGCCGTTCAGGCATTTGGAGAGGGTTGTTTTGCCTGATCCGTTCTGCCCGATCAGTGCGATCATTTCCCCTTTGTAAATTTCCAGGTTGATATCTTTCAAAGCCTGGGTCCCGTCGGGATATTCAAAATCCAAATCTGTTACCTGGATATAACTTTCTTGTTCTGACATGCAAATCCTTTTCCTCTAACCTTTTAGTCCGCGCAGCAGCTGAACGCCTTCGGCAACGGTAAGTGGGTACCTGCCCTGATACAGTCCTTTCTCCCGCAGCTCATGGAAGAAAAGCATCGCCCCGGGCGGGAAAACACCCTTCTCAAGCAGCAGCCGGGATTGCTGGAAAAAGGGCTGTGTCTCGTCGTGGAGGATCAACTCTCCTTCCGACAGCAGAACCATCTGGTCAGCCAGGGGCACCAGATTCTCCAAGCTGTGTTCAATCGCGATAATAGTGTTATTTTCCTCTTCCTTAAGCTTGGCCAGTACGCCAAATATGCGTTCCCTGCTAACTGGATCCAGCATCGAAGTTGGTTCGTCTAAAACAAGGATCTTGGGCCGCATAGACAAGACGGCAGCCAGTGCCACGCGCTGCTTCTGCCCGCCAGATATTTCATAAGGAGGTTTCATCAGTAAGTGCGAAAGGTCAGTCAACTCTGTGACCCACTCCAGACGCTCTTTGATCTCAGTCAGGGAAAGGCCAATATTTTCCATCCCGAATACCAGCTCATCCTCAACAGTCATGGCCGTAAATTGGGCTTCAGGATCAGAAAACACCACGCCAACCAGCTGCTGCAGTTCGCCCTTAGCATATTCTTCCACTTCTTTGCCAAAGACTTTAACAGTGCCTTTTTTAACACCGTTATATTGTCCGGGAATCAAGCCATCGATCGAGTAAGCCAGGGTAGTTTTCCCGGCTCCATTGGGGCCGATAACACCCACAAAACTGCCTTCTTCGATAGAGAGATTGATCCCCCGGATCGCAGGTACTCTGGTATTGATATATTTCCAGGAATAATCTTGAATTTCAATAACCTTGCTCACATTCATCTCCAATCAGCTCACCGCGCTGCGCAATAAGCCCATTAACCAGGACTGGTCCACCTGAAAATTGCCATATCCATATCGAAACACCAACAAGAGGATAAAGGAAATACTGATGAGCGCGATGAAAATATAATCGAAATATTTATAGGTGTAATGGGTCAAAATGAAATCCGCTCTTTTAACGCGGCTAATTTTGCCTGTAAAGGCATATCCCCGGGCAACCAGGGCATTCGTAAATTCCTCGGATCGCCGGAGTGAAAGCGCAAAAAGCGGAACCATGTACATCACGTACTGGCGAATTTTATAAGGAATGGATTTGCCAGCGGGATCAAAACCCCGGGCTTGCTCAGCCTGGCGGACAATGCCAAAATCTTCCAACACCATTCCCGCAGAGCGCAGCGCCATCGCAAACACATAGGTGACCACAAAAGGAACCTTGATACTGCGCATGGCGACAATAATATCCCTTTCCCGGGATGTGCTCAAAAAGAATACCATCGTGAATATCATGGGCAGCACCCGGAAATAAACCACCAGCGCATCCCGGATCCGTTCCCAGTAGAAATTGATCCCCCAGATCCTTGCCAAGAGCTCAAACTCAGGGTGGGTACCCCCCATAACAGTGTAAGAAAGGAAAATAATTGTTCCCATCGATATAGCTACTGGAACGTAGATCTTGAGCGTGCTCATGTTTACCTTGCTGATCCACATCAGTAAAATTATGAAAACCATCAAGATGATATTCCAATCTGGTGCAGAAACGAACATGGGAAAGAGACTGACAACGAGCAAGAAATATAATTTCACAAAAGGATGGACTGCATAAATTGGTGATTCGTTTGGCACATAACCCAATAAAGTCTTATTCATAAGTTCACTATCCAATATAAAGCTCCGTGGTACGTCGCCGCCCACGGAGCTTTATGCATGCGATCTAACTTGGTCGATCAGGCCCACCACTTCTTCACAAATGCAGTGGTACGTATCACAACGCCTGATAAAGCTTTCATTAAAATGAAGTTGAAGACCAACCCGGCTACAACGTTGCCGCCAAACCAACCCCAAATGAACAGAGGAACAGAGTCAGTGGTCAGCAGGTCAAAACCTTTCAGCACGACCAGCACGGACCAAAGCGCGCCCAGGATGCTGGAAACAACCATGGTCAGGAACAGGTAGAGATAATCTTTTCCTGATTTCAGGCGGGGATCCAGCTTGAAGCGTCGGAATACCCATGCAGGCAGGAATGCCTGGATGGCATTGGCGGGGATATAAGCCAAGGAAACATAAAAAGGCGTTCCGGCAATGGCGTTGGAGAAGAACGGGAAAACCGCTCCCGCTATTACACCCCAGGCACCAAACCAGATCGCGCCAACCTGCTGGACCACAATGCCGGTCCAGAAGAAGTTTACGCCAAAGCCAAGAGGGAAGCTGATGCTGCCGAAAGCACCGACAACAAAACCAATCCCGATCAACAAAGCAGTAATCACGATGTGAATGACACCAATGGATCGCCGTTCACCCTCTTCAGTGGTCCAGATTTCTTCAGCTGTCAGATCTTTTTTTACATCTTCTGCCATTCTAATCTCCTTATGGAATAATGACTAAATAATAATACAGTTATGACCTGTAATTATTTGAGGGTCACCTCCTTATAAACTCGCCTTCCTGTTTTTACCACAATAATGGGCTAGGTATTAGTTATATTTGTCACGACGGTTAAATTTAAGATAATTGCCTAGACAAGCTCACTGGAGAGCAGGCGTCAAAATTTGCCTTAATTCAGGATTAATCGTTCAAGCAACACCTGCTATAATCCAACCAGCTTCCAATCCAGGCTCTTGTCTTTTATGTACAACACAAAACCATCCCATCTGATACGCCAGCGCCATTCCTGCAGAACCTACCAAAGGTTTCCTTTGAGCGACCCGGATCTATCAGCACTTAAAACCTTTGCTAACCGCTATGCGGTGGGCCCGTTCGGGCATCAATCCCGTTTTCGGGTCCTGCCCGCCAGTGACTATGACCCCGGTACCCTTCCCAGACTTGGCACGTACGGCTTTATCAAAAATCCGGCGGCTTTTATCCTTGGAGCTATCAGTAATCAATCCGGCGCGCTGGAGGATTTCGGATACAGCATGGAATTGCTGGTCCTTAAAGCAACCGATTTGGGAATTGGCAGCTGCTGGCTGGGGGGCACGTTTACCAAAAGCCGATTTGCCCGCCAGATGGACCTGCTTCCGGATGAGCTTTTTCCAGCAGTAACAGCGCTGGGTTATCCCAGTAACCAAATAAGCTGGCTGGATCGCACTGTCAGAATTTTCGCCGGCGCGGATCACCGGCTGCCCTGGGACAGGCTCTTTTTTAGCAACACCTGGGAAGAACCTCTTCCTGAAAATCAAGCAGGAGATTACCTGCTCCCTCTCCAGCTGCTCCGGCTAGGGCCCTCCGCCTCCAACAAACAGCCCTGGAGGGTCCTGAAGGAAAGCGTAAACTGGCACTTCTTCCTGGAGAGAAATCCGAATTACCCTCCCCCTGTCTTTGGCCAGCTGCTGGACGTAGCCGACCTGCAGCGCATTGACATGGGGATTGCCATGGCGCATTTCCAGCTCGGCCTGGAGGAAGCAGGTTTGGAAGGCAAATGGATCTCGATCAGCCAGGATATCGATACCCAGGGGACTGACCGGGAATATATTATTTCCTGGCAGCCAAACCAGGGGTAAAATAGAGAAAAACAGAAAAGGAATTTCATGGCTGAGCAAAACCAACGCTCCTTCGACATCTTGCTTTTAATCGCCCGCCCTGCAGCCGGCAAGAGTGAAATCATAGCCCATCTAAAAAACACCCCTCTGGATCAGCGCCTCGAAAAATACCATATTGCTGAATTCCAGGAACTGGATGATTTTCCCATGCTCTGGACCTGGTTTGAGGAGGATGCTATCCTGACCGAGCTCGGCCACCCGAGAATTCACACCGACCAGGATGGGAATTTCCTGCATGTCTACTTATGGGACCTGTTGATCCACCGGGTCAACCTGGAATACGACAAATTGTTACGGGATGATCCGGACTATCACCAGCACAAAACCCTGATTATCGAATTCGCCCGGGGATCATCCCACGGCGGATTCAGGCGGGCGTTCTCGCACCTTAGCAAAAAAATCGCTGACCGCCTGGCAATCCTCTATATAGATGTTTCCTGGGAAGAATCCTTGCGCAAGAACCAAGCCCGCTTCAACCCGGATCGGCCAGACAGCATCCTCGAGCACGGCCTTTCGGATAAAAAGATGGAAGCCCTGTACAAGGACTCAGACTGGAAAGAGATCCAAGCAGCCCATCCGGAGGTAATCCAGATCCAGGGCCTGCCTGTCCCCTATGTGGTCTTTGAGAACGAAGACGATATCACCAGCCAGGGAGGGGAAGCCTTGTCACGGCGGCTGCAGGAAAAACTTGCTTGCCTGTTTGAGCGCTATCTCAAAAAATAACCCCAGCGATCAGGAGCAACTTGTCAGGCTGATGCAGGTAGGATCGCCTGGCAGGCAGCCTGGATTTAGCCCGGTCTGGTCATTTCCTCAGTTGCTTCTTTAGCCCTTCCTTACTTGAGGTGATATTCATCACAAAATCATTCTTTTCAGGCTGTGGAATACCTACATTCTGGTATAACTATACGGAACCTCGGCTGTCCCGATTTACCTCAGCTGCGTCGATCATGCTCATAATTAAACGATCTCAAATGGCCAGGGACAATGCCGTGATTACGGGGAGGATTCCATGTTCGTTAGAGACCGCATGACACCAGATCCCATCAGCGGACATCCAAACATGTCTGTGACTGATGCCCAGGAGCTGATGAAAACCAAGGGCTTCCGGCATTTGCCCATTCTGGATGAAAACAATCAGCTGGTTGGATTGGTCACCAAAGGATCCCTGGCCAGCGCACTTCCAGCAGACACCTCAAATCTAAGCCGTTTCGAGGTCAGCTATATCCTGGCAAAAATCAAAGTCAAATCAATCATGGTGGAAGACGTGGTCACAGCCTCGCCCGATACCCCCATCGAAATTGCTGCCCGCATGATGGCAGACAACCTGATTGGCTGTTTGCCCGTGCTGGAGGATGACGCGCTGGTTGGCATCATCACTGACCGGGATCTCTTCTTTACAATGGTCTCCCTGCTGGGAGCACGCAGTGAGGGCATCCGGGTGACAGTCCTCCAGCCAGACAAGGCGGGTGAAGTCGCCAGGCTGACAACAGCGATCGCGGAAGCCGGAGGCTACCTGGCAGTCAGTATTGGATACTATCCACCTGACAAGCCGGATTACTGGATATCTGTTTATAAAGTTCAGAATATGAGCCAGGACAAGTTGGTCGAAGTGATCGACAGCCTGGGAGATGCAAATATTGTAGACATTCGTCAATATCAGGAGTCTTCATGATCAGTGAGCATCAACAGCAGGCCGGTTCCGTTTTAGTGGTTGGCGGCGGCATTGGTGGCATGCGTGCCGCAATCGATCTCGCCGAAGCCGGTCTCAAAGTTACCCTCATCGAAAGAGACGCAGGGCTGGGAGGAAGGGTTGCCCAGCTGGGGTATATGTTCCCTACACACGACTGCGTTTTATGCCGAGGAACATCAGATCACGGCTACGGCTGCACACGCCCGGCAATCTCACCGGCATTCCATGAGCACAACCGCCACCCCAATATTGAAGTAATGACCCGGACCCAGCTCAAGAATGCTGAAGGCCAGGCTGGTAATTTCCGCATCACCCTGCTCCGGGAACCTCGCTATGTTGACCCCGCACTGTGCACCAACTGCGGCCTGTGTGCCCTTGCCTGCCCGGAGCGACTGCCCAGCGAATTCCAGGAAAACCTGGTCACACGCAATGCGGTCCACAAGAGCGCGCCCCGTTCCCTTCCTGATACCTACTACATTGATAAAGGGGATTACTGCGAAGGCTGCAACCGCTGCGTTGATGTTTGTCCTACAAACGCCATCAATCTTGACGATGAACCCTGGGAAGAGACCCTCAATGTCGGAGCTATTATTCTGGCCATGGGGTACACACTCACCAACCCGCTTGAATTGGCTGAGTTTGGCTACGGCCGCTATTTAAACGTGGTGCACAGCATGCAGTATGAGCGCTACGTCAGCCGCTCAGGTCCGACCGAGGGTTTGCTGCTCCGGCCTTCAGATAACACCCCGCCAAAAAGAATCGCCTGGCTGCAGTGTATAGGCTCCCGAGACCAAAAACACCCTTACTGTTCCTCGATCTGCTGTATGTATGCTACCAAAGAGGCAGTCCTCGCTAAGGAGCGCCTTGATGATGTCCACTGCCAGATCTTTATTATGGACGAGCGGGCTTTCAATAAAGAGTACAATGCCTACTTTCACCGTTCTACAGCTCAGTACGGTGTGGAATACACTCGCTGCCGGATCTCTGACATCCAGGAAGATCCAAAAACCAAGGATTTAATTGTCCAGTATCCTGATCCAGAGCAAGGCGGAAAGATAGTCAAGGCTCGTTTTGACATGGTCGTGTTGTCTGTCGGCGTCCGCCCACCCAGCGGCGCCTCTGTCGTGGCTCAACAATTGGACTTTGATCTCAATCAGTACGGTTTCTGCCAGACAGACAAGTTCAACCCACTGGAAACAACCCAGCCCGGCATTTATGTCTGCGGGGCGTTTTCATCACCAAAGGAAATCGCGGAAACGATCGTCGACTCCGCCGGGGCTGCTGGCGATGTGATGCGCTTGTTCCAGGATCAGCTCGGTTGTTCACCGGCCAGCCACGAATTCCCCTTCATGACCGATACTGAATTCCCACCGGAAAAGAACGTCATCGGGGAGGAAGTGCGCATTGGCGTCTTCAGCTGTCGCTGTTATCCCACCATGGAAGGGATCATCGATATTGAAGACTTGCTCGACAGAGCAGCCGATTTCCCCTATGTGGTCCATACCGAAGAAATAGGCTATGGCTGTTTCCCCGCAGGGCTGAGTTTAATCAAAGAAGCCATCCTGGAGCATAACCTCAACCGGGTTGTGGTCGCTGGCTGCAGCCATAGGACCCACGAATCCCTCTTTCAGAAAACCATCCGTGAGGCGGGTTTGAACTCCTACCTGCTGGAGATGGTCAACCTGCGCGGATTTGCAGCTTGGGTTCACCAACACCAGGAAGATAAAACCTTGCGCAAGGGATTGGAGCTGGTCCGGATAGGCGTCGGCAGGGCCGCACTGCTCGAGCCCATCTATAAATCATCCATCTCCCCTCACCGCCGGGCACTGGTTATCGGCGGAGGTGTATCGGGCCTGACAGCCGCTCTTTCCATCGCAGATTCAGGTTTTGAAGTTGTCCTGGTCGAAAAAGAGGACTCACTGGGCGGCAACCTCCAGAAGATTCATTATCTTGTCGAGGGCGACAATCCCAACACCCTGCTCCGCGACCAAGTTAACCGCATCATCTCCCACAGCCGGATCAAGGTAATGACCAATACTGTCGTAGAGGAACATGACGGCCATGTGGGCGCTTACCACGCCATATTACGGCATAAAGACGGCACGGCTTCAGAGATCTCCCACGGCGTGACAATTGTCGCCACCGGAGGATCAGAAACCCGGGTCAGCCACTACCTGTTAGGCGAGCATCCCGCGGTCATCACCCAGTTGGAACTGGAGGACAAATTGGCATACCACCTCGATGAGGCCACGGATCTCAAAGAGGTCGTGATGATCCAATGCGTGAAACCCAAAGAAGAAACCTATGAATATTGTTCCAGGATATGCTGCGTCAGCACCATCAAGAACGCAATCCGGCTGAAGACCATTAAACCGGATTGCCAGGTCACAGTCCTTTACAAGGACATCATCACCTATGGTTTCAGGGAACAATATTACACTGAAGCCCGGGAGCGAGGCGTGGTCTTCGCCCGCTATGATGACAAGCTGCCCCCAGAAGTCACTCAATCGAACGGAAAGATCGTTGTTACCCTCCAGGAAAAGATGCTCGACCGAGAGCTGATCCTCAACCCGGATTTGCTGGTACTCAGCACCTCCATTCAGCCTTCCAAGGGCACCCGTGAGCTGGCAAAAATCCTCGACGTCCCCATTTCTAACGAGGGATTTTTCCTGGAAGCCCACATCAAAATGCGCCCGATGGATTTCATGGAGGAAGGCATTTTTGTCTGCGGGATTGCCCATTATCCCAAGTTCATTGAAGAAAGCATCAGCCAGGCGCAGGCTGCCGCGGGACGAGCAACAACCATCCTCAGTAAAAAGCCTTTCCACTTCGGAGGTACAATCGCCGTCGTAGATCCAGAAAAATGTGTCGGTTGTCTGACCTGCACGCGGACCTGCCCCTTCGAGATACCGCGCGTCTCAGATGAATACACCGGCGTGGGAGAATTGGGCGGTGCCGCTTATATTGAACCCACTCTCTGCCACGGTTGCGGCACCTGCACCGCGGAATGTCCGGCCAACGCCATACAATTGTTAAATTACACTGATAACCAGATCATGGTGCCTGAATTTCCGGTTCTGGGAAGCTGGGTGGAATTATGAGTGAAAAACCTTTTGAACCCGAGATCACAGCTTTCATGTGCATCTACTGCGGTTACATGGCTGCAGATACTGCCAGCGCCCTGCGAATTGAGTATCCCGCCAATGTCAAGTTGATTAAATTGCCCTGCACCGGTAAAACCGATGCCAAGTATCTGCTCAGAGCCTTTGAAGATGGCGCGGATGGGGTTTACGTGATTGCCTGCCCGAAAGGCAATTGCCACCATGTTCGCGGCAATGAACGGGGGGAGATGCGTGTGGAGCGCACGAAAAAGATCCTTGACGATATCGGCCTGGGTGGAGAAAGGCTGAATATGTACTTTATGTCCGGTGGCCAGGGACTTTCATTCGCAGAAGCAGCCCGGGAAATGACCGAACGGATCCGGGAAATGGGACCGAACCCGCTTAAAAAATAACGGCTTATATTAAGCCAGTAAAAGCTACACCACTGGATTGTGCATCAGTGGTGTTTTTATGTCTTAGGAAAGAGATAATGCTTTCCCGAACCGGGATGAAGGAAAGCCTCAACTTCGGTCTGATAAGCGTCCTGGATATTTTCTGGGGTAAGCACTTGTTCCGGTTTTCCGATACACCTTAAGCTGCCATCTACCAGCAGGGCAACCCGGTCCACAACGCCGGATACCTGATTCAGATCATGCATCGCCATCAATACTGACAGATTTTCTTTATCTACCAATTCCCTAATCAAGCGCAGCAGGCTGACCTGGTATTTCAAATCGAGGTGGTTGGTCGGTTCATCCAGCAAAAGCACCCGGGCGTCCTGGGCCAACGCCCTGGCTAACAACACTCGCTGCTGCTCACCACCACTGATCTCTGCCAACTTCCGATCCGCAAGGGTGTCCACAGCCGTCTCTTTCATCGCCCAGTCCAGGATTTGCAGGTCTTTCTGACCTGGTTTTCCCAGAAAACCCAGATAAGCAGTTCTCCCCAACAGGACCGCCTGGCGGACGGAAAAAGCGCCGCCTAACTGGCGGGCCTGGGGCACGACAGCAATCCTGCGGGCTCTGGCGGCAGGAGTAAGTGAAATGATAGACTGGCCCTGGATAAATACTTCACCGCCAGAAGGCCTTAAAACACCACTTAAAACCTTGATCAAGGTAGATTTCCCGGCGCCGTTCGGCCCGATCAAACCCACGATCTCACCTTCCCGGACATTCAAAGATATATTGTCCAGCGCCAGGTTGTCCCCATATCGGGCGGAGATCTCCTGGATTTGCATAATGGATTTATTCACCACACTCACCAGAACACCTCTTTTTTGGCCCGCCGCAGGATCCAAAGGAAAAACGGCGCCCCGATCAGGGCTGTGACTATCCCTACGGGCAGGTATCCTGGAGCCATAACGATCCGCGCCAGTATATCCGATACCAGCAAAGTGATCGCCCCGCCAATGATAGAGAGCGGGATCAATTTTCTGTAATCCCCGCCCCAAAGAATACGGATGATATGAGGTACGACCAGGCCGATAAACCCTATCACGCCTGAAAAAGAAACCGCAGCAGCTGTAGTCAGGGAAGCTGAAATAATGATGAATAATTTCACTTTTTCCACCGGAAGGCCGAGCTGGCGGGCTTGTTCTTCCCCAAATTGGAGCACATTCAAAGAATGTCCGCTGAAGGTCAGCAATGCCAGCCCAATTGTAAAGTATGGCAGGGCGATAGCTAGCGGCTCCCATCCCGTAACGGTTGATCCTCCCAGCAGGAAACTCATCGCCTGCAGGACCATCTGATCGGAAATCAACATCAGAAAAGAAGTTAATGCAGAGGTGAAAGATCCTATAGCGACCCCTGCCAGGATCAACGTGGTCAAAGGTACGATTTTCCCCACCTTTGCAAGCTGGTAAACGGTAATGATCGTGCCCAGGGCTCCCAGAAAGGCGCCTATCGGGACCAAATAACGCCCCGCCTGGGGGATGGACATGATCACGATCGCCCCCAGCCCAGCCCCGGATGCTACCCCGATCAGATAGGGATCTGCCAGTGGGTTCCGAAACAATCCTTGAAATGCGGCTCCGCTGCCGGCCAGGGCCGCCCCGGTCAATGCTACCAGGATGGTATGAGGCAAACGCAGATCCCACAGGATGGTTTCAAAATATGCCGGCCAGATACTATCAACTTCCACACCGGGGAATTTGCTCACAAGTATCTGAAGGGCATTGCCCGGGGGGATGGTTACCGCCCCCAGGGCAATGCTCAGTACCAGTGCTGCACCCAGCAGCACGGAAATGCTCACAAAGGGTTTTTGAATCATCAATTTTTATTCAACAATCTCAGGGTGCAGGATAGCGGCAACCTGCTCAAATCCTTCCACCAGGCGGGGACCAGGAACACTGAGGATAAAGGGGTCAAAGGGATACACATCACCTTCAACCACTGCTTTTATTTCGCCCCAACCCGGGCGTTCGGCTACGCTTTCTGGAGTTTCGCCATAAAGAGCATCTGACAGCAGAATTACATCCGGGTCCTGCGCCACCAGCTCTTCAGAGCTGATCTGCACCCATTCACTTTCCAGACTGTCTCCCAAATTTCTGCCTTTCGCTTTGTTGATGACATAGGAAATGAACGTACCCCCGCCGGTCGTCCAGGGATTGGCCGGTTCGGAAGCATCCAGCTCGTAGAACACCAGAGGAGTTTCATCAACTGCAGCCAGCTTCTCATCCAAGGCCGCGACCCGCGCGCTCAAGGATGCGATCAGTTCATCCGCCAGATCCTCTGTGCCAGTCAGCACGGCGATGTCGCGGATATTCTCATACAGCCCCTCAAAATCATCGGGGTTGGCCTGCCAGTAGACGTTCAGCCCCAGGTCCCGCAGCTCAGCAATAGCCTCTGCGGAAAAGATTTCCCCAGCCAGGACCAAATCCGGTTCCATGGCCAGGATTTCCTCGACAGGAATTCCATCCCACATCCCACCCAGATCAGCAGCTTCCAGGGCCGCTTCTGGATACATGGAATTCGAATCCCGCCCGATCAGGCGGCCTCCAGCGCCAATCCCGAAGAGGATTTCTGTCAGGGATGGCGAAATGGAAATTATTGCTTGAGCGGGTTCGTCCAGAACCACCTCGAAACCCAGATCATCTTCCAGGACGATTGGGGCGGGTTCTGGTTCCTCGGTTGGTACTGCGGTCGGGGAGACCTGAGTTGGTTCTGCAACAATTTCTACCGTTGGCTCGGTTGCACATGCACCCAGGACCACGGATAAGATCAGGACAATGCTTACAAATAATCCAATTTTATTTTTCATTTTCATCTTTCCTCATATCAACAAATTTTATCTATTAACAAAAAATCCCTGTCTCAGACAGGGAAGGCACTTGGAATAACGGCATTATTATCCAGGTTCACACCTCCTTACCACGAGAGATCCATGAACTGACAGTATTGGCGGTCGACCTGGCTCATCGAAATAGATCTCTTTCGAATTACAGTTGCGGGTCAGCGTCTGATTTTCACAGACTTCGCCATTAAGCCCTCCTGATAAGGAGCTCTGGCACCAATACAATTTCAATTGTTAAACTGCAAGGTCTACGAATGAACCTAATTCTAAATAATCTGCTCCCATTTGTCAATCTACATTCATCACTTGTTCTCGTACTGGTCAAGGATGATGATACACTTGAAAGAAAATCAGGCTGTCCAGGATTCGAAATGAGTGAAAGACACAAGTATGATGTCATCGTAGCTGGTGGTGGACCTGCGGGATTAATGGCAGCGGGCCAATCTGCCTTACAAGGAAGCCGGACCCTCTTGATCGAAAAGATGGACCAGCCCGGCAGAAAATTGCTGCTGACCGGAAAACACCGCTGCAACTTGACCAATTCAGCGCCCATCCCTGAGGCTCTGGCAGAGTTTAACAAGAATGGCCGCTTTCTCACCCAGGTCTTTTACTGTTTTTATAATCAGGAGCTGCAGAGCTTCTTCCAGGATCTGGGAGTACCCACGGTCGAACAACGCGGAGGTCGAATCTTTCCCGCCAGCGAAAACGCCCGGGATGTGATCGATGCCCTGCTGGGCTGGTGTGGGAAGGTTGGCGTAGAAACGCTAACGGAAACAAAGCTGGAAGAATTGATCATCGTCGACAAGCAAGTTTGCGGGGTTCTCACCTCCCAGGGGAAATTCACCACACCAAGGGTGATCCTTGCCACGGGAGGAAAAGCCTATCCTGGCACAGGCTCGACCGGCGATGGGCTTGCCTTTGCCCGCCTGGCAGGACACACCATCCAGCCGCTTCGCCCCTCGCTGGTCCCCTTAATCACCACCAGCAGGGTGCCCCAGGACCTGCAGGGATTGAGTTTAAGCAACATTCTGGTAACAGTTTATATCAATCAACACCCGTCAAATCATCTCTTCGGAGAATTGATGTTCACTCATTTTGGCCTCTCCGGGCCGGTGATCCTGTCCCTGAGCAGGGAGATTGTCGTCGCGCTGGAGGATGGAAAAGAAGTAGAAGTAAGCCTTGATCTCAAACCGGCTCTCTCTCACCAGACCCTGGACGCCCGATTGCTGCGGGACATCCAGACCTTGGGGGCAAAACAATTCTCCTCTCTCTTAGCAGGCTTGCTTCCTAAAAAACTCATCCCGGTCTGCGCTAGTCAAACCGGGATTCCCTGGGATAAAAAAGTTAGCCAGATCACTTCCGCTGAGAGAAAATCCCTCCTCGCCTGGCTAAAGGATGATTTCAAATTTCAAGTTAGCGGACACAAAGGCTTCGAGCAGGCCATCGTCACCGCTGGCGGGGTAAACACCAAAGAAGTAGACCCCCACAGCATGGAATCAAAACTGATCCAGGGGCTGTATTTTGCCGGTGAGATCCTGGACGTGGATGCCAACACAGGGGGATACAACCTGCAGGCGGCCTTCTCCACAGGCTGGGCTGCTGGCAGAGCAGCCGGTTCAACCTCGGAGGTTAAAAAGAAGAAATAGAGGGGTAATAAGGCGAGACCTCGGAGGTCTTAAGACCTCCGAGGTCTCGCCTTATTTATACAGCCTACTCATTGTGGGAGAGTGAATTCTGCCGTGTCAGATATCCAAACGACTTCTCCCTGAAACTCGTCCGTCAGGGAAATATCACATTCAGGGGGATTTCCTCGAAAATTGGACTGTTTTCAAATCACCCATATGTTATGATGACCGTATGCGCGCACGTAATAAGAGGACTGAAGTTGTCCAGACTTTTCGATACTTTACCGGGGTCGCCATGGCGTATTTTGCGGCCCTGTCCTTGTTCACCGCCCTGCAAACCGGACAGATCGTTAACCCCTCCCAGATCCAGTCCTATGTCAACCTGGCTATCAACGGCGTTTTGTTTGTATACCTGTCATGGTCCTGGCTGGAAAGAAAGCTCGGGCGCCTCTACTTACCGGTGGGGTTAATCGCGGCGACCGTAGTCCCTCTCTTCAGCAACCTTGTCTATTTGGCCAGCCCCCAGGAGACGGCCCAGATCACCATCGTTAGGTCCTGGTTGTTATTCCCGATCTTGATCGTTCCCCTGGTGATCATCGCCTGGCAGTATCACTTCAGATACGTGCTGGCGTTCATACTGCTGACCTCGATCAGCGAGCTGGTGATCTTGTTCTCTCGCCTGGATACCATCAATTTTGAAACGCTTCCCATCCTGGGCCTTCCCTTGATCCGGGCTTTCGCTTTTGGCATGATTGGCCACATTGTCACCCGATTGATCACAACCCAACGCCAGCAGGAAAGCCAGCTTCTTTCCGCCAATATCAAACTCAGCGAACACGCCGTAACCCTTGAGCAGTTAACCATCAGCCGGGAGCGCAACCGCCTGGCCCGCGAACTCCACGATACCCTTGCCCATACGCTGAGCGGGTTAACAGTGAACCTGGAAGCGATTAAAATCTTACTGGGTGACGGCCACACGGAGATCGTGGAGCGATTGGACTTTGCCCTGAAAAAGGCCAGAACCGGCCTGACCGACACCAGGCGGGCTCTGAAAGATTTACGGGTGAAACAGGTGGAAGATCTAGGGTTAAAAATAGCCCTGGAAAATCTCTGCCTGCAAACCTCGTCGCGGGGAGAATTCGATTTCCAGCTCAAGCTGCCTGAGGTTCTTCCAGACTCTTCCATTCAGATCGAACAGGCATATTACCGGATTGCACAGGAATCTCTCGAGAATATCGTCAAACATGCCCGGGCAAAACACGTCAGTCTCAGCATATTCTTGGAAGATGGCTGCTACTGCATGCATATCGAAGATGATGGAATTGGTTTTGAACCAGATCAGCAGACCTCTCCGGACTCGCTCGGCATTCGCGGCATGAAAGAACGGGCAGCCGAATGTGGTTGTCAGCTGGAGATCGAGGGTCAACCGGGGAAAGGCACCCAAATTAAATTAATCACGGAGCTTAACCATGTATAAGATCCTGATCTGTGATGACCAGAAAATAGTCTGCCAGGGACTCCAGACCATCATCAATGCCGATCCTATCCTTGAGGTAATTGGCATCGCCCACAACGGCGCAGATGCGCTCGCTATGATCCCTGCCACCTCGCCGGATCTGGTCCTGATGGACCTGAAAATGCCCGTAATGAACGGCGTGCTGGCCACCCGGAAAATTTCGGACTCATTCCCGGATGTATATGTCCTGGTATTGACCACCTACGATGATGACGAGTGGATCTTTGACGCCATTCGCAGCGGGGCGGCTGGCTATTTATTGAAAGACACTCCACCTGCCGATTTGATCAAATCAATCAAGGGAACCCTGGAAGGAAAATCTTTTATCGATCCCCAGGTAGCGGGAAAATTACTATCAGAATATGCCGAAAACTTTGGCAAATCCCAACCTCCGACCCATTACACCTTCACGGAGCGTGAAAGGGATATCCTCACCCTGCTCTCACAGGGATTATCCAATACAGAGATCTCAGAAAAACTGTTCTTAGCGGAAGGGACGGTCAGGAACTACACCAGCGTTCTGCTTAAAAAACTTGGCGTGTCCGACAGGACCCAGGCTGCCATCCTGGCGATCCGCTACGGATTGGTCGCAGATCATGAGTAAGTAAGTCAATTGGGGAGTAATTTGCCTTCCAGCAAACCTGAATAAAGCTTGATCATCCGGTGGGAGATATGATCCCAGCTGTATTTTTTAGCAAAAGCAAATGCGTCGCGGCCCATTCGATAACGGAGCGCTTCATCCCTTAACAAACTCGCAATTCTCAAACTTAGCGCCCGGGGGTCTTCAACGGGCACGTGATATCCGGTCACGCCATCCTCGACGAGATGAATCAACCCCCCCACAAGGGAAGCGATCACTGGCGTGCCGCAGGCCATGGATTCCAGCGCAACCATGCCAAAGGATTCATAGTGGGAGGGCATGATCACCATTTCAGCAGCTGAATAATAATATGGCAGTGAATCCTGACTTCGTTTTCCAAGGAAAGTGACCATGTCCTGCAGCCCATACTCGTCCCGGAGCTTCATGAGCAATTTAACTTCTTCCGTTTCCTGCCCGTTTTTATCCGCCAACTCTCCCCCGATGACTGCCAGGCACAGGTTTTCTTCCGCCTGACCATTCGCCCGCAAAATGCCAATTGCCCGCAGCAGGGTCTTGATGCCTTTTAAGGGTTCAATTCGCCCGACGAAAAGGAGCATCCTCTTCTCCAGGGGAGCCCCCACATATTCCTTGGCCTCATCCTGAGGGATGGGATAAAAATGACTTAAGTCCACTCCGGGGGGGATGATTTCAATTTTACGGGCCGGAGCGTTGTAGAGGGTTTCCAGCTGATCCTTTTCTGTAGAAGTCGAGGCGACAACCTTGTCGGAAATTTCGATTACCCGGGTTTCACCCGCTATCCTGTAATCTCCTTCAGCCTCTTCCATATTCTGGGCAACAGCTTGTTTTAACTTCCCCAGCGTGTGGAACATTTGGATTACCGGCACATTCCAGGCTGCAGAGAGCTTCTCCGCTGCCAGGCCTGACATCCAGTAATGGCTGTGGATCAAATCATATCCCAGGTTCTTAGCATTGGAAAACTCATGGATTCTGTCACCAAACTCCGGGATGTACTCCGCCAGCTGCTTCTTTGGGATGGGATATTCTGGTCCCGCGGGAATGTGCACCACGCGGTTGCCGTATCCCAGGTCATGCAGCACATGGGGAACATGCTCATCCTGGGAGCGCGTGAAGACATCCAGCTCAATTCCTTCCCGGCCAAGATAAAGCGCCAGATCGCGAACATAGACATTCATGCCCCCGGCATCCTTCCCACCCAGGGTAGCCAGCGGACAGGTGTGATACGACAATACAGCTATGCGCAATCCATTCTCCTTGAGCTGCTTTCAAAAAATCATGACAGTCAGCAGGCAAGCCTGTCACTCCCGTATGATAGCTGGTATAATTGCAGCCGTCAACTAACAGCTTTTTGCCACCGTAGCTCAAGGGTAGAGCAATCGCTTCGTAAGCGATAGGTTATGGGTTCAATTCCCATCGGTGGCTCTCTTCTATTAATTCGTCTTGCCTGGAAACAGGTGCTAAACCCTGCTTATCCGGCAGTAATATCAGCTGCTGAAAGGTGGCACCAGACAAGAGCGCTAATCCCGCCGCTAAACCAATCAGAATCGACCTCCCCAAATCACAGCAGTGGCAAAAAGAAGGCTGTTGGCCTGGATTGGCCGATTTTTAGGGTCCAACCCGAAACTCCTGGAACCCTTCCAGTATCCAATAGCGCAGATTAAAATCAAGAACGATATAATTTAGCGTATACTGGTTCCAGGATGGAAGTACAGCCCTGGAGGAAACAGCATGCCCGTAATCCAACAAATCCACGAACACCGGTCAATCCGTAAATATAAACAGGATCGGATACCGGATGCGCTCCTAACCGAAATTCTCGAGGCCGGGATGCGGAGTCCCTCCTCGGGGAACATGCAAGCGTATTCGATCATCATCACCAGGGACGAAAAACTCCGCTCAAAACTGCTTATACCCCATTTGCAGCAATCCATGGTGGTCGATGCGCCGGTTCTGCTGACATTCTGCGCAGATTTTCACCGCATGCGCCGCTGGCTCAAACTCAGTGATGCGCCGGATAATTTTGATAATTTTTTCAGCTTTATGGTGGCAGCCATGGACGCTATCCTGGTCTCACAAACGGTTGCCCTGGCGGCTGAGTCCCGGGGTCTCGGACTGTGTTATCTGGGAAGCACTTTTGCCAATGCTGACCGAATCGGGGATATACTTGAACTTCCCGAGAACGTCGTTCCGGTGGTCGGCTATTCACTTGGTTTCCCGGATGAGGATCCCGATCTGCGGGACCGGCTTCCCAGCGAGGGCATTCTCCACCAGGAAACTTATCATGACTATACCAACCAGGAAATCCAGTCCATCTATAAGGAGAGGGAGACCACAGGCTGGCAGCGCTATATGAAATCAGCCTGGTTGAAAAGCCAGGTAGAGGCCAGCTCTGTTGAGAACCTGGCCCAACTCTACACACAAATCAAATATACCCGTCCATCCCATCAGGAAATCTCTTCCCGGTTGCTGGCATACCTGTCCGATCAGGACTTCATGAATCATGAAGGGTGAGTTCAGGTCACGAGCGCCCGACTCGCCCAGATCAGTGCCTGGATGGCAGTTTGGACAGAATTGGACCCTGTGAAATTCGCCCTGCGGTCTTAACTTCATCTGGCGCAGCTTCAGAACATGGTCACATCCCCCGGTGGAACCAGCGCAGAAGCCATATACCAGCTTGAAAAAGGGGGGATGCGACCATCCTTTCCAAAGCGGTATGGGCTGCTTACCAAAAAAGCCAGCTGCTGGGTGAAAAAGGGGGGAAGTGCCCCCAGAAGCGCCCCGGCGATTTGAAAATTGAGAATCCGATCCCGGATTACTTTTTACGCCTCCTTCCCCGGCAGGCAGCACCGCCGCCCGAGCCGCCAAAGGTTGCAGAAGCTCCCAGTAAAAACCCGAAGGTGTACCAGCCCCCGTTATTGTGCACTTCAAAGACATAAATGTTTTTGGTGAACAAGGACAGGACAAATGTGATCGGGGAGATCAATCCATGCCAGATCCCCTTCCAAAATCCAGCCACATCACCATCTTCATCCGGAGTGTTCCGGAGTTCATTGGGCCCGGCGGTGCAGGCAGCCAGGGCCAAAGGGATGACAAACAGCACCAGCAGCAGAATAGTTTTCTTCATAGAACAGTATCTCCTTAACTTGGATAGAGTGCTTACATACGTAAGAATCTTCATTTTGTTTCTATGATCATCGTTGACCAATCGCGCCAGGGGATTGAATCCAAACCCGGCAATTGTTAAACTGAACCTGATCCCATTCAAGTATAATACAAGCATAATGGCTAAACAAAACACCTCCCTAGTAATTGGCATAGCCGGTGGAACTGGCTCCGGCAAAACCACCATCGCTGACTATATCCTGGAAACGGTCGGCCCGGAAAAAATTGCCTTCCTCCCGCATGATGCCTATTATCATGAACTGGGCCATCTCACCCAGGAAGAACGCTCCAGGGTAAACTTTGACCATCCTTCCTCACTGGAAACGGAGCTGCTGATCGAGCATATCCACCAGCTTAAGGCAGGACATTCTATCGAACTGCCCCACTACGATTTCAAAACACACACCAGAACAGAAAATACTACACTGATCGAACCGCAACAGATATTAATCGTTGAAGGCATATTGATCTTTGCTGAGCCGGATTTACGGAAGCTTTTTGATCTGAAAATCTACGTTGATACCGATGCTGACATCCGCTTTATCCGCCGCTTGCGCCGAGATATCGAAGAACGCGGTCGAACCACAGAGAGCGTGATAGAACAATATCTCGATACGGTCAGACCCATGCATCTGGAATTTGTGGAACCATCCAAGCGCTATGCCAGTGTGATCATTCCTGAAGGTGGCTACAACCGTGTGGCACTCGATCTTATTGTCGCCAGGATAGAATCCATGCTTCAGGAGTAATCCATGTTTGACTTTGCTGCCATTGATCGCTATCTCGAGGAAAATTTACCGGACAGCCTGGAAGAATTAAAAAAGTTAGTCGCCCAACCCAGCGTCGCCGCCCAAGGTCTGGGCCTGGCGGAGGCTGCCCATTTGGTAACTGCCATGCTTGAGTCGAGGGGCTTTGCATCAGTTATCATGAACACAGGTGGACATCCGGTTGTATTTGCGGAGAGAAAAGGGGTCAGCGACAAAACCATCTTGATCTACAATCATTATGATGTCCAGCCAGCTGAACCCCTGGAGCTCTGGACCTCCCCCCCCTTCCAGCCAGAAGAACGTGACGGCAAACTCTATGGCCGCGGGATCAGCGATGACAAAGGTCACCTTGTCAGTCGTTTATTCGCGATTGATTCCCTGCTAAATGAGCTTGGCGAACTTCCCTGCAATGTCAAATTTATCATCGAAGGGGAAGAGGAGATCGGCAGCGTCCACCTGCCAGACTTCGTGGATTCCCACCAGGAACTGCTCCAGGCGGATGCTTGTATCTGGGAATTTGGTGGGGTAGATCACCGCGAGGTTCCCATGCAGTATCTCGGCCTGCGCGGCATCTGCTATGTGGAATTAACCGTTGAAACGGCGGAGATGGACATCCACTCTGGATTAGGCGGCTCGATTTTTCCTAACCCCGCCTGGCGATTGATCTGGGCTCTCAACACTTTAAAGGACCAGCAAGAGCATATCCGCCTGCCAGGTTTTTATGATCCAATTATCCCTCCCACTGATCGGGAAATTGAGCTGCTTGCGGCCCTCCCCCCAATAAGCCAGGAATACAAGGACAGGTATGGGATTGACCATTTTTTAAAGGACTATCCTGATGAAACTGCACTGCGAGTTGCCGCAGTTTACGAGCCAACCTGCACAATCTGCGGGCTGACATCTGGCTATCAAGGCCCGGGCTCGAAGACTGTCCTGCCAGCCCGGGCGTCCGCCAAAGTTGATTTCCGTCTGGTTCTTGGCCAAACTCCTGCCCAGGTCCTTAAACAGCTGCGCGAACATCTAGACAGGGAGGGTTTTCAAGACATTCACATCACAGGTTTAGGAGGGGGTCCAGCAGCGCGCACAGATCCGGATGATCCCTTTGTTAAGCTGGTCGTCGACACCTCGAAAGATGCCTTCGGAGAGGAAATGCAATTGGTGCCCATGGTGGGTGGTTCTGGTCCCAATTATGCCTTCGTCCACACATTAAAACTCCCGGTGGTGACCACAGGAATTGGCTACCCGGGCGGGAACGCTCATGCGCCTGATGAAAACATCCGGATCGATCTCTATCTCAAGGGCGCAAAACACATTGCCAGGATCTTACAGGCTTTTGGCCAATCCTGAACCGGGAAGTGACATCTCCTGGATTTCTATTTGCTGTCTGATCATGCAGGGCTTTCACCGGTGCCTGCTGAGGAATCTTGATTTATGATTGACAAGAACATACTTGTGCTCGACCTTGAAACGACAGGCCTGGATCCCAAAACAGATAAGATCATTGAAATTGGGGCGGTACTCCACACTGAAAAAGGGAAGCAAGTGGAGTTTTCACAGCTGGTTAATCCAGGCATTCCAATTCCCCGCTTTATTACTGAACTGACCGGCATCACCAGGGAGATGGTGCAAAGCGAGAACGCCCTGCCCATCGAGGAAGCTTTGCAGAATTTTAAGGATTTCCTCATTAAAGAGCTTGGTCAATTTGGCGCCGTTTCCAAAATAGGATCCCTGCCTGTTGCTGGCCATAATGTCGGCTTCGACCTGTCTTTCTTGAACGAAGAAGGAGTCTTAAAACAAAATCCATCCCTGGACACCTACGAAATGGCATCCGTGGTCCTTCCAGGAGAAGGCCGTTACAATCTGCGCGCCCTTGGCCAGGTGCTTGGTGTACCAAAACGCGCTACACATCGCGCCCTCGATGATACCCTGGTAACGCTGGCCATCCTCAAGATCATGTATGAAAAAATCCTCCAGCTCCCCCTCCCCACACTGGCGGAAATAGTCCGCCTTTCAAAGAGCTGCAACTGGAAAGGAGCCCTGCCATTCATCTGGGCCCTTGAACAAAGGACAGGAGGCGGTCAAAATTCCGCCATCGAAGCTTATCAGAATCCTATCCTTTCTCAACCACCTCCCCAGGAGTTTGATCCCTTGGAGCCAAAGGAAAAGATCCAGGGGCTTGATCTCGAAGAGGTGTCCGCAGTTCTAGAGCCGGGAGGACCTTTTCATAAGTCTTTCCCGGAATACGAAAACCGCTCAGAACAACTTGAGATGCTCCGGGCCGCTGCCCGGGCTATATCCGAAGGCAGGCATTATTTGATCGAAGCTGGTACCGGGATTGGGAAATCACTGGCATATTTGATACCCGCCGCAATCTGGGCCACAAAAAACCAGCGCCGGGTAGTGATCTCCACCAATACCATCAACCTTCAAGACCAGCTCATCAGCAAAGACATCCCCTTGCTGCTGAATACCTTAAGGCTTGAATGCAAGGCAGCCGTATTAAAAGGCCGGTCGAATTATCTTTGTCCGCACCATCTGGAATCACTCCGGAAAAGTAAGCCGAAAAACGCCGAGGAGATGAGGGTGCTCGGTAAAATCCTGGTCTGGCTGGAATCCAGCCAGTCCGGCGACCGGGGCGAGATCAATCTCAACGGACCGAAGGAGAGAAGGGTCTGGAACAGGATTTCAGCAGAACATGAAGATTGCTCAACAGAAGGATGCCTGAAAAGAACTGGCGGTAGGTGCCCGTTTTATCAGGCCCGTCAGCGGGCCCATTCTTCCCATATCATCGTGGTCAACCATGCCTTGCTGCTGGCAGATGTTGCCACCGGCAATCGGGTTTTACCTGAGTATGACACCCTGGTGATCGACGAAGCACATCACCTGGAAAGCGCAACCACCAATGCGCTCAGCTTTTACACCTCACAATCCCTCCTGCGCAGGTCGTTGAACACCCTGGGGGATGAAAAGCGGGGCATCCTGAGCTGGATCCTGTCCCTCGGCAAGGACAGCCTCTCTCCTTCTGAAAGTGGCGCCCTAAACCAGCTGATCCAATCCATGATCACGCGGTCCTTTAAGACCCAAAGCCGTATGGAAGAGGTCTTCCAGGTTTTGCAAGGTTTCCTGAACCGGTCCCCGGCCGCAAAACGGAACAACAAGTACACCATTCAACTCCGCTTTCAATCACCGAACTCTCCCGGGAATTTTTTCGGTATCCTGCGCTCAGGATCTGATTGGGATGAACTTGAGGCCTGCTGGGACCATGCCAGGCAATCCCTCTACGGGCTGCTAGAAGATATTCAAAAGCTCTGGGAAGCTATCAAGGATCTGCTTGGAAAAAAACTCGAGGGCCAACCTCAATTCGAGGCTGTCTTAAATGACCTCCGGGAGGCTTCCCGGGAACTATACGAAATGTATGAAAATATTGATAACCTGGTCTTTGAACCGGACCCGAATATGATCTACTGGATCGAATCCCATCCCCAGCGCCCGGCAGTCGCCATTCAGGCCGCCCCGCTCCATATCGGGGAATTGATGGAAAACCACATCTGGTTTGAAAAAAGATCAGTAATCCTGACCTCCGCAACGCTGACTACTGCGGGTAGTTTTGAGTATATTAAAAACCGCCTGCAAGCCCACGACGCAGAAACGCTTTCGCTGGGCTCCCCTTTTGATTATCAAAATTCAGCCCTGCTCTATCTGGTTGAAGACATTCCAGAGCCAACTGATTTCCAGGGCCACCAGCGATCTCTCAATCAAGGTTTGATTTCCCTTTGCAAGGCTACCGGAGGCCGCACACTGGTTCTGTTCACTTCCTACAACCAGCTCCAGAACACTGCCAGGGCAATCACGGGCCCCCTGGCCCAGGAAGGCATCATTGTTTACGAACAGGGGAGCGGGCCTTCACCCCATACTCTCTTAAAGAGCTTCCGCATAGCTGAACAAGCCGTATTGCTGGGCACCAGGGCTTTCTGGGAAGGAATAGACATACCGGGTTCGGATCTCTCTGTTCTGGTTATCGCTAAACTGCCTTTTCAAGTCCCATCGGATCCCATCGTCGCAGCCCGAGCGGAAACCTATCAGGATTCATTCCAAAACTACATGCTGCCTGAGGCAATCCTCAGTTTCCGGCAGGGATTCGGAAGGCTGATCCGCTCTAAACAGGATGTAGGTGTAGTGGCGGTCCTCGACAAGAGGTTGATCAGCAAAACCTATGGAGATATTTTCCTTAGTTCACTCCCCAACTGCACTGTTCAAAAAGGGTTCCTAAAAGACTTGCCTGATACAGCCAGCCGCTGGTTAAATATCTAACTTTTTGGCTTGAAGTATCCCCGGCTATTTGTTATAGTTACTTTAATGGGGTCACTGTTCAGGAACAACAATCGCAGCCGCCAGCAAGATCAGCCATAACTCACAATAGAGAACACCCCCGGAGCCATTCCAATTGAAGGAGGTGTCAAATGGTACGCTATCATGATACGCTCTGGTGTGATGGATGTGGCATAGAAATCCGCTGGAAACCCGTCGTCAGGGACCAGCGCAGCTACTGCTGCAATAGATGTCTGAACGGGGAAGTTTGCGATTGCGTTGAAGTCCTGGAGGATTACCCGACCACATCTTCCAAACAGCCGGGAATGCCTGCCAACCTGCCATTAAATCTATTAGCTGACGAGTAAAAAATACCGTCATACTGCCCAGCTTATTCTTCGCCCCCGGCCTTTGTTTCCTCTGCCGCAGGTTCGGTGTCCTCCCTGTTATCAGTTTGATCTTCCGGGAGGGTCTCCTCAGGTTCGCCTTGCACCTGGTCAGCGGCAATTTCGACTTGTGACTCATCCTCTTCCGGCGCTGGTAACGTTTCTTTCCCTTCCTTCAAATCCACCCGATCACTTTCCAGAAGCACGTCCTCTGAAGCATCTTCGAGATTCATGATCCACTCCATCTGCTCAGAGACCGGAACTCGACGCATGCTCAAGGATATGCGCTCCCGCGCCGTTTTAATTCCTATGATTTTGACCAGGACAGGATCGCCTTTCTTAAGCACAGCCTTGGGATCCTCCGCATTTGAATAACCGATTTCAGAGATGTGGATTAAGCCGTGGAGTCCTTCACGAATCTCTACAAAAGCGCCAAAATCCAGCACGGAGACCACCACGCCTTCCACGAGATCTCCTACCTTGTAGTCCTCAACCAGCTTTTTCCAGGGATTGGGAAGAAGGATCTTTCTGCTCAGGCTGACCCGTTCATTCTCTTTGTCAACACTGATAACTTTGACTTCAATTTCATCCCCAACTTTAAACCTTTTTGAAGGGTGCGTCACGCGCTCCCAATCAATTTCAGATTTATGGACCAAGCCATCCACGCCATCCAGATCCACAAATACGCCAAAATCCACCACATTGACCACTCGAGATTTAATGACCTGCCCGACCTGGATCTCTTCCAGCCGCTTCAAGCGTTGTTCCCGTTGAGCAGCCCGGGCCGAGAATACCAGCTTGCGTTCCTTTTGATTGACCTCAATGACTTTAAACGGCAGGGTTTTTCCAATAAGACCAGCTTTTATCTCACCTGCTTTCTGTGTGCTGGTTCCCCTGCGTATGGCCGGTATGTGAGAGTTAGGCACAAAAGCCTGCATGTTATCGAAGGCCACCAACAAACCGCCGCGATTCTGATCAACTACTTCAAGCTCGACTACCTGATCGTTCTCAGCCAATTCTTCTGCCTTAACCCAAGTCTTTTGTGTTAATCCCCTATGCAGTGATACCAGCAAATCATCATCGCCAAGAGGTGTCCGGATCACGCCAACCGTAATTTCCTCACCGACGGCTAAACCTTTCAGATAATCAGGGTCCACTTTGTCCAGGTCCTGTCCAGGGATGATTGCGTCCTTTTTCAGGCCGACGTCCAACAGAATGGAACCCTCTTGTATATCAAGGATTTTCCCTGTTAACATCTCCCCCTGTAGGGGTTTATCAACATCATAATGGTCGACAAATTCCTGGAACCACCCAGGCTGTTCGCTGGAATTTTCTTCCGGCTTCTGTGAGGTTTCCTGTTCCGGATCCTGATTCTCTATCTCCATATAGTTCTTCTTTACGCTTCTGAATTATGGATGCTCAACTCAAGACAAGTGCCAGCTGTTGGATGAATTCGCTTGAGTTCAGGTCTTTGGGGGTAGCCCTGAACTGGAATTGGGCCAGTTCCAGTCAGATTATGACAAACTTTGAACCTTTTGTCAATTAACAGGGGGTCATCAAGGATTAAATACATAACCCACTCCCCATTTATTACTCAGAATCCGCGGATTTTTGGGATCTGTTTCAATCTTTTCGCGTAAGCGCTTGACATGCACAAAAAGCCCCTGACGGGTTCCTTTTTCTGGCCCTTCCCAGACTTGCTCCAGTAATTGCTCATAGGGCACAATTTGCCTGCCCTGGCGGGAGAGATAAACGAGCAAATTGTACTCGGTAGGCGTGAGCCGAACAAGTTGCCCCCTCACCCAAACCTGCCGTGTCCTGTGGTCAATGCGGATAGAACCTTCCTGATAAATTTCAGGTGCGATTGACCACTGAGCGAATTCCTGTCTGGAAATGAAAACCTGCACTTTTGCAAGCAATTCCTCTATCAAAAACGGTTTCTGAAGATAATCATCCACTCCCAATCTGTATGCGTAAAGAAGATCATCCATACTATCCCGCATGCTGATCATGATGATTGGCACTGCAGACCAGCGGCGCACACCCTGGGTCACAAGCAGCCCATCCATACCGGGTAAATTCCTGGCGAGGATCACCAGGTTTGGTTGGCGAGTCTGGACCAAGTCCAATGCGGTACCCCCCTCCGCTGCGATATCAACCCTGTATCCCAACCCTACAAGTGCGTCGCGGATCCGAAGCTGGTATTCTGTCTGAGCTTCCGCCAGCAAGACTCTTCCTGATCCCCCTCCGAACAATTCCCTCCACTCCTGCCGGATTGGCTGAAGCTGGATCGCTTCCGCCACAGGAAGGGAAACTTCAATATCCAAACCTCCTCCCTCCTCAGCCGGCCTGCTTCCCAGGATCAAATCCCCGCCTTGAGCCGCCAGGATTTCCCTGGCCAGGAATAATTCAGGGCTTACACCGAGCGTACCTTTCCCCGAATTGCCTGCTGATAACCCAGGCAAGGGCAGCATCCGAGGACTTTCCAAATTCAACACAACATATCCTTCCCGCTCGGATATCCTTACCTCTGATTGCTGCCCGGCAGGATTTTTGTCCACGATTTCCTTGAGTATGGCCTCAAGAGCTATTTTCGCCTTAGCCAGATCAATTTTCGCCAGCACTGGTCCGTCATCATCTGGCTGGCTTTCACTTACTTTAAGAGTTGTGAAACCTTTTTCGCTGATAATGTCTTCTAATAATCCCACCAAAGAGACAGGTTGCTTGAACAGTGGTGTATGTTCGATTACATGCGAGTAATTTAATCCCAAATCTAGAAATTGGCGCAGCTGGCCTAGCTCTTCCCGGGCATCGCTCAGGAATCGATCCACTACTTCCGGGCTCCAGGTCTGCAAGTGGTCTGCGAGGGCTTGAAGATTAGCCTGGACTGCAGCAGTTAGCTGTCGGGTAGGAGTAAATATATTGTTAAACACCTGGACGATATCCCCTACCTGCCGATCCGTTTCCTGATCTCTTGACACAAAGCCACCATAGTCGCTTTCCAGTTTTTCCGCGCCAGCTAGAGTAAACAAATGCATGGTTAATATTTTCCCTGAATCTGTCTTGAGGGAAAATTGGACCAGGGGTTTCTCCCCATGCTTGTCCTGGCTAATATATTTCTCCCTTTTTACATGAGCTGGATCAACGGCCAGGGAAGACACTGCTTTCCAAAATGCGCGTTCATCCAGTTTTGATTCCACCTGGATACCAAGCCATCCCTGCAAAACAGGATTAAGGTATACTAGATTTTCCTGCCCGGGAAAGAAGAAGAACCCCAGATCCAGATACTCTCCTATCACTTTCCACCAGGGATGATCCATACCTCCGGGAGCGCTCTTTTCCTCCCTTTCAGGTGGCGTTTTGACAAATTCTGGTTGATTTGGCATACTGGCATTCTAGCATGTCTAAATTGAGGGGTCAATGTTAGTAATTTGTAATTTTTTCTTGCTTTTATCTATTGTATTGTAAGAATTTAGAGGTATACTTGGGGGGAGATAAGCGAGCGCGGAATGCACCGTGCGATTTTGCAGGATTGCAAAAACAACAAATTTAAGGCCACAAATCACAAAAGGGTGAGGGAAAAAGGCTCGCCCTTTCTGCGTGATGGCCGAAAAGAAAGGATGTGAGAAGTCTTGGCTGTACGAGTTGAACTCCGACCTAACGAATCGCAGAAGCAAATGATGAAACGCTTCCGGAAAAAAGTCTCCCGCAGCGGTGTGTTAAGCACTGTCAGGCGCAAGAGATGGTTTGTTTCCAAGAGCGAATTGAGTCGCATCCAACGCAAAAAAGCGATTCGCCGGCGCAAACGGCGCATGGCAAACAAAAGACGGCAGAAAAAGCAAGGGATTCGGGCCTACTAGAGATATAACCATCCGGCACCGGGTTTGCGCGCGCGGGGCAGGGATCCTGCCCCGCCTGCCACAGAATTAATCAAGAGGTTTCATGGCAAAAAATGATGACAAACTAAGAATGGAAGGCACGGTTGTCAAGGCACTTCCAGGAACCCAATTCATAGTTGAGTTGGAAAACGGGCATGAGATACTCGCTTATCTCGCGGGAAAAATGCGCAAGTATTACATTCGTGTCCTTCTGGGAGATCGCGTGACAGTTGAAATGTCAACCTACGATCTCACCCGGGGCCGGATTGTTTATCGGCACAAAAAAGGACAACCTGCACCCTCTTCAGAAGAGACCAAAAAGAGCGACTGAACTGCTGTAGGTCCAATTTTTTGGGGGCGGATCAATTTTGCTGTTGAAAAGTTCTTTCTACTAATTGCTGATCGTTTCAAGAACCTCTATGGGTAAAACAACTCCAACCTCAACAAAAACCGTAAAAAAGACTTTATTAAACCCGATCAACGAGCTCATAGAACTGGGACACTCCCAGGGCTATGTGACATTTTCAAACATCCTCAATTACTTCCCCGACGCCAAGAAAGACGTTTCCAGCCTGGAAAAAGCCTTTGCTTCCCTTCTCGAAGAAGATATCCCCTACCTGGAAGAAGATGAGGATGATCTTGAACTTGATTCTGTCTTCGTAGAAGAAGGCGTTAAAAGCAAGCTGAACGACGAGGATGATCTGGACGAAGATCTGGAAAATCGCCTTACCAGCATAGATACCAATGATCTGATTGAGCTCTATTTCAAGGAAGCCGCCAGCATCCCCCTCCTTTCAAAGGATGAGGAAAAAGATCTCTCCAAACGGATTGAGCGGGGTCGCCTGGCCCGGAAAGAGATGGCTCGAGGAAATGTGCCAGACGACCGTAGATCGGAGCTCCATCGGATGATCGAAGACGAATGGACCGCACTGGATCATCTGATCACAGCCAATTCCCGCCTGGTAATCAGTGTCGCCAAAAAATATATGGGCCGGGGCGTCCCTTTCCTGGATTTGATCCAGGAGGGCAACATAGGCCTGATGCGCGCCGCTAAGAAATTTGATTATCTCCGGGGGTACAAGTTCTCTACCTACGCAACCTGGTGGATCCGCCAAGCAGTAACACGCGCGATCGCAGACCAGGGCCGGACCATCCGCGTTCCCGTGCACATGGGTGATAAGATTTCCAAGATGTTCCGCATGCAAAATGATCTCAAGCAATCCCTTGAAAGAGATCCCTCCATTGAGGAGCTGGCGGAAGCCCTGGACGAGCCTCCGGAAAAAGTCCAGTACATGATGAAAGTAGCCCGGCGACCGCTCTCGCTAGAAATGCCCACAACCAAGGAAGGCGACGCTGTCCTGGGTGATTTCGTGGAAGATCTGGAAACACCTCTTCCGGATGAAACAGCCACAAAACACCTGCTGAGAGAACACCTGGAAGAAGTAATGGAAGCCTTACCTTCTAGAGAGGTCCGGATTTTAAGACTTCGGTACGGTGTTCCAGATGGAAAGAGTCACACCCTGCAGGAAGTTGGAGAAAAAGTTGGTGTATCCAGGGAACGGGTTCGACAAATTGAAGCCCAAGCCCTTCGTAGATTAAGGCAGCCTCGTATTCAAAGGATCCTCAGGGATTATTTGGAAAAAACCAAGAATTCCTGACCGGTTGTGATAAAATAGCTGGCTGGATTCAATCTCCAGAAGGCGTGGCTGCAACTGGAGTGACGTATGTCTGAAGAACTGAAATCATTTAAGAAAGGAGATTGGGTTTCCCACCTTCAATATGGCGTGGGCCAGGTAGAAGGAAAAGAGAAAAAAACACTTGGCGGCGAAATTCTGGAATACTACAAAGTACAGACGCGAAATGGCGTCTATTGGATCCCGACCGACAATCTCGATCCAGAACGAATCCGGCCGGTCGTCAGTGAAAAGAAGCTCCAGAATGCGATTGCCATCCTGAAATCACCCCCCGAGGTGATGGATAGCAAACACACAATCCGCAAAAAACGCATTGAAGAGGTGAGTGCTCTGGGAGATTTAGAAGGGTTTTGCGCGCTGCTGAGAGATTTACATGCCAAACGGGCCGCCGGCAAGCTGAACACAACAGAAGAGCGTGCCCACACAACTTTCAAGAAAAAGATAGCCGCTGAATGGTCAGCAACACGGGAAGTCAGTATTCAGGAAGCAAATAAAGAGATCAACAAGATCTTACGCAAGGTGACTTTCCCTGAAGTGGAGAGTCAGAAAAAAAAGAAGAAGAAATAATCACAAAAATAAAAGCGGGCATTGCCTGCCAGGAGAAAGGAATCAAATGGGTAAAAACAGTATTAAAACACACCAATCAACTGCCAAACGCTTCCGGAAAACCGGCAGCGGAAAAATTATGCGCACCAAGGGATATCACGGACACCTTCGGCGGCGAAAATCCAGTCGTTCTCTGACTGAAATGAAAAAAATGCACGAAGTCGAGTCTAGAGGTTTGAAGAAACGTATCAAAAGACTCGCGCCTAATTTAGGCCGTTGAGGAACAACTTTGAAAAAAGCCGTTTCACCCTAGTGGAACGGCTTTTTTTATACTATACAGCAGCCGTTCTTCCTGAAAAGCAAGTCAAATGGAGGAAATATGGACGCAAAAACTTCATCCAGCGAGGAAAAAGAAAGAAAAACAAGCCGATCTACCAAGTCTTTCCTGGGGGTTATCCTGAGAATATGCCTGGTTCTTCTAACCGGCGGAGTGATCGGCGCGGTGGTATATTTTTCAGCCGTCGGGTGGGTACCCTACTTAGAGCAGCGGATCTTCCAGCCCATCAGCAGGAATCGTGACCAGCTCCAGGAAGTAGCCGCTACCCAACAAGCCCTAGAAGATCAACTCACTGCTCTGAAAGAGAACCAGGAGGAAGTCCTGCTGAGCAGCGATCAATATCTGACCTCCGTAGAGAGAGAAATAGACCGGTTGGAGAGCGAGATCGAGACTGTTACCGCACACAGCTTCACCCAGGTGCCTGCCTTGCTGGCCACACTCTCTGCCAATCAGCAAGCTAGCGAAATCCAGCTCTCTGCCCTGGCCACAGCACAGATGGAGTACCCCGACGATGGATTCGAAAGTGAATTTGTAATAATACTGGCCTTGCTATCAAGAGCCAATCAATTTCTGCTCCATGATAATTACGGCCTGGCGGAAGATCAGCTGGCAGCTGCCCAGCAGATCCTGCTTGAAATGGAAGAGCAGTTAGATGACTGGCAGCGCGAACAGGCACTGGAGCTAATCAATATGATCGAAGGCGTCAGGACTGACCTTCCCGGCCAACCAGCATTGGCAAGTGGAAAATTAGAGCTTTCCTGGCAGTTAGCCTTGCTTGGCTTTCAAGCCCACCCCGATACTGACCTTCAAGGCACCTCTATGCCGACGCAGGGAGAGTCCAGCACTCCTACTCCCACGCCAAAATAGCAACCGGGGGTTTCATATAACCACCGCTCATCCAGCACACAAATGAGTATAATAAAGGGACAGCAATTTCCACTTTCCAGGGCCATCTGGACCGATAAGGAGACAAGCATGTCAGGAATTCTATGCGCAATCAGAGGTGGACCTTCCAGCCAGCCTACTATCGCGGCTTCGATTCGGCTGGCCAAGGAAACCAGTGAAATAATTTACTTCCTCTACGTAGTCAATCTGGATTTCTTAACCCATACCAGCAGCAGTAAAACCAATCACATTTCGAAAGAGATTGAAGAAATGGGCGAATTCATACTGCTTGGCGCTCAAGAGCAAGCCCATAGCCAGGGCGTAGAAGCGGAAAGCATTATTCGAGATGGTAAAGTCATGGATGAAATTATCACCTACTGTGAGGAGAGAAGACCCACCTATGTAATTCTCGGCCGCCCCCAGGAAGACCAGGAAGACAACCTTCTCACACTTGAACGGCTACACACCTTTGCCGAACGATTAGAAGAAACCTGTCAAGCCCAGGTGATCTACGTACCCGAGTGATCAATTGGGGAGTTCAATTCTGGTATTGTTAGCACCGGGATTTTTATCGTTGCTAGATTTGCTTCTTGCCCCCTATTGAAGGATCGTCCTGTGAAAATCAGATACAACATTTCCTTGATCATACTTATTCTCATCGCTGCCGGCATTCTATTTTCCTGGAACCAATCAGCAGCCGCCCAGGAGGAGGACGACAGGCTGTATATTTACGGGCAGGTGCAGGACTCGCAATTCCAAACTATCCAGAACGTCGAAGTTAGTATTACTGGACCCGGATCCCAGAGTCCAATGGCTTCCACGCTGACCCAGGCAGACGGCCGTTATGCCCTCCCCCTTGACCTTCCGCTAGAGAAGGGCCTGGCAATCCAATATCAGCGCCCCCATTTTAAAAACATCACAATCCCTCTCAAGGAGGACGCACTTCTCACCCTGAAAAATGGCCATTCGTTGACTCTGCCCATGATCGTGATGGACAGGGAGATCACTCTAGCATTCTGGGTGTCGGCAATTGTATTTATCGTTGTGTTGATTCTGATAGCCTCGGGATTTCTGCACAATACCCTGGCTGCGTTTGCAGGAGCCAGTTTGTTATTAGGTGTAAGTTATCTCGGCGCACCAATCTCTCCAGACCTGTATATTTTTTCGTTCCCGCAGGCAATCACTTATATTGACTGGAACGTGATCTTCCTGATCATGGGAATGATGATGGTTATCGCAGTAGTGGAGAATACCGGCATATTTCACTGGTTGGCTTATCACGCCTATCGTATATCCAGTGGGAAAATGTGGATCTTGCTCCCAGTGCTGATGCTGATCACAGGCGTCTCCTCAGCATTCCTGGACAATGTCACCACGATGTTGCTGATGACGCCTATCACGGTCCAGATCGCCCTGACCCTAAATATTTCACCTCTGGTTCTTTTGATTCCGGAAGTGTTCGCTTCCAACGTAATCGGCGTAAGCACACTCATCGGTACCCCCACCAATATCCTGATCGGATCTTTTGGGAATATCACCTTCAATGACTTCCTGGTCAATTTGACACCTGGCGTGCTTATGGCTTTCATCGGTTTGATCATTTATTGCTGGTTCACCTACCGGGATGAACTGGAAGGTGAAAAATCTGGCTCCCCGGTTCTGTTGAAAAAACTGGAAGAAAGGGGAACAATCACTAATCCCGATAATCTCTCAAAGGTTGGCTGGATTGGCGCTGGGATGCTGATGCTGTTTATATTTGGGGAAAGAATCCACCTCCTACCTGCTGTGACAGCCCTGATCGGTTCAGCAGCCTTGCTGATCTGGATCCGGCCGAACATCGAGGAGATGATCGGTGCAGTGGATTGGACAACCCTGGTATTTTTTATGTCCCTGTTTATCGTGGTAGGGTCCATCCAAGAAGTAGGGCTGATTAGCATGATCGCTGCCCAGATCGGTATTTTGATCGGTGACAATCTCGTCCTGGCCATGATTGTGGTCACCTGGTTCAGCGCCCTTCTATCGATGATCATCGCCAATATCCCCTTTACAGCCGCCATGTTACCTGTCATCGGATATTTAACTTCGATCATCCCTGGAGCAGACTCTAAAGTGCTTTTTTACTGCCTTTCAATTGGTGCGGCCCTGGGAGGAAACGGTTCCTTGATCGGGGCATCCGCGAATATGATCACTGCAGGCATCGCAGAGCGTGCGGGGTATAAGATTACCTACAAGTATTTCCTTAAAAAAGGGCTGCCAGCCTTGATCATCACAGTGACAATTTCATTGATCTGGCTATTTATTCGCTTCTAGCCAGCTAGCTAGTCCAACGCTGGTAATCCAGCGCCGACAGGGTTATGAAGAAGCTGCAAAAAGACATCCTCACACTTGACCCGGCAGAATGGGTTATGATCTTCCTGAGCTGGATGATCTATCTGGGAGGGATCATTTTCTTTTCCAACCCGGAGAATGCCTGGGCCCTTATGGCGCTCGGAGCCCTCCCGGTATTGGTGTCTGCATGGTCCTTGGGCATGTTTATTGGCGCTGCTTCGGCTGCGACCACGATCGGCATTCACCTCCTCCACCATTTGATCAACCCCCTGTATACTACCCCCGTCAGCAGTACACTTTTTCAACACCTGATAGGATTCACATTGTTAGCCCTCACGGGCATGTTTTCCGGCCATCTGCGGGAATTACAGCAAAGGTCCCAATCAGAGTTTCTGGCACTCGCGGAGAACAACCAGAAATTGATCCGCCTTTCTGAAGCGCTTGAAGCCACTAACCAACTGACAACTGACATGATCACCGCCCGGGATTGGACAGACAAAATCCCCGACCTGCTTAAGAAAGTCGCCACTGCGGCGGAAATCGAGCATCTCTTCCTGCTTCAAATCACGAAAAACAGCCCTGCTGGATATTCTGGCAATAACTATCATTATTGGATGGACATCCAAACCAATTACCCCTCTGAAGAAAGCCCCCTGCTGCCTTCAGAGCTGACTGATTGGATCGCATCCGCCCGCGGGGACATCCCAATTACAGGAAGGCTGGAGGAACTAGCGGAACCCATCAGGGAATTTTTCTATCTGCAGGATCAAGGCTATATCACAATCTTTCCGGTGTTTGCCCGTAATTCCCTGTGGGGTTTTATCGGGTTTGAGATCTACCTGAGGGGATTCCCATGGGATAAAACCGAGCTGAATACTTTCAGAAGCATCGCCCAAACCCTGGGGGCGATCATCTATAAGAAGCGCATTGAAGAAAATTTGAATTTAAGGGCCAAAGAGCTGGACTCTCTCCAAAAATCCAGCCTGCAGATTTCCTCCAGTGACCACCTGGAATCCGGGCTGCAAAGTGTCTTGTCCCAGATATTTGAGTTAACCCCTGCTTACGACGCCAATATTTACCTCTATCAAGATCACAATCTGCGCTTCTATATCTCACTTGGCAAAAACAGACAGCAGACTCTTCCCTTCTCACATCGCGGAGAAGAAGAAATTTCCCTGCTGGTAGCTCAATCCAGCCAGGATTATTACCTATCCGACGTGACTGCTTTTAAGGATATCCAGCAAGAATCCCCAGGGCAACAGGAAGCCCTGATTTCATTTGCCCTGAAGGCAGCTGCTGAGGTCATCGGCGTGCTAAATATCTGGTATCCGGATGTCCGGATATTCAGTCAAGACGAGAAGACTATTCTCCGCTTGCTTGCCGATCAGGCGGCATCAGCTATCATCAGCATGCAATTCCTCCAGGCCGAACGAGAGCAGCGGATCCTGGCAGATTCTCTCAGGAAAGCCAATTTGATGGTCACTGACAATCTCGAGCTGAAAAGCGTTCTGGAAAACATCTTGAGCCAGGTACTGAACCTGGTTTCTGCCCGAGACGCCCAGATTTTCCTCTACGATGGCAAATCGCTTGATTTTGGGGCGGTGATTTACAAGGAGGGAGTCCAGCCTGACCCGGTATTTCCTCTCGATGAAAATTGTATTTTTTACCGAACTGCCCGCCGTGGGGAGAGGATTCTCATCCCAGATGTTCAGACCGAGACTAACCTGCCAGATAATTGGAAAACTGGCGCGTTGGCAAGTCTCCCTCTGGTCTTCCACCACAAGGTTATCGGTATCATGAATGTTAGTTTCATTAAGCCCGGAGAGCTTAGCGAAAGGCTACTTCAGGTTCTGGACCTATTAAGCAACCAGGCAGCCATCGCCATTAACAATGCCCGGACTTTTGAGGCAGAGAAGAAACAGAGGAAGCTGGCCCAAGCCCTCCAGCATACTGGACGCGCCATTCAGTCATCCCTGGATCTCGAGATTGTTCTCGATCAGATCCTGGACCAAATCGCCACGGCAATCGATTATGACTCAGCGAATTTGATCCTCATTGAGGATGGAGTTGCCAGGACCGTCCGCCAGCACGGCTTTCAGGAACAGGACAGCGCTGAACCCATCCCGCTGACCGACAAATTTGATTTTTCTCGCTTCTCAACGTTTGAAAAAATGATCCAGTCCAAACAACCGTTGATCATCCCTGACGTCACTGCCAGCCAGGATTGGTTCAAAACAGAGAACACCAAAGAGGTTATGTCCTGGGCTGGCGCACCCATTCTGGTCAGCGACCAGGTGATTGGGTTTTTATCTCTTAACAGCAATCAGAAAGATTTTTATGATACGAGCCACTCGGAGCTCTTAACCGCTTTTGCCAGCCAGGCTTCAATTGCCCTGGAACACGCCCGACTCCATAAGGAGATCCAGGAACTGGCGATAACGGATCCGCTGACGAACATCCTTAACCGCCGCGGCCTGGATCGTTGGGGACAATATGAGATTGACCGTGCTAAACGTTTCAACAGCTCCTTATCTGCAATTTTCTTCGACCTGGATGAGTTCAAGAACATCAACGACAGCTATGGTCACGATGCCGGAGATGTAATTCTCCAGGAGGTAGTCAGCTGCTGCCAGTGTGTCATCCGCCAGATTGATATATTCGCCAGAATTGGGGGGGAAGAGTTTCTAGTGATCCTGCCCGAAACACCTCTGCCGATTGCCTTTCACGTGGCGGAACGGATCCGCAAGACTGTTGCCGGCCAAACCTTCAAAATCAATTCTCACCAAACGAATATCACCATCAGCCTGGGAGCTGCGGAGCTGAACGAAGAAATGGATACCCTGGCCGACCTTGTCAACGCCGCCGATAAATATATGTACCAGGCCAAACAATCCGGCCGCAATCAAACCTGCTATCCTACCAGCTAACAATCACCTGGAAAAAAGGAAAAGATATGCCCTTCCCCTCACCACCTCGCGGCGTAAAAGCCATCCCCTGGAGACTTCCGATTTATCTCTATAAGGTTGGTTTCGGCTGGTTGCTGGGTGACAGGTTTTTATTGCTCCGCCACGTGGGAAGAAACTCAGGCAAGACCCGGTTTGCTGTGCTGGAAATAATTCACTGCTTACCGGACAGGGGTTATTATTACGTTGTTTCTGGATTTGGGACCCGATCACATTGGTATCAAAACATACGCCAGCAATCCAATGTTGAAATCCAAGTCGGCAATAAACGGTTTGCGGCCCAAGCCCAACAACTCAGCCCTTCTGAAGGAGCAGAAATACTTCTTGCCTATGCGCAAGAGAACCCCGGCAGTCTAAAAGCACTCAGTAAATTATTGGGGTATGAGATCGAGTTCTCCCCGGAAGGGATCCGTGAGTTTGGTCTTAATATTCCTGTGATCCGGTTTTCTACTGTACAATCAACCCCAAAGGAATAAAACTCCCCCCGCTATCAAATCAGAAACCATCTCCAGGAATACATCTAGGAGGAACACATGCAAAATTTACTTGAGATCGTCATATTGATTGCGGCAATGGCCGGAGTGGGCCTCATTATCGGTGCCCTGGCGGGTTTGATCTGGAAAGACAACCGTCCCATTGGGGTATCCGGGGATTACATCGCCTCCATTCTATCAGCCATTATGATCGGGTTTGTGGATTGGTTCTTGATCCCCGCCATGGGTTTTTCGCAAACCATTCGCTGGTTGGGCGTGACCCTTGAACCCCCCCTGGCCGCTTTGATCGTGCTCTGGCTCATCAGAAAAGCCAGGGAGTGATTTTTCACCAACCTGACCAATTTCCCTCAAGGCCTGACTATCATGCCCAGCGACGTTTACATCCAGACAACAGAACTAACCAGAAAGTTCAAAGAAAAAACTGCCCTTGACCGCGTTAATCTTCAGATCCACCAGGGAGAGCTTTTTGGCCTGGTTGGTCCAGACGGCGCAGGAAAAACGACCTTGCTGAGAACACTGGCGGGGTTGATTGGCATTTCTGATGGCGCTGTCCATGTGGCAGGCTGCGATCTGTTGAAAAATCCGGAGAGCGTCAAATCCCAGATAGGCTATATGGCACAGGAGTTCAGCCTGTACAGCAAGTTGTCCGTGATTGAGAACCTGCAGTTTTTTGGCGAATTGTATAATGTCCCCGCCTCAATTCAGCGAGAACGCATCCCCGGTTTGCTAGCCTTTGCCCAGCTTACTGAGTTCAAGAACAGACGGG
>Ga0209834_10000064_pt1 | contig 57282 bp, 53 predicted proteins | sample Mar14236cmmetaG_FD_184134 | JGI IMG/M metagenome (GOLD analysis project Ga0209834, IMG submission 184134) | Marine hydrothermal vent microbial communities from Guaymas Basin, Gulf of California to study Microbial Dark Matter (Phase II) - Marker... ... | reverse complement strand
TCTTTATTGGGAGCAAGAATCTCCCAGGTACTCGGAGCGGCAAACCAATCTAGAATCCTCAAAAACCAATATTATTTATTGGAGTTTTTTCCATGATACGGAATTCTCCGATGATGGAAAACTGATACTGGATTGGCAGAGGAATTTGCCGATTTTTACGGATATCCAGACGCTGGAGACATGGAAGGACCCCATGATATTTGGAATCCGCGAACTAACTGAAGGCGGTCACTTTTCAATTGGTTATTCCAACGAATATATCAATAGACGGGATGCCGAAATCACCTTAAGTGAGCTAATCCTTGTAGGAGATGAGTTTCAATCTGCACACATAGGAACTGCCTGGTGGAACCCGGATAATGAAAGGTTTATGGCGTGTGTAAGTATGTGTGTTGCACCCTCTGCATGGTGTGAATGTAATCATTATTATTTGCTTGACATAAATGGTCAGCTTATTAAAGAATTGATCCTGCCCGAGGTCATTGATTACCAGTATGATTGGTCTATTGATGGTATTGTTGAGGTCATCAGTGGCCCGCAACACTTTCTTGCCAATCCGTGGTCTCCAGATGGGAATTATTTAATTTTTCGTAATTATTCTTCTCTCATATTGCATGATGTGGTCAATGATACCAATATTGAGATTGAAGCTTTCCCTCCAACATCACTCTCTCAGATACCTATATATTGGATCGCGGACGGTGATAACTATCTTGAATCCATAAACAATCTGACAAATTCAGCCGAATCAAGCATTTATGTTTCTGATAATGTGTATCAAGCAACTCAACAATCTTCCATTGAAGCTCTACCCTCCCATATCGATATCACCTCAGCAGAATATTCCATAACAGAAGATCAAATTGAGGTTGAAATAAAACTCAGAGATCTCCCAACAAGCCTGCTCACAAACCGGGCAGGAGTGTGTGATAACTGCTGGGAATATCTCTGGGGAGTGTTTATTGATAACGATAATAACGAAAATACAGGAGGAGTAGAGGGCTTAGATGTACCAGTTGGATGGGAATACGCATTAATTATTACTATCAACCATAAAGCCGGTCAATCACAATCAAAACAATCCATCTCAGAAATCGCCCTGGCTCAAAGATGGGAATGCCATTCTGCCACTTCCTGGATAACCGAAAACAATCAACTGGACCTCTCCTTAAATCCCACTGATGACTCGATTTCTATATCTGGCACAATCCCAAACCTTTCAAAGGATGCCCGGATAGTAATTTACACCTTTGATTACAATCCATCTGGGGATATTCAGGTAGACCTATATTCAGAATAGTCAGATTGTTGATTTGTGGAACTATTCTGCTTGAAATTGGTCCTGTTTAACGAACTCCAGCCAGGCCGAAGGCTTGGAGGATTCTTCCCCATCAATCCGCTTGACCAGCTTCAGCTTTTCCCCCAGTTTCTTCAAACTGTCTTCGGTCGCCCCATGTCCGGTTCCGGAAGATTCATCCAGATGCACATACAGCAGAAAGCTGCCGCCAGAACGCAAATGGGATGAAATATTTTCAATATACAGATTTATATTTTCACCAGAGAAGCTATGAAAACAGCCAATATCCAAGATCAAATCATAATCCCCCTTAAATGCATCCGGGGATAGCACATCACCGACCCGAAATTCAACCCTATCACTCAGGCTGCTCTTCCTGGCTTTTCGTTTTGCGGTTCTCACAGCCCGGAGCACATAATCCACTCCCTCTGCCAACCAACCGTGTTCTGCAATGGTGATCACGTTGGTCCCTGTGCCACAGCCCAGATCCAGAGCTTTTCCAGGTGAGTTATCTTCTAGGAATTTGTAAACTTCCGGAGGGGTGACTCCTGTATCCCAGGGTGGAATACCAAACCAGTACGTCAATGTGAAAAATAGTTTTCCAATCATAGGTATCGGGATCTTTGCAGTTAAAATTCGCTATCCAGGTACTCGGCTAATTCTATCAAAGCCTGTTCTCTGGATCGGAAATGAATGGCGTTGATGCCGGCCTCCCGGGCCGCGTCGATATTCTCAATAAAATCATCCACAAATATCAAGGTAGACGGATCTGCATCCAAAGCAGCGATAACATGCTGGAAAATCATCGGGTCAGGTTTAGCCAACTTTATTTCACCCGAAATGAAAATGTCATCAAAAATGCCATCAATTTTCCAGAGATTGATCAACAATGGCCTGAGATCATCCCAGGCATTGCTTAACAAAACAGTTCTATACTCGTCTTGAAGGGATCTGATGAATTCAACAAGGATGCTATCAAGCGAGTCTCCGCCCCAAAACGCTTCTCCGAATTCATCAAAAGTGCCTGGAGCTATTCCCAATTCCCTTAAAACTGTTTCTTTGTGTTCCTCGGCTGTGATCGCTCCCCGAGTAGCCAGCTCTGCGCTTTCACATCCATAAACCAGATCGCTCAGATCTTGGTAGGTAAGGCCAAATCTTTCAGCAAGGATTCGGCGGGGATCCTTGTTTTCAGTACGAACCAGCACCCCGCCCAGATCAAAAATGACTGTTTGGATCATCGGTCTCCTTTGTTAATTATTACACTTCTGACATCTCAAGAGTATTAACACTTACATCCTTACCCGGACGCAGCACTTTTTCATACGTGTCATACTGGCGCAGGACATACATACCCACTTTTTTGTACAGATCGGTTGCACCAGTAAGGGATTCGCCGTCCACACCCAAATCCACTTTTCTCTTGCCGCGTTTGTAATACTCGCCAAAAGCCTCCAATAGAAGGGCCTGGGCAATGCCCTGACGCCTCCAGGGGCGTTTTACACCCAGGCTGGACACATAACCTGCCTCTTTGTCCTCCGCGCCGTACCGGCGGCAGAGGCAAATAGCCACAATTTCTTTATTTTCATCCACTGCTAGAAACCATAATGACGGATCGTAAGAATCATCGCCCGCCATATGGTGCATAAATCTCTCAAAGCCCACTTCTGGATCTTCTTTGATGAACCCAAAATGATCCTGGAAGACCTCTTCATCTGTCTCATACACCGCCCTGGCATCTTGCTCGGGATTGTAAGGGCGCAGAGAGATACCTTCGGTCCAAACGGGGGTATCAGGCTCCTGCTCCATTTCAATCCGCATTCGGAAGCCGTTCCGGATCTGTTCTAGCCCGGCGGATTTTAGCGCATCAGCCGCAGAATCAATCTTATGGTTTATATAAGCCCGGATAGCCACACGCAGGCCGGGATCGAGGCGGTCGAAAACTTGCTGAGCTCGCTCCTCAGCCCAACCTATCAGGTAATCTTCAATGCCCTGGTTCTCCAAATCTGGGTCTACCGTGATCAATATATATGGATGGACCGGGAGATCGGTTTCGTCCCAGACTTCTACGCGGCCTACTAGTGTACCCTGTTGATCTTCAACCAGATGAACACTTTTATTGATCTCAAATCCCGGGAGCTCATACTCGTTCCTCAGCCGTTCCAGGGAAAAGCCGGGGACGCCATTGTAATGAAGCGATTTTTTTTCTTCCAGGCGGCGGATCTCAGGCAAATCGCCCATCACGGCTTGGCGAGAAGTGTAATTTTCAGGTAATTTATTTTTCATCTTATCTTTCCTTATTCTAACCCGTTTCCAATTCTGGATTTTCTGGTAAAGACCTCCAATCCTGATCATGACTCTTGCGGAGCCACAGGAATCCTAAAGCGGCGATCATACCCATAATGGCACTGCCGTACCAAACCCAGTTTGGGTTTCCGTTGTCCATGATCAGGCCAGCCAGCAGCGGGCCGATCATCCAGGGTATCATCCAGGAGAACCCCATCACCCCGGAGTAGCGGCCCCTCATATCTTCCGGCGCCGCATTGCCCACATAAGCCTGAGCGACCGGGATTATGACCATTTCTCCTATAGTGATGATAACCATCGCCAACATGAACATCAGGTACACATTCACAAAGCCATACATGCCAAAACCGATCACATACAGCAGCGAACCCAAGGCCAGGATCAACATGGGCGGGCGTTTTGAGATCCTGCGTGTGATCATAAACTGGAACAAGACCACCATGCCTGCGTTTAAGGTCATCAACCAGCCATAGCCGGACGCAGGAACACCGTGAACGTCCCTTAAGAAGACAGATAATGTGCTGTACATCTGGGAGTACACCAGCGTAGCAATGGTCGAGATCACCACAAACAACATGAATTTCCTGTCCTTTAACACATCTCCATAGCCAATAAAGGTATCTTTGAAGCCCTTTTTGACTTTGGATTCTTTTTCTTCCGGCATGCTCTCCTCAACCACAAGATAAACGATCAAGGCAGTGATCAGGCTGGTTACCGTATCTGCGACAAACAGGATCAGAAATGACCTGGATGCGAGAAATCCGCCAATTGCCGGACCAATCGCGACCGAGAGGTTCATCGCCACCCGCATCACGCCAAATCCTTCTGATCGTTTCTTTTCCGGAAGGATATCGATCAACATGGCTTCATGAGCCGGCCCGGCAGCAGTAGCGAACAGACCTGAGATCGCTCCCATGACATAGAACCATTCCAGCTCCTGAACAAATCCCATTCCCAGGCTGGTCATTGCGCTGATGACCAAACCCATAATGATCATAGTCTTTCGACCGAGGAAATCAGTTAACGCTCCACCGATCATATTCCCGATCATGTCTGTAACAGAGAACAGAGCAAATAATAAACCCACTTCTGTCATGCCCACCTGAAATTTCATGGTGATGTACAGAGCAAAAAAGGGAAATATCAAAGCCCCGCCAACATGGTCAATAAAATTTGAACCAACAATGACCCAGAACTGCTTGGGGTATTCCCGGTAGATCGAATTTACTCTCTTCATTGAATTGCTGAACAACATTTTTAATCCTTGTGATTATGATGAATCGTTGCCTGTATAAAAAAACAGGCCGCGGGATTTCCCGAGACCTGATCCGATTAAGAAAAAAAGCCCCGGGGTTTTAGGTTCCCGGAGCTGAGGTTATGTCTTTTTAATTTACACAAGCTCAAGCAATGAGAAACCTCCCAGATAATTCTGCGTATCCGCAGGAAGAAAAGATTTTTACATTGAGCTTGTTCATAAAATTCCTTGGTAAATAAATTGAACGGACGCTAGTGTAACATTCTCTTCCGGTTAGGTCAAGAGGGGGGTTACTAATATCTCCAGAAGAAGGCATTTTCTCTTGATTGTGCTTCAGCGATCCTAATTGTCTGTCAAAATAGTCTTTGCTTCTTTGAGCCTAAAAGCAAAAATCAAGCTGATCACCAAAAGCCCGATCATGAGGGTCAACGGTAAGGTCATAGACCCAGTCTCGGGAGATTTCATGCTGTCCATAGCAAGGATAAAAACGATGCCCGAGATTTGCCCCATAAGCAAAAGCAGTCCGTTTGACGTTCCTTCTGGTGTTGGATAAGTAATTTCGGCCCCATACTGGAAACCAACTGGACCGGCACTCAACAAGAAGAACCCAAAAACAAAAGCTGAGACCAGCAAAAGCCCGTAACTTGATGCAAAAGTAATACCCACCAGACCCAGAGTCGCACCGATCACAGCCAATAATACATAAGGTTTCCTTTTTCGAAAATGGTCAGAAAGCATCGGTATGACAACAGCACCGATAATTCCCCCCACAATCATCAAACCTCCTATATATCCAGCCTGGACTATCGAAAAACCTCTTGGCCTGACGATGTCCTCAATCCATGTAGTTACTGCATTGAACACTCCCAGACCCACAAAAAAGATCACGAGCAGGAGTATGAAATCTCTCAATCGCAGGGATTCCTTCAGGCCATCAAAAACGAGAGAGCGCTCTTCCTGATCGGGACGGCAGGGAGCTGTCGGGGGGCGTTCTTTTACAAATATAAAGAACACAACCGCTCCAACCGCAGAAACGATCCCATAGATGAGCAGCATCCCGTTGATTTGAGATTTAATTGTAAGAAAGGGGGTCAAAACCAATGCTACGACAATACCTAGGTACATCGCCAGGGAACCCAATCCTGCAGCTGTAGCCCTTTCCTTGATCGGAAACCAGCGAGCAGCAACGGTAGTCATCGCGTTCAGGATGAATGGTTGGCCGATTGCGATTCCAATTTGGGCTATCAACACAAATGTAAAATTGTCCGCCAGGATGCCCCTCAGCAGGCCAAATAGTCCTGTCAATATAGTCCCGATACCCACTGCGATCCGGATGCCATAGGTATCTATCGCCCAGGAAGCGGGAATTGAAACAAAGACATAGACGATCATAAAGATCATGGACAGGAGGCCTATACTGAGATTCGATACACCGTAAAACGTGGTTGCAGTGCTTGTGATAGGAGCAAAAGTTATCCACAATAGTTGATTAATGGCGACAACAAACATAAAGGCAAACAGTACAACCCAACGATATCGGTAGACTTTGAATTCCGTTCCTTCAATCAAAATAAACCTCCTGGATATATCCTTGATAAGTCCTCGGTAATCAGTAATCAGTTTTCAGTTTTTAGTTCCCATCCCTTGTCCAGCATATCCGTCGGCGCTGCACAGGGTCATTGGGAGCGAGGCAATGACGTATATTACATAAAACAGATTTTATTGCCATTAGGTACTGATGGCAACTTAATAAAGGGAATTTTACTTACTTTTTAATATACTTATAACTTCATAACTAGCGACCTAGCGGATGAGCTCAGCCCAATGGACTGGATGATCCGTAGCTGATTGGGGAGGCAGGATATAAACGGGATTACTAGCCTTTAAGGATTTGGAAAAGAAAATGTGGTCAATACGGTTTTCACCAGACATATCCGTACCATCCGAGCCAATTTCGGTGGGATATACACTTACCCATGCATTTGTGTACTCACTGGCAATCAGTTGGTATGCTTCTTCATAGTCCCTCAAGTTGTAATCTCCCAAGGCAATTACGTTGGATTTGTCTTTGGAACGTTCCAGGAGTGCTTCCGCCCAAACCAGCATAGCTGTGTCCGAGCCGTCGGGATGGACGTTGTAGACCGAGAAAAGCTGTCCACCTATTTCAATCTCAGCCTCTGCGGTGCCAATCTCATCCTGATCACTAAATGTAAATACTGTACGCGTATTTTGGAGAGGGTACCTGGACAAAATCGCCGTTCCGTATGTACCCGTGATTGTCTTCGGTCCAAAATAAGAGTAGTAGCCCAGCTTGCCAGCATAATAACGCACAAAATCGTTGTTGTTCAAGGAAATACGGCTGGAGTCTGACTCCTGTAAAGCAATGATATCCGGTGCAACTTCCCGGATAAGAGCAAGCTGCTCTTTATACGATCTCTCGCCAAAATCATCATTTGCCTGCTGGATGTTGTAGGTCATGACCACAATCGAGTTGGGCCTCGGTTCAAACGTCTGGACCCGGGTGGTATACAAGGCGCTCCCACCAGTTCCCAAAAATATAATTAAAAGGAGTGCCCTCCATCCCAGAGACAAATCGCTATTTGTTTCCACTCGTTCGTCCTGAGCATTAAGCCCTTTACGACCGATGATAAGCGTGATCAGGCCGGCCATCAACAGGTAAGGCAGCCAGAACTTATTCCGGAACCAGAGACTTACAGGCTCAACATAACCCCACACATTCGTGAATATTTGTATGAAGACCAGAACAATCAGGGCGAGACTCCCGAGGAGCATCCCGGGGATAAAATCCCGGGGGGTTGGATTTGCTTGCTGAATGCGGTTCGAGAATACACGCAAGTCAAGAAAAATGACAGGAAAGAGTAATAGGGTCAAAATCAATGGTATCTGCTGCAGCCAGGTAGGATCGCCAACCAAAACTGCAAGTGCGTCTGGCGTCTGTGGGAAAGAGACCCGATGCGCCAGAATGGTCATGGTCAGGGACAAGGTGAATAAAAGGTTCCAAATCAGCAACCCCGTCGGAGGGATATTTTCAATCAGGCGCGACTTGCTTAACGATACTCCGACCCAACTTACAGCCAGAAGACTGACAGCCATGACGATCAATCTATAATCACCTTCTGTCCAGCGGGCAATCACCGCCGGAGCAGAAAAGGCAAAGTAAGCCAGGGCAACTATCAGAAAAATTCCGGTTACAGCCGGGGTTATTGGTTCGGGGTTGTTTCGTACTTTATCCGGGCTGGTCCATTCCAGTCGGGTCAGGAAATATCCCATTACTGCCCCCAATCCCCAGCCAATCCAGGCGCCTTCAGGAAGAAGGGAGTATTCCAAGCCGTAATTCATAGTTCGTAGAAAAACAGATAAGCCTATCGCCAGTGCGAGCCCTGCAGAGGTCCACAAGTTGGGACAGCTGGAATCGTCTTTTGCTCTGGCGGTCATCAGGAAGGGGAATAACATCAAACCCGCACCTGTGCCGATCCCGGATGCCAGCATCCGTCCCAATGTATTCAGATAGGGTGTGAATCCGCGAGCCAGGAAAAGCAGCCCAAACAGAATCCATGCTGTTATAAGGGGGTATTTTCTTCGATAAAAGTATAGCAAAACAGGTGAAAAGAAGAATAGTAATCCCATCGCTTTCTCATCCAGGGAGGTATTCATCAAATCGAGGATATAAATGGATTCAACAAGGGAACCGGCCATTTGAATCAAGAAGAGAAAGAAGATACCAAAGGCAATAACAATTACTTGTGGCTTTTTCATATCTAGCTGCTCCTGTCTATCCGAGTCTGGAATTTCCGTCCCTTATAAAAAATACCGGAAGAGCTTTACGCTGCACTTACCCTGTGAGGAAACCGAACCTTCTGGTTGATAAAATAATCGGTTTTCAGAACTCAATGATCAGCAATCCCGGTCTTGAGTTCAGTTAATTAAAAAGACTATCCGGTGCAGACAGCATTCAAGGTTCTATTCTTGGTCCAATTTATTTCCTTACACCATATACATGGTATCTTTTATCAAGAACGTCAATTTCTGGTTCATACCCCATATCTCTAAACATTCTTAAATAATCTTTCGGCGCATCATCAGTAAGTCTGGCAAACCAGACTATACATCGCTCCTCAAATGTATCTATCTCTGCTTCAGGCCACTCAGCTATAAAAACCCATCCGCCGATTCTACATACTCGGATCATCTCCATGAGAACTTTTTTCGCATCAATATGGACACCGCTCAACGCATTGGTGGCTACCACGTAATTAAAGCTCTCCTCAGGATAGGGTATTTCATAATAACTTACCCGGCTGATTTCAGCCACCGGGATCTTTCTCTTTGCTTCAGCTATCATCCCATCTGACAGATCGATCCCATAACATACCAAACCTCTCTTTCCAGCCATCTCCAGAAGTGTTCCTGTGCCACAAGCCACATCGAGGACTGAACCTGAAATCAATTTCTCGGCGATCCGTACTCTTCCTTTTTCACCAATGGGATAGACGAACTTCATAAACTTATCATAATAGCGGGATAATCTGTTATACGTTTTAGTTGTCCAGATTCGAGGCCGCTCTCTCTTTTCCACAATTACTATCCTTTTTCACTGCATTAGGGTGATTACCCACAATTTCATTATAAACATAAATGTTTACTATATTTGAATGCTGGTTATGATAATCTCCCAGTCGTAAGCAGAAGTTATCATGGACCCTCACCTGATGGAGAATTTGAATAAGGCTCATGGTATGATACATTTTTATCAAAGATAATTCTCTTCAGGATTGGTGATCATGGACACGATAAAAAATCGTCAGGAAGCCACAACCTGGCAGCGCAAATACGATTCCGGAGCGCCCAGATTAGGCGATTCGGCTCCCGATTTTGAACTGCGAGATATCCAGGGTGAAGATCCCATCCGTCTAAGCAGCTTTCGGGGCGACAAGCCGGTAGCCTTGATTTTTGGAAGTTTCACCTGACCGCCCTATGTCAGCGGGACCGTGAGTCTCAACGAGATCTACCATGCTTATCAGCACAAAATCCAATTTATCAAGGTCTATATCCGGGAAGCGCATCCGGTGGACGGCTGGTGGTTTGGTAAAGGTTTTATGAATACTTTGCTCCGGCTTTCTGGGTCCAAGGTTTCCTGGGAGATCTATGACCCAAAAACTATAGAGGAACGCCGGACTGCGGCCGGAGATTGCGCGGAATCCCTCCAGTATGGCATAAAGACTTACGTCGACGAAATGAATGACCAGGTGAATAAAGATTATGCTGCCTGGCCAACACGTTTATACCTGATCGACAAAAATGGATTTGTGGTTTATTGCGGGGGATTGGGACCTTTTGGATTTAAACCCGGGGAACTAAAACGGGCCATACAGAAACATCTACAAGAGGATATGATCTCATGAGTGAATTTGTCATGAACAAAGACCAGGAGCCCCTCGAGCGTCGAGCTGATGAACTCAGGGAAGATCTCTTTCAAAGAGATGTGAACCAGCTGGCTGAACTCACGGGAACCTCGCTCAGGAAAGAGGAGGGGGACAATGTATTTGAGTTTCACTACTGGGGAAAACCTGTCGTTTTTTCCAGTAATGATTTTCTTGCCAGGGACCTAGGATCACAACAACCTCTTCCCCCCATTCACCAGGCCATGATCCTGTACTACTTCCATTCCTCCAAAGGATCTCCCGCCACAGGAAACTGGATCTCCTTCTCTGAATTATCGGATGGTCAATTTTATAATTCTGCTTTTCAAGGATATACTGCCCAAAAACTGACCCAATATTTCCAGATGGATTATGATAAATTCGAAACCAGGAATGAGGATCAGTGTGGGGTGAGGGTCGATTTTGGTGATGGGGCTTTCCGACACCAGATCCTGCCCCAGATCGCAATCCTGGTCGTGTATTGGAAAGGGGATGAGGAATTTCCACCTTCTTATAAGATCCTATTTGAAGACATCGCAGATTATCACTTACCCACTGACGGCTGCGCAATCCTGGGCAGCATGCTGGTTGGGAAATTATTGGCAGAATAATTTTTATCTGTATCTCGTAGATATATCAAGGAGAAACACATGAAGTTAGCAATCAGTGGAAAAGGCGGCGTTGGTAAAACCACACTATCTGCCTTATTAGCCCAATATTATGCAGACCAGAGTAGAGATGTTCTGGCCGTGGACGCGGATCCCTCACCCTGCCTTGCAGGCGCCCTGGGGCTTCCTGAAGACTTGCAAGCAAAGTTAAGCCCGATCGCAGAAATGGATCAGCTGATCGAAGAGCGTACCGGTGCCAAACCGGGAACCGTGGGAGGATTTTTTACCCTCAATCCCCGGGTGGACGATATCCCGGAACGTTTCAGCGTTTCTCATCGAGGTGTCCGCCTGCTGGAAATGGGCAGTGTTGACCTGGGCGGATCGGGGTGTATTTGCCCTGAAAGCGCCATGTTAAAAACCCTTTTCACCCATTTGATGTTCCGCGAAGATGATATATTGATCATCGATATGTACGCAGGTGTAGAGCATCTGGGACGGGCTACGGTTGATTTTGTTGATGCCATGATCGTTGTGGTCGAACCCACCCAGCGCAGCCTGGGCACCGCAGCTCAGATCAAGGACCTGGCCAAGGATATTGGTTTAAATCGTCTTTGGCTGGTGGGCAATAAGGTCCGCACCGAAGAAGAAAAAGAATTCCTAGTGAAGAATTCCCCCGGCATTCCCCTGCTGGGCACCCTGCCGATGGACCTGGGTGTACTGGACGCGGATCGGCTGGGAAAACCAGTTTATGACCATGTACCTGCTTTATTCAAGGCATCTGAAGAGATCGCTCAAACTTTATTGGAACCCTATCCTGAGAGAAATTTAGAGGAGTAGACCAAATATGACCAAAACCATTGCCCTGGCAGGAAAAGGTGGCACAGGGAAAACCACCATTTCTGCCATGATCATCAAATACTTGATCAATAAAGGAAAGCAGCCCATACTGGCTATTGACGCCGACCCCAGCGCCAACCTTAATATGGTCCTTGGCGTAGACCTGGACTGCACCGTTGGCGGCATCCGCGAGGACTTGTTAAAGCAGGTCCAGGGCGCTCAGAATGTCAGCGGTGCAGCCCGGGGAAGTATTGCCGGGGGTATGTCCAAACACGATTACCTGGATTATGAGATCCACAGCTCCCTGATCGAGAGCGATAATTTTGATCTGATCGCCATGGGCCGCTCGGAAGGCCCTGGCTGCTACTGTGCTGTAAACCACAACTTGAGGGATATACTCGATAAACTCAGCCATAATTACCCCTACGTGGTGATGGATAACGAAGCCGGGATGGAACATCTCAGCCGCAGGACCACCCAGGATGTGGATCATTTATTCATTATCAGCGGCCCTACGCAGCGCGGATTATCTGCTGCAGACAACATTGTCAAATTAAAGGATGAACTCGCGATAAATGTAAAAAACTCATACTTCATCCTCAACCGTGTGCCAGGGGAGATTCCTGCACCGATCCAAGACCGGATCGAGAAAATCGATGTCCCATTCCTGGGACCTGTACCGATGGATCAAAGTGTGGTGGAATTTGATTACAGCGGGAAACCGCTAATAGAGCTGGAAGATAATTCCCCGGTATACACGGCGGTTGCCGCTATGATGGACAAGACGCTCGGTCTATAACACAGGACGTAGAGACGAGGTTCATTAAAGGAACTTCGTTGATAAGGAAACTTAAAACAAAAATGCGGGGTCCTGAATAATATCAAGATCCCGCATTTATCAATTTTGGTTCAGGTTATTTCTTCTTTGCTGGTTTTTCCCGATTCTTGAATAAACCCCAATAGAATATGGCGCCAGCTGTGCCTACTAAAAATGCGCCCAAAGCACCCGGATTGAGGTACCTGACCATCAAAGCGACAAAAACCAGGAATACACTATAGACAATGCTCTGCAGCTGCCAGCTCTTTTCTGGCTGATTGATGACATGTAAGGTAAACCAACCCACTGTAACGCCAAATAAAACCAGGCCCAAAATTTGAACAAATAGACCAAGCATCTCAATGATCTGGTAGAAATAATCCATAATGATTTTCTCCTATAGGAACTGCTCTTGTATTAGTTATTCGGCGGCTTCTACCGAAACATTCGGGAAAAATTGGTGGATTGTGCCCTGGACCCATCCGTTCAGGGTGGCAGCCGATAATGGACAGCCAAGGCAGGCGCCCCCCAACCTCACCTTAACAAGGTTATCCTCGAAAGACACCAGTTCCGCTGAGCCGCCGTGATACTGTTCAATATAGGCGCTGATACTTTTGATCAGGTTTTGCATTTGTTCTGTTCTTAAATTCTTTTCAACTTCTTTCATCTTAATAACCCTCCGGGTTATTTGTCATTCAATCCCCGATGGAGCAGGGTCAAAACTTGCTCGTGTGTGCCGCGCAATCTCCGGGCTATGACTCCCGCCAGGCGGTTCAATATTAGTATACCCGTTTCGGGATGTTCCTGGCAGAGATTCTTTAAATCTTCTCCTTCCAAACGGATGAACAATCCACATTCTGAACAAATTGCAGAAGAGGTATATCTGTGGGAACCCAGGGCTGAAGACCATCCAAACACTTCACCCCGGTCCACTTCAGAGACCATTAGTACTGGACCATCTTCGGGTTTAAAACGAATCGATACTCTGCCATCCAGAACAAAATACAGATAATCCGCCGGATCACCCTGATTAAAGATAACCTGATCAGTGTCAAACCTGATATCCTCGATAATAGGCTTTAACACCTCGATCTGGTCGTCTGAAAAGTCCTCAATTAATGCAAAACGGGTCAATAATTCGCTATCCATAAAAACACTCCACCAACCGGAAAGAACCCTATATTACCCCCTGAAAATGGGATTTGTACCATTAGTTACCCTAATATACTCAATTCAATGAGGCTTGATTAGTGAAAAAGCTCATAAAAGAAGGGGGATGTTACACACAGGCGTGTGCTCTGCACTCTGACCGAGTGTTCGCTGCGCTCACGCCGGGGAAAAGAAAATGGGGTGTAGCTGACACTTAATTCCGTCTCATCATCCCGGTCCAAATTTTCTTGAATTATCAATCTAGGGATTTAGACCGGTCTAGTTTCTCCGCTCATGATAAAAAAAAGCGGCTTCATTAGAGGAAACCGCTTTCAAACGATGTAATATCTAACGCCGCTAATCCATCATCATCCCCGCAGCCCGACGGCCGATCTCGACCGCAAAATTTGTTCCCCGATCCCAGGGATAGACCTGGCTCATACTGGCAAAATATAATCCCTGAATGGGCGTTTGTACGGATGGGATTCGCCCTGAATGGTTCATTTCTGGTACTGGTTGGCCATATTTGGTGCGGTAAAGCCAGGATTTTTTAACCCAACTGGGGTCAAAATCTGGATTGATCCTCTTTAGTGGCGGCAGGAACTCTTCCAAGATCTGTTCTTTACTCATCTCAAAATAAGGATGATCTGAATCCCTGTAATCACCGCAATAGATAATATGATCTCCACCGAAATATTCCGGGGAGAGATAATTGGTATGCTCCACCACAGCCAGGAAAGGATATCCCTGTTCTTTGGGGATGTTGTACCAATAATAACCTTGAGTAGAAAGCTGGCTGGAAATTGATAACGTGAGCACAACCGCTCCCATGCTCTTGAGATCCTTCAAACCGGATTGGTAGCTGTCGGGGAGGGCTGGTACCATCCTGGACAATAGACCAGGCGAAGTGGTTACCAGAACACGATCATATTTTTCCTTACTAGAATCAGAGGTGACCTCCAGGCTTTCAGTGATCTCTTTGACCGGTGTTTCCAGGCGAATCTCAACACCGAGGTCTTTCAGAACACCAACCATGTCATCCGTAAAAGCTTGAAAACCGCCTACATATGTGCCCAACCGCGAGGTGCGGGCATGCATCCTGGCCCACATCCAGGCCATATTGACATCTTTATAATGCAGGCCGAATTTTCCTTTCATCATCGGTTCCCACATCGTTTCATAAACTTTGTTGCCAGCCCATTTACGCATCCAGGCATCTACGGTGGTTTTTTCCATCGCCTGCCAGTTATTGGTCAATCGCAAGTAAAGGCCAACCAGGCCAAACCGGATCTTATTGATCCCCCAACCCAGTCCCGGGTACATTAAAGCCTGCGGAATGGAATCAAAGGGATACCATTTCCCTTTATGCATCATTACTGTATATGGCCTTGGGAAGCGAACCTTCTCGGAGAAACCCAGCTCTTCGATCAAACCCAGCATGTGTTCATCGGAAGCAAACCAGTGGTGGTAATAACCTTCTACTGACCAATCCCAATTGGGTTCTTTAAAACCGACAGCCAACCCGCCAGGCCGATCCGTGGCTTCATAGATAACAACGTCATGTCCAGAGCGCGCTAAATCGTAGGCTGCCGATAATCCAGCATATCCAGCGCCAATAACAGCAATTTTCATTAAGATTTCCTTTGAAATTGAAGATTATCCAAACTGGCGAGCTAATCGCCCTGCCAGTACCTGGAGTCTCATCCAATCCTGGCGGATGATATACAACATGGCCAGAGTTCGCAGCCAGCGCACTTCACACTTGGGATTTGCCGCCAGCTGTTCGAAGACCTCCACTGCCTCATCATCTGTCCGCCTGGTTTTGGAGTATTCAGCCGCTAGCTGCAGCAGGAACGAAGCCCGCTGTTCTTTTAATCGATTTGCTACATCTGCTTTTTCCCGTTCGCCCTTCACAATATCACCCACACGTTTAACTGCGTTATTCAATTGATAAACTGTAAATGGTTTTACCAGATACTCCCGCGCACCCACATTCATGGCCGTCCGGAAGGATTGGTTATCGTCCTCGGCCGAGATGATCACACAGGCCATGGTAGGGAAGATCTTGTACATTTCCTGAAAAGCTTCGAAGCCATTCATCTCCGGCATATTGATATCAAGCAAGGCAATATCTGGCTGGTGTTTTTTGGCCAGCTCAACTGCCTCGCGGCCGTTATGGGCAATGGCAACGATATCCACCATGGGGTTATCCGCCAGCATAAGCCGGGTGTTCCGGCGTGTTTCCAGAACATCATCGGCAATCAATACGCGGTAAGGTGATTTTTTTGCCTGATTCATAAAATGTACTCCTTCGAAAAGACAGTTCTAAAGACCAAGAATGTCTTGCAGTTATTATAATGCCAAATCTAATCAGCTTCTTCTTGGGCTGTAACCTTTTGGTCAACCACCTCACCACCCTGCCAGCGGATCCCCTCCCTCACCATATAATATGCGCCCAGCAAGGTGATCGGAAACCATAAAGCAGCATGTAAAACCAGGGTATAGCCGGCTGCTACACCTTGATCCACCCCGTAAGCCGATAGGACCGCAATTCCCGGTGCATCAAAGGTGCCAACGTATCCAGGGGCGGAAGGAATAGTAGTTGCCAGGTTAACAATGCCGTTCATTAACATCAAAGCAAAAAAACTGACCTGGAAATCAAAAGCGTGCATCACAAACCAGTATTTTCCGGTTTCCAGGAGCCAGATCACGACCGAAGTCAACAGCACCATCACCGCATCACGGGGAGAGCGAAGAGATTCCAAGCCGTGCATGAATTTATAGATGATATCCTGTACTTTTTCCCGGAATCTCTCCGGCAGGAAGATCTTGATCAACCTGGCAACCACATCTTCGGCCTGAACGGGAAACATGGCTGCCAGCATAAAAACTGCCAATGCCCCTAAAAATGCGGCCGACCCCCATAATGCCAGCGTTTGGATATTGCCAATAAATCCAGAGGTTCCGGTTAAAGTAGCCAGTTCAGGCAGGTTAAGAAACACAAAACCCAGCATGACCACGCCGTCAAAAATTCGCTCAACGATCACAGTTGCCAGGGAAGCAGAAATGGGGATCGCTTCTTTGCGTTTCAGAACCACTGCTCTCAGAACTTCGCCAGCCCGGGCTGGGTAAATATTATTGCCCATATAACCGATAGCAACAATAGGGAACATTTTCTTAGTGGGGACAGGTTTAACAGGTCTTAGTAAGTAGTGCCAGCGCCAGGATCTGATCCAGACACCGATAAAATATACCGCCACCCCGGGTAAAAGCCACCAATATTGGGCGGATTTTAACGGCTCCCAGATCTCATTTATCTCCAGACCGCGCAACGCGAAGTAGAGGAAAACAGCGCTTAAAGCCAGTCCAACCCAGAATTGCCAGCGTTTCATAGCTATCATTCTAACATGAACAAAAGCCCAATTATCTGTCCTCTCAAAGCTGTAAAATCAGCTTTGAGCCAAGCTATCAAGACCCAATTGGAGGAAATCAATTACCAGATGATGTCGATTATAATTGGGCCATGAGATGGAAAATCGGGCTGGGCGTGGGCATTGTTGTTCTGCTGATCTTGGTATTGATCGGCTGGCAGCTTTCGCCCCGGGTTGAGGGAATAGAGCCTTCGGAAGGAGAACTGCATGGTCGACAACCTCTGGTGATCAACTTCACCAGGCCGATGGATGGTGATAGCGTAGAAAGCCGAATATCACTGGAACCAAGCTGGCTGGGAGAATATATTTGGAACGAAGAGTTCAACCAGCTTACTTTTACGCCCAATAAATCCTGGCCTGCGGGTCAGACCATCTCCCTCCAACTCAGGAGTGGGGGCCATTCACAGATCAGGCTGCCCCTGTTGGGTAAATTCAATATAGAAATGACAATCAGCCCGATCCTGCTGACCTACCTGTGGCCAGCAGACGAACTCAGCAACCTCTACCTGGTAAATCCAGTCAACGGGGAAAGTCAGGCGTTAACAGAAGAAGCTAACGGGGTCCAAGATTATTCCATATCATCTAACGGAGAATGGATCTACTACAGCTCAACCAGTGAAAACGGCATCAGTCGGATCATGGTTCTCAATCTTTTAAACGGGATATCGGAAGAAGTTACGTCCTGTTCCGATGGGCTGTGCACTACTCCTAGAATTTCTCCTGACGGGTATCTGCTGGCTTACGAATATATTCCCAGTGAACCAGGGATGTTTCCCACAGTTCGAGTTTTGGATATCGAAGTCATGACCCATATCGATCTAGAAGAAGACAATCAATACCTTGAAAAGCCGCTCTGGTCCCCTTCGGGGTGGCTTGCCTTTTACAACCATACCGGGAAAGGCTACCAGTTCTGGAATCCAGTTTCCGGCGAGAAAGAATTCCTGCCCAATGAGACTGGCGGGGATGGCAGCTGGTCTCCCGATGGACGTTATTTCGTCTGCTCTGAGATCCTGTTCATGAGCGACACCCTGGCGCCTCGCCATTTACAACTTTATGACCTGCGGGAAAACACCATCCTTGATCTTTCACACGGCAGCTATCCCGAAGACCTTAACCCCAGCTTCGCTCCCACTGGATTGACCCTGGCCTACAGTCATAAATCCCTTGATCCCGCTTTGTGGACTCCGGGACGGGAGCTGTGGATTTTAAATATACTTAGCGGGGAAAACACTCAACTTTCAGATGTCATTGATTACCAGCACACTTCCTTTGCCTGGCATCCTGACGGAAACCTGTTAGCTTACGTGCGCTACAACCAGGCGGCTCTTTCTGATCCCCCAGAGATCTGGCTGATCAATACCAGCGGCGGCGATTCTCTGCGCCTGATCATCAACGGATTCCAGCCGGGTTGGGTTCCCTGAGATTATGGATAAAAGCGAACTGACACGCAAGATCAAAGACAAAGCCATCGAGCTGGGTTTTCCCCTGGTAGGCGTAACCACCGCAGAACCACCGGAGCATTTGAACTTCCTCCAGGACTGGTTGAAATCAGGATATAACGCTTCCATGGACTGGATCGGGACTGAACGCTCCCTGAAGCGGCGTTCAGATCCCCATAATATTCTTCCGGAATGCAAATCTATCTTGGTCCTGGGCTGCCCCTATCCAGCTCCCAGAGGAAATGTTAAAGGCGGCAATATCGCTTCTTACGCCATGAACCAGGACTACCACGATATTCTGGTAGAACGATTGAAAGAATTAATGGGTACTATTGAGGAGTGGGTCGGCAGAGCCGTACCCAATCGCTGGTATGTCGACACTGGGCCTGTTTTGGAAAAGGAGCTTGCTATGCGGGCCGGTCTGGGCTGGATCGGTAAAAACACCACCCTGATCAATAAGGGGATTGGCTCTTACTTCTTCCTTTCTGAGATCCTGTTGGGCATTGAATTGAATACTGACCAACCGATCACTGAAAACTATTGTGGTGCCTGCACCCGCTGCCTGGACACCTGCCCCACCGGTGCCCTCAAAGAACCCTACACCCTGGATGCCAATCTTTGCATCTCCTACCTTACTATCGAACATCGAGAGGAGATCCCCAAGGAACTGCGGCCCAGAATGGGCGACTGGATCTTCGGCTGCGATATCTGCCAGATCGTCTGCCCCTGGAACAAGCCGGGGAGCCAATCAGATTCCATACTGGAGGCTCTGGTGCCGCGAGGGGAATTAACTGCGATTGACCTGATTGATGAAATGGAACTCAACCAGAAGGATTTCAGCGCCCGATTTAAGGGCAGTCCCATTAAAAGGACCAAAAGACGGGGGTATCTACGCAATGTGGCTATCGCCCTGGGTAACCGTGGAGAAAAGGATGCTTTACCGGTTCTCGAGAAAGCGCTGGAGGATGAAGAACCGCTGGTGCGGGAAGCCGCCAGTTGGGCATTGGATATTATCGATTTTAAATAAGATAGGCAACCTAAGGAAAATATAAAATGGCCAGATTATTTGATGAATATCTTGAGGATTACGCAGAACTGATCATGAAAGTTGGACTCAACTACAAAGAAGGCCAGCGGATCCGAATTGGGGCTTTACCCGGAAGATCTGCCAGATTCTACACTCCCCTGGAAGCCGCTCCTCTGGTGCGGGAGCTCACGGCCAGGGCTTACCAGATGGGAGCCCCACTGGTGGAAGTTTTCTGGGGAGACCCGGCTCTTGATCTGATCCGTTATCAAAACGCGCCCAGGGATTCCTTCCAGGAAATCCCGACCTGGGCGGTAGATGAGCTATATAAAGCAACCGACAGGAAGGACGCCCGCATCTATATCGGGGGCTCAAACCCCTACTTGTTCAAGGAAATTGACAGCGCTCTACTGTCCGAGCTGCAGAAGACCCGCTCTGAAACTTTTCGGGAGGTCAACGAATATCTGGTGCAGAACCCAACCCCCTGGATCATCTTGCTCTATCCCACCGCGGATTGGTCCCAGGCGGTCTTCCCGGATCTCTCCCCAGAAGACGCAGTGGAAAAGATATCGGAATACCTGGTCAAGTTCTACCGGTTGGACAAGGAAGATCCCGTTCAATATTGGAAGGGACACTTCTCTTCCCTGATCGAACGAGCTGAGGCGCTGACCGAAAGAAGCTTTCAAACCATATATTTGAAAAGCCCCGGAACAGACCTGAAGGTCCACCTTCCAGAAGGACATCTCTGGAAAACCGCCGTACTGAAGGATAAACAAGGCCGCGAGAATGCCGTTAACATGCCTTCCGAGGAGGTGTTCACTGTACCTGACAGGATGGGCGTTGATGGACATGTGTCATCCACTAAGCCCTTCACAATGGGGGATGGCTTCGTGGACGGCCTGTATCTGGAATTTAAGGAAGGCAAGGTCACCAAGGTCAAGGCCAAGACCGGTGAAGAGTTCGTAAAAAAGACCATAGAAATCGACGAAGGCTCCTGCCGATTGGGAGAACTGGCTCTGGTTCCTAACAGCTCTCCCATTTCCCAAGCCGGGGTGATCTTCCACAACACCCTGCTGGATGAAAATGCTTCCATTCACATAGCCCTGGGACGGGGGATCCGGGATTGCCTAAAAGGCGCAGATGAGATGACGACAGAGGATTTCCTCAAGGCAGGCGGCAATCACAGCACGGTCCATTATGATTTTATGATCGGATCCGCGGAGATAGACGTGGACGGGATCGACCAGGACGGCAAGACCCATCCCTTGATGAGAAAGGGTGAATGGGCTTTTAATGTTCAGGATGAGATTTAGGATAATGGATAATAACTGAAGACGGGGGACGGGCAGGGAAGAGACCGGGATAATGAGGGTCGTGGCGCCTGCGCCAGACCGGGTACGGGAGATGGGTAAAAACCTGGTCCCGATGGGGGGAAAAGGCCAAGACTGGAGCCTGGGTGAATGGTACCAGTCTGGGTATAGTAGTGATCTACCTGGCTATATTTCTGGGCATACTGTCAGGAATCTTCTGGTATATAGAAACCAGATTGAAAATCAAACAGGTTTGATCTCTTGTTTGGAATCCAAGACCATTCTGCGGGAGCGATATTTTGAATACCCCCAGGCAAGTACAAACATACCGGTTGCAACCAGCACGATAGCTGGTCCAGATGCCACGTTGACATAATAGGAAAAATACAGGCCGATCACACCGGAAGCTGAGGCAATGATCGCTGCCAGGACCATCATAATCGGCATGCGCTTGGTGAGCAGGTAGGCCGCCGCGGCTGGAGTGATCAGCATCGCTACCATCAAGGCCACCCCCACTGTCTGGAACGAGACTGCCACAGTCAGGGCAATTAATATCAGCTGCAAATATTCAAATACCCGGGTGGGGATCCTTAAGGTGGTTGCCAGGGTGGGATCAAAGGTCATGACCAGGAACTCCTTATAAAAGGCGATCACCAGGATCAGGATCAGAAAACTGAAGACTGCAATGGTGATCAATTGATTCCCGGACACCCCCAGCACATCCCCAAATAAGAAATGAGTCAAGTCTACAGTATAGCTCTTTACAGTGGAAATAATAGCAATGCCCAGGGCAAACATGCCGGCAAAAATAATGCCGATTGCAGTGTCTTGTTTGATCCTGGCGCCCTTGCTAACCGCGCCGATCACCAATGAGACAACCACTGCGGTACCGGTGCCCCACCAAAAGAGAGGTTCCCGGGCGCCATCTGTAATCAAGTAACCTACTGCCACACCTGGTAGGATCGAATGCGCCAGGGCATCACCAAAAAAGGCCAATCCCCGAACTACTACGTAGACACCTATCACAGCGCAGACGATTCCAGTCAGCACAGCTGCGGTTAAACCCCGCACCATAAAGGAATAACTAAGGGGGGTAATTAACAGATCAATGATATTCATGTTGCTCTCCCTCACAGCAGTCGTCTCCTACAGCCAGGGTATCAAATTCCCCTTCCACAAAATGCAGGTGCCCCTGGTAGGCTTTTAGAAGCAAGTCCCTGGTAAAGACTTCTTCAGGGACGCCAAAACCCAATAATTCTTTATTTAATAGCATTACCCGATCAAACTGTTCGGCAGCCAGACGCAGGTCATGCATTGAGATCATCACGGTCACGTTTTGCAATTTTAGCGTAGCCAGGATCTCAAGGATCTTCTCCTGGGCCGGGACATCAAGCCCGTTAAAGGGTTCATCCAGCAGCATCAATTCAGCTTCCTGAGCCAGAGCCCTGGCCATGAACATGCGCTGCTGCTGCCCACCGGAGAGTTCACTGATCTGGCGTTTGGCGTAGGCAGACAGGTTCACAAAATCAAGCGAGCGTTGAACCACACCCCAATCTTCTTTCTGAGGCCATAAAAATGGGCCCATCTTGTTAATCCGTCCCATCATGACCACATCGGCCACCGTAGCCGGGAAGGTCCAGTCCACCGTGCTGCGCTGGGGTACGTAAGCAATGCAGGTGTGTCCGCCAGGTTCATGTCCGGATACCTGGACGATCCCTTCACCGGGATCGAGAATGCCGGCGATCACCTTAAATAGCGTGGTCTTTCCTGCCCCATTGGGTCCCACCACGGCCACGGCCGTGCCCGGCGTCAGATCGAAATTGATGTGGTCGAGCACTAACCCGGTTTCATAATGGACCGTGATGTCCTGCATTGCCAACAGCGGCGCATTCTCCTCGTGAGGAGCATAACGCCGTGAGAAGGATTGTTTTCGAAAATTATTGATCAGTTTTTTCATAATATTCGCCTAGTGCAGCGCCTCTACAATGGCGCTCACGTTATAACGCATAAAAGAGAGGTAGGTCCCGGCTGGTTCCCCATCAGACAGTGAGCCAAAATAGAGGGGGACCAATTTCACTCCGGTCTCATCGGCCACTTGCTGTGCCAGATTGGGGTCAAAGTCCACTCCCACAAAAATGGCCTTGGTCAGATGATCTCGTATCGTGTCGATTAACTCCGCCAGCTCCATGCCAGATGTTTCCGCTTCGGTAGTCAGAGCAGGAATAACAGCCCCAATTGGGATCAGTCCGTACTCCTGAGCAAAATACCCCAGGGTAGAATGGTCTGTCACCAGCTCTCTCTGGTTTTTGGGTATTTTCTCGATCTGGTCTCGGATCCAAACATCCAGCTCCATCAGCTGCCCTCGATAAGCGTCAAAGTTTTCCTGATAAAAGGCCCTGTTCACTGGATCTTGTTCTGTCAGGGCACTGGTGATGTTTTCCGCCCAAATCAGAACGTTATTGGGATCAAACCAGACATGGGGGTCCTGGCCCATCACAGCATCCAGGGAATCCTCTGAACCATGGTCGTCATCTTCAAGATGCTCATCCATCATCAGCGGGGTAATGCCCTCAGAGACCACGATCACTTCTGCTTGTGTATCAGTACCAGACAGCAGATCGTCCAGGAAATCCTCCAACCCAAAACCATTAACCAGGATCAAATCAGCTTCCGAGACTGCCACCATATCCATTGGAGCAGGTTGATAAGAATGCGGATTCTGCCCTGCCGACAGTAATACAGAAATGTCTACTTTATCGCCCGCAATATTATTCACTACATCGCCAATAAAGGTAGTGGTGACTACAACCCGGGTTTTACTTTCCTTCAGGGTTTGATTTCCATTTGTCGGATTTCCACAGGCGGAAACCAGCAGAACACTAAGAAAAAATAATCCCAAACGAAAAGCTTTTTTCCAAATACATACCATATACAAATTTCCTTCATGCATCATTTTGAGCATTCACGGCAGATACCAAATAACTGCAGCCAATGTTCATCCACTTCAAAACCGGTATATTCTTCTATCCTTCTGATGTACTCTGCTATCTCTTCATTACCTTCAATGACCTGCATCTGGCCGCAATTTCTGCACATAAGCAGATGTTTATGTCCGTCCACTGCAGGCCAGATCCCATGACAGCCGCCTGGCTGGTGAATTTGCTGGATCAATCCCAGTACATCCAGCATTTCCAGGGTTCGGTATACACTGGCAATACCCGGGGGAGATTCCAGATTCAGGGATTTATGATAAATATCCTGGGGAGTGAGCGGAATTCGTGTGGCGGCGACGATTTCCATCACCTGCAGGCGCGGTTGGGTCACCCTGTAACCATGTTGATGGAGGGAATTTTTCCAATTTGAGAGAAGTTGAGAAGTTTGATCTGCCGACACGGGTCGATTCCTTATTGATAATGATTATCATTATCAATAAGGAATTATACCATTAAACAAAAAGGATACGGTTTCTTTAGAGGAAACCGTATCCTGATTATTGCAAAAATATTTACGCTACGGTGTCGGTGTCAGAGTCGAGATCGACCCAGGCGTGTTAGCTGGGCCTTCGTCAGCCCCTTCTTCTGTAGGCTCAGGGGTGACCAAATTGACACGTACCAGCAGGAGCTGGCCAGGATATATCGCGTTGGGATCTTCCAACTCATTGTATTCCAGGATGTCATCCACAGTGCTGCGCAGCTGATAGGCAATCGATCCAACTGAGTCTCCAGGCCTCACCATATACTCCACCCGGAACCCGGGTAAAACGTCAAATGGGATCGGGGTTGGAGTAGGCACAGTTGCGCCAGGCGCTGGCACCAATACCTCATCGCCAACAAACAGGATCGGATTGGACATATCAAGGTTCAATCGATCTTCCCCGGCGTTATAAACCAGCAGAGTAAAGATATTCATGCCAAAACGCTCGGCAATGGACGAGAAAGTGTCATTCTCCTCAGCAATATAGATCACCGCACCAGAACGGGTGGCCGTTGGGCTGGGGGCAGGCGTATCTGTCGGCAGCGCTTCCGTCGGTGTCAATGTGATCGTGGCGGTGGGCGGAACCGGGCTGGGTGTAAATGTTATGGTAGGAGTAGGCGTCTTGGACGAAAAAATTCCTCCAATATCCAGCTGCGCGCCTGTCAGCCAAGTGATCAAAAAAGCTGCTCCGAGGATGATTAAAAGCGCAGCCCCCACAAACAGGGCAACATTCTGCCAGGTTTGGTTTTGTTTCTTCCGGTAAGAGTCTATGATCTCTTTAGTTGATTCTTGTTTACTCATAGGATCTTTTCCTTCCTGCATTGAGCAATCATTGTACCACTAGAGGTGTGCTCTACTGGGCGTTCAAATTAATTCTACCTTAATTTTAGAAGGCTGGCACGGGGCCGTTTCAGCGACGGATAGAGAGAGAATCCCATACCGCGTAATTTGCTGCCGAGTCGGAATTTGCGATCACAACAAGGAATATCTGTGCCACTTCTCCTTTATAATCATCCAGATCTATCTCAAATGATTTCATCTGATCATCACAGACTTCACTCCAATCCCAGAGGGTGACCATCGTTGCCGGATCCCCCCCTAGCATCAGATTTATCCGGAATGTCACATCTCCATTGCCGCAGACCCCGTTGGCATTGGTTGACAGACCAACCCGGCCGAATAACAGATCCCCTCCATTAACTTTATAGTTTGGGAAGCGGCCGATGATATATTTTCCTGCACCACGGGGAGGGTATGCAGCAAGCAAGACCCCCGAGATTCTCCCGCCTTCCAGAAACTTCTGGTCCAACAGCGCAACATAGGGATCCTCTGGATCTCCGGGGTGGTCAAAGTTAAGGATATCTCCGCCTAAATCAATATAATCGACAGGCACAGATCCGCTGCCCCAGGCCGCTTCATCAGCCCGAACATTAAAATCTAACATCATTCCTGCACCTTCCACCACGTTGATCTTCACCCAGAAGGCTTTCGAGTACTCTCCAACACCAAAACCCTCTCCCCTGACATTGCGAAGTTTCCAAAAACCCTGGTAGGTGCCTGTCTCCAGGGGGGCCACAAGGTCAACGGAAATATCCAGATTCTCACCGGGCCGGATGGTCTCGGAAGTCAGGTCCTTGGAAGATGGGCCTCCCATGATATCGCCGGTTTCAAAGTAAAGCAGATAGCCGATCCCCCAGGGGCAGGAGCCGGCATTTTGCAGGCGCCAGGTTTTAGTAAAACTTTCTCCTGGTGCTATATCCATTTCATCCGGGATAGTGACATCTTTGACGAATTTCACCTGATCGCAGACCTCAGGGGTCGCATCTACAGCTCCTTCAGGTGTGAAAGATGGGATCACAAGGGTTGCTGTGGAAACTACCGCCGGAGAACCATCTGGCGCTGGCGTTTCAGGCAATTGGGTGTTGTGCGAGAGGTCGATTCCAGCTGCAGTTAGCTGAACCGATACAGTCATAGCCGCTTCTGTATATAAAGCCCCAGGTTTTCCCTCCAGCCCGGGACTTTCGTCCGGCAGGTTGCAGGCGCCCAGGATGATGGCTAGAATAATGGTTAGGGAAAATATTCGTCGTTTAAATTTCTGGTCCATGAGTGAATTTTATTGTACCCGTAAATCATCCCCCAATAAGGCCACCCACGGGTCACTCCAGGATGTGGGGGTCTTCCTGAATCAGATCCAAGGAATGTTTAAGGTAACCATCCACCGGGTAGTCATCGATCTTATCGATATCAACCCAGGCGTAGTCCTGGGCTTCCTCATTTAGCTGCACAACTCCATCTTCCACCCGACACACAAAATCAAAAAAGATAAAATGCCTTTTCTCCCAGAAACTATCGTCAAAAACGAACTCCTGATAACAAAGGTATTTCGCCTTGACCATATTCAGGCCGGTTTCTTCCAGGATTTCCCTTTTCAAAGCATCCTCCAGATATTCCCCCATTTCCACATGCCCCCCGGGTATAGTGTAATTCCCCTTCCATTTATGGGTTTTAACGATCAAGAGCTGATTCTTATCATTAAATACAAGTGCACCAACAGTGGGTTCAGGATATTGTTTTGTAGGTTTCATCTTTGGACCTTATACCCCATACTATCTCTCTAGCAGCCGTCCCTGCATGGACCAGGGACCGGTCCAGGTAATGGAAACAGGCATGATTTTTCCCAGCAGATTATGATCACTTTCCACGAACACCAGCTTATTTGTAGGAGTCCTGCCCCGCCAGCGTCCCTTATTAAGACTCTCGAATAAGACTTCCACGGTTTGATCCTGGTAAGCTCTGTTAATTTCATCAGAAATACCTTCCTGAAGCTCCTCGATCAATCGGAACCGGCGCCATTTTTCTTCATCCTGAACATCATCTTCCATTTTCCGGGCAGCAACGGTGCCGGGGCGAACCGAATACCGGGCCAGGTGAACAACATCCAGCTTCAATTCCTTCAAAATATCGAAAGAGCTTTGGAAGTACTCATCTGTTTCTCCCGGGAAGCCCAAAATCACATCCGTGGCAATGCTCACACCAGGTATGCGATCACGAATATCATGGACGAGCTGTCGGTATTGGTCGACACTGTAATCCCGCTTCATGGCTTTTAACACCTCATCATGCCCGGCCTGATGGGGCACCTCAATATGGGGCATAAGTTTTGGGAGTTCAGCGACCACATCCATCAAGTCTTTGCTGAACCAGTTGGGATGGGAGGTTAAAAATCGAATCCTCTCCAAGCCTTCCACTTCATGGACTAGCCGCAGCAAAGCTGCCAGGGAAGTTTTTTCTGGCAGATCCAATCCATAACGATCGACGATCTGACCCAACAGAGTGATCTCCTTGACTCCTTGAGATGCCAGTGAACGCACCTCATTGACCACATCTTCAACCGGACGGCTGCGCTCGACCCCACGGCGATAAGGAATGATGCAATAGGTGCAGGCATGGGAACAACCCAGGACGATTGGCACAAATGCTGATACCAGATGATCCTGATCTGCTGCGGGCAGAGTCAGTTCTCCATCCATGTAGGCAAAACGCCGCGAGGTTGTTTCTTGCTCCCATTCTTTGCTGTCGTCCTGGGTCAGATATGCCATCAGTGGTCCAGGATCAGAGGGAGCGGAAAAGACGTCCACATAAGGGAACTGTTCTTCCAGATCCCGGGTGCCTTTAACTCCAACCAGACAGCCCATCACATTGATAACAACATTCGGGCGTCCTTTTTTCAAGTTTTTCAGCGAGCTGATCCGCCCCACCGCGCTGTCTTCGGCGCTTTGGCGAACCACACATGTGTTTAATACAACCACATCTGCGTCTTCTGCGCGATCGGTTGGTTGATAGTCTAAGTCTTCCAGCGCAGATGCAACCCGGCGGGAATCCGCCACATTCATCTGGCATCCTGATGTCCATATGTGATATTTCATGGCAGTCATTATATCTGTTGAATAATATGCGTCAAGTTGGGAATAATTTAACAAAATCGCTCCCTTCCAGGCAGCGCCTTTTCAGGGAGCGGATTCTATCTAAAAGTTAATCGCTGTAGGGTAGGAACTATTCAAATGTTAGACCAGCTTCCTGGACCAAAATACGTTCCAGCGCCATGGTATGACTGCAGCGCTCTCTCGTCTGAAAAAAATCACAATCACAAAGCCATTTGCCTTCCTGGAAAGTAACCTCATGGGCGTTGTTTTGGCCTTCAAAAGTCACCGAAAGGGACTTGATCTTGATCCGTTCCGGTTCCGAAGCATATTGTTTAGATTTTTGAATTTTTCCGATCATTCCGGAATCCATAATTATCCTCCACTAATCTAGAAACAAAAAGCACGCTGCCTGAGCAAGCGTGCATTGAGTACTATCCTGTAGTTATTCTTTTTGAGCCCGACACTCCCATAATGGACCGCCTTTAATTCCAAAATAGTATACGCCGTATTAAATTTAAAGTCAACACCGGCTGCCTTCTGGCAGTACCGTTTTCAACATTTTACCCAACAGTCTTGCTTCTAAGCAGCTGGTTCTTTAACATGAGCCTCACCCCGAGTCACCAGGGTCATTGCGATCAAACCCAATACAAAGAATGCCGGACCCGTAATGAAGATGGTCTTGAAGTTGCTTCCAAATAGATCGATCACTGTTCCCATCATCACTGGAGCAATAGCGGACCCAATTTGGGAAGCCAGATAATACAATCCCGTGTAGGTCCCTAGCAAGCGTTCATCTTCTGAAGTATCGATCACCATCGGCAGCGTATTGACGTTTATAAGCGCCCAACCGATACCACTGATCGCCAAAACGATCCCCACTTGGGTTACGTTGGTCAGAAAATAACCCAGCATCATAACGATCCCAAACAACAAGATACCCGCAATGATGGTCCGGCGGCGGCCAAATTTGGCACCGATAAATCCTGCTGGGATAGCGAAGAGAATAAAGGTCACGCCAGCCAATCCGTACAACGTAGGTGCAAAACCTTCGCTGACACCGAGCTCATTGACTGCATATGAAGTAAAGAAAGTCCCTATACCATCATAGGCGATAAATAAGAGGAAGATGGCACCCAAGAGTGCAAATAATGATTTGCGGTATTTTTTGGGCACCACCGAAACACCTTTCAGTGCTCCGACTGCTTGTTCCTCCTCGCTTTGCAGGTGTTCTTCAGGGTGAGGGAGATCTTCCACAGCAGGTTCTTTGGTGGTAATGAACAACAACACTACCGCGAGGATCAAGATCCCCGCTCCGCCTATGAAAGGATAAATAGGGTTGATATCAAACAGAAGAGCAAGGCCAAAAGTGCCTATGATAAAACCAACTCCGCCCATAAAATTGATCACCCCATTGGCTTTGCTGCGCAGAGGCGAAGGGATCAGGTCAGGCATGAGAGATATTACGGGAGTGCGCAAGATCGCCATTGCCAGAAGCACAACTGCAGTTGCGACCATAAAGAGCGAAAAGGCTCCCGTATTTCCGGCAATTATGCCATTGAGTTCAGGCTTGATCAGAGAAGCGGCAATCGGCATGAGAATAAATGCCAGCGCGGCCAGGGGTGCGGCTGTGAGAATAAATGGGTAGCGGCGGCCGATCGGGGTCCTGATCCTGTCACTCCAAACGCCGATCATGGGCAGGATAAAAATCGCGGCCAGGTTATCAATTCCCATGATGAAGCCTGTGCTAGACGCGTTTAAACCAAAACCCAAAATCTCATTGGAGCTGGCGAACCCGGGATGTCCAGTCTGCAGAAAGATGGGGACAAAGGAATTATAGACCTGCCAAAGTGCTGATACACCCAGAAAACCAAAGCCGATCAGAAATGTTTTTTTCCAGTCAAGTTTCATTGCTCCTCCAAATGAGCCTGTGGCCAGTAATCTGTAATTAGTTAGTAGTAGTTGTAAACAATAGAGCCCCTTATAAAAATAATGAGCCTCAAACCGATTACCGTTCGTATTTCATCCAGATCAGGGTGCGAGTGGGTTTAAACCAGTGAGACTCAAGACTGAGGTTGGTTTTCCTGGCTGGAAAATTTATCCTTAAAGATCGTTTAAAACCAGCTCCATTCATCCAATGGGGTAAAAAGGCATCCAATAGTACACCTTCGGTTTCTGGAGAAGAGGCAATCCAAAGCCAATCGGCCTGGGTCTTGGAAGATTGCCAGGAAACCACGCCGATCAGTTCAGTGCCGGCCATAACCGACCACTGGGAAATTTTGGGGTCCAGAAGCATCAGACGGGAGAATCGACCAGAAAACCCTCCCCTCAGGTATTCCGGTCGGAGCGGTAAATGCCAGCGCACTTCAGGAGGATAGTTATTCTCCAACCATCTACGCTGTTGGGGCCAATGCCTTGCTTTATGCTCTTTCACAGTGAAACCCGGCACACGCCAGTCAAGGAATTCTCGGGGAACGTCATTGGGTCTTAACATCCAGGTGGTACGGCGGGACACTTCTACAAAACCATGCCGCAAATACAGATCAACCGCTGCCTGGTTGCCCTGATCCACCTGAAGCCAAATACCGTCCAGGCTTCTTGGCAGCAGGAAATCCAGAGCCCGGTTGACCAGCGAGTGAGCGATCCCTTTGCGTTGATAATCAGGATGGACCGCCACATTGGCGATCATATAATATTGTTTGCCGCCCACATGATAGGGAATTAAACTAAGATTGCCAATGATCTCTTCATCTTCCTCCCAGACATAGCCTGTGAAGGGCATCGACACCCGGCCTGCCATTGAATAAGCCCATTCTTGAAAACGTTTGTTATGCGCCGAGGAGCGCATTTTTCGCAGCAAGGCTTCCCCGTCCGGAGAGAGTCGGTCTGCAAAACACAGCTCTACCAGATCAGAGACTGAAAGCAGGTCCGTTCGCACATCAAAATCCCGAATGGGAAGGGATCCGGGATGATTGGTAATTTTGACAGCCATGGAGATGATTTTACCACCAGGGAGGATTGACGAGATGGGGATACCGAGACAGAGATAATGAGACGGGGTGGGGTAAAGAGACCGGAGTGGCAAGACGGAAATAACAAGACGGGGTGGGGTAAAGAGACCGGAGGAGAAACTGTTTTGCTCACACCCATAGACAATTGATTTCAAAGTTGTCATAATCCAATTAAGGGGGGAAGAGTGGGTGAATATAAATTCCAATCATTATATGTATACCAGCTAGCCTTGGATTATATAGATCATATATATGATCTAGCAACTTGTTTGCCAGGTCCAGAAAGATTCAATTTGAGTTCACAGGTGATTAGGGCAGCCACGTCAATTGCTCTCAATATTGCAGAAGGATCAACAGGTCAATCTGATAAGGAACAAATACGTTTCCTCAGTTTGGCTTTGAGATCTTTTCTTGAGACAGTGGCATGTATAGATCTGATAGAAAAAAGGAATTACATCTCGATAAACGAATTAGAAGGTGTGAGAAAACTGGGAAGAAATCTATTTTACAAGATCACAAGATTTATGAAAGTATTGAGGGATTAGGTTTTTTCTAGCCCCACAATCTCTCCCGTCTCTTTGTCTCGGTCTTTTCAATCCCGTCTCTTTACTCCGGTCGGGACGCGAAGCATCCCTCTATACCTCCACCTCAATCGTCACAGGACCATCATTGTGGATCTCGACCAGCATATGAGCTCCAAACTCTCCCTCCTGGGTGGGAACACCCAGTTTTCGAAGCGACGAAGCAAAATGATCTGTAAGTGGTTTGGCGATCTCCGGAGGACCCGCATGGACAAATGATGGCCGATGGCCTTTTTTCGTATCTGCAAAGAGAGTAAACTGGGGCACTACCAGGGCTTCTCCGCTCACATCCAGGAGAGAGAGATTCATTTTCCCATTATCATCAGGGAATATTCTCATCTGGGCCAGTTTCAAAGCCAGCTTGTCCGCTTCAGTTTCTGTGTCAGCAGGTCCAACACCCAGCAGGATCACTAGGCCAGCCCGAATTTCGGCAATCTTATTCCCGCCTACCGAGACACTTCCCGATTGAACCCGCTGAAGGATCGCTTTCAATTTTTATCCCTTAACACCATAAAACCCGATCGCTTCCCGGACTTCTGCCATTGTTTCAGCGGCAATCACTTTGGCTCGCTTGGCACCATCTAGCAGGACATCCCTGACATAATCCGGATCCCCCTCCAGCTCTTTTCTTTTAGCCCGGAAAGGCTCCAGGTATTTGTTCAAGTTGGCCGCAAGTGTCCGTTTGCAGTCCACGCAGCCAATTTCCGCACTGCGGCAGTCCCTATTAATGGATTCAACCTCATTCTCGGATGAGAAAATCTTATGCAGTGTGAAAACGTTGCAGATATCCGGATTGCCAGGATCGCTGCGGTGCTGGCGTTGGGGATCGGTCACCATGCTCATGACCCGTTTTTCTGTTTCTTCGGGTGTTGCAGCCAGCTCGATGTGATTATTGAGACTTTTACTCATCTTGCGTTCCCCATCAATTCCCAGCACTTTGGGGGTCTTGGTGATCACAGCCTGGGGTTCAATCAATACATCGGTCTCATAGTGGAAATTGAATGAACGCACCACTTCCCTGGCAAATTCAAGGTGGGGAATCTGGTCCGTACCCACTGGCACAGCGTCTGCCTTGTAAAGCAGAATATCGGCCGACATCAAAACAGGATAACCGACCAAACCATAGTTAACGTTATCCGGGTTGTCGCGCACTTTTTCCTTAAAGGTTGGCAGGGCAGTTAATTTCCCCAGGGGCGTTACCATCGACAGGATCGTATGCAATTCCATCACTTCTGGGACATGGGACTGGATGAAGATGATGCTTTGTTTGGGGTCCATTCCTGCTGCTAACCAGTCCAGGGCCATTTCCTGAGTATTAAACGCCAGATCTTTAGTTGTTTCGACTGTGGTCAGGGCATGGATATCCACGATGCAGTAAACGGTGCGGTAATCATCCTGCATGGCCACATAGTTCTTGATTGCGCCCAGGTAATTGCCCAGATGCTGCCGGCCAGTCGGCCTGGCGCCCGAGAATACCCTGCCTTTTTTTGCTGTCATTCAACTTACTCCTCAATATATGCTTTAAACAAACCTAAAATCTCCAGTGGGTCCGCATGGCGTCCAGTTTCCAATTTCGAATAGATCAATTCTCCATCAACTCTGATCTCAAAAGCTCCCCCAGCAGACTCTATCAGCTCGATATCAGAGACAATATCAGGATGTTGCTTTTTAAATGCGGCTTCCAAACTGAAAGCTCGTGGATGGTAGTTTCAAGGCACACAATACTCAATGGATACCTTATACATGAAACAATACTCCCGTTTTGATTTCAGATTAGTATAACATAAGCATTTTTTCGGGATCTGTGCCAATATTAAATAAAAGAGCCCCGCAATAGGGAATGCGGGGCTTTTCTGATCACTTCAGAGATCTAATTTTCCAGGCTTACATCCACAAGCACAGCCTGGACCATGCGGCGGTATCCATAATCGCCCCAATATTCACCGTAACTTTCACAGGTGAAGAGTGTGATCCAATCTGCATCTTTGTGTTCGAGAACTGCTTTAGGAGCAAGGGGCGATACCCGGCGGTTGGTAGTAACCTGATAAGTGTAAACATCACCCCAGGCATGAATGCGAACCCGATCGCCATATTTTAATGTTCGTAAATCTACAAAAATTCCCGGTTGGTTGTCCGCGTTCCAAACATGTCCGGTAATCACTGTATTGCCAGCCCAGGTGGGGAAAGCTGTGCCGCCTAGATAACCCGCATTATTTCCCAACCAGGAAACATCCCATTCGCCGTTCACTGACGGGACGCCCACAAGATTGGCTTGCATACCAAGAGCAGGAACTTCAAGCCACATTCCGCCCAGTTTTTGATAGGATTTCTCACCGGTTTGAACAGCCAGCTCTGTTACCTGGCCTGGCACAAATCCTGTAGCTGGCAGAGGTCTGGCAACAAGCGGGAAGTTGTTATTGATGACAAAAGGATCGCCTGGAGCAAGATCCAGAGTGAGGTAAAAAGTTGTACAGGCGTTTGAGGTCAGGAATCCAGTAGTTCCGTCCTCTCCTGCCCCTAACATATCAGGGTCAGGCTGACCGGTAGGATCATAAGCCGGGGGATCACCTCTCAAACAGGCAGCGCTCCAGTCATGTCCCGGGGGAAGGTTAACGGTTAAGGTGTAGGTCCCGGCTGTACCATCTGTGGCAAACCGGTAAGAACCGGAAGCACCTGTTTCAAAGGTTGTGATCGCACCGGGGCCGCTAGCGCTGACAAAACCACCAGTGATGATCTCCCCTGTCGCCTCGTCATAAAAATAACCACTTGGATCGTAATCCAGGTCATTCGGCACCCCGTCGCCATCGCGATCTCCAGTGCCTTCCGCTGGATCTGTCATGCCATCACCATCGGAATCACCCACTGGCCTGGTAGTAAAGTTCCAGGTCGTTGTATTACTTATGCCAGCATAGGAATTTCCTACAATGTCATCAAAGGCTGTAGCATCAATCTGCACATAATAAGATGTGCTGTAATCCATCGTGTTGGCGGGATTGACAGTAATTGTTGCCGTACCCCCCCCGCTGACTTGCGTTGCAGAAGTCACACTCATACTCTCAAATACGCTGTTATCGCTGCTTTTATAGATCTTGATTGTGCCAAATCCTATATTAACGACCTCATTAAAGGTCAAAACCAAATTATCAGACACACCAACCGAGGTTGATCCATCAACCGGCGACGTTGCGTCAAGAGTTGGAGGGCTCGTATCCTCAACAGTGAATGTAGCGTTGGCGGCTGAGATCGGGTTATCTGAATCATCCTCAACACTGGCTCCCATTGCAACATATACAACTTGAGAGCTGGCAAAATTACTGGTTGGATTGATAGTTATCACCTGTTTCGCAACATCAATGGTGGCATCAAAGGCAATATCCGATCCGGAGGCATCAGTATCTTTTAAAGTGATCAGGGCATCAACATTGGTGTCTGTCAGGGCTGTATCATCCAAATTCCGGACTGCTTCGTCGAAGGAAATAGTGATATTGGAGCTAGCAGAAACTCCTACCGCCCCATCAGCAGGACTGATACTCACAACCGGTGCTGTTACATCCAGGAATTCAGTGGTGAAATTCAGTTTTGTGGGACTATTTATTCCGCCATAGTCATTAGTATCCGCATCATCAAAAGCTACGCCATTGATCAGAACATAATAATCGGTCAAGGATTCCAGGGGACCGGTTATATCAGCGATGATGGTTGCTGTTCCATCCCCGCTAATCTGTGTACCGGTTACATCGATTGATTCAAAGAGGGAAGAATCACTTGAACGGCGAATCTCAATCGTACCTCCAGATTGCGCAAAGACCGGTTCACTAAAGTTGAGGGTCAAATCGATGTTGACATTGACTCCGGTAAGTCCATCAGATGGCGATGAGGAAGTCAGAGTCGGGTGGTTTTCATTTGCAGACATGAATGTAGCGCTGTCGTCTGCCAGCGGGTTATTGGCAAAATCCTCCACGCTGGTTCCAATCGCTACATAGATCGCCTGATTTGACGGCAGGGTAATATCAGGGTTAATGGTGATCACCTGATTGGCACTGTCGATAGTTGCATCGAAAGAGATATTCCCACCTGAGGCATCATCGTATTTAAGGATAATGAGAGCATCGATATTGCTGTCATCCAGATCAGCATTATCAACAGCCCGGCGGATGGCTTCACTGAGGGTGAGAATTATATCTGCTGAGTTGGCAACAATGGTTTCCCCGTCCTGCGGGTTGAATTGCACCGTTGGCGGGGTCTGATCCGAAATCCAATTGAACTCATCCGCTGCCAGGTTATCATTTCCTGCATTATCGGTATAGGCTGCTGCCGGCACATTAACAGTGACCGGTCCATCCGCAGCCGGTGTTAATGTAGCAGTGAAAGTGGTTCCACTACCTGATAAAGCACCGATTGATCCGTTGGTGATAACCACATCCCCAGCCGCGAAGCCGGTCGTGGATTCTGAACTTGTGAAGGTCAGAGAGAGTGTGGGGTCATTAGAAGTATCCCCATCGCTGACTTCGGCAGCTGTAATGGTCATCGTTGGTTGAGTATCATCGATAGTGACCCTGAGCGGACTGGGGCTGGGATCCGATTCGTCATGCCAGTAGCCGTTTTCGACCCTGGCGGCGATATAGTAACTTCCTCCAGCAAGAGTGCTGGAAGTCAACACAACTGTGGTCTCACTCGTTGTACCAGCTGCCGGACTGGTGGCTATCAAAGTCCAGGGGCCGGAAGAAGAAGGACCGGAATACAAGTTTACAAAATCAATATCATTCTGGGGGGTGTAGGTAACCGAAAAGTCCGGGGTGGTATCGCTGGTCAAATTATCCGTACTCGAAATACCCAGGTCAGTTGCTGCAGTTAAATCCGGGTTTCCCGGCGGGATGGAAGGCGTTGATCCGGAACCTGGTGGCACGGAATCCTCTCCAACCTGAGAAAATATAATATAGCCGCCAACACCAAAATATTCACCATCACCGTTAGGAATAATTGTTACTTTGGTGAAAGCTTCTTCCCGGTCATCAATCTCGGCCACAAAGTGCGTAGTGGAGGATATACTTTGGGTGATATTACCAACCAGTTCATGGTAAGTTGTGGGATCGGCGTCAAAAATCGAATAAATGGCTGTTCCAACTAAAGTACCTGTGGGAGTTGGGTTAGCGTTAATACAACAAGTTCCCCAGTCGGCAACATAAGTTCCAAACGCATTGACATACATGGGAGTAGTTAAGGCTGCATCAGTAAAAAATTCATAGGTAACACCTTCTGCATAAGCTGCGGCCCAATCCCAGGTAGGTGCACCACCGACATAACTAACACTCCAGGTATGGAAATAAGTGCCCGTTGACCCAAAGGCACCATCAAAATTTACTCCGGATCCAACTTGAGTCACGCGGACCCAGGCTGAGCCTCCGGAGCCATTCTGAACCTCAAAAACATTAGTGCCCATCGAGGAGTTGAAAGTCCTCTCAAAAAATACCGCCGTGCCACCATTGGCATCCTCAACCACTTGTTTAAAGCGATCGATTCCGTTAGCAAGATCTGTATCAAAGAAGCTGGCAGGATCAGCCAGGGCGGATGAAGGCGCTGCTAGAGTAAAAACGAAAATAATCAGCAGAAAAATTGCTTTTTTGGGGAAACAATTCCGGAATGATTTCTTATTCTTTGCCATTAAAACCTCATATAAACGATATGTGAAATTTGTCTCACATATTATACTCGAAACGATATATATATATATCACAGGGAATTAAAGTAAAAACTCAGCAATATTTTAAATCTTTGATCTCGTTGAAGCACTTGCAGATACCACTTGCTGTTTGTTTTGCTCCACCAGAGGCGACTCCTCTGGGTCCCCAGGGTGATCTTCTTCCAGGATCTCCATAAAAGCTCTCAGAACCTTCGGATCAAAATGCTTTCCAGCCTGCTCTTCAAGATGATGTAGAGCTTCAGTTCTTGAATACGCTTTCCGGTAGGGCCTGTCTGTCTGCATTGCATCCCAGACATCCACCACCGCAAAGATCCTGGCGGAGAGAGGAATTTCCTCCCCTGCAATTCCATACGGATATCCTTTGCCATCCCAGCGCTCATGATGATAGAGCGGAATATCCAGAGCTCCCTTTAATCCTTCTACAGATTCGAGCAATTCAAAAGCATCGACTGGATGACGTCCAATCAGTCGCATTTCTTCTGCGTTCAAAACGGTTCCCTTTAGCAGTACATCATCCGGGATACCCATTTTACCGATATCGTGAAGCAGGGCTCCCTGCCGAATGTCATCCAGCTCTGTTCCAGAGATACCCATTTTTATTGCTAGGCGACTGGTAAGGTCTTGAGTCCTTCTCGCGTGACCTTCAGACTCAATCCCTCTTAACTCCAGGGCAGTTGCCCAACCCATGATGACCCCGTCGAACGCCGCTGCAATTTTTTTCCGGGATCTCTCCAGATCATTGGTCAGATTCTGAAGATCGATCGCAACCGCCACCAATCCCGCGATGAGCTTAAGGAGATCCAGCCAGTAGGCTTCCGGTTCCAGCTCCGATCGATTAAATATCTCGAGAACACCCACTAACCGGTTTTTCACTAGCAAAGGAACGCCGAAATAGGTCACGAATTTCTCTGTTGAGAATTCTAATGATCGGTTGATCTGCTCTGAGGAATTTGATAGGTCCCGGACATGAATTATGTCCTTTGTTTCTAGAGCTCGGCCCGCTAAACCTTCACCTATCTCTAGACCGCTATCCTGGAAAACTTTCTGCCTGAATCCTTTTTGAGCAATCAGTCTTAAAGTTTTTAATCCGGGATGGAGATATAGGATATTAACCGCATCAACATCCAGCTCTGTTACAACCTGATCAACCATCATATCCATAGTGGTTGGTAGAGAAAGATTCTCGAGAATGATCTGCTGAACGCGCTGAAGACTGGATAGTTTCTTCACATGATCTTCGGAATACTGCAAAAGGTAGGCTTTCTTTAGGCAAATGGCTACTATATTGGCAGCTCGGGTTAAGAAACTCAGATCCTCCGTGCTTGGCGGTTTGTTACTGTTAAAAACCACATGGATGATGCCGATCACCTGGTCATTAATCAAAATTGGCGTCAATACAATGGTTGGGCAATCGTGGTGTTGGTCCCGTTCAGAACCCTCCGTCTCAATGGGATTTGTCAAAGTTACCGCAGAATTTTTTTGGTCCTGAAACAGGCTATCATCCATATCTGCTATTGTGGTCTGTTTTGTTTTGGAAGTCTCCTGAATTAACTTTTTGTAATTGTCTTCGAAATATCCCAGTTCAAGGGTTTTGGATCCTCTGGGAGGATTCATACCCCATTCATATTCTGTTTTGAAGCTATGTTGAAGTTCATCAAATTTCAGGATCCTGATCCAGTCTGGAACAATCATTTCCTTGATATGATTCGAGATGCTGGCATAGATATCTTTTAGCTCCAGCATATTTCCCATATCTCTGGCAAGCGAGTCAAGGATAGCTTGATTCTTATGCAGCTTTATATTCTCATCTTTTGACTTAAGTTCATCAGTCATATCGCGTATGAGACCCTGGTAACCAATCACCTTGCCCCCGATCTCATATGGCATGGCGGTAATCAGGGCATTTATACTGCTGCCATCTTTTTTTCTGAACTTTATTGGGTAGTCATTTACAAATCCATCCACTTCAAGTTTTCGACTATAATCACGGCCTTGATCTGTGTCCCAGTAAAAATTCAGCATGGTATCCGTCCAGATATCTTCCTTCTCCTCATATCCAAACAAAGCCAGGGCAGATTCGTTCATATCGATCCAGCGCCCATCAATTGATGTTATACATACAGCATCCCGTGAATTCTGGAAGAATCGCCTGTACAATTCTCGTGATTCTCTCAGCTCTTCCAACGCCGCTAACCTTTGATGGGATTCTTCGGCCAATCGTAAGTTGACAAGGTGAAGCTCGCTCGCGGTGGAGTGATTTTCAGGAGAGGATTTTTGATCACATGTACAGTTATCCTTCCGGTAATTCCAGCGCTCCAGAATATCAAAGATGATTTTATCCAGTCCTGGCAAATTGGTATTTCGCCCATTCCTGACAATATAATCTGCAGCTCCGGAATTAAAAGCTTTCCTAAGAACCTGATGGTCGTTAATAGCTGACAATACAATCCAGGGCAGGTGCTGAAAACTTTCCATCAGTTCGAAGATCTTTCGCCCTTTTATTTCTACCTCAGTGATTACCAGATCAACATCCGATGTTTCAAGAAAATCTCTGGCGAGATCCAGGTCATCATATTGGATGATCTGATAGACCACATTTGAGCCAGCCAGGGATTCAACAACTTGCTGCTGTTTTGTTTCATCATCATTAACAGAAAGAACAATCAGTATTCTTTCTTCATCTATCATCAATTTCCTCCAAACTAACTACTCTACAATCGCCGGTCCACCGATTTGCTCTACTCAGTATACAAGTGAAACCCAGGATAACAAACAAAAATAGTTACAGTCTTGTTAGTCTTTTACACCAGCCATCAACCCAATCTCAAACACACCCACCCTTTTTCCAAGGATTGAGGAAAACCAGAGGGGAAAATGAGATATTGCGGGGGTGCCAGGGTTAAAAATCTGCAGCCAATCCCACCACAAGCATTCCGGCTTTTCCCAATGGACCTTACAATTTCTGATACGGGGAATATATCTGTATATAGGATATCCTGCTCCAGAAGTTTTACATTCGCGCCTGTGCTACAATCGGATTAGACCCATGAACACTATCACTGATATTCGACCTTCACCCCTGGCGGGCCGCTGGTATCCTGCCCAGCCCAAAAAGCTGGCGGAGTCAGTAGACGGCTTCATCCAGGAAGCCCAGATCCCAAAGATCAAGGGTAAGATCCTGGCTCTGGTCTCCCCTCATGCCGGCCATATCTATTCCGGCCCGGTGGCAGGATATGCTTTTAATGCTGTCGCGGGGCTTGACCCAGATCTGATTGTGATCCTCTCCCCCTACCATCAGTTTCACCCGGGCGCCATCCTTACCAGCGGGCACCAGGCTTATCAAACACCCCTGGGAGAGGTTCCTCTTGACCGCGAAAGCATGGATTTCGTAAATCGATCCCTACAAGAGAAAACCGGCGTGGGGCTGAGTGAGGTCCGGAACGATAGTGAACATGCGGTTGAGATAATTTTGCCTTTTTTACAGCGGGCCCTGCAAAACGAATTTACTCTGCTTCCACTCATGCTCCGCCAGCAAGAGCCCAGCCTGATGCGGTCACTGGGTGAGATCTTGGCAGAACTGATATTGTCCAGGGACGCCCTATTGGTAGCCAGCACAGATCTATCACATTTTGAATCAGCTGAAAAAGCGAATCAACTGGACCAGACCATCATTGATGGCATTCAGTCGCTAGACCCAGATTACCTCTATCAGGCTCAGAAGGAAAACACCGGTTCTGCCTGCGGTTTAGGCGCCCTGGCAGCAGTGATCTGGGCAGTTAAATCGGGCGGGGAAGCTGCGGCTCATATTTTAAATTACGCCCATTCCGGAAACATCACTGGCGACAATACCAGCGTGGTGGGATATACTTCTGCTGTTCTAACCCGTGAATAATAATAACCACCATTCCGCCATGCCTTCTGAAAACAGAACACCTCCTCTTTACGCCCGGATTGCTGTCAACGTTCCACACGTGCAGGGTATTTTTGACTATCATCTACCAGATGAGATTCAGGATGATTTCAAGCTGGGCCAGCTGGTGGAAGTGCCCTTTGGAAAGCAGTCGGTCCAGGGAATAATCATTGAGTTTCCCGAAAAACCCGCCGTCACCCAAACCAGGGCCGTCGGGAAAATTCTCGATCCAACCCCCGTTGTAACACCAGGCCAGATCGAACTGGCTCAGCACATAGCCGGGGAGACCCTTTCTCCTCTAGGCGTCACCCTGCAGGCCATGGTCCCGGCAGGGCTGAGCGTTCAAGCGGATATCCAGTATGGTCTCTCGGACAAGAGCGAGATATTAATCGCAGAGAGACAGCCCCTGCTTCCAGAACCGTCCCCATCTCAAACCCAACTGTTGGATCTTCTAATTAAGCGGGGGGCACTCCGCGGCCGACAAATTGACCGTGCCCTACCTTACAAGAATTGGCGTAAAACAGCCGGTTCGCTGGCTCGAAGAGGAATCATAAAGAGCCAGTCCACCCTGGCAGATCCCAGCGTTAAACCGAAGTATGAACGACAGCTTCAGTTCATCAGCGATCCAGATTCAGCCCAGGGGCAGATGGATGATCTGGCCCGGAAAGGCTACCCTGAGGCATTGGCCCGCAGAAAGCGAACCCTGCAGCTGATCATGGAACAGCGTGATCCCGTTCCTCTTTCAGTCATCTATGACAAGGTCGGCGCCAACCTGAATGACCTCAAGATCCTCATCAAAAGGGGATTGGCCGAGATCATTGAAGTTCCAGTGTTGAGAGACCCGCTGGCCGATCTGGTCATCACGCCTCAATCAGCCCCTATCCTGACCCCGGCGCAACAGAGCGTCTGGCAGTTGATCCTGGAAGGATTTCAAAATAACAGCTCCAGACCTTATCTACTGCACGGCGTGACAGGATCCGGAAAAACAGAGATCTATTTAAGGGCTGTTGAGGAAGTCATTGCTGCCGGGAAACAAGCCATCATTATGGTGCCCGAGATCGCATTAACACCCCAGACAGTAACCCGCTTTATGAGCCGTTTTCCGGATCGGGTTGGGGTACTGCATTCAGGACTCTCGCCGGGCGAGCGTTACGATACCTGGCGACTGGCACGGCACGGCGCCCTGGATATCGTGGTGGGTCCCCGCAGCGCTATATTCACTCCTTTTCCGAATCTGGGATTGATCGTGCTGGACGAGTGCCATGACGATTCCTACTACCAGGGAGACATATCCCCTCACTACAATGCACTGCACAGCGCCATTTTCCACGCCAAGAACTTGGGCGCGGTTTGCATTCTGGGGTCCGCAACACCTAACGTGACCAGCCGCTACCAGAGTGAACGCAGCAGCTGGACCTACCTGCCTTTACCTGAGCGCATATTGGCTCATAGAAAATCCATTCAGGTGCAGTTGAACCAGGCCGATCATGATCCCGCTTTCTCCCGTTATCAGGATCTGGACGAAGACCTCCTGATGGCGGATCTGCCATCAGTGAATGTAATTGATATGAGGACAGAATTGAAGGCCGGAAATCGCTCTATTTTCAGCCGCGAGCTTCAGGAAAAACTTGCTGAAACATTAACAAAAAACCAACAAGCGATCCTATTCCTGAACCGGCGCGGCAGCGCCACCTATATATTTTGCCGGGATTGCGGATATGCCCTGCGCTGTCCCCGTTGTGAAACTTCGCTCACTGCCCATCTCTCCGATCAGGAGCTGCGCTGTCATTTATGCGGCTACCGCAGGAATATCCCAAAGATCTGTCCAAAATGCGGATCTCAGCGCATCCGCCATTTGGGAACCGGCACCCAGCAGGTAGAATCAGCCCTCAAAGAACTCCTTCCGGATGTTCGCACTTTGCGTTGGGACAGGGACACCACCCGTAAAAAGGGTGCCCATTGGAAGATCATGGACAAGTTTTCCTCCCATCAGGCTGATGTGTTAATTGGTACGCAGATGCTGGCCAAGGGTTTGGACCTGCCCCTGGTAACCCTGGTGGGTGTTGTCCTGGCGGACAGCGGTTTGAATTTGCCAGATTTCCGGGCAGCTGAACGGACCTTCCAGGTCCTGACCCAGGTGGCGGGGAGAGCAGGACGAAGCCCCCTGGGCGGCGAGGTAGTCTTACAGACTTTTGATCCAGACCATTATGTAATCCGGGCCGCCGCAGGCCATGATTATAAGGATTTTTACAAGCAAGAATTGGAATACCGCCGGGAGTTAGGTTATCCCCCTTTCCTGAAGATCGTCCGGTTGGAGATCCGGGATAAAAATCCAAAATCGGCCGAGAAAAAAGCCAGGATCTATACCGCCACATTGCAAGGCTGGATCAAGAAAGAAGGTTTTCAGTCCACTTATCTGGTCGGACCCACACCAGCCTACTTCAGCAAGATCCGGGGCGAATGGCGTTGGCAGATCCTGGTCAAGGGACCAAATCCACTGGCGCTGATCAGCGGGCATCATCCGGGACCAGAATGGATCGTTGAAGTAGATCCGCCGGTGATTTTATAAACAGGACCGGGGACGGAGGACCGGATTGTGAACACTTGTTTTCAAACAATATAATAAGTAGTGTTTAATATTTTCACAATAAACTACTTGGTTTTTACTGGAACCTGGCACTAAATACAGGAGAAGAAATGGAAAGATATCGCATAATACCTGGAGAAAAAGTGGATCTCAGCAAATGGGATCCTAATGATAAGAGCATCTTTCCAATGGGGAAAAAAGTTGGCAAGGAACATCTTAAACAGTTGAACAACGAACTGGAAACACTTCAGGAACTGCTCTACGCTGAAGGGAAACACAAGGTCTTGATCGTTCTTCAGGCCATGGATACTGGCGGAAAGGACGGCACCATCCGCCATGTTTTTGAGGGGGTTAATCCCCAGGGAGTGAAAGTTGCGAGCTTTAAGGCACCAACCAGGGAAGAGCTGGCTCATGATTATCTTTGGCGTGTCCATAAACATACTCCAGGTAAAGGTGAGGTTGTGATTTTCAACCGCAGCCATTATGAAGATGTGCTGGTGGTCAGGGTCCATGATCTGGTACCGAAAGAGGTTTGGTCCAAACGCTATGAGCATATCGCCGCTTTTGAGAAAACGCTGGCTGATGAAGGCACTACGATCTTGAAATTCTATTTACATATCAACCAAGACGAGCAGAAAGAACGCCTTCAGACCCGTCTGGACGAACCAGAGAAAAATTGGAAATTCAGCCTGGGAGATCTGGAAGAGCGCAAGTTGTGGGATCAGTACATAGCTGCGTTTGAAGATGCACTGGAAAAAACCAGCACCAAGGTTTCTCCCTGGTATGTAATTCCCGCCAACCGCAAATGGTACCGCAACCTGGTGATCTCTTCAATCATCATTGATAAGCTCAAAAGTCTGAATATGTCTTATCCAGAAGCGGAAGATGATCTGAGTGGAGTGGTTATTGAGTAGGGATCGACGGGAGAAAGAGACCGGTGGATGCTGCGCATCCTGACCGGGGACCGGAGACGGGGGACGGGAAACAGGATTAAAAACACAACGTTAAACTATGATCGTTTAACGTTGTGACTAGATCTTAATCGACTTACTTCTTAGGAGTTACTATTTCCCTATTCATCCGCCACAGCGCTTTACAAAAGTCTCAATCCGCTCCAGGGCCTGTTCGATCTTGGTGTAATCCGTGGCATAGGAACAGCGCACAAACCCTTCTCCTCCTGAGCCAAAAGCAGAACCGGGCACTACGGCAACCTTTTCCTCTTCCAGCAGACGCTGGGCGAATTCCTCATCATCCATTCCCGTGCCGCTGATCTTGGGGAAAGCATAAAAAGCGCCCTGGGGCAGGAAGGTTTCCAGACCAATCTCATTTAAACCTGAGACGATCAACTGCCGGCGGCGGTCGTATTTCAGCCGCATCTCTTCTGCAGCATCTGCTCCCAGATTGATAGCAGCCAGCGCTGCCAGTTGGGAAACTGATGGGGCAGACATTACAGTGTATTGATGGATCCGAACCAGGCCACCCAGGATGTTAGCTGGCGCGGCAGCATAGCCCACCCTCCAACCCGTCATGGCATAACTTTTAGAGAATCCCCCCAGCGTGATGGTCCGTTCCTTCATACCCGGCAGAGCCGCAAAACAAACATGCTCCACGCCATAAACCAGGCTGTCATAGATCTCATCTGAAATCACCAACAGGTCATACTTTTCTGCGATCTTGCTTATTGCCAGCAGGTTTTCCCTGGAGGCTACTGCTCCGGTAGGGTTATTGGGAAAGCCAATAAAGATGGCCTTGGTTTTAGGTGTGATAGCTTTTTCAATTAATTCGGGTTCTGGTTGAAAACCATTTTCGAAGGTACCAGGGACCTCAACCGGAACGCCGCCTGCCAGCAGCACCTCCGCCTGGTAGGACACAAAACAGGGTGTGGGTATGATGATCTCCTCCCCGGGATTGATCACCGCAGTTAAGGCTAGGTACAGAGCCTCTGAAACGCCAACCGAAACAACCACCTCATCTGCCGGGTTGTAGCTGACCTGATATTTTTCTTCCAGCATATCAGCAATAGCTTCCCGCAGTTCATAGATCCCGGCGTTGGATGTATAGTGTGTCTCTCCCTGCCGAAGCGCCTCAATACCAGCCTCCAGGATCGGCTTCGGAGTTGTGAAATCCGGTTCCCCGATCCCTAATGAGATCACATCGTCCATAGTTGCAACGATGTCAAAGAATTTTCTAATTCCTGATGGTTTTAGTTCAGCGACACGTTTGGCTATAAAGTCTCGGGGCATGGGACTCCTTGGATCTGCTGTGAACCTTTAGATTTCAATATTAGTGTTATCTCCAACGTTAATGGAGATTGATCCTCCCTTAACGACAGTATTCTGCCCGATCAAGGATCCATTCAATAATGCATCCTCAACCTGGGATCCTTTTTCAATGATGGAATTCTGGATAACACTGCCCAGTATCTTGCAGCCAGCTTCCACTGTTGTATGAGGTCCTATCACAGAAGATTCCACCTCTGCCTCGGGGTGGATAAAGACCGGCGGGATGACATGAACACCTATTCGCTGGGCTGCCTTTTCAGAATTATCATGACCATGATCAAGCAGGTAGCGATTAGTGCTTAACATTGCATCAAAAGTCCCAGCATCAAGCCAGACATGTACCTTTTCTGTTCGCATTTTGCTTTTTCCGCCTTCAAGCATGATATTGATGGCGTCAGCCAGGAAAAACTCGCCTTTCAATTGCACCTGCTGATCAATCTGTTTTTCGATGGCCTGAATCAGATCCTGTCCCTTTTTGAAGTAATAAAATCCGACCAGGGCCAGGTTATTATCCATGGCTTTGGGTTTTTCAATTAACCTAATGACCAGGTTCCCTTTCCCAACCTCCGCAACGCCAAAGCGCCGCGGGTCCGGCACTGGTTTAACCCAGGCGACAATGTCAGATTGTTCTTCCTCTAGAAAACCGAGGTCGGTTTCGATCAGAGTATCAGCAAAAACCATGATCATGGGACCATTTATGTAGTCCCGCGCCAGATAAATCGCATGGGATTGCCCCCTCATTTCTTCCTGGAACACAAAATTTACTTTAGTGTCTGGATGCTCTTCCGCCATATAGGCTTTGATCTTGTCTCCCAGATAACCAACAATGAAGACATACTCTATCTTTGTGTCCTCGGGCAGGGAGGAAAATGTATCCAGAACATGCTCGATGACAGTTTTTCCTGCCAGCGTCAGCAATTGTTTGGGTCTGCTCCAGGTATGGGGCCGAAGCCGTTTTCCATAGCCTGCCATTGGAATGACAACTTTAAGTTTCTTCACAATATCTTTCCCTTTTTTTGTACCGGTTCCAGAATTTCATTATAACGGAGAGGGAGGCTGTCAGGTACTGACAAATGACACGCCAAACCCTATCCCAACAAGAATATTATCAGGCCAATTTAGTTTCCAAATCAGCCAAATTCTCTTCGATTAAATCTACAACTTCACCCAAAGTCTGGGCGTCAAAGGACAGGTTTGCTCCTGAAGCCCGGTAAAGCTCAGGAAGTGTGGCTGTTCCTCCTAATGCAAGAGCATGACGATAATCTTTGATGGCCTTGGCCTGGTCCTGGAGAGCATTTTGCATGATCTGGAATGCACCCAGCGAGGCTAGGCCATATTCAATATAGTAGAACGGCACCTGATGAATGTGAAGCTTGCGGTGCCATCCGGTCATCTTGATATCTTCATATCCCTCCCAGTCTATACCTGGCATATATTCATCAACCAGGGCTGACCATTTAGCGTCGCAAGAAACCGGATTTTTACCCTCTTCGTGGTTCTCATAGACCCAGTGTTGAAAAGCGACCACCACGGCCATATAGGGCCAGAAGAGCAATTTCTCTTCCAGGTTCAGCAGCCGGGTTCTGGCTGCATTCTCTGTACTCATAAAACCACCCATATCTTCTGCTAGGAAAGGCTCGGCAAGCAGTTCCATGGCCGTGGAAGCAACTTCCGCAAATTCCAGTCCGGGGCGCCACTGATGATGATAAGGTAAATTAATCCGTTCAAAGACATGGAAAGCATGCCCGCTTTCGTGGAACAACACTCGCAGATCCGCGCTTCGGCCGGCAGCATTCATAAATATGAAGGGCAGCCCAACCGTGGCAAATGAGGTGCAGAAACCTCCCGGACCTTTGCCTTTGCGGTTCACGAGATCAAAGAGCTGGTTATCGCGCATGGTCTGGTAATACCCACCCAGGACCGGGTCCAGTTTATTGAGAATATTCCCCACTCGGGAGATAAATTCCTCTTCAGTATCAAAGGCTTTAATGGGCGGAAGGCTGAAGGTAGTCCGGTTATTAAGTAAATCCCAAGGACGCACTTTATCAATATTCAAGCGGGATTTATATCTCTCGTAAACCCGGGTCGCGGCCGGAACAGCAACTTGTTTAATTGCTTCGACAAATTCCTTGCTGTCCTCAGGTGTGTAATCCAACCTGAGCCGCTGCTGCCAGCGGAAGGACCGGTAGTTGGGGTATCCCGCATTGGAAGCTAACTCTGCCCGGATATCCATGAACTTGGCCCACAACTGGTTAATATCATCCCTGTCATCCAACTGGCGTTGAGACATCAATTCCCAGAGTTGCTTGCGTTCATCCCTGTCCGGGGTCTGCAGTTTCGATTTGGTCTGGGTCAGGGTCAGTTCCTCCCCTTCCCAATCTATAGTCTGCGCTCCCAGGATCTTGCTGTACTGGGTGCCCAATTTACTTTCCTCTGTCATCAAAGGCAGGTTCTCTTCACAGAAGAGATCTGCTTCCGTTCGCATCTTTTTCAGGATCAAATCCATACCTGTCGGCACAAGTTCACTGGCCAGGAGCTTTTCTTTTAGTTTCTGGTCGGCAGCTTGTGCGGCGGGGTAGATATTTTCCAAAAAACCATGATATTTCTTTTCTGCCTCTTCATCAGTAGTATCCAGTTCGGTAGCAAGAGACAGCCTGGCATACCTTTCATCGACAAATTTGCGAAGGTCTGACCAACCTTCCATCCAGCTATCCAAGGATCCTTCTGTCAGCTCAACCTCCTGCAAAACCTGATAAAGGGGCTCAATACTTTCCCGATCAAAAGCCATGAACTCATTAAATGTTGGTGTTTTCATTACTATCCTCTTTGTTCTTTAAATATTTTATCTACTGATCAGCCCAACCTGCACTGTACCATTTCAGGTATTCCTCCAAATGCGACTTCCAGTAGTGTTCATCATGCAATCCGGGATACATACGCCATTCGTGGGGGATTTCCTGATCCAGCAAAGATTGGTGCAAAGCCTCTACGTCAGAAAGATTATTATCATCCTGGCCAATATCCATCAAAATCCGGGGAGTCTGGGAGGTCGGAATGATCTCCACCCAACCCGGCACTCGTTTCAGATCTCCAAGAAATAAGGGAGTACTGTGGGCTCCTATGGAGCCAAATAAACCCCAATGCAATAAACCAAGCCGCACAGCCCAATTGCCGCCGCGCGACATCCCTCCGATCGCCCGAAAATCCCTATCCTCCAGGGTCTGGTAGTGACTGTCAATCCAGGGGATGATCGCTGTTACCAGGTGGTCGCCAAAAGGATTCTCGGGTAAGATGATCCAGGTTATCTCCCGAGGCATAATGATGATCAAAGGGGAGATTTCTTTCCCGGAGATCAGGGTGTCAGCCCATTCATCCAAACCAAGGTCATCCCATTGTTGATCTGTCTCAGTAGCCCCGTGCAGCATGTATAAAGTTGGATATTCCTGATCTGGATCCGAACCATAACAAGGCGGCAGATAGATCCGACCCGTTAATAACTCATCCTTCCAGGGAATCTCGTACGTTTCTATTACCCCCGAAGCTTCTGAACAAGATCTATCCAGATCATCTGGAGCAGGCATGGTCGTTTCGGCGATTTCAGGCGTACCTTCAGTCGCTTCAGGCAATGTATATTCAGTAACAGGTGAAGAGATAAATTGCGGCTGAGGAGTATCTTCTCCAGCGGTCATCAACTCGCTGCAAGCAGACAGAAAGAGTATTAATACAAATCCTGCAGCCAAAAATTTCTTCAAGTTAGTCCTTCTTTTGGACAGATTTTTTGGGTTTTAAAGCCGGTTTGGAGGGATCTGGTTTTTTGTCATCCGGGTCCAAAGCTTCTGCTTCCAGTATCTCACGCGGGTTTTCTTCTTCCATCTGGATCTTGCCTCGCAAATAGGCACCTTCTTCTGTAGTAAAACGAGCAGCCTTAACATCTCCCCAGACCTTGCCGGTGCTGCGGATCTCAACCCGATTCGCCTCAATATCACTGCGAACGGAACCACCGACGATCACAGAGTCTGCCTTGATCAGTTCACTTTCAACGCGCCCTGACCGGCTGACAATGATCAGGCCATCCAGGTCGATCTTTCCTTCAAATAATCCTTCTATGCGGATGCCACCCTTGCCGGTGACCTCTCCTTTACAGCTGGTCCCTTCTCCCAGGATGGATGTAACCCGGCTTTGAATTGGTGCAGGGGTTTGTTCCCGGGTTGATTCTTCACGTTTCCTAAACATAAATTCTCCAATAGCTACTCTTATGATCCATTTAACAAGTGCTGATAATTTACCACAAATCGCCAGGGGATGCTCCGCCATGGTTCTGGAACGGACTCCAATCCCACCCGTGGGCCAGTATGAATTAACCCTGGATCAAGATCTAGTCCATTCTCTACAAAAATCTTTGCCTGTGGGGTGCAGGAGTTCAGGCCGTTAAAATCTGCGTTGATCCCCAGGGCAATGCAGATCTTTCCAGGCCCATCTGTCCAATGTTTTTCAGGTTGATTTCCCCGCCGCTGAGAAATTTTTTCCTTTCCTTCCTCAGGAACTAATGCGCGGATCAGCACTGCGCCAGGGGATCCTTCAGATTCGGTTACAAAATTAAGCAGCCAATACATACCGTAGATCAGGTAAATATAAGCCCGACCCGCCGGCCCATACATGATCTCAGTTCTGGGCGTTCGCCCAGCCCGGCAGTGGCAGGCCAGGTCCTCTTCGCCCCGGTAAGCCTCGGTTTCCAGGATGATTCCCGATATCCTCTGGTTCCCTTCCAGGCGCACCAAGCGCTTCCCGACCAGATCCCTGGCAACCTGAACTGTGTCACGGGAGAAAAACGATTCTGGGAGATGGTTCGACATGTGCTTATTTTACAATACAAACCGATTTGGCTCGCCGACCCGTCCTCGGGGAGGCTCCTTCGAAATACAAAGAAACGCCCGGGGACGGGCGTTTGAGCTAGAAGAGGTCAATATATTTAATTTCCTTTCTTGAAACGGTGATCCAGTTCGAGGGTACGTGCCAACCCTTCAGCAAGGCTGAATTTCGGTTTGTAGCCCAACAACTTGGATGCCCGGGTGATATCAGCCCTCATTCGGCTGACACCGCCAGTGGCTTTGTGGTTATAGATCGTTTCAGTATCCGCACCTGTGAGTTCAACTACATTATTAACAAGGTCAAGAACACTGTATTCCTTTCCACTTCCAATGTTAATGGTTGCGCCATCCACACCTGAGGCCGTGCCGGCTCTGGTTAATGCATTCACCACATCATCCAGGTAAACGAAATCACGGGTCTGGCTGCCGCTGTTATGAACGATCAAGCTACCGCCCTTAACAGCCTGTTTGAGGAAGTTGGGAATTACAGGTGGATGATCCGCCGGTAAATGCTGACCTGGGCCGTAGGCATTAAAAATGCGCAGGGTAACGGTCTCGATCCCCCACAGTTTTCCGATTGTCTTGACATAAAACTCAGCCGAAAGTTTAGAAACTGCGTAGGGCGAATCCGGGGAAGGTACCATCAATTCATGCAATGGTTGGGCTTTTTGGGCGCCGTAGATAGCTCCCGATGAAGTGAAAACCACTCTTTTGACACCCACGTCGCGCATGGCCTCCATGACACTTACCGTGCCGCCAACATTGGTGCTGTTATACTCCCGCGGATATAAAATTGATTCCTGAACCGCAACTTTGGCTGCCAGGTGGTAAACACATTCTACATCCTGCAGCAGGGTCCATAATTTGGGGCGATCAAGCATATCACCCAGCTCAAATTCAACCCCTGCTGGGATAACTTCTTCTTTTCCAGTGGAGAGATCATCCAGGCCGAGGACTTTGTGTCCATCCTCAAGCAGTCGCTGCGCCAGGGCTGATCCAAGGAATCCGGCGACGCCGGTAACCAGAATTTTCATAAAGTAAACACCAACTATATAATATTTATCAAGCGAGAGAATTATAGCATGTGCCAACCAATGAGTATGTTAATATCTCAGAAGTATATAATAATGAGCATCGGGGGTGATCATTACAGATTTAAATTTAGTACAATAGACATTTCACTGCCTTGGTGTATTTCCACCAGAGCGAGAACTGTTGATACAATAACTGGAAACCTTATGGAATCACTATTTTCTCGAACACGCCGAAATCACGGACTCGAACACGCCACATTGAATTTGCTGGCAAAAACCCACCCGGGACAGCCCTTCGCCGGGCATTCTGATGGGGGAGGATTTTGGATCCTGGGCAATATCCCAACCGAAATTCTGGGCAGTACAGTGAGCGAAGCTCTTAGCAAATTAAACGCCGGGCAATCTGAGCTGGCAATTCATAATAACTGCGGTACAAATCTGCTGGTTTCCGGCTTTGCTGCCGGATTGGCTGGAGCGGCTGGCTTGATCGGGGTCGGGAAACAGGCGCGAGATAAATTTGAGCGTATTCCAGTAATCACCTTTTTTGGCGTACTCGCATTGATCGCTGCCCGTCCGCTAGGCCCCTTGCTCCAGAAGAAAGTGACCACCAGCGGCAACCCGGGGAACTTAATGATCTCTACAATTTCCAAACATACTATGAACGGCACATCTGCCCACAGGATAAAGACGCTGGACTAATATGAGCGACCAATCACCCTCGGTCTACCTTTTACATGGGAACGATGAGTATGCGATCCGCAGCTTTCTGGAAGAGCGCCTTAAACCAAAAATGGGCGAAGAAACTACCATGGACATCACCACGGTCGACGGCGGATCCAAAACCATCGAAAGTATTAAAACAGAAACCCAGACCGTGCCATTTCTAACCGAACGCAGGATGGTGGTGATCCAAAATATTAAAGCTATGACCAAAGGGAAAACAAACCAGGAGAAGTTCATCTCTCTGCTTGATGCAGTTCCCTCTACTACGGCCCTGGTATTAATTGAAGACGAGCTTCTGGAAAACAAACATTTTCTGATCAAATGGATCAAAAAGAACCCCGAGCGGTCCTGGATGCAGGTATTCGCCCTGCCCAAAGGTCCCGCAATGACCCACTGGATCCTGGAGCAGGCCAAGGATATGGGCGGAAGTTTTGAAAATCAAGCAGCCCAGCTGCTGGCCAGCTATATTGATGAAGACCCACGATTAGCAAAGTCCGAGATCGACAAACTGCTCATCTATGTAGATTATTCGCGCCCTGTAACAGAAACTGATGTCAGGGACCTGGTAGCGGACGTCCGCCAGGGTGATGTCTTTGAAATGGTGGATGCCATTGGCTATGGGGACGGCCAAAAGGCAATGTTCATGCTGCGCCGTCTCCTGGAAGACAATAAACCCTTGAGCCTGTTTGGCATGGTGATCCGGCAGTTCCGGCTGTTGATCCAGGTCAGGGAATTGATGGATGAAAATCCTGGGCAGGATCATAACGAAATCGCCCTGAGAATCGGATCCCATCCCTATCCCATTAAGAAGATCATGCCTCAAGCAAAAATATTCACCCTGCCCCAATTGAAAATAATCTATCATCAGCTTTCAGAAATCGACGAATCAATCAAAAGCTTCCAACTGGAAGAAGAACTGGCCCTTGATCTACTGATCGCTACTCTCACCCAATAAGTAAAAACCTATGAGTCTATTAGAAACCATTCCGTCCGTTTTTCTTAAAAATGGACTAGAAATCAAACTTAAAGAGATCCACTCTGCTCCATTGATCAGCAGCTGGATCTGGTACCGGGTTGGATCCCGGGATGAGATCCCCGGAAAACACGGCATATCCCACTGGGTGGAGCATATGCAATTTAAGGGTACAGAAAAAACATCCTCTGATGATATGGAAAAATCTGTTGCCCGTACAGGCGGTGTCTGGAATGCCTTCACCTACCTGGATTGGACCACCTACTTCGAAACCATGCCGGCTGATAAGATCGATCTGGGCCTGGAGCTGGAAGCTGACCGGATGGTGAACACTACCTATGATGAAAAAGAAGTGGAATCCGAGCGCACTGTGGTGATATCCGAAAGACAGGGCAGGGAAAACAGCCCCGGCTTTTGGCTTTCAGAAGCCCTCCACAACGCCGCTTTCCGGATCCACCCTTACAATCATGTCATCATCGGAGATCAGGTAGACCTGGAAACCATTCAGAAAAACGATTTGAACCGACATTATAAAACCTACTATACTCCCAACAACGCGGTGATTGCTATTGCCGGAGATTTTGATAAAGACCAAATGTTAAAACGTATTACGGATCTTTATCAGGACATCCCATCTGGAGATGATCCTCCCAGAGTCAACCGACCCGAAAACCCCCAACGCGGTGAACACAAGCTGACAGTAGAAGGTCCTGGGGAAACGGTGCTGGGTGATGTGGCCTACCACACTCCCTCAGCTAGCGAGCCTGATTTTTTCCCCCTCCTGATCCTGGACAGCATCTTATCAGGGCCACAAGGATTGAATATGTTCGGTGGGGGAGGAATTTCCAATAAAACCTCCCGGTTGTATAAGAAAATGGTCGAAGACATGGAAGTAGTTGTTGATATTCACGGCGGCCTTCCAGCCACAATAGATCCCTATTTGTACACAATAAACTTCATCCTTCATCCAGATTCGACCACAGAGGATGCTCTTAAAATCCTGGATGACGAGATTCAACGCTTGCAAGATACCCCGCCGCCAGTGGATGAGTTAAAGCGGGCAGTCAAACAAACCCAGGCTTTATTTGCTTATGGTGGAGAAAGCATTACCAACCAGGCATTCTGGATGGGGTTCTCAGAAATGTTTGCCAGCTACAATTGGGTTACAAGTTATCTGGATAATATCGCGGTAGTCACACCGGATGATGTTCAGCGAGTCGCCCAGGGTTATCTGCAGCCAAAAAACCGCATTGTGGGTATTTATCATCCCCACAAGAAGGGAAATAACAACCAATGACCAAGCAGGATTTTTCAACCCTAAAGATCAATTCGCTTCCCGGGCCCGATGATATCACCCGGATAAAGCTGAAGAACGGAATCACTTTTCTTTTCCGTCCGAATATGAATTCTATGGCCACCTCAATAGGCGGATATGTCCAGGCGGGAAGCATCTATGACCCCCAGGACAAATTGGGGTTGGCAGATTTCACAACTTCGACCTTGATGCGCGGCACCAGGACCCAGAGCTTCCAGAAAATTTTCGATTCGCTGGAGTCAATCGGTGCCAGCCTGGGAATAGGCTGCGGATCCCACACTGCCGGTTTTGGCGGAAAAGCTCTGGCGGAAGACCTGCCTACTTTGTTAAAAATGCTGGCAGATGTGCTAATGAACCCGATCTTTCCTGAAAAGGATGTTGAGCGGGTCCGTTCCCAATTATTAACCGGGCTGGATTTGCGAGCCCAAGACACAAACGATATGGCCATGCTGGAGTTTGAAAAATTTCTCTACAAGGATCATCCTTACCAGAATCCTTCTGATGGATACATCGAAACCATAAAGGCTATCCGGGTAAAGGACCTGGCAGCTTTCCATAAGAAGCATTTCGGACCCAAAGACATGACCCTGGTGGTAGTGGGGCCATTCGAGCCCGAATCTGTGATCTCTCTGGCGGAAGAATATTTGGGCAGCTGGCTGAACGAGGACCAGGCTGATGCCATGCAAGTCCCTGATATGCCTCATCCAAAAACCTCGATCCAGAAACACCATGTCATTGACGAGAAAAGCCAGACAGATCTGGTAGTCGGCACAATCGGTCCCTCCCGAAATTGGGAAGGCTATTACTCCGCCTTACTTGGCAACAGCGTTCTGGGGCAATTTGGCATGATGGGTCGGATTGGCGAATCAGTTCGCAAAGAGGCCGGCCTGGCTTATTATGCTTACAGCGCACTCAGTGCCAGCATTGGTCCTGGTCAGTGGATGGTATCAGCAGGTGTAGCTCCCGAGAATTTAGATAAAGCCCTGGATCTGATCAAAACTGAACTGAGAAAATTTGTGGACCAGCCCGTAAGCAACGAAGAACTGCGGGACGTGCAGTCCAACTATGTTGGCAAGCTGCCTCTTTCCCTGGAGTCCAACGCCGGAGTTGCTTCCGCACTGCTCACCATGGAACAACATCAGCTAGGATTGGAATATCTACAAAACTATGAAAAGATGATCCGGGGAATAACACCCGAATCGATCCTGGAAGCTGCCCGGGCATATTTGGACCCGGACCGACTGGTTATCTCCAGCGCAGGACCAAAACCATGAACATATCCTCCGGCATTGACCTGATCGAAATCGAACGCATTGAAAAAGCGCTTGACCGCCACGGGGAGCACTTCCTGAAGAAGATCTTCAGCGTAACCGAGCTGGAAAGGCTGGTTAAGTTTAGGGAAAGACAGGTTAATCCACGGTTGATCGCAGCCGAAGTGGCGGCCCGCTTTGCAGCCAAAGAAGCCTGCTCCAAGGCTCTGGGCACAGGGATCGGCCCTGTTTCATGGAGAGAGATGGAGATCCTTAATGAGCGTTCTGGAAAACCAATCCTGCGGCTGACCGGTAAAGCGGCTCAGATCGCCGGATTCCTGGGTTATACCAGCTGGTCGGTCAGTCTGACCCACACCAGAGGTATGGCGGCGGCTTTGGTCGTGGCTGCGGGGGACTGAAAGTAAGTCGATAGTTGTAAATAGTAAGGCGAAGGGGTTGCTGCATTCAGTTATCAGTATTCAGTATTCAGTAATCAGTTCAAAAGACCAGGGCGGTGCGATGCATCGCCCATTTCATTTAACTTTCATTGCGAGGAGATCAGAGGTAAATTGCCTCCCCTAAGCGGACTCTGAGTGAAGTCAAAAGGGCAGGCTATTGACTCTTAATCAAAGGACGGACTTGTCCACCCTGTCCTTAGAGGTCAATATTTTCTAATGTGTCTACCCAGTAGGGGGAAATTAGTCCACATATTCCATAGTTTCAATTAATTCCACCGTATTT
>Ga0209834_10000063_pt1 | contig 57326 bp, 68 predicted proteins | sample Mar14236cmmetaG_FD_184134 | JGI IMG/M metagenome (GOLD analysis project Ga0209834, IMG submission 184134) | Marine hydrothermal vent microbial communities from Guaymas Basin, Gulf of California to study Microbial Dark Matter (Phase II) - Marker... ... | reverse complement strand
CGACATCTGGAATGGACTCCGAAAGGGAAGCGAGGATATTGAAGCGGCTGATGGAGGCTGACATGACGCTGGTTGTAATCTCCCACAGGCTCTCGACGGTCAGAGGAATGAATGAGATTTGGGTTCTCGATAGGAGCCACATAGTGTGCAGAGGCCGACACGACGAGCTGTTGGAGGGTTGCCAACGCTACCGCGAGCTGTTCAGAGAGCAAGAAAAAGGGGAAGGGGGCTAGTAGGGTTTCAGCGCATCTCGTTCCATTCTTTGTTGCCGTAGCGCTTCTCTATCAGCTCCTCCGCGAGTTCGAGCTCGTAGTCCGTAAGCTCCCCTTCCTCGGCCTCAAACGCGGCGATAAATTTGTCCTTCAAAAGCTCGTAGGCTTCCCAGCGGTTCAGATTTATGCCCTCGCGCTCCAGGGTGGTTACCCTCTCCCAGATGCTCGAAACACCCTTGTCGGCGAGCTTGGCATTTGAAACGCGGAGAACCCTTCCGAGCACGTCAACGCGCGTCGCGTACATGAAGGTGCCGTGCTGCAGAATTACACCCTTCCTGCGGGTCTGGGCAGAGCCGCTGATTTTCTTCCCGTTGGCGACGATGTCGTTCAGGCCCGAAAAGCCAGCCTCAAGGCCCAGTTCTTCCAGTGCATCAACCAGCGGGCCGGCCAGATAGCGGTAGCTGCTCTCAACGTTCCTGAGCATTGGGTGGTAGTCCTCGCCGACAACGACCGAGTAGGTTACCTCCCCGAACTCGTCGTGGAACACAGAACCGCCGCCGGTAATCCTGCGGACGACGGGGATTCCGAGCTTCCGCGCCTCGTCGAGGTTGACGTCGTGGACGACGCTTTGGAAGCGGCCTATGGTCACGGAGCTCGGAGAGAACGCGTAGAGCCTGACCGTGTCGGGAACCCTCCCCTCCGTTCTGGCGCGCATTATCGCCTCGTCTATGGCCATCTGAACCTCAGGCCTTGCAACAATGAGCGGGATAAACCTCATAGCACCACCAGGGTTAAAAGGTCGCGGACGTTTTTAAGTCCAGCGATGATGACGCCCAAGCCCTTCCGAGGCCACGATGAGGAGAGCGGTCACCACTGAGCAACCTTTGCTTGGGCAAAGCTTGACCAAAAGGGGTTTACTGTCAAAGAAAACCCGAGACATGCATGCTCTCAAAAAGGCCTCTATGATATTCGGGTTTGCGTTAAAGTGGGCCCATGTATGGGAGTTTTACTTCCAACCTAGCGCCCGCTGGGCGCTTAAAACAACAAAACTACTGTAATGATAGGATAAAACGAGCAAACCCAATACAAAGAGACAATTACAAAAAAGCATGCCAACTTTGATGAAACTTTGCCAAGCAAAGTTTCCCAACGTGGGGCGAAGCCCCACTCCGGGGGTTTGAGAGTACAGGAAGCTTTTGGAAAAAGCTTCACCAAAAGTTCGTAGCTCCTTTCAAGGCTCCGGATGCAGTGGATTTCTCTGAGTTCTAAAGTTAAATCGGGAGAGCCCCCTTAAGGACGTCTAAACATCGTTTAGGGGGTTTTATTTCGGACGCCCTTCGGGCGTCTATTTAGGCAACCCCCAATCAAAGAGGGCATTTCGAGGGGCTCAGGGCAAAAATAGCCAGAGTACCGGAAATCAATTCAAAAAGAAGGTTAAAAAGGAGCTACAAGCTTTGATCAAACTTTGCGCCAGCAAAGTTCTGGGGGCGTGGGGGCGTTAGCCCCCCGAAGGATTAAGGAATAAGGAAGGTGGGGAAACGTAGTTTCCCAGGTTTTTAGAGAAAAAGCGGGGTTGTGGGGCGTAGCCCCACTCCAGGGGTTTGAGAGTACAGAGAGATAAGGGGGCGGAGCCCCCTTGTCTTTCGTAGGGTCAGGGGCCGATTAGCTCCTCATCGCAGCGCTCGGCCACCTACCCTCACATCATCCCAGACCGAGTTTCTCCCTTATGATCAAGGGGATGAGGCCGATCTTCGGAAAGACGAGCAGGGCCTTGTCTTCGACGGCGTAGGCAGGGACGCACGGAACCATACCATACGGAGTCGGATAATCCGGGTCCGGCGCCCAGTTGTTGTCGCCCCACGTTAGGAAGCACCTCTCGGTCTCGCCGCCGAGGTCCACCTCGCGTATCTCCCTGACGCGGTGGATGATGGGATACTTGTAGCCGGGACGGGTGTAAACGATGACATCCCCCACGTGGACATCGTCGATGTTCTCCCTGCTTATGCCCTTAAGGAGGACGACGTCCCCGCGGTAGAAAACTGGCTCCATCGAGCCGCTGACGACTATAACGAGGGGCGAATCCGTGTGAAGCGCAATTTTAAGCCCCGTCTGGAGCGTGAAGACCGCCAGGAGGGCTATCAGCACCCATGTTATGTCCTTTTTCCACCCGTCTTCCATCTCAGAGCCTCCATAAGGGTGCCTATTCTCGCGGGTATGGCCCCTATCGCGGTGCACGTTTCAAGGCTCACCCTTTTTCCGGTTATGTCCATGTGGTAGCGGGCGGTCTTAAAGATTTCCTTGGGGAGGCCGTGCCGCCCGAGGCCCACGAGGAGGAGAAAGCTCTCACCGCGAAGGGCACGCTCAGCGAGCTCTAGGGGTGTTATCTCTTTCTCCTCGCTCGGCTTCCGGGTGGTGGCAACGGGCGTCCCGAACTGCGGCGGAAATCCTCGCCTGGGAAAGTCCAGAAGGTGGAAGCGGTTCCCCTCCGCCAGTTCCATGAGATACCTGCCGCCCTCGCCTATGGTGGTGTGCCCGCTTATCTCCTCCGCCACATCGATGGGCCTGCCCTCGAAGGGAAAGCCCACCAGAGCCAGGTGAAAGCCGTAGGCATAAGCTATGGGCCCCGCTCGGGCTATCGCGCGCAGGTGGGCCTCATGGAGCCTCTTGGGGTCGTAGGTGTTGTACAGGGCTATCGTCAGCATGGTCCCTCGATAGAGATTCCCAGGGAATGCTTATAAGGATTTAGAACAAATAGGAACCAGTATGACAACTCGAGAAGAAATAGAAATGCTCATTCAGAGGAGGCACTACGAGGAAGCCCTATCCAAGGTTCCAGAGTTAGAGGATCCGCTGGACCGGATAGAGGTTCTCACGGATATGGCAGTCGCGATATACTTTAACCACGGCCCTCAGGAATGGATCCCCGGCATCATGGAGGACGCAATGTACATAGCAAAAAAGATCAAAGACCGCGCCAGTAAGGCAGTGGGCTATTCGACGATAGCTGCATCCCTCGCAATACTGGGACATGAAGAGGACGCAATGAATTTCTTTGAAAGGGCCCTGAATGAAGCCGACGGCATAAAAAGCCCCATAGAAAAGGGCCTCGTCCTATCGGAGCTGGCATACCAACTGGCCCTCGCGGGATACCCCGAAAACGCCCTCGAGTTTTTCAACGTCGCCTTCGACACGATAATGGGGGCAGGGGTGGAATACAAATTAAAGATAGATAGCGTCATAAGGATAGGTGAACTCCTCGAGGAGGCCGGGGACGCACTCCCCTCCAGCAAGGCCCTCGACTTTTACAGGACAGCCTTTGACATATTTGACAAGCTCAACGTCAACGAGAGGGCGGTGGTCGTTGAGAAGAAGATAGAGCTGGTAAACACTGTTCACGAGGTGGGGCTTCCGGAGATCAGGAAATCCCTGCTGGAAGGACGGTACCATTACGCACTCGCACTGGTGGAGAAGAAGTACCGCGGGATTACGAAGCTCATCGGAGGGCTCGAGATCGCTCTCTGGATGAAAAGGGTGAACAACCTGGAGTACCTTGACGTTATAGACAGGGCCTTCGAGAGGTGTGAAAACCTCGTACTCACCGAGGCCAACGTCCAGAGGATAGTGAAGCTCCTGACCGAACTCGGAAGCCTGAATAGGGCACTGAAGTTCGCCGGAGAGATAACGGACATACGGAAGAAAAGCGAGGCCCTCAAGGCAATAGCCCTGGAGCTGGCAAAGAGAAAGGATTTCGAAGAGGCAAGGGGGATAATCGAGAGCATCCCCGACCCAAGGATAAAGGAGGAAGCCCTCACCGAGATGATTACTATAGAGGAGGGCATCTGAGGTGTCGCTATGATATTCGATGCCCATTCGGATTTACCCACCTTTGTTTATGATGAGCGAAAGACCGGAAAAACGCGCGTCCTCGAAGAGAACTACGAGGGGTTCTTCAACGGCTGGATTGGCTCGAGGGTTATGGCGATATGGACTAGACCCGACAGGAGAAAGGACGCGACCGCTTACGGATTTGAGGTTCTCAACGCTTTACTGAAGGACATCGAGGAAAGCGAGCGCTTTGAGCTCGTCACAACGGTCGATGGAATGAAAAAAGCCATAGAAGACGGAAAGGTTGCCCTCTGGCTCGGCCTTGAGGGCGGGGAGCCGATAGGTGAGAGCCTCGACCTGCTGGAGGTCTTCCACCGGCTAGGCCTAAGGGTTCTGACGCTCACATGGAGCCTGCGCAATGCCATAGGCGACGGTGTCTTTGAGAGAACCGGCGGCGGACTTACCAAATTCGGCGTCGAAGTCGTCGGGAAGGCGGAGGAGCTGGGGATACTGCTCGACCTCAGCCACATAAACGACGCCGGATTCTGGGACACGCTTGACGTTACTGCCTTCCCAGTTATAGCGTCCCACTCCAACGCGAGGGCCCTCTGCGACAACCCGAGGAACCTGACCGACGAGCAGATAACAGCGATAGCGGAGCGCGGCGGCGTCATAGGCGCGGTCGCTATTCCGAGCTTCATAGACAAGGAAAAACCAACGCTGGAGAGGTACGTGGAGCACATAACGTACATGGTCGACCTGGCCGGCTACCGCCACGTGGGTCTCGGCTTCGACTTCGTTTACTACCTACGGGGCTGGAGTAGCGGGGGCGTCAAGGGTTTTGAAAACGAGTCAAAGATTCCGGCGCTGCTCGAGAGGCTGAGGGAGAACTTCAGCGAGAAAGAGGTCAAAGCGATAACCTTCGAGAACTTCGAGCGCGTTTTTGAAAGGGTTATCGGATGACGGAACATTTTTATCCTCATTTTCTCAGCAACCCGCGGTGAGCGCATGGAAGAAGTTTACTTCTTAACTCCGGGAGACGCGAGAAGGCTTCTCCTCACAAAGGGGGGAGCGAGGCTTAACCTCGACCTGAGGAAAACGAACCGTTCATGGCTCATCACCGCTGAGGGAGACGAGTTCATCTTTCCGGACGGGACGCGGGTTGAGAGGGACGTCATCGAGAGGATCGCAAGGGACGAGGGAAGCGTCTACTTCGTGAAGAACGGGGGGGTATACAAGGCTGCAATAGCAGGGGAGCACTTCTACAAGCTCGTTCCGACGATTCCACCGACGATAGAGATTAACGGCATCAGGATGCACAGGACGAAGGAGGTAAACCCCCTCCAGGACACGAGGAACAAGGTGAACACGGTTAAGCCGAAGGAAGGAGAGACAGTCCTTGACACCTGCATGGGGCTCGGATACACCGCCATAGAGGCCTCAAAGCGCGGGGCGTACGTCATAACCATTGAGAAAGACCCGAACGTCCTGGAGCTGGCAAGGATAAACCCCTGGAGCAGGGAGCTGTTCACGGGCGGCAAAATCCAGGTGATTCAGGGTGATGCCTTCGAGGTCGTGAAGAAGTTCAAGGACGAGAGCTTCGACGTGGTAATACACGACCCCCCGCGCTTCTCCTTGGCCGGCCACCTCTACTCGGAGGAGTTCTACCGCGAGCTTTTCAGGGTTTTAAAACCCGGAGGAAGGCTATTCCACTACGTTGGAAACCCAGGAAAGAAATACCGGAGGAAAGACCTCCAGAAGGGCGTCATGGAGCGGCTTAGAAGGGCAGGCTTCGTGGGGACAAAAAGGGTCGAGGAAGCGCTCGGGGTTGTTGCGAGAAAACCTGAGAAGAAAGGAAGGGAGTGAGCCTCATTCCTTTTCTCCCTTGAGTATCTTCTCGACGTCGAAGCCTTCCTCGTACTTCTTGAGCTTTCTCTCGAAGAACTCTATGAAGAGCTTGTAGCGCTTCGCCCTGTGCCTGGGGCTTCCGCGGACGCTGTGGCCGTGGGGGCCGCGCTTGAATATCGCTATGTAGGCTTCCTTGCCCATGTCCTTGAGCACGTTGTAGAACATAAGGCTCTGGTCGAGCGGACAGCGGTAGTCCTCAAGCGAGTGGATGAGCAGTATTGGCGCCTTCACGTTCTCGGCGTAGAACAGCGGGCTGAGCTTCCGGTAGTTCTCGTTCTCCAGCGGGTTCGGGCCGATGACTTCAACGTCGTACCAGAGGCCGATGTCGGAGAAGGCGTAGCTGGTGAGCCAGTAGCTTATGCCGTTCTCGCTGATGCCGGCCTTGAAGAGGTCGCTCTGGGTCAAAGCCCAGTTGGTCATGAAGCCGCCGTAGCTTATGCCCGTTATTCCAACGCGCTCCCTGTCGGCCTGCGGTTCGAGCTTAAAGAACTCCCCGATGCCGTTCATTATGTCCTCAAAGTCTTCTAAGCCAGTCCTCTCAAGGACGCGGAGCGCAAAATCCTCATCGTAGCCGTTGCTTCCGCGCGGGTTTACGAAGACAACGTAGTAGCCCTTGTTCGCCATCAGCTGCATCTCGTAGACGAAGCGGTGGCCGTACATGCCCTTAGGCCCGCCGTGGACGAAGACTATCACCGGGGCCTTCTCGTCCTCTTTCAGCTCCGGTTTGAGGTACCATCCGTCTATGTCGAGGTCTTTGCTCTTGAAGCGAAAGTGTCTCGGCTCGAAGGTCTTGAGCTTGGCAAATATCGGCCCGTTGTAGTCGGTCAGCTGTTTCAGCTCGCCGTCGTAGAGGTAGAGCTCGCCTGTCCTCGTGGCAGTCATGATGAGGAGCAACGCCTTTCCGTCGCTGACGTCGAACCCGTAAATCCAGTGGTCGCCGGCGACAACGCGCTCGGCCTTCCCGTCCCAGAGCCAGAGGTTCACCCTGCCGGCGTCCGGAGTGAGGAAGTAGACCCTGCCGTCGGTGAGCTTTGCGTCGTAGACATCGAGCGGGCCCTCGTAGACTGGCTTAAGCTCACCGTCCCAGATGTAGAGCCACTCGTGCTCGCTGATGTACTTCTTCTCCTTCTTGCCCCTGAGGAGGAGGGCCTTTCCGTCGGAGTCAACCGCCTCAAAGGAGATCCTCTCGAAGAGCTTCTCCTCCTCTCCGTCCTTCCAGAGTATTATGTCGTAGAACTTGGAGAGGGCGGGCTTGCTCCCCTCGCGGTGCGGGACGTTGACGACTATGGCATCACCGTGCCAGAGGCCGGAGCTGAAGCGGGGCTTCCCGAACTGCTCAATTATCTCCTCGCTTTCAGTGTCGAGAACCCAGAAGGTAGTCTTCTCCCCGTCGAAGAATCCCATGCTGTCGAACCAGACCGGGACGTCGTCGTCGAAGACGAAGTCCTCATCGTCCCTCCTCTTGAAGCCAACGACCAGAAGCCTCCTCGAATCGTCGTTCCACTGCATTGAGCGGACGTTTTTGGCGGAGAGAACCTTCTTGGCGCTCAGGGTTTGAACGTCGGCCACCCATATCTCGGTCTCCTTCTTTTCCTCGTTAAAGCGAGTGAAGGCGAGCTTTCTGCCGTCGGGAGAAATCCTCGGCATGGAGGCGTTCTCGATGAAGCGCCTTGAGCCGGTTTCAAGGTCTTCAACAACCACGGTGCTCTCGTATCTGTTGTCCTTCATGTTGGCCTTCGTCAGGGTGTAGGCGACGAGGTTTCCCCTTATCCTCGGGTCGCCTAGATAGGCGAACTTAGAAAAGGTCTCGTGGTTCCATTCGATGCTGCTCATAACGCTATCACCTATCTAGTAGAGAGCCTTAAAAGTATATAAGCCTAACTCACTCGCCAGGTGGGAGAATGAGGGAGGAACACGCCGTTGGAATCATCCTGGCCGCTGGAATACTGATTTCACTCATTTTCAGAACATACGCCGGAGTGGCAGTAGCGGCCGTCGGAATACCCCTCTACCTCGCGTACGTTGCCCGGCAGCAGAACATCCTGGCAAAGTCCAGGCTCCTGGACAGAGACCTCCTCATCATGATGGGGATAGCGGTTGTTGTCATACTCGTCTTCGACTACCTCTGGGACCCGAGGATGGGCCTGATAGTAATGGCGGTTGTAATACCCATCCTGGCCCTCTACGCGGACAGACTAAAGGCGGGAAAGAAGGCGCAGAAGGCCCGATAGCTGGCCGGTTCTCTTGTAAACCCTGACCTCGCTCTTCATATCCTCCAAAAAGCCTTCGTCGAGCCCAAACTTCTCCCTAACGCGGCGTGAGATGTAGTTGTTGTTCAGGAACAGCATGGCCATTGCAGAGGTGAGGTTCTTCGGCTTTCTCCAGTCGGACTTTTCAAAATCTATCAGCCAGACCCTCTCGCCGACTATTATATGTTTCCCCCCCTGAATCTGCCCGTGGTCAAGGCCAAGCCTGTCGAGAAGGGCTGTTTTCTCGACTATCTCGAAGATGTGCCGCTTTTCGATGTCCGCGTATAGAACCATTTCACCCCCCGCAAACTCCCGAACCAGGTACTCAATGCCCTCGAAGACCCCGTAAGTCACGAGCGGAGGGGTTATCCCAAAGGGGGCCACCGCCCGGATGATTTCGGCCTCCCTGGCGAAGTTCTGCCTTGGAGAGTCCGGCCGCTGGAGCTTAATGATGACGTTTTTTTCATCTAAGTGGGCGCAGAAGATGAGACTCGTGGTTCCCTTGGCGTAGGGCCGAATCTCCCCGAATCCAAGCCCTTCCAGGTGAGAGTAAAACCGCTCCAATTGAGCTTCGCTTATCAAGTGGTCGAACATAGGCCTCGATAAGCTTAAATACTCTGCCGATAAAATACTTTTGGTGGTAGCCATGGTGACAGCTTTTATTTTGATGGTGACGGCCGCTGGAAAAGAAAGGGAAGTTATGGAAAAGCTTCTGGCCATGCCGGAGGTTAAGGAGGCTTACGTGGTCTATGGCGAATACGACCTCGTCGTAAAAGTCGAAACCGACACCCTCAAGGGCCTCGACCAGTTCATAACCGAAAAGATAAGGAAGATGACCGAAATCCAGATGACCTCGACGATGATAGCCATCTGATTCTCTCGTTCTTCCTCTTGCTATTCTTCGGGCAATTAATGAAGAAGACAGAGGCATCACTTGTTCATCATGAGCCTTATTCTCTCCGCGGCATCTTTGGCCTTGTCGGATATGTTGCTGAGAGTCCTGGCGATGTTGAGGATATATAAGCCGTCGCCCCAGCTCATCGAGTCCGCGTTCTCAAAGACGAGCCGCATGAGCTTCGTGTCGAGGCCGTCTATCTTGTTCTCAACACTCTCAATCTGCCTGATTATTTCATACTCCCTTTCTATCTCGCCCTCAGCAAATCCGCTCTCTATAACACGGTCCATCTGGACTATGGCCTCGTGAACGAGCTTTGCAGCCTTGATGCTCTCAGTCCCCATTTCAAGGATTATGCTCTTAATCTCCTCCGGGGCGCAGTCGGGCTTCTTGACGAGCAGCCACTTGGCGGTGTCCTCGGCGGCATCCGCAACCTTGTCCTGCATGTGGAGGTAGATAAGAACGTCCTCCCTCGCGACCGCCATCATTAGCTTCGAACTCAGGGAGTCGCGGATTTCTTCCTTTATCCTGTCTGCAACGTCCTCAAGCCTGTCCACCTCAGTGGCAAACTTCTTCATTCCCTCGTAGTCGCACGCGTACCACGCCTGGAGCGCCTTCTCAAGGGTTTCCACCGTGGTGAGCACGACGTCTGCGTGCTTTATGAGGGGCTTGAAAGGGCTCTTTGCGAAGAGCTTCGTCCATACCTGCATGTTATCACCCCACGATCATAAGGACCTTGAATATGGCCGCGCTTATCAGTCCAGCGACCGGAACGGTAACGAACCAGGAGATTATTATATCCCTAACGATGTCCTTGTTTATTGCCTTTACTCCCCTTGCGAGGCCTATTCCTATGACCGCGCCGACCACCGTGTGGGTCGTCGAGATGGGCAGTCCAAGCCAGCTGGCGGCGAGGACAACGGTTGCCGCCGAAAAGTCGATGGTGAAGCCGCGCGTGTTGGTGAGCTCGGTTATCTTCTTGCCGACCGTTTCCATGACCCTGTAACCGTAGGTGGCAACACCGACCGCGATTCCAAGACCGCCCATGGCGAGTATCCACCTGGGAACGGGAACCTGCATGCCGCCGAGGCCCATAGTGGCCACCGCGTAAACCGCCGCAACAGGGCCTATGGCGTTGGCCACGTCGTTGGCACCATGGGCGAGGGCAACGTAGGCAGAAGTAACCACCTGCGCCTTCCTGAATATCGCCTCAACGCCGATGAAGGGGTCGCTGCTCGGGAAGCGGAGCTTTATCAGGAGGTACGTTACCGCGAACACGATTATACCCAGCGGGACGCCGTACATCAAAACTCCAGTCTTGAGGTCATTTCCGTGGAGAACCTTGATGTAGAACATGGTTCCAATGACGACGAACGCCAGCCCAATCCAGAAGGGGGACCATATCCTGGCACTCCTGACAGGGTCCTTTCTCTCAAAGATACTCTTTGTGAAGACCTTAAATATGAAGTATGCCATTATGGCACCGACTATCGGCGAGAGGATCCAGCTGAGGACGACCTGGCCCATCTTGCCCCAGTTAACTATCTCGGTACCAGCATAAACTACTCCGTAACCGGCTATTCCACCGATGATTGCGTGTGTCGTCGAGACGGGCAGGCCGAACTTGGTCGCTATGATGAGCCATATCGTGGCCGCTAGAAGGGCCGCAACGGAGCCGTATACGAGGACCATCGGGTCGGTTATCATCGTCGGGTCGAGGATGCCCTTCCTTATCGTTTCGGTGACGCTCTTTCCGAAGAAGTACGCGCCCGCGAACTCAAGGACGCCGGCTATTATAACGGCCTGCTTCGGGGTTATCGCCTTCGCACCGACGGCGGTGCTCATGGAGTTCGCGGCATCATTCGCACCTATTGCCCATGCCATCGCAAGCCCAATGACGATTGTTATCAGCAGCCATGGATCCATCCCTACCACCGGGGAGAAATACAGAGTGCGTTATAAATATCTTGCCGCAGTAGAATATAGTCAGCTACCATCCACTATATAGAACCAAATAGAATAAAAGGAAAATGTCAGGGTTCGACCTTAACGGGCTCAACGCTTATGTTGCCCCCAGCCATCATCCCAAGCCGGACGTAGTGGTAGAAGCCCCCTTCCTCCGGCTTAACGTAGAGGGGAGCACCTCCAGCGCCGGTTATTATGTAGTGGACTCCCTCGACGGTTCCGTTCCAGAACATGTGGATGTGGCTGAAGACTCCAAAGGCGTTGTATTCTTTCATCAGCTCCAGCAACCTCTTCCCATCCGCGGGGTTCATGCCGTGGTCCCCGCCAGGTCTTGGGTCCGCAGGCGGGGCGTGCATCACTATCACGGGCCTTCTGCCGCTTGCCCTGGCGCTTTCAAGCTCTTTCTGAAGCCAGTCCCACTGCTCGTCGCTCAGCCCGTAGTCGTTTCTGATGTTGTTCATGAAGATGTAGTGATAGTCCCCGAGGGCGAAGGAGTAATCCGTCGGTCCGAAGAACATGTGGTAGATGTTTATGCCCTCTCCAATGTACTCGTGGTTGCCGACGGCGATGAATACCGGCTTGTCCCACTTCCATTCCTCAAGCAGGGCCGCCCACTCGTCAACCTTGCCCGAATAAACGAGGTCTCCGCCATCGATGATGAAGACCCCCTCGTCCGCGTTCATCTCATCCCTTATCTTGAGGAACACTTCGGGAACTTCTTTTCTGCCGTCCGGCCTGTGGTCGCCAAAGGCCAGAACCTTGTACTCCCCAACCTCCTTTGGAGTGATGCTGAAGGAAGTCTCAGATGTCGTTATTCTAACCCACGTATCCCCGGTTTCAGCCCCTTCGGGCAGGTTCAGCACCGCAGGGTTGGTGTTCTCGATAACGTAGGTCAGCCCAACGTTCTTCGGGTCTTTGACTTCAACGCTGACGTTGAAGCCGAGGGCGTGGATGTAAACTGTGGAGCCGTTGACGAGCCTGATAAAGCCGCCCTTCACGGTAACGTTTTCGCCCTCAACGACGCGCCAGTAGTAAATGAACGGCTCCTTTGCCCTGAAAGAGTCGAGGTACCAGTGTTCACCTTCATCTGGAACCCCGTTCCAGTTGTTGTCCCCTATGACCTTAACAACGATTCCCTCAAACTCGCCGCTCCTGATGACGTCGTCAAGATTTATCTCACCGCCCTCAGCAAGTTCCAGCGCATACTCAACCGCCGCACCGGCGCCGGCCTTGCTGGTGCCCGTGAAAACGAAGCGGGCCTTTCCACCCTCGTTGAAGGCAACGAAGATTCCCTTGTCAGGGCCGACGAACTTGACTCCAAGCCTGTAAACGATGTAGCCGAAATAGTCGTTGACCGTTATGAGTATCGGCTTTCCCTTCAGCAAAGCTCTGGCGTCCTCCGGAGAGAGTATGGCAACGCCCCCCTCGTACTGGCTCGCCGGGAGTACCTGGGCGTCGGGGAAGTAGTGCTTCGCGAGGTCCTCATAGCCCTCGCTGACGTAGACCTTTGAGACGTCCGCCAGGCCCTTCCACTGCGCTAAAACCTGGCCCTTTTCGAGGCTTCCAAAGTCGATTCCCCCCGCAGGAGAACCGGTAGTGGAAGTCCCTCCGGGCGTTTCCTGGCCTATACAGCCGGAAGCGACCACGATAAAAATCAGGAGAATTCCAAAAACGGCTTTCCTCATCGCCTTCACCTCCCCGAAGTAGGGGGCCGAAGCTTTAAAGCACTTTCCATGTGGGACGTAACTCGGCAGATTTAAATAACATTGACCCAAATGTAAAATCGGTGATACCATGTTCGTCGGGCACTACAAAGATGTTCCGGAAAAGGACACCGGTTTTGAAGGTGTGACCATAAGGTGGCTCGTCTCTCCGAAGCTTGGCGCCAAGAACTTCGCAATGCGCTATTTCGTCCTCAAGAAAGGCGCCGAAATCCCAATACACCAGCACGACTGGGAGCACGAGATTTTCATCGTGAAGGGGGAGGGAATAATAACCAACGGAAAGGAGGAGCACCACGTTACGGCCGGGAACTTCCTCTACGTCCCGCCCAACGAGCCCCACGGCTACAAAGCAACGGGGGAGACCCTTGAGTTCCTCTGCATAATCCCGGCCAAGAAAGAGGCCGTCCCAGAGGACGAGTGGTGACGTGACTCTGTCAGGTTCTCCAGGTCTTTTCTCTTCTTTCAAAAGAATTAAGAACATTCTAAGGCCAGCCGCTCTCAGGCGTTCATTCAAGGCTGCCGAGCAAGTAGGTGGACGTGGCGCGCTTAACCCCCGCCCGAACGAGCTCCCCGGCCTCGCCGGAGTCGAGGATTATGTCCTTGTAGTTGAAAGTCCTGCCCTCAATTCCACCCTTCTTGCCCTCACCATGGACGAGAACCTCGACGGTTTTTCCTACATAGTCCTGATTTATCTCGTAGGCGACCTGAAGCCTGAGCCTGTGGAGAATGCGTGAGCGCTCCTTGGCCTTCCAGCCCGGAATCTGCTTCCACTTCGCCGCTATCGTTCCGGGCCTCGGTGAGTAGCGCGAGACGTTTATCTTGTCCGGCCTAACCCTCTTAACCAGCTCGACGGTGTTCTGGAAGGCCTCATCAGTTTCTCCCGGGAAGCCGACTATGATGTCGGTATTGAGGTTCAGCCCGGGGACTTTCTTCCTGAACTCGTTAACTATCTCCTCGAACTCCTCCACAGTGTAAGTCCTCCCCATCCTCCGCAAGACTTCGTTGTCTCCGCTCTGGACGGGCAGGTGAAGGAACTTGTAGACCTTTTCGTCCTGATAAGCATCAATAAGCTCATCGAGGATTTTAATCGCGTGGTTTGGGTTCATCATGCCGACCCTGACGCGGAACTCCCCCTCGATGGCAGTTATCTCGTCGAGGAGCTCTGCAAGATTCGTCCCGATGTCAAAACCGTAGCAACCGGTGTCCTCGCTGGAAAGCTGTATCTCCCTATAACCTCTCGCTATGGCCTCCTTAACCCACTTGACGACGAGTTCAGGCTTGTAGCTCTTGAGAACACCCCTCGCAAAGCGGGTCGCGCAGTATGTGCACCCGTTGAGACAGCCCTCGCTTATGGGCACGACAAAGGCGACGCCGTTTTTCCAGAGGCGGGGCAGTTCGAGCTTGTCTATGCTCCTCTCGCGCCAGCCCTCAACGCTCACAAGCTTTCCACCGCTCTCCGCCACGCTTACTGCCTCGGCTATCCTGTCAATGCTCTTGACGCCGAGTATCCCCGAAACGCGTGAATCTATAACATCTGGATTGACGTGGACGAGACATCCGGTAACTATGACCCTCTTTCCGGAGTTGATGAGCTCCTTTATCCTCTCGCGCATGTGCTTCTCCGTCGGGTCCTTAACAGCGCAGGTGTTGACCACGACGTAGTCTGCACTATCCGGAGTCTCGGCTAACTCATAGCCAGCCCTAAGGAGGATTGCCTCCATAATTTCGGCGTCCGCTTTGTTTCTCGTGCACCCGTAGGTCTCAACGTGAACCCTTGTCATCGGGCCTGGCTGGGTTAAGATGTTTAAAAAGGGTGCGGTTCAGGAGTGGGTATTAAACAGCGCCCATCATGCTCAAAAGCACGAAGAGAGCGACAAAGAGAAAAGCGGCCACGAGCGTTAGTTTTTCCCGTATCCACTCGCGGGGCCGGTTAAAGTACCGCATGACAAGAAATGAAACTGAGCAGACTATGAGAACTGGAATAAGCGCGGAAAGGGCCATGAACGCAACGTCGGGGAGATACCTGTCAAGTCCGATGGTATCGAAGAGGGCCACCGTCCAGTAGAGCGCAAAGGGAGACAGAAGAACCAGAGCCCCAACCACAGCCCCAATCACTAAGGAGCCCTCATCCATGAGACCACCAGGAAATATTAATACAATGCACTAAAAACGTTTTGCAGAACAGCAGGTAAGAATAAGAGGGAAGGAAATCAGATGACTTCCGCGAAAGCGAACTTTCTCTTAACCGAGTTAATGACAATCTCAACCTCGTCGCCGACCTGAGTGTTCGGGACGAAGATAACGAAGCCCTTTACTTTGGCGATACCATCGCCGCCCTTTCCAAGGCTCTCGATCCTAACTCTATACCTTTCTCCAACCTTAACCGGGGCTTCGTAGCCACCGCCAAATCCATCTCCATACATACCTAACACCAACTCTTTCAACTTTTGGAACCTTCCCGAAAAGACTCCGAGAAGAGTCCCAATGATGGGTCAGTCTGAGGGTATATAAAGCTTTGGGTGAGGTGTGGAAACAAACTCATAGTGGGTAGGTACGGCAAAAACAGCAATAAACTCAGAGGGTCGTCGTGTATGCACCAAAAAATCGAACTCAGTATATGGACCCCGTTCTTAACTTTTGGTTTACAACGACTGGTTTTCCACATTTCTTTGCCAAACTGAGCTTTAGAAAACCGTTTTAAGCCAGAAATAAAAGCTTCAATCGAGAGTAAACAAAAACCGTTAATTCGGAGGTGGTAGCTTGCCCTTCATGGTTGCCTTCGTCTTTGCTTACGTCACCTGGCTCGTCCTGACGGCCGGGACGAACGGGCTTCTATGGAGCACACAGGAACTGATAGCAGGCTTAATATTCGCGGGAATAATAGCGTACGCGACAAAGGACGTCGTTGGAGACGAATCAACACGCTTCCTCAACCCATTGAGGTGGGTCGGCTTCATAGCCTACGCCCCGGTGCTCTTCTGGGGCATGGTCAAGGCAAACTTCGACGTCGCCTACCGCGTCATAACCGGCAAGATAAACCCGGGAATAGTGCGCGTTCCAGTCGAGCTTGAAAACGACGCCCAGTACACCATTCTGAGCAACTCGATAACGCTGACGCCGGGAACGCTCACCATAGATGCTTGCCCGGAGGAGAAGGCCCTCTACGTCCACTGGATAAACGTCACGGACCCACACCCGGAGAGCTCCGAGCCGGTCGCAGGTTCATTTGAGAGATGGGCCAGGAGGTTGGGAAGATGATAGCACCGGAGTTCTTCTATTCAGCTCTGGTAGTCATGATAGGAGCGTTCATGGCTCTGCTGAGGGTGCTCTTTGGTCCCTCTGTCCCCGACAGGGTCGTCGGTGTTGACACCCTCAACACCCTGATAGTGGCGGGCATGGTTCTCCTCGGAGCGGCCTACGACAGGACGATATACATCGACATCGCGATAGTTTACGCCCTTCTGAGCTACATCGGAACCCTCGCCATTGCCCGCTACATGCAGGGGGGATTGAAATGAACACCGTTGATTACCTCATTTACGCGTTCCTCGCGATAAGCATGATATTCAACCTTCTGGGGAGCATAGCACTCCACCGCTTCCCCGACGTCTACACGAGGCTCCACGGAGCAACGAAGACCACAACGTTCGGAACTATATTCGCCGTCCTTGCTGTGATCGTTCACGCCGCCTACCAGCTCCGCGAGACCGGCAACCCGAAGTACCTCCAGATGGCGCTTCACAGCATCGTTGCCCTCGTCGCACTGCTCCTCACCAACCCGACCGGTGCACACGCAATAGCCAAAGCCGCCCACCTGAGCGGCTACAAGCCGGTTAGGGCCGTCGTTGATGCGTATGAAGACAAGCTCAGGGGTGATAGCGAATGAACGCCCTCACTATGGACCAAATTATTCAGTTCGGCATTCTTGTCGGTGTTCTTGTTAGCGCGTACCTCACCATACGCTTCAGGGACTTGCTCAGTGCCGTAATTGCTTCTGCGGCCATGAGCCTTCTCCTCAGCCTGGAGTTCTACATGCTCCACGCGCCGGACGTTGCGATAGCCGAGGCGGCAGTTGGTGCGGGCGTTGTTACGGCCATAGTGGTGTATGGAATTGCCAAAACCGAGAGATGGGAGCGTGAGGGGCCATGAAGAGAACCCTTGCTTTCCTTTCGCTGCTGTTCGTCCTCGGGGCGCTGCTCTACATATCCAACCCCGAATACGGCCTCAAATTCGGTCTGGGTGGCGAGGACTGGAAGAACCTCCGCTACACCGACGATTACTACATCACCCACGGCGTTGAAGAGGTCGGCGGTACCAACATCGTTACGGACATAGTCTTCGACTACCGTGGCTACGATACCCTTGGAGAGGCCACAGTCCTGTTCACTGCCATTGCGGGAGCAGTTGCACTTCTCAGGCCCTGGAGGAGGGATGAGGAATGAGCGACGATATGGGAGTCATTGTTAAAACCATGGCGAGGGCGACCATTCCACTCATCGGCATATTCGGAGCCTACGTGGTTTCCCACGGTCACCTTACCCCCGGTGGTGGCTTCCAGGGCGGAGCGACCATAGCGGGAGCAGGTGTGCTCTTCCTAATAGCGTTCGGACTCAGCGAGATGAAGAAGCGCTACGACAAGCACCTCTACTCGGCCCTTGAGGGAGTCGGCGGTCTCGTCTTCCTCGGCGCGGCAATGCTCGGCCTGGGCACGGCGTTCTTCTACAACACGCTGTGGCACAACGGACCGGTATTCAACGGCGATCCAGGGACGCTCCTCTCGGCAGGATACCTCCCGATAATGAACCTTGCAGTCGGGCTGAAGGTCTTCACTGGCCTCGTCAGCGCGATGGTTGGTATAGCGCTTTACAGGAGGTGGAAGTCATGATACCCTTCCAGTTCATCACCGCGTTCCTGATGATGGCAATCGGAATATACGCCTTCCTCTACAAGAGGAACCTCATCAAGCTCATCCTCGCGCTGAACATCATAGACTCCGGAATCCACCTGCTCCTCGTGAGCCTCGGATACCGCATGGAGCTCAACGAGCCCCCGACCGCGCCGATTTACACCGGCTACGAGACGCTCAAGAGCGCCATGGTCGGCCCGCTCCCGCAGGCCCTCGTGCTCACGAGCATAGTCATCGGCGTCTGTGTCCTGGCCCTTGCGATGGCCCTCACGATAAACGCCTACCGCCACTACGGAACCCTTGATGTGAGAGCCCTCAGGAGGTTGAGAGGATGAACGGGGAAGCGATCCTCCCTTACCTCATAATCATCCCGCTCTTTGGAGCGTTTGCAATGCCCATAGTGAGCCTCGCTGGGAAAAAGGCGAGGGAAGCATGGGCGGTAATCATAAGTGCCCTGACTCTGGTCGTAGCCTCGGCCGTATTCTACCACGTCTGGAAGACCAAAGAAATCATAGTCTACACCCTTGGCGCGAAGACGCCGTTCGGCCAGGGGGTTGGCTTCCCGATCAGAATAGTCTGGGAAGTTGACCTCTTCGGCGCAATAATGGTGCTGACCGTGGCGTTCGTCTCGCTGATGGCAGTGCTCTACTCCCTCGGCTACATGAAGCACGACACCGGGCTTGAGAAGTACTACACGCTCATACTCATACTCGAGCTCGGAATGCTCGGCATAGCCATAACCGGTGACCTGTTCAACTTCTACGTCTTCCTCGAAATCATGAGCATAGCCAGCTACGCCCTCGTTGCCTTCAGGAACGACACGTGGGAGGGCATTGAGGCCGGCGTGAAGTACATGTTCGTCGGTTCAATAGCAGGGTCATTCATCCTCCTCGGCATAGCGCTCCTCTACGGCCAGTACGGAACCCTCACCATGGGGTACATAGCGGTTAAAATCGCCGAGAACCCGACCGTCACCGCCAAGGTCGCACTGGCCCTCTTCATAGCGGGACTGCTCTTCAAGAGCGGTGCTTCACCGGTTCACATGTGGCTGGCAGATGCACACCCCGCGGCCCCCAGCAGCATCTCGGCAATGCTTTCAGGTCTGGTCATCAAGGTCGGTGGAATCTACGCGATGGCGAGGATACTCTTCAGCATCTACAGCCCGATGGCCCACAGCATCGTGCTTAAAGCGTACCTCCAGCCCTACATCAACATGAGCGCGATAGGATGGCTCATCATCATATTCGCCAGCTTGACGCTGATAATCGGCAACGCAATGGCCGTAATCCAGACCGACATGAAGAGGCTTCTGGCCTACTCCTCCGTGGGACAGATAGGCTACATCCTCCTCGGCCTTGGAATAGGCCTGGCGGCTTACGGAACCCAGACGGGCGAGGTCGCCCTGGCGGGTGCAATCTACCACACCGTAAACCACGCCATCATGAAGGCCCTCCTGTTCCTTGTCGCAGGTGTCGTAATACACGAGGTCGGCACGAGGAACCTGAACGAGCTGAGCGGACTTGCGAAGACCATGCCGAAGACCACCTTCGCGTTCCTCATCGGAGCCGCTGCCATAGTCGGCCTCCCACCGCTGAACGGCTTCGCAAGCAAGTGGCTCATCTACGAGAGCTCGGCGGTCTTCAACCCAGTCCTCGGCGCGATAGCCATAATCGGAACAGCTTTCTGTACCGCCGCCTACGTCAGGGTGCTCTACACGTTCTTCGGCAGGCCGAGCGAGAGGGTAGCGAACGCCAGAGACCCCGAGACCTCAATGATGCTCCCAATGCTCCTGCTCGTGCTCGCGATAGTCATCATGGGACTCCTCCCGTGGCAGATAAGCGACAAGGTGATGATACCCACGGCCAGGATGCTGGAGCAGTTCAAGTTCGAGTACATAAACGCCCTGATGAGCCTCGCAGGGGGTGCGTGAAATGTTTGGCTACTGGGACGCCCTTTACTTCGTCTTCATCTTTATTATCGGTCTGATCCTGGCATGGCTGCTGAACGAGTGGGCCAAGAAGTCCGGAATGGGCACGAGGGAAACCGGCGACGGCACAAAGATATTCATCAGCGGTGAAGACCCTGATAAAGTTGTTCCGGGCTTTGAGCACCTTGAGGGCCACTTCACAGGCAAGAACGTCATGTGGGGCCTCACATACGCCCTCAAGAGGTTCTTCAGAGTCCTCAGGGACGACCACACCGGCCTGCTCACAGATTACGTAAGCTACCTGCTCATAACGACCGGTTTCGTGCTCGGAGTGATACTGATCTGGGGGTGATTGAATGAGCATCAAAGTTCCATCTGACCAGAACAAAACAAACGGGGCCGCGAGCGAGCGTGAGAAGCTAGAGAAGAGGATAGCCCAGCTGTGCCGCTTCATTGGAAGGTCACCCTGGGTATTCCACGTAAACAGTGGCTCCTGCAACGGCTGTGACATCGAAATCATAGCCGCCCTGACCCCGCGCTACGATGCCGAGCGCTTTGGTGTCAAGCTCGTCGGCTCACCGAGGCACGCCGACGTGCTTCTAGTCACAGGGCCCGTCACAGACCAGAGCCTCGAAAGGGTCAAGCTCGTCTACGAGCAGACCCCAGACCCCAAGATAGTCATAGCCGTCGGGGCCTGCCCAACAGGTGGTAGCGTGTTCTACGAGAGCCCCTTCACAAACGCACCGCTGAGCAACGTTATTCCCGTGGACGTCTACGTGCCGGGGTGCCCACCGAGGCCCGAAGCTATCCTCCACGGCGTCGTCCTGGCCCTTGAGAAGCTGGCTAAAATCCTGAAAGGCGAAGTCCCGGAGGGTGAAGAGTGATGACTGACGATAACGTAATCATGGAGAAGGTTGAGGTTAAGGAACCGACCAAGGAAGACCTCGTCGCCGAGGCCATAAAGAACCGCTTCCCCAGCGCGGAGGTCGAGATAAAGGAGAACAAGTGGGGCAAGAGGCGTGTCTGGGTGAGAGTCCCGAGGGAGGACTACAAGGCGCTCATGAAGTTCATCGTTGAGCTCGACCCTGAGGCCCACTACTCAATAGGCATCGAGCAGGACTACGGCGAGGAGCTGGGTTACATGAGCCACATCCTTATAAACTACGAGGAGGCTCCGGGAGTTTCACTGCTCGTCGAGGTCAGGGCGCCCAAGGACGACCCCGTAATTCCCGACATCAGCGACGTCTTCCCGATAGCCGTCCAGTACGAGAGGGAAGCGGCCGAGATGATGGGCATAGTCTTCGAGGGAATCCCCGACAGCAGGAGGCTCTTCCTCCCGGACGACTTCCCGGAGGGCATCTACCCGCTCAGGCTCGACGAGAAGGGCATCTCGGAGGAGGCCGTCAAGAACGCCGGGCATCCCTATTACATTAAGGGAGGTGCAAAGAAATGACCGAGAAGGTCGAGTACTGGGTAAAGGTTCCAATCGGCCCAATTCACCCGGGCCTTGAGGAGCCCGAGAAGTTCATACTCACCCTCGACGGCGAGAGGATAATCAACGTTGACGTCAAGCTCGGTTACAACCTTCGCGGAATCCAGTGGATAGCGTACCGGAGGAACTACGTCCAGATGATGTACCTGGTAGAGAGAATCTGCGGCATCTGCTCATTCTCGCACAACCACACCTACAGCAGGGCCGTCGAGGAAGCGGCAGGCATAGAGGTGCCTGAGAGGGCCGAGTACATACGCGCCATAGTGGGTGAGCTGGAGAGGCTCCACTCCCACCTGCTCAACCTAGGTGTTGTCGGCCACGACATAGGCTACGACACGGTTCTCCACCTCACATGGCTGGCGCGTGAGAAAGTCATGGACGTCCTTGAGGCCATCTCGGGGAACCGCGTGAACTACTCGATGGTGACCATAGGCGGCGTGAGAAGGGACATAGACGAGAAGGGCAAGAGGCTCATCCTCGACCTGATAAAGTACTACAGGAGCATAATGCCACAGATAGAGGAGGTATTCCTCCACGACCCGACCATAGAGGCCCGTCTGAGGGATGCGGCGGTGGTGAGCAGGCGCATCGCCAAGGAGTACGGTGCAGTCGGCCCGACCGCCAGGGGTTCCGGGCTAAAGGTGGACGCCAGGTGGAGCGAGGGGCTCGGCGTTTACCCGGACCTTGGAGTTAAGCCGGTGCTCCCGCAGGACGTCACCGGCGAGAAGCCGCACGGCGACGTTTACGACAGGACGGCGGTGAGGATTGGGGAAATCCATCAGAGCCTTGAGCTGCTCGAACACGCCCTCGACCAGATGCCAGACGGAAAAATCAAGGCCTTCCCGAAGGACAACGTCCTTGTCGCCAAGCTCAAGATTATGGTCGACGGGGAGGGAGTTGGAAGGTACGAGGCCCCGCGTGGCGAGCTTGTGCACTACGTCCGCGGGAAGAAGGGCTCGGACAAGCCGCTCCGCTGGAAGGCGAGGGAGCCGACGTTCCCGAACCTCTTCGCCATTGCCAAGGGACTGGTAGGCAACCAGGTCGCGGACGTCGTGGTTGCCATTGCCTCAATAGACCCGTGCCTCAGCTGTACGGACAGGGTTGCAGTCGTCCAGGGCGGAAAGAAGATTGTCCTCACGGAGAAAGACCTCCTGAAGGCCTCGATAGAGAAGACGCGCGAGCTCAACCCGGACGTTAAGGGCGACCCAACACCGATCGGCTTCGGCTGTGCGAGGTGATGAAAATGGACGTCATGGCGAACATCGTCTATCCCGTCGCTGGCCTGATAGGCCTCTACGCTTTCGTCTCACTGGCTTCTCTCCTCTGGGAGGGCATAGACAGGAAACTGGTCGCGAGGATGCAGAGGAGAGTGGGGCCGCCGCTCCTCCAGCCCCTCTACGACTTTTTCAAACTGGCGAGCAAGGAGACGATAGTCCCCAACACAGCCAACTTCATGTTCAGGGCCGCACCCGTGCTTGCCCTGGCGACGGCCATAGCACTCCTCGCCTACACTCCAATGGGCTTCGAACCGCTGCTCTCAAGCAAGGGAGACGTCATCGTCTTCATCTACCTGCTCACCCTCATCGGGTTCTTCAAGATACTCGGTGCAATAAGCTCAGGAAGCCCATACGCAAAGATAGGTGCGGCGAGGGAAGCGGCGATAATGGTCTCAAGAGAGCCGGCCATGATGCTGGCAATCTTCGCGATAATGTGGCGCCTCGGAAAGCTCGGCGTTGAGAAGCCGTTCAGCATGGGGGTCTTCTACCAGCACAACATCTGGGAGACAGGAACCCCGCTCAGCTTCGTGGGTGCAGTGATACTCCTTTACGTCTTCGTCATCTGGCTGGCGAGCGAGATAGAGGTCGGATACTTCAACATACCCGACGCGGAGGAGGAAATAGCGGAGGGACTGCTCGCCGAGTACAGCGGACGCTACCTGGCCCTGCTAAAGCTCACCAAGGCACTCAAGGCATACATAGCGGCGTCGCTCGTCGTGTCGATATTCTTCCCCTGGGGAATAGCGGGATACCTTAACCTCAGCGGGCTTTCGGCCGACATCGTGAACCTGCTCTTCCACACGCTCAAGGTGTTCATACTCCTCTTCGCAGTCCAGAGCGTCTTCAGGGCCACCACCGGCAGGCTCAGGGTAACGCAGGCCGTTGAGTTCCTCTGGAAGAACGCATTCCTGGCCTCGCTCATCGGCACCCTCCTCATAGCGATGGAGGTGATAATGTGAGGCTCTCCCCGCTCCTCCCGACAGTGCTCAGGAACCTGTTCAGAAAGCCAGCCACCAACCTCTTTCCAGCGACCGAGCCGGTGCCCGTCCCGGAGAACTTCAGGGGCCAGATAAAGTACAACGTGGACAAGTGTGTCGGCTGCCGGATGTGCGTCACCGTCTGTCCGGCCGGCGTCTTCGTCTTCCTGCCAGAGATAAGGAAGGTCGCCCTGTGGACGGGCAGGTGTGTCTACTGTGCACAGTGCGTCGACGTCTGCCCGACCGGGGCACTCCAGATTAGCGACAACTTCCTGCTCGCGAGCTACGACAACTACGACGACAAGTTCATTCCGCTTAAGCCGGAGAAGGTCGAGGAGATCAAGAAGAAGCTTGAGGAGCAGAAGAAGGCGAAGGAACAGGCCCAGGCAGAGAAGAAGGAGCAGCCCAAGGCGTGAAAGGCTGCCCTTTCTTTTTGATCCTCTTACCCCTTTTCTCCATAGCTCCCCATTTCAGTGGACTTTATTCAACCACATCCAAGCGGAGCAGTTCCCCCCTCTTTACCAGCCCGATTCCGGCTTTTTTCCCGAGCACCTCAATGGCAACTGTGTAGTCCGGGTCGCTGAGGTCGACTTTTAGGCCGAAGGCGTCCACTATAAGCGAACCGAGCCCAATCTCAAGCTCTCTCTGGGAGAGCTCCCTGTTTCCCCTGACCTTTGCCCGGACCGCAAAGGTTCCGTCTATTCTCTCAGCCAGCTTGAGGACTGCCCTTTCTATTTCCTCCTTCTTAGCGGGGACTATTATGTCGATGGGCACGACACGCTGTATCGCCTGGGTCTCGAAGCCCTTCAGCCGTTCGAGGGCTTCCTCCTTCGGCAGGGGAGTCTCGGCCAGGAGAACTCCCCTCCAGTCCGTTCCTTTGACCTTGACTTTTCCCAGCGCCCATTCCAGCTCGAGGATTGCGTCCCCCTCACGGCCCTGTGGTGCTGTAACGAGAAGAATCGTCATCTCAGCTCACCGATGGACAGGTTTTTATATTTCAATCTCCTAAAGTATGCGGTGAGTTAAAATGGAAGCAGGTGGCCTTAAGCTTTATCCCTACCAGTCATACGAGGTTTACGGCCTTTCTCGAAACCCCTTCGAGCAGCTCGCAAGTGAGGGAATATCCGACGTCGAGAGCATTCACGTCTACCAGGAAATAGATATGCGCCTCCAGATGATAATCTCCGAGGTCATAGGGAACAGGAGCTCAATAGCCCTCTCCATAGTTGGCCCCCTCGGAATGGGAAAAACCCAGAGGCTGAAGACCATAGCCAAGGCCATAGAAGAGAACAAGGGGAAGGCCATATACGTTAAGGTTGATACAAACGACATCCTCAAGCTCACGCGCGACATATTCTACGCCCTCAAACCGCCAAAGAGCAGGACGAACATCTTCCTTGAGAACCTGAGCAAGAAGCTTGGCTTCATCGACAGACTGGAAAAGATGCTGAGCGATACCCAGGAGTACAAGAGCAGGGACATAGCGGAGCTTCTGTCTGAGCAGCTGGGCAAATACCCATACTGCGCTCTCCTCCTCGATGAGCTGGAGAACATGGACGGCGCGAGCGAGCAGGAGAAGATACAGTTCTTCGAGATGCTGAGGCACTTCATCAGCAACATGCCCCAGGGCTGTATCGTCGCCTTCGCCTGCGTGCCAGAGGCCTACGAAAAATACACCAAGATATTCCCGGCGTTCTTCATGCGCCTTCACTACGAATTCAAGCTCCGCCCCATGAGCCTCGACGAGGCTTACGAGCTCGTCAAGAAGAGGCTCAACCGCGTCAGGGTAAGGGACACCGACGACCCGCTTTACCCGTTCACGGAGGAGGCCATAAAGCTCATCCACGAGCTCGGCAAGGGCAACCCGAGGCAGATTTTAAGGCTTCTCCACTACGTCCTGAGCGAAGCTGCAAAGCACAAGTTCGACCCGATAGACGACTACGTCGTCACGACGATTCTTGAGGAGCCCAAGAACCTCGAGGAGTACCTCACCAGGATTCCAAAGGAGTACAAGGACTTGGTTGAGGCGATAGTCTTCGAGTTCAACGGCGGGCCCGTGAGCTACATACAGGTCGCAAAGTACGTCAAGAGACCAGGAATACAGGTCTACGACCAGCTCAACGAGCTCATAAGGCTCGGGTTCCTCGTCGGAGACCCCAAGGGCAACTACAAGGTTCCGGATTACGTTAGGAGGTTCCTGGAGGAGGGACAGGCAGAGAAAGAAGAAGAGTGATGCCCCATGCCGAACTACGACGCCCACGTGCTCAGCGGAATAGTAACCTACCCAGTAGCGGTGCTCATAGGGACACTGCTTAAGGTCTACCTCAACCTACCCATAGAGCTTACCACAACAGCATTAGTCTTAGGGTATGCCTTCTATGTCCTCGGGAGCGACTTGCCGGACATAGACCACCCCAACGCGCTGATACACAGGGGTTCAAAGCCGATAGTGAGCGTTGCAGCGGGAAGTGCGGTATTCCTGTGGGTGAAGGACTTCGTGAATCTAACACCGTCCTGGCTCAACCAGGTCGCTTCGTGGCTTACCGGCGCCCTTGGAGGCCTTGCCGCGTGGTACCTGTTCACCGCCCTGATGCCGAATCACAGGGGAATCGTCCACTCGCTCCTCTTCGCAGCAGTCTACGGAATGCTTGCATTCCTCCTCGTTAATTATGGTCTCGGCATGGGGGAGGGTGCCGGCCTGTACACTGGGTTCTCCGCATTCCTCGGCTACACACTCCACCTGCTCCTCGACCGCTCGCTCAAACTGGTTTGAGGGAAAGATTTATCGTCCCAAAGGACAACTCCCATCGGTGGTGCCATGAACCTCGTGGTTTTCTTTTTCTTCCCGATCATCTTCATTATCATAGGAATTATTCTCCTAATTTATACGCTGCAGAAGACTGCCAGGCAAAAGGCCGAGAGGCTCAGGAGGCTGGAGCTGAAAAGGAATGACCTCAACGCCTTTGAGAAGCTCGCCGAGACAAGGAGAGTGCCGAGTTCAGCAGGGAGTTTATGAGGGAGAAGCTCGTGATAATCTCCAACAAAAACACCATCGACCCGAGAAACTTCAAGAGGGTTCTTGATAAGGCTGCTTTCATGGAAAGACACGGAGAGTACATCATAGAGCTTACGCTCGATGTCCCGCTTGGAGGCGACGTCCACGACAGGACGACTTTGAGAGTCGAGCCCGGAGGGAGAAACACGGGTTGAGACCGTTGTCTAAATACACACTACCGTCCAATAATGCTTTTAAGTATCCAACCAAAAGTTGAGAACTGGAGGTGAGAAAAATGTTCAGCCTGGGAGGATTTTCACGTGGGGGAGAATACGAGAACAAGACCTGGGACGTACTCATCATAGGTGCGGGGCCGGCCGGCTTCACGGCGGCGATATACGCGGCGCGCTTCGGACTGGAGACCCTGATAGTCAGCAAAGACCTTGGCGGAAACATGGCACTGACGGACCTCATAGAGAACTACCCCGGCTTCCCGGAAGGTATCAGCGGTTCCGAACTGACGAACAGGATGCACGAGCACGTCAAGAAGCTCGGCGTTGAGGTAGTCTTTGACGAGGTCGAGAGGGTTGACCCGACGGAGTGCGCCTACTACGAGGGCCCGTGCAAGTTCGCAGTTAAGACGAAGAACGGCAAGGAATACAAGGCAAAAACCGTAATCATAGCCGTCGGCGCCGCCCCGAGGAAGCTCAACGTTCCGGGAGAGGAGGAGTTCACCGGAAGGGGCGTTTCATACTGCGCCACCTGCGACGGCCCGCTCTTCAAGGGCAAGAAGGTCATAGTCGTCGGTGGAGGAAACACCGCACTGCAGGAGGCGCTGTACCTCAAGAGCATCGGCGTTGATGTCACCCTCGTCCACAGGCGCGACGAGTTCAGGGCCGACAAGATACTCCAGGACCGCCTTAAGGAGAGCGGGATTCCGACGATACTCAACACCATCGTCACCGAGATCAAGGGCACCAACAAAGTCGAGGCCGTGAAGCTGAAGAACCGCGTCACCGGCGAGGAGACCGAAATGGAGGTCGACGGAGTGTTCATCTTCATCGGCTACGAGCCAAAGACCGACTTCGTCAAGCACCTCGGCATAACCGACGAGTACGGCTACATCCCGGTTGACATGCACATGCGCACCAAGGTCAGGGGCATCTTCGCCGCTGGAGACATAACCAACGTCTTCAAGCAGATAGCGGTAGCGGTCGGCCAGGGAGCTATCGCGGCAAACTCCGCCAAGGAGCTCCTTGAGGAATGGGACGCAAAGACAAAGGAGTGAACTCTCGACTCCCTCCTGTTTCTTCATTTATCCACAATTAACCCCACTCGCCCCACAGGGTAACAGCCTTTTACAGACTCACGTTTTTTGAAGTCTCCCCGAAAATTTTTCGACCAAAAATGTTCATCGATGAACATAGAATTATATAGGGGAATCCCTATCTCTCACTGGTGATGCATGATGGTGGTTAGACCTAACGTTAAAGAACTCCCCGGACCCAAGGCCAAAGAGGTCATTAAAAAGAACTTTGAGGCCCTCGCTTACACCACTCAGGACCCTGAGACCCTCCCGATAGTCATCGACCACGGTGACGGCATACTCGTTTACGATGTCGATGGAAACGTCTTCTACGACTTCGGAAGCGGCGTCGGTGTTCTGAACGTCGGCCACACCCACCCAAGGGTTGTTGAGGCCATCAAGAGGCAGGCCGAGAAGTTCACCCACTTCGCCCTCAACGACTTCTTCTACGAGAACGCCGTGATACTGGCCAACAAGCTCGCCGAGCTGGCCCCAGGCGACTTCCCGAAGAAGGTCGTCTACCAGAACAGCGGTGCCGAGGCAAACGAGGCCATGATGAAGCTCGTCAAGTACGGCACCGGCAGGAAGAGGTTCATAGCCTTCTACCACGCCTTCCACGGCAGGACTCAGGCGGTTCTTTCACTTACCGCCAGCAAGTGGGTCCAGCAGGACGGGTTCTTCCCGACAATGCCGGGCGTCGAGCACATACCCTACCCGAACCCCTACAGGAACCCCTGGCACATCGACGGCTACGCCGAGCCCGACGAGCTCGTCAACAGGGTCATAGAGTTCATCGAGGAGTACGTCTTCAAGCATGTCCCTCCCCACGAGGTCGGAGCCATAGTCTTCGAGCCGATACAGGGTGAGGGCGGCTACGTCGTCCCGCCGAAGAACTTCTTCAAGGAGCTGAGGAAGCTCGCCGACAACTACGGAATCCTCCTCGCCGACGACGAGGTTCAGATGGGCGTCGGCAGGACGGGTAAGTTCTGGGCCATCGAGCACTTTGACGTTGCGCCAGACACCATCCAGTTTGGTAAGGCCATAGGCGGTGGAATCCCGCTCGCCGGTGTCGTCCACAGGGCCGACATAGCCTTCGACAAGCCGGGCAGGCACGCCTCGACCTTTGGAGGCAACCCTGTCGCGATAGCCGCGGCACTGGAAGTCGTTGAAATCGTTAAGGAGCTTCTACCGCACGTCCAGGAGGTCGGAGATTACCTCCACAAGCGCCTCAAGGAGTTTGAGGAGAAGTACGAGGTCATTGGAGACGCCCGCGGTCTCGGACTGGCCCAGGCCGTCGAGATCGTCAAGAGCAAGGACACCAAGGAGAAGCACCCAGAGCTCAGGAACGAAATCGTCAAGGAGGCAGTCAAGCGCGGCCTTATCCTGCTCGGCTGCGGCGACAACAGCATAAGGTTCATCCCGCCGCTGACCATCCAGAAGGAGGAAATCGACGTCGCTCTGGAGATATTCGAGGAGGCCCTCAAGGCCGCCCTCAAGTGATTCCCCCTCTTTTCTTATTCATCCTATCTGTTGTCGGTTTGATGGGCAACCAAAAGTCAAGTTTTTAAAGTTATAACTTGAAATATCTTCCGGTGGTTAGCATGGTAGACCTAACTGAGATGTTAGAGCCCTACGTGCCCTACGTACTTGGAGTGGCGGTCGTAGTTTACTTCGCATACCTAACGGCCAACAGAAAGAAGTTCCGGAGCGCTGCCGTTATAGCGATATCCGCGATGATGGCAGCAGTGGTGGGCGTTGCCACTGGATCCATCAAAATAACCGTCCCAGCAACCGGCGGCTATCTCAACTTCGGCGACACGATGGTGATGTTCTCGGCAATGGTGTTCGGACCGGTTGTCGGCGTCTTCGCAGGCGGCGTTGGTTCGGCCCTCGGTGACATCCTAGCGGGTGCTCCAGGATGGGCACCGATAACGCTCGTCGTCAAGGGGCTTGAGGGCCTCGCCGTGGGATACCTGGCCAGGAGAAGCGACAACGTCTCGATGCTCCTTATAGCTGGAGTAGTCGGCGGGATAATAATGATAACCGGCTACTTCCTGTTTGAGGCTTACATGTTCGGAGTTGCATTAGCCCTTGAAGAAGTTCCGGTCAACATCCTCCAGGCCGTTACCGGAGTTTTAGTCGGCACCGGACTGGCACAGGCAATAAAAAAGAGGTATCCAGAGGTCACGGACCTCATCTAAACGTCCAGCTTCTTCAGCTCTTCCCACATTTCATTTTCCTCGAGGAGAGGCTCGACAGAGATTCTTCTTGAGGCCCTCTTCATCTGGCCGAGGTACTGTGAATCCGCAACGACGGCATCGTAGCCGAGCTCCTCTATCTTGTATATCCTAAGCTTGTACTCTCCAAGCACTTGGCCGGTGTACTTCAGGAACTCGGGACCGACTAAAATCACATCAGGTTCAAGACCCTCTTCCCTGAGCTCCTGGATGGCTCTGTTCAGGAGGTCATGTACCTCCCTCATTCCGGAGCCCCTCCACGATCTTTATTCCACTCGACGTTCCAATCCTCGTAGCGCCTGCCTCTATCATGGCAACGGCCTGCTCGTAGGTTCTTATTCCTCCGGAGGCCTTAACGCCCATCTCCGGACCAACAACCTTTCTCATCAGCCTGACGTCCTCGACCGTGGCGCCTCCCGTTCCGAAACCGGTCGAGGTCTTCACAAAGTCGGCCCCTGCCTCCTTTGCCAGCTCGCAGGCCTTGACCTTCTCCTCCTCCGTGAGGTAGCAGGTCTCGATGATAACCTTAACGAGCGCACCCCTTTCATGGGCGACCTTGACGACCTCGGCTATGTCGTTTTTCACGTACTCGTAATCCCCGTCCTTGAGGGCACCTATGTTGATGACCATGTCGAGCTCGTCGGCACCGTCTTCCAGCGCTTTCCTCGCCTCAAAGACCTTGACCTCCGTCGGAGTCGCCCCAAGCGGGAAACCGATAACACTGGCTACCTTGACGTCTGCACCCTTTTCGCGGAGATACTCCCTTGCCAGCTTGACCCTGTACGGGTTGACGCAGACTGCGTAGAAGCCGTACTCAATGGCCTCATCGCAGAGCCTCTTAATGTCCTCAGCGGTAGCGTAAGGCTTGAGGTTTGTATGGTCGATATACCCCGCAATATCGATGTGATCAGCCATTCCCATCACCCGGTAACTACTCCACTCCAATGTATTTAGAGCTTTTCTCCCCAAAAATGCGTAAGTCTCCGGAAAATATGCGGACTTTGTTTTGGAATTCCGGCAATCTCCGGTCCCATCTCCACGGAACGGGAAGAAATACAGGTTTTTGAAGAAACCTCAAAGGGATGTCACCGGGCATCCAGCCGCTCAAGCACACGGAGGAACCTCTCCGCAACACCCTCCTCGCCGAACACCGGCGTTTCCTTTCCCTCCAGGATTCTGCATAGAACCTCCACCGCTCTGTCCCAGTTCTCCTCGAGGTGCTTCCCCTTCGAAATCGGATTTCTGAGAACGTGCCATCTCCCCGTTGGAGGGTCGTAGAAAAGCACCCTGGGGATGTAGTCCAGATCCATGAACGTGTTGTCCAGGCTGAGCTCTATTCGAAAGCCATCGACCTCGACGAAACCATCCTCGCGCAGTTGTCTCTTCCAGTCCATGTGGGAAGGTTGGAGGGGAGGTTTAAAAGCTCATCTCCTCCTCGCAAAGGCAGCCAGCAACGCCAGCAGGGCCACTATCCCCGGCCCGCATACCTCCCCTTCAGCCGAACCGGACGTTGTGGCAGAATCTTCCGAAGGGGGCTTAGTTAGTGTCGGCCCGACGTAGGCCGTCCCGTTCGGGAGCTCGTACGCGGGAACCTCGCTGGTGAAGCACCTGACGAGGAGGGGGTTGAGGCTCTCATCGTAGGGTATCCATGCGGAGGTGCCGTTCTCCGTCTCGTACCAGCCTATGTGGGAGTTGTGCCCCGCGTTCCCCCACTCCGCAGCCCGGAGAACGCCCTCAACGTCCGATTCGTCCATCCGGAGGGCGCCAGTCTCAATCAGCCAATCGAGCTCGGCTTTTAGGGCTTTGGAGGCGCTGACCTCTGAGGGATCCAGCGAAGGGGAAAGCCGGGTTACGGAGGTCTTGACCAGCGTCAGGGAGACGTCGCAGGAGATGCCGAAGGCGCTGAGGAAGTCCTTGACCGCCGCGTTCACCTCGCCATCGGACCTGTTCACAGCCTCAACCTCGAGCTCGAAGTACCCCGCCCGGATCACCTTGGACGGATCAACCCCGTGCTCCCGCAGGCAGGCCTCAAAGGCGTCGTTTGGCTTCCAGGTGCAGAGGCCGTTAACGCAGCCACAGCTCGTCAGCGAGAGGCAGTTGTACCAGGGCTTATAAACACAGGGGGTTATTATCTCCGTGGCTTCCTTTCTGGGGGCGCACACTTCTCCGGAACAACCGCCCGTGGCGCAGTCCCTGTCCGAGGTGCACTCGTTTCCAGCAACAGGTTTCAGGGCTATCGTGACGTCGTTGCGAGCAAAGGTCAGGTTGTCTATCTTTTTCCAGCCTATAGCCTTCAGCTTTTCAAGCGCATCGGCCGTTATTAGAAGCGAGGCGTTGAAGGTTGTTTTGGTCAACACTGTTTCATTCCACTCCACGGGAACCTGAACCCTCAGGTGGGGGCCGTCGCTGGCGTTCCAGAGCATGACGATGAGCCTCTCATCGTAGTGGGAGCGGAAGATGAATGTGCCGTTCTCAACTATCGCGTTGTGAAGGGCGCTGAAAGCCGGATAGGGCACGTAAACTATTCCAGGTTTGTTCAGAACGACCTCAACGGCGTAAGAATCTGCCGGGTTGATGCAGGCCTTCACAACGGGAGCAGCCGTGAACATCAGGAGCATGATGAAGGGGATAGCTTTCCTCACAACCACTCACCGGTAATAATAGGACGAACGGATATATACGCGTATTCATCGCTTCAGCCGAAATTGAAGCTAAAACCTTTATATGCCCTCTAGAGAATATCACTCGAGGTGATTGAGATGGAGAACCCGTTTGAGATAACCGGAGTTGTTGCCAGGGAGATACTCGACAGCAGGGGAAACCCAACCGTCGAGGTCGAGGTCTACACGCCGGTGAGCATGGGGCGCGCCGCGGTCCCGAGTGGTGCTTCAACCGGAACCCACGAGGCCCTTGAGCTCCGCGACGGTGGAAACCGCTACCACGGAAAGGGCGTTAAGAGGGCCGTCGAGAACGTCAACAAGATTATCGCACCCGAAATCATCGGCATGGACGTAACCTGGCAGAGGGATATTGACACACTCATGCTCGAACTCGACGGTACCGAGAACAAGAGCAACCTCGGTGCCAACGCCATGCTTGGCGTTTCTCTGGCCGTTGCCAAGGCCGCCGCCAACGCACTCGGCCTCCCGCTCTACCAGTACATCGGCGGAACCAACGCCTACGTCATGCCGGTCCCGATGAGCAACGTCATCAACGGCGGTGTTCACGCCGGCAACGAGCTCGACTTCCAGGAGTTCATGATAATGCCAGTCGGCGCCAGCTCCTTCAGGGAGGCCATAAGGTGGGTCAGCGAGACCTACCACGTCCTCAAGAAGGTCATTGCCGAGAAGTACGGAAAGAACGCGGTCAACGTCGGTGACGAGGGCGGATTTGCCCCGCCGATGAAGGAAGTTACCGAGCCGCTCGACGTCCTCATCAAGGCCATTGAGGAGGCCGGCTACAAGCCCGGCGATGAGATTGCCTTCGCCCTCGACGCCGCTTCCAGCGAGTTCTACGACGAGGCAAAGGGCAAGTACGTCGTCAGTGGAAAGGAGTACGACAGGGGAGAGCTCCTCGAGCTCTACAGGGAGCTCGTCACGACCTACCCGATAGTCTCCATCGAGGACCCGTTCCAGGAGGAGGACTGGGAAGGCTTCGCCATGATCACCAAGGAGCTCGGCAGCAAGGTTCAGATAGTCGGAGACGACCTCTTCGTCACCAACCCGAAGAGGATAAGGAAGGGCATCGAGATGGGTGCCGCCAACGCTCTCCTCCTCAAGGTCAACCAGATTGGAACGCTCAGCGAAGCCATTGATGCCGCTTACACCTCATTCAGGGCCGGCTACGGCGTCGTCGTCTCCCACCGCTCAGGAGAGACCGAGGACGCCACCATAGCCGACCTCGCCGTTGCCCTCAACGCCGGCCAGATAAAGACCGGTGCTCCAGCCAGAAGCGACAGGAACGCCAAGTACAACCAGCTCATAAGGATTGAGGAGGAGCTTGAGGGCATCGCGGTTTATCCGGGCAGGAAGTTCCGCAATCCGTTCCTCTGAGCTCGACCCCGGGCTTCTTTTTTCTCTTCCTGTTTCTCTTTGGAGCAACATCTTCTTCCCACCTTTGTCCAGAAAGAGTTTATATCACCTTATCTCACATTTCTCTAGTAGAATTCGCATGTAACTCCCCCCTTTAGAGGTGAGCTAAATGAGAAAACTCAAAATCTACATTCCAGGCGTTAAATTCCCCTCTGTCTCGCTCACGGGAAACTACTGCGCGCTTAACTGCGCCCACTGCGGGAGGCACTACCTTGAGGGCATGAGGAAGCCCAAGAAGAAGGAGCTCCTTGACTTCTGCCTTAATCTTGAGCGCTCCGGTGGTGTTGGATGCCTGCTGAGCGGCGGTATGGACTCCCGCCTGAAAGTGCCTATCGACAAGTACGCGGACGAGCTGAGGGAGATTAAGGAGAAGACCCGCCTCAAGCTCAACGCCCACGTCGGGTTCATAGACGAGAACGATTTGGACTGGCTGAGATGGGTGGACGTCGTCTCCCTCGACTTCATTGGGGACGACGACGTCATACGGCGCGTCTACAGGATAGACAAGACGGTTGATGATTACCTGCGGATAGTTGAACTCCTAACCGAGAACGGAATCCGCGTTGCACCCCACATAACGGTAGGCCTCGACTTCGGAAAAATCCACTGGGAGTACAGGGCAATAGACCTGCTGACGGAATACCCCATAGACGTTCTCGTGCTGGATGTGTTCATCCCGACGAAGGGAACTGAAATGGAGAGAGTTCCAAAGCCGGGCGTGGAGGAGAGCCTGAAGGTCGTGAGGTACGCACGCGAGAGGTTCGGCGGGGAGCTGAGCATAGGCTGCATGCGTCCGACCGGAAAATGGAGGCTTGAGTTCGATAAAGGGGCAATCCTGGCGGGGGTTGACAGGCTGACAAACCCGCCGAGAAAAGTTATTGAATGGGCAAAAACGGTGAGGGACCTCGAGATAATCTACGAGTGCTGTGTGATGTAGGGCTCACCCTTCCTCGCATCATCATAAAATCAGAAAGGAGAACGCCGATCATCGCCCCAAGTCATCACAGCTCTTCCTTCACCGTGACGAACGACACCATCGTAACCGTCTGACCGACGCCTTTTATTTCCCGTAGCTTGTCTACGACTATATTTCCAACGGCCTCCGAGCTCGGGGCGCGCACCTTTATGAGCAGGTCCCATTCGCCCGCTATTATGTGGACCTCATAGACCCCCTCAAGGGAAGCTATCCTCTCAGCAACCTCCCGCTGGCTCAGGCCGGAATCGGGCTCGTATCTGGCCAGTATAAACGCTGTCGTTCCGAGGTCAAGCTTCTTGTAGTTGGGCTTAACCGTGAACTTCTCGATGACGCCGTCCTCGACCAGCTTCTTGATGCGGTAGTGGACGGTGGTTCTGGGTATGCCGAGCTTCTTGCTGAGCGAAGCTATGTTCTCCCTGGCGTTCTCCTTGAGTTCCTTCAACAGCTTCAAATCGGTGGCATCAAGAGTGTTTGCCATCGCGACCCCCTTCGTCACTTGTACAACTACAACCATAATTTTTGGAAGGATGGGTTTATTTAAGATTTTCCTTTAGCCACTCTGAAAAGGCCTTTAAAGCCCTTCCGCGATGGGATATTGTGTTCTTCTCCTCGGTTGTCATTTCGGCAAAAGTCCTGTCGAATCCCCTCGGCATGAATATCGGGTCGAATCCAAAGCCGCCTGTTCCGCGCTTCTCCCTTGTTATCTCTCCATCCACGCGGCCCGTGAACAGGTGAGCCTCACCGTCCCAGTAGGCCACGACGCTCTTGAAGTGTGCCATCCTGTCCGCGACGCCCTCCATGAGCCTAAGGATGCCATCTATTCCGATTGTCTTGTAAACGTAGGCCGAGTACACGCCAGGGAAGCCCTTCAAGGCCTCGATGAAGAGTCCGGAATCATCCAAGAAGAACGGGCCGTCTATCCTTTCAGCGAGCCACCTAAGGCCGTATTCAGCCACTTCCTCGAGTGTATCCGCCTGTATCTCAGGGTACTCGACCTTGAGCTGGTAGACCTCAACGCCGATGGGCTCGAAGTACTTCCTTGCCTCCTCAACCTTTCCAGGGTTAGAAGTGATAAAAGCCAGCCTCATGCCATCACCAGAGGGGGGAGAAGAAAAGACAATAAAAACCTTCAGTCTATCTTGTAACCAATCTTCTCGACGAGTTCGCGCCTTTCGACTTTCTGCTCCTCGGTCTCTATTTTGTTGGCGGCCTTGCCGTCCACAACGCCCAGGACACTCCGTCCGAGGTCAGTCTCGGCGACTATGACCTGGAAGGGGTTCTCACTGGCGCCGTAGACCATGGCAACGGCCGGGTGGTTCTTGACGGCGTTGAGCACGTTTATCGGGAAGGCGTTGCGCATGAGGATCACAAAGACGTGGCCGGCGCCGATCTTGAGGGCGTTCTTTGCCGCGAGCTTCTCAAGCTCCTCATCGTTTCCCGTGAAGCGCGTAAGCTGAGGCTTTGCCTCGTTCATAGCTACTCCAAACTTTATGCCGGGGACGGTCGTCAGAAGGGTCTTCGCCAGGTCATCAACAGTAAATATGGAGAAGTTGCCCTGCCCGATTATTACCTCAACGCCCTCCGGCTTCTCGATGTCCACGACCTCTATCTTTACCATAGTCACCACCGGAAGGATTTAATATCCCGACAGATATAACTTTTTCTCGTCCAGGGAGCGGTGAGTAAAATGACCGAACCGGTCATGTCCGAGCTGGAGTTCCTGGTCGAAATCCTGAGCAAGCACCCAACGGAGAGCCTGAAGAGAATATCCGAGAGCGAGGGAGTGGGTTACTACAGGCTTAAAAGGCTGTACGACAAGTACTACGGCCAATACGTCCAGGTCAACGCCATGTACCGGATAGAAAAAATCGGCCTAAAGAGTTACATCGCTTTTCTATCTGTCCCCCGGAGTGAACTCCGTTCCGTGGCGGCTCAGATACACAAGAACCCATTTATGGTCGACCAGATCGCGATGTTCGGTTTCAAAAACGGGATAAACTCCATCCTCCACATACCCAAGGATCAAGTCAAATACATCGACGAGATGCTCTCCAGGTACTCCGAAGACTACGAGTACTATGAAATCACAAGGTATCCCCCAAAGAAGAAGAAAGAGTTCGGAGAGTGGAGGTACAGCTACGACTACGCCGTGCTCATGGACATACTGAAGTGGGACGCCAGAACACCCCTAAAAGAGATATCCCAGATGCTCGGAAAGACCAGGCCAACGATCAGGTACATGATAAACAAGCTGAAAGAGGACGGCGTGCTGAGGGGCTTTATCGCCACAATCGACATGGACGCCCACGACAGGGGAGTCCTTGGAATAACATCCCGGCTCGACGAGGCCGTCCTCGAACGCTTCAAGGACTACGAGATAGTGGTCGGAGTTCTCGACGGCGATAAATATCTTCTCGAATGGTTCTTCAACTCAAAGGAAGACCTCGGAACAAGGCTCTTTGAGTTCAGCTCCTACGTGGAGAAGGTCGCCATAGAGTACTCCGATTTGCTGATGGATTTCAACAAAACCCCCCGCTTCAGGAGGTTCTCTCAGATGATTAAAGAAGATGGGAGTGGATACCGCTCCATCGTGGAAGTTTAAAGGTCTATAATGCAGTATTCAAGCCCCTCTATATCTCCGGTCGCCTGATATTCCAGGGCCCTGCAGTCGTGGCATATGTATTTAAACGGACAATTGCTGCACGGTTCTATCTTATCCTTCGTCATCCTCCAGAATTCCCTGAGGCGTCTCTTCCTGAGAACCCTCTTCAGTCTGACCTCCTTAACGTCGGCCACGATGTAGTTCCTAAGGAGCGGGCACGGGAGGGCGTAGCCATCGGCAGTTATCGCAAGGGTGCCCCCAAGGCAGACATGATATCTCTCAACGCTCTGATTGAGAACTCTTTTCACCTCTATGACGTTGAAGTCGAGCTTCCTGGCGGAGCCAGGGTACAGAACGTCCACGTATATCTCGCCGGGGAAGGTTGTCTCCAAGTTCCTGAGCTCGTCCAGGTCAGAGCCCTTGACCATTACAATAGCGCCGTGGAGCCAGCTGTGGGCCTCAAGCCGCCGGATGTTCTCTGGGGAGTACTCGAGCTCAGCGATGAAGCGGACGCCGTCCACGGGCTTTACCTCGTCCAGGTCGTCGAGAAGAACAACCGCGTAAACCTCCGGAACACCTATCTCCACTGCATACGCGGCCGTTGAAAGGAGGTAGACAACACTGTCGTAGTTTGTCAGCCAGAGCTCGCTCCCACCGGCCTCTCGAAACTCCCTGATAAGCTCCTTCACGCGCTCAGCGCTCAGAGGGTCTCTACGGAGAATAAAAGAGTTGTTTCCTATACAGCCAATCGAACGGGGGATACCGGTCACTTCGGAGAATCTGCCCCTGCCGCTACCGAGCTGGAGTATGAGCCTCTCTAACTTGCCGTTGTGAGGTTTGTTGCTCCAGGGAGGCTTTGCCACCGACGTCACCCTGGGGGCAAGGTTCATACCAAATGAATCAGCGGCATTGTAAACCGCCCTCTCCACCGACACCACCATAATAGAAAAGGAAAAGAACATATATATACTTTTTCTATTCCGATTTTGCATACTACTACTAGTAGTTGCCAAAAAATGGAAAAACTCAGATTATTCTGTCGGGATGACCTTATCCCCCTCTATCCAGAACTCGCCCTCGTCAGTCACTTCTCTCTTCCACACCGGCACCCGCTTCTTCACCTCGTCTATCGCCCACATGCAGGCCTCAAAAGCCTCCTTTCGATGCTTGCCGCTGGCTATTATTAGTATCGTGTCCTGGCCGACCTCCAGCTCCCCGTAGCGGTGCCATATGAGCATGTCCAGGATGGGGAACTTCTCAAGGGCCTCTTTTCTTATCCGCTCCATCTCTGCCTCCGCCATCTCAGGATAGGCCTCGTATATGAGCTTCCTAACGCGCCTTCCGTGGTTTTCGTTCCGCACTTTGCCCAGGAAGAACACGTAGCCACCGGCCTCCGGAACGAGTAAATAACTCAGTGCCTCATTCAGATCAAAGGGTTCTTTCGTGAGCCGCACCTTCATCTCGATCCCCTAAGATATAGTTGCTCCACAGATTAAAAACCGCACGGTGGAAAGGTTTAAGTGGTTTTAAGCTCAGGAAACGCAGGTGAATGGAATGAGAAAATATCCGCTTGTGCTCCTCCTTATTTTGCTCACCGGACTTATAGCGGGCTGCATATCCTCCAATAGCACCACCACAACACCAACCGAGTCCATTCCATCAGAGACTCAGACGTTGAGCCCAACGACCACAAGTAGTCCCACGGTTACCCACACAGAAACTCCAACGGAGAGCCCAAAAAAATACGACACCCTTGAACTCCTGCAGGAGGTATCGGAGATAAGACAGTTCAGCTACGCGAGCAACGCCACGATTTCAATGAGGATAACCATGGAGCAGGAAGGAATCGTCCAGAAAGACCAAGTGAACCTCACAATACTTGAGGAAGGCTATATGGACTTCGAATCGAGGAGCGCGTGGATAAATTCAACCACCATGGGCATGCCGGGGGGACCTTCTTCTAAATTGTCACAGATAATCGTGGGGGATATCACGTACATCCAAACAAGCGCCGGATGGATAGAGACCGAGGACGCCAACACCAGCAGATTTTTCTGGGAATACAACCTCGCAAGCCTCGCTAGGAAATATTTAAGCAGAGAACCAGACGAGCGCAGAGAGGACGACTTTCTAACACTCATATACTACCCCGAAAGCTCTGATATCGAACCGCTGGCACGGATGTACTTCGCGGCCACTCCAGACACGGCGATACAGGTCGGAAACGGCACTGTGGAGTTTTACTTTAAGGACGGGAAACTCATCGGCGGAAAAATAAGCTATACAGTTGTTTCAGAGACTGTGACGGACGATCCCATGCTCGGCACCATGATAATAACCCAGGAAGGGTCATGGAACGCGGTCATCTGGGTAAGTGACATCAACAAAAAGAAAAGCGTTGAGAAGCCCTCTACCTGAGCTCGACGACGTCAAAGGTGTTGTAGGCCAGGTCCACGAGGAGGAGTTTGTTCAGCAAGGGCTCGCCGATGCCCGTGAGGAGCTTTATGACTTCCATCGCCTGAATTGAGCCGACGACTCCGGCCGTTGCACCTATTATTGGGAATTTCTTCCCCTTTTTCCCCATGTTTGGAAATATTTCGTGCAGGCTTTTGGTGAGGCCCGGAACTATCGTTGTCACCTGGCCGTAAGTACCTTCGACCGCGCCGTGGACGAGGGGCACCCCATTCCTCTGTGCATAGTCATCGAGAAGGAAGCGCGTCTCAAAGTTGTCGAGGCAGTCAACTATCACGTCCACACCCTTAAGAATCTCGTCGATGTTCTCCTCGCTCAGCCTACCGACGAACGTCTCGATTTTAATGTCGGAGTTGAAGCGCTCCAGCTTCCATCTGGCCGAGACGGGCTTCGGGTTCCTGTCTATGTCCTCCTCCCAGTGGAGTGTCTGCCTGTTGAGGTTGCTGAGTTCAGGTGTCTGCTCATCTATGAGGAGAAGCGTCCCTATCCCAGCGGCGGCGAGGTAATACGCCACGGGGCTTCCGAGGCCACCGACACCGACGACGGCCACTTTGGAGTTCTTGAGCTTCTCCTGACCTTCTTCCCCAAAGATCATTATCTGCCGGTCGTACCTCTCCAGCTCCCTTTCGCTCAGCATCTCAACCACCACTCACCGGCGGGAAGAGCGCCACGACGTCGCCGTCCTTAAGCACCTCATCGAAGCGGACGTAGCGGCCGTTGCGGGAGACGTTGACGTCGGCTAAATCGTCCTCCTCCGCGAAGACCTCGTTTTTGAGAATCGGATATCTCTCTTTGAGGATATCGATGAGTTCCTTGACCGTTATTCCCTCAGGAACCTCAAGCTCCTCCTCGCCCTTCCCGACGAGGGAGCGGTAACGGGCAAAATATCTTACCTTGATCCTCATTCACACCACCAGGAAAAGTTGGGGAGAGAGTTAAAAAGGGTTGCTGGACGGTTTTGCTACCAGGGCACGCTCTTCCAGCCCATTTTGTAGGCAAAGTAGTTGGCCCCCCAGTGGATGAAAGGCGAGACTATCAGGAGAAAGATTATCTGGCCGGAATCGAGGGTTTTAACCGGGTATGCAAGGGCCAGAGCAGATATGAGGAATCCAAGCTGGTCGAGACCCACGGCAGGGGCGCCGCGGGGCAGATTCACGCGCCTTTTGATGAAGCTCCCCACAAGGTCACCGAGCAGAGCACCGAACGAGAGCAGAAAAGCGAGCACGATGGCGGTTTTAAGGGAGCCGTAGAAGTCGGGCGTGATGAAGTACTGGGGAACACCAACTGCCGTTCCGAGGGAAACTCCCCCGATTAAGCCGCGCCAGGTCTTTCCATCTCCGAGCACCCTCCGGCCGTCCTTCCAGAGCCTGCCGCCGTCTATGGGGCGTCCTCCTCCGACGAGCACAGGGGAGGCGTTGGCAACGTATGCGGGCAGTATGTACCAGAAGGCCCAGGGGAGGGATGAGATGAACTCCATTATTCCACCCGTCTGGAGTACCGGCCCTCGGTTTTAAAGCTACCGCTTTTCGTCGGACTCGAGGCAGTTTAGAAGCATCTCAAGAAGCTCCTCATTCTCATGTTCGATTAAGAACTTAATGATTCTCCCCGCGAGTTCGTTTCTTCTCAGAGCGAACTCGAGGCGTTCACGCAGTGCCTCGGCCTCCTCGCCCTCCTCACCCTCAAGTTCCCGCAGGGCCCTCTCAAGGTTTATCCTCGTCTGCTGGATATCCTCCATCATTTTCTCGTAGTAAGCCGCCTGGCGCCAGTCCTTCATGAGCTTTGTGGCCTTGTAGTAGGCTTTTCTGTCGCCGGGCTTTTTTATCCTCATAACTAAGCCTATGCGCTCCATGAGCTTGAGGGCGGTGCTCACGTGGGAGAGAGAGTATCCCGTGGCCTCGGCAATTTCACCTAGGCTCATCGGCTCGCGCGCAAGGAAGAGAACCCCGTAAATATACCCGTAAAGCTCGTTGAAGCCAAAGCGTCTCGCGGCGTTTGCAAAGTGTTCTACAATTATCCGACGGGCTTCCCCGATCCCCATACCCAGCACCTCGATTCCAGCAATAACGACAGCTCCGGGAAAGGTTTTTAAGACCAAAATATTTAAAACTTTCGGAAACTTTCGAAAGTTTGGGGGTAAGCTCATGGACGTTCTCAGAGGGACGGCGAGGGTCATAGTCAGGTACAGGGTTGCTTTCGCGTTGATAGCACTGTTTCTGCTAGTTGTCTCCATCTACGGAATGAGCCAGCTCCGCTTTGAGAGCGACCTCAGCTCAATGCTCCCGGAGGACAATCCCGCCATAGATGACTACACTGCCCTCCAGAACGAGTTCCAGAGCGGCGACAGCACAATAATCGTCGTAAAGATAGACTCAATCGAGCCGGGCGGAGTTTACGACGTCCGCGACCCGGAAGTAATAGAGGCAATTTACGAACTGGAGCAGAGACTCAGGGAACGGGAGTACGTAACGAACACGATCAGCATAGCCGACGTGTACGTGCAGATCCTCGGCAGGCTGCCCCAGACTGAAGAAGAGGCCAGGTTCGTCCTCGACATGCTCCCCCAAGAGCAGAGACGCTCCATGGTCAGCGGTGACTACACGATGACGATGATAATCGTCACGATAAGCAGGGAGAAAAAAACCGAGACGCTTGTAAAGGTGTATGAGGCAATTCAGGAAGATATCGAGAGCGTCAAGTTCCCGAAGAACGTCGAGGTAATCCAGACAGGCAACATAGGCATATCCTACCGCATCATCCAGCTTCTCCAGAGCGACCTCAACAGGACGATGGTCATAGCCATTATCCTCGTTATTGTGCTCCTCCTCTACTTCTACCGCTCCCCGGTGAAGGCGGCCATCCCCCTCATTCCCCTCGTCTTTGGTGTGGTCATGACGCTCGGCTTCATGGGGCTGGCCGGCATACCCCTCGACATGGCCACGACCACTGTAGGTGCAATGCTCATAGGAATGGGAATAGACTACGGAATCCACGTTACAAACCGCTACTACGAGGAGAGACGCGCCGGCAGGGACATCGAGGAAGCCGCGGCAGAGGCGGTCGCCGAGACCGGAAAGGCACTCCTCGGCGCGGCGCTCACAACGATAGCGGGCTTTGCCGCCATGTACCTCTCGACCCTTCCAATGCTCCACAACCTTGCAACCACCCTCATCCTCGGCCTGGGCCTGGCTGCCCTCAACGCGGTCGTGATAACCCCCGCCGTCATAATCATTGAGGAAGACGTCATGAAGAAGCTCAGGGGACACTACGAGGTTCCAAAAATACGCTCCCATTCGGGCCTTGTTGGAAAAGCCTTCAGCTCCCTGGGCGAGGCCGTGAGGAAGAAACCTTCAGCCTTTCTCGGGGCGGTTTTTCTGGCCACCCTTGTCTTTGCCTACGGTGTGACGCAGGTAACAACGGAGGTAAGGCTGGAAAAGCTCGTTCCCCAGGGAATACCTGAGATAGAGGCAATGATGGACGTGAGAACGGAGTTCGGAGGGCAGGACGAGCTGTACGTGCTGGTGGAGGCGGATGACGTCAGGAACCCTGCCATAGTGAGGGCCATCTACCGCTTCGAGAACCAGGTGAAGGCAGACTCCTACTACAACGGCGTTTTCAGCTCTGAGAGCCTGGCCGATGTCGTCTACAGGAAGTACGGTTACATCCCGAACGACTATGAAAAGATAAAGGCCGCGCTGGCCGAAGCGCAGGGAGCGGCCCCGGTCTCGCCGGACTACTCAATGACACTCATCAAGTTCACAGGGGCCTTCGGCGGCGCGAGCATGGACGACTTCAGGAGGATAATGCGCTATTTCGAGGAAGAGGTCGCGCTGGCCCAGAGCACGGAGTTTCCGCCGGGGACAAGGCTGGCCCTGACGGGCGACACGTACCTGAACTACGTCCTCGACCAGCTCACGAACACGGAAATAAACCGCATTACCACGTACGGAACGGTCTTCGTTGTCCTCATCGTCATGCTCCTCTTCAAGCGGCCAAAGGTAGCCCTGGCAATGATAACACCGATGTTCCTCGGTGCCCTCTGGACGGTGGGCTTCATGGGGCTCGCGGGTATTCCGTTCACCCAGACCCTAGCGGGGGTCATATCTATGATAGTCGGTCTGGGCGTTGATTACGGTATGCACCTTACCCACCGCTTCATTGAGGAGATGGAGGAAGGGAACCCGCGTCCGGTCGTCACTTCAATCAGGAGCGTTGGACCGGGCATTTTGGCGGGCGCACTGACGACCGCGGGAGGCTTTCTGGCACTCCTCGCCGGGGAGCTCCCGCCCATACACGACTTCGGGGTAACGCTTGCCTTTGGAATATTCGCATCCATGATGACCGCTTACCTGGTCACGCCCTCACTGCTACAGGTTTTCTATGGAAAGAACATAGGAGGTGACAGAAAATGAAAAAGACCGCACTGGTGGTTATTTTAATGCTCATCCTCCCCCTGGGCGGAGAGCTTGTCTCTGCAACGTACGAGGCGCTGCTCTTTGACGGGTACATGGACAAGGAGGAATCTATCCTTGTCGGCCCCCTCGTGATAACCCTCATTGACACGACGGTTAACTACACCACTGGAGACGAATACGCGCTGTTCATAATAACAAAGGACGGCCAGCTGATTGGCGGGGAGTACGTCACAATATACGTCCCCAATCCAGATAAGATAAAACGCCTTATGGCCAACCCAGAGTTCCTGGCGGCCATGGCCGAAACCCAGGGCTATAGCCTTGAAGAGTGCATGAAATACGCGAACAACGTCACGAAGTTCAACACCTGCATGCTGACCAACGCCTACGGTTTCTACCAGTGGATCAACCACGCCCCACCGGAGGAGATAGGGGCAGCTGTTATGGAGACAATAGAGGAACACCCAGAGCTTGGAATAACGAAGGAGGACATTACCGAGCCGATAACGTACCCCGAAACGATGTCTATCAAAGAGGGAGATACCGTGGAGTTCATGGTGGACAACAGGACTGTGATTCTGAGCGTTCCCGAGGTCTATCCAAACGTCGCCAGGGTGATCGTGAACGGACCTCCACAGTGGGAAGCGGCCACCGCCCCGGGAAACATCGTCTCAACGGTCAGGGTTACTGAGTACGTGTATCCCGGGGACACGGCGACCGTAGAGGTAACGCTGAAGAACGAAGGTGCCACGAAGGCGAGGTACGTTAACGTCTTTGTATCCCCCGAGCCGATAGCATTCAACAGCACTGCCTCCCTCGCCAGCGGCCTCTCCGCAGTTCTCTCCCAGGAGGTCTTCTATCCAAAGTGGAGCTCGGTCCAGTACGTGGAGTATATCGAACCCAAGAAGAGCACCACGCTGACGTTCAAGATCAAAATAAACCCCAACGCTGACGTTGGGATATACCCGGTATACGTGGGCATCGTGTACTTCACGGGCGTTGGGGAGAACATGCGCATGGTTCAGTCGTACAACGTGGTCGCACTGAGGATATATCAGAAGCGCAGTGCGTTCGTTGAGATAACCAATGTCGAGACGGAACCCATGGAGATAAGCCCGGGGGACACGTTCACCGTACGCTTTACCCTGGAGAACCCCGGAGCCGAGCCGGTTAAAGCCATCAGGTTGAAGATAAGCTCCTACAAGGTGCCGGTTCAGGGAGAGATAGAGAACGTTGACCTCTCGGCGCTCTCACAGCTTCCTGTCCAGGGAAGCGAGCAGCTCAGCGGCAACCTTCAAGATGCGCTCAATCAGATAATGGAAAGGCTCGCCAGCCAGAACATAGAGGCATTCCTGCCGGTCGGGGAAGACAACGTGAAATACGTGGCCGAACTTCAGCCAGGAAGCAGAACGACCCTGGAGTTCAGAATCAAAGCAAACGACAGGCTGGAGAACGGCATATATCCCCTCAGAATAGAGCTAAAATACGTGACCGAGCCGAACGATAAGGAGATAACCAACGAGAGGCTCGTTGGAATTGAGATAACTGGAAAGGCAAAGCTGATACTCTCAAAGGCATCAACTTCCCCGAGCAAGGTTCTCCCCGGCGCCGACAACGTAGAGGTGAGCTTCAAGATCGACAACGTTGGCACAGGAACGGCCAGGACTGTAATAGTCAGGCCCCTGCCTGAGTGGCCCTTCACACTCAGCGAAAGCGGCGACCAGATGCTCGGCCTCGGAAGCCTCGGAAAAGGCGATTCCGCCCAGGGCTCGTTCAGGGTGAACGTCGCGGACAACGCGAGTTCTGGAACCTATGAGATACCTCTGCTCGTGACGTACACCAACGATCTCGGGATGGAGAAGAACCTCACCCTCACTGTCCCGGTCATAATCGGTGCGAAGCCCAACATAGAGGTTGTAGATGTGCGCTTCGACCCAGAACCCCTCCAGGGAGAGACCGTCAACGTCTACGTCAAGCTGAAGAACACCGGCGGTGAGAAGGCCACGAGCGTCCTCATAGAGGGTGTAGTGAAGGCAGACCAGCCCTTCAGCCTGGACAAGAGAACAGATTACATCGGAGACCTTGCCCCTGGGGCGGTCGGGGAAGGCGTGATAGTCCTCAAGGTGGACCAGAACGCGATACCCAAAGATTACAGCATAGGGCTGAGGATAAGGGCAGTCGGTGACCCCAACCAGGGGGACGACAACGTCTACGTCTTCGAGAGAACCGCCGTCATTACCGTGAAGGAGAACACGAAGACCGAAGGGAACCTAAGAAAACTGGCAATCGCGATTGGAATCCTGGTGGTTGTTGTGGTAGTCTACACGTACATGAGGGGCCGGAAAGAGTGAGCGGGAAACCTTTAAACGACGAAAAAAGAAAATAATACAAAGACCACAGGGTGAGAAAATGAAACTCAGGTACGCAATCCTCGGGATTGCAATAGTCCTTGTCGTATGGTTCGGTTACGTCATTTACGCCGTCTCAACGCTGAGCCCGTCAATCAATGCCCAGTGGGGCTACGTGGACGAAAACACCACAGAGATATGGGTGGACGCAAAGCTCAACAGGCCCCTCCTAGTCCCCATCTCCATAGAGAACACAACCCTGGAGTTCACAGGGGTACCCATCGCACGTCTCGAGAGGTTTGAATACAGCGCGACCGGTAGCGACGTGAGGGCCGTCATAGTTATCGACAACCGCAACTTCTTCCGCGCCCTCGCAAGGTACCTCGATAACGGACAGAGGGGAAGCCTCAGCTTAGCCCTCCGCGGAAAGCTCCTGGGAGGCATACCTGTCAATACTGACATTGAGCAGGAGATAAATGAGAACGTGCTAGAATACCTCAACTTCGCCGCGGAGAGCAAGGAACTCGCAGGGGGACTCGTCAAGAGCCCTGCGCTGGTTGAGACCACCTTTGACTGGGCGGGCGAGCAGGACGGAAAGGCCCTACTAATAGCCCACATGAAGTTCTACAACCCCAACGGGTTCCCCATTCCTGTGAGCAACCTGGGCTTCGATGCCTACGCCAATGACATGAAGATCGGCCACGGGAAGACCGCAGAGGGGGTAATCATACCGGCCGGCGGCTACGCGACCGTCGATGTTGAAACCCACATCGAGTGGGACTCCCTGCCGAAGGTCTGGGCGGTACACGTCAAGAACGGCGAGGTCAGCAAGGTCAGGGCGGATATATTCCTCGACCTAAGCATTTTGAACCAGAACTACAGCATCAAGCTGGCGAGCTACGAGGAGACCGTCCAAACGGACATAATGGGCGAGCTCAACAGGATGTTCGAGGATATGTCCGGATGAAAGTTTTTAAGGGGCCTTTCTTTTTCCATCTTTGGTGAGAGAAATGAACGTGAGAGAGGTTCACGAGTTTCTAAACGAGATGTGGGAGAGCATTTTCACGCTCAACGAGGAACTCAAGGCCGAGCTCCCAAAAGAGGGCTTCAAGGTCGAGGACGTCGAGGAGGTCTTTGGAGCCTACATCTTCCTGGACGGCGAGTGGAGGCTCATGAAGTACCCCCACCCGGCCTTCGAGGTAAAGCCCCAGATCGAGGTCGGCGCGACGCCAGAGGCCTACTACTTCGTGGTCGCAGTGCCGAAGGACAGGATAAGCGAGGACTTCGTGGGCCAGTTTATAGAGCTCTTCCCGAGGAGCTTCATATACGGCGCCCAGGACTTCCTCAGTGACGCCTACAACTGGAGGCGCGATGGAAAGGTTTCCCCAGGGAGAATACTCGAGAAAATTAAAGCCAGCGACGAGGGGCTCTTCCAGTTCGAGGCGAACTTCGAAAGCGTTGAGGAGCTGAAAGAAGGACTTTTGAAGCTCATAGAGGTTGGAAAGCGCCTTGAAATCTTCGACCTCTGAGGTGTCCCCATGTACGCCGAGGCTTTCCCGGAGGAGTTGAAGGAATACTACAGGAAGCTCTTTGGGAGCGAAGCGGATGAGATAATGGCCTCCCTCAGGACGCCGGTTGAGAAGTACTACATCCGCGTGAACACCCTGAAGACGAGCAGGCAGAAGCTCATGAACATACTAAGGAAGGAGGGCCTCAAGCCGAAGAGGAGCCCCTACCTGAAGGAGGGCATCTACTTCGAGAGGGAAGGGCCGAACTTCCCCGACGACTACGAACCGGGTCTGCCGGTGGTGAAGGCAAACAAGTTCGCGAGCGAGAGCGTCTATCAGGGCGCGATGCTCTACGCCCCTGGGGTTTTGCAGGCCGACAAGAAAATCAAGCCCGGGGACGAGGTCGAAATAAGGGACCCGAAAGGCCTGCTCGTCGGGATAGGCATCGCCAGAATGAGCGCCAAGGAGATGGTGGTCTCGACGAGGGGCCTGGCGGTTGAGGTCACCCTTCCGAAGTTCAAACTGCCGAGTTTGAGCGAGCTGGAGAGCTTCAAGGAGGGCCTCTTCTACGCACAGAGTCTGCCCTCTATGGTGGTCGCCCACGTCCTGGAGCCGAGCGAGGAGGAGCTGATAGTGGACATGGCGGCCGCCCCCGGCGGAAAGACGAGCCACATAGCCCAGCTCATGGAGAACAGGGGCGAGATAATCGCGATGGATAAGTCCAGGAACCGGCTCAAAAAGATGGAGGAGGAGCTCAACAGGCTCGGCGTGAAGAACGTTAAGCTGATTCATATGGACTCACGGAAGCTCCCGGAGCTGGGAATACAGGCGGACAAGATACTCCTCGACGCGCCGTGTACCGCCCTGGGCATAAGGCCGAAGCTCTGGGAGAGCAGAACGCCGAAGGAGGTAGAGGCAACGGCCCGCTACCAGAGGCACTTTATCAACGCCGCCATAAAGTCCCTCAGGAAGGGAGGGGTTCTCGTTTATTCCACCTGCACTCTCAGCTACGAGGAAAACGAGGCCAACGTCAAATACATCCTCAGCAAAGGTTTAAAGCTCGAAGAGCAGAGCATCTTCATAGGCTCGAGCGGTATAGGCATAGACGAGGTTCAGAGGTTCTATCCGAACAGGCACCTGACCCAGGGATTCTTCATAGCTAGGTTCCGGAAGGTGTAGCCATGACTTGGAAGAAGTACTCCCTCCTCGGCCTCGGCCTGTTCGTAATAATCCTCCTGGTCTGGTGGGCGGGGCTAGAAGACGTTATCAGGGTGCTAAAAAGCGCGAGGCCCGATTATTTCATGCTTGCAGTTCTGGCATACATTGGAGGCGTCGTGATGTGGGCGCTGCGCTGGCGCGTCCTGCTAAAGAGCCTCGGCATAAACGTCCCGTTCAGAAACATAGTGGCCGGCCTCTTCATAGGCAGCTTCGTAAACAACATCACCCCAGGGGCCAGAGGGGGCGGCGAGCCCGTGAGGATGTACTACATCTCCAAAAAAACGGGCGAACCCTACGGTCACGTTTTCGCCACCGTGATGATGGACAGGATAATGGACGTCATCCCTGTCGTTGTGATGCTCCTCCTGGCGACAGTCTACGTCCACGGCCTCGGTTCCTTCTCGCTCACTCTCACCCTGCTCCTCCTCGACGTGTTCTTTGCTATAATAACCCTCACCACGGTTGGAGTCCTTTTGAGTGAGAGAAAGACCAAGAGAATACTCTACTGGTTTTACGGGCAGTTCAACAGAATAATGCCCAAAAAGGCCAGCAAATACGAAGAGAAATTCGTTCACGCGGTTGAGGTGAGCGTCCCCCAGTTCCAGGAGAACTTCAAACTCCTGATAAGGCACAAGAAAGCCTTTGTCCTCTCACTGTTCTGGTCTTTCATGACGTGGATGTTCATACTGCTAAGGTCGTACTTCATATTCATCAGCATTAACAGCCCGATAACGCTCCTCGACGTCATGGTGGTTCAGATGATAGCCACAGTAATCGGCATGTTATCGGTAGTTCCAGGGGGAGCGGGTCTGACGGAGGCCGTGAATTCGGCGGCCTATGTCCTCCTAGGGATAAACAAGGAGGTAGCGGTCACCGCGACGATACTCGAGAGGGCGATATCCTTCTGGGCACCCACGGTTGTCGGGGCCATCGTCATGGCACACTTTGGAATAGAGATTGGTGAAGAAAAGAGAAGAGAACCCGGCGACAGGGATATAAACGAAAAAACCTAAATCCAAGAAAAAGAAAGGGTAATGGTGCATACCTCACGAACATCAAGGTGATTTCTGTGAAAGGTGATGGTGTCCCGGGAAGTGGTGGGTCATGAAATTCGGTGTCGTCGCCAGGAGGGACAGGGAGGCAGCCCTCAAGCTGGCCTACAGGGTGTACGACTTCCTAAAGGTCAGTGGCTATGAGACCTTCGTTGACTCCGAGACCTACAAACACCTCCCCGAATTCAACGAAGAGGACGTTCTCCCCCTCGAAGACTTTGATGTGGACTTCATAATAGCCATCGGCGGCGACGGGACGATACTGCGCGTTGAACACAGAACCAAGAAGGACATACCAATCCTCGGAATAAACATGGGCACCCTGGGATTCCTCACCGAAGTCGAACCCCACGAGACGTTCTTTGCCCTCAGCAAGCTCTTAGAGGGGGACTACATCATAGATGAACGCATAAAGTTGAGGACGTACCTGAACGGCGAGAACACCGTGCCAGATGCGCTCAACGAGGTGGCCGTCCTGACTGGCGTCCCCGGAAAGATAATCCACCTCAGGTACTACATAGACGGAGGCCTGGCCGACGAGATCCGGGCGGATGGCCTTATAGTCTCAACGCCGACAGGCTCAACGGGCTACTCAATGAGCGCCGGAGGGCCCTTCGTTGACCCTCGCCTAGACGTGGTCGTCATGGCACCCTTAGCCCCAATAGCGCTTAGCTCCAGGCCCATGATAGTCCCATCATACAGCACGATAGACGTGAGGAATCTTGCCTCGGAAAGGGAAATAATACTTGCTATAGACGGTCAGTTCTACACCTACTTGAAGCCCGAAACGGAGATAACGATAAAGCTCTCGCCCAGGAGGACAAAGTTCGTGCGCTTCACGAACGAAATATATCCAAAGTACACGTTCCGGCTCAAAAACAGGTTTTAAAGAGGCTCAAACTCCTTGAGAATGAGTGCCTTTTCCCGTTCATTCAGAATGGAGTCATCGACAAAGATTACAATGCCGGAACCGTGCTGAAGAACCACCTGGTCCTTGAGGTTTGTTAGGAACTTGAAGACCGTTCTGAAGTCGTTGTAAAGGAGAAGATACTCAAAACAGTCGATTAGAACAACGGCACCAGGATTGTCACGGATAAAGCGGATGATAACGTCCTGAAGGACATGAAGCGACGTCGGATTAATACCTCCCAGAACCTGGGTTACCCACACCGTGGAGACATTTTCAAAGCCCTCGTACATTCCGGGCGACCTGGTAACGGCGAGAGCAGGGAACCCAGAACTCTTCAGGAGTTCTATAACGTCCAAGAGCCTGTTCCTGGAGAAAACTACATGAGCCCCCAGGGAGGACCTCCTAACGAATGAGGGAGGACTAGGAATGTAATGTCTCTCAACAAGAAGGATGTAATAAACCACCGCGTATATTACCCCCACTATCGACACGGAATATGCAAACAGCTGAAAATACCCAGCCGGTTCCGTACAGCAAAAATCATCAATCAAATCTGCCACACGGCCAAGCTCTGCCACTCCAAGAAAAATCACTGAGTACTTTACCAGAGTGTTCAGATAGGAGTTGTACCGGTTCAAACGTCTAAACATGAAGAGAAACACGTACCCAATAGCCAGGAAGAGAATTATATCAATTATCAGAACATAGATAGGGACTATCAGTTCCATGTCACCTCAACCTCGTCCGTCCTGAACTTCTGTTTGACTACGGTGTCGGAAATCTTAAACCTTACCCCCTCAAGGTACATCCTCAGCCCGGTGTAAGCTATCATTGCCCCATTGTCCCTGCAGAGGTCATAGGGCGGAACGAAGAAGTCTATTCCCCTGTCCTCCGTCATTATTTTGAGCATCTCTCTGAGCCGGTTGTTTGCCGCGACACCACCAACGAGGACGACCTCGTCCTTCCCCGTGTGTGCAACCGCCCTCTCGGTGACCTCAACGAGGGCCGCGAATGCCGTCTCCTGGAAGGAGTAAGCCAAATCCTCGACGCGGTACTTCCCGGTACGGTATTTTCTCACGGCCTCCGTCAAAATCCCGGAAAAGCTCAGATCCATGCCCTTCACGGCGTAGGGGAGCTCTATGTAGCGCTCGCCCTTCAAGGCAAGCTTCTCGATCTTCGGACCACCCGGGAAGCCTATCCCAATCTCTCTCGCAAAGGTGTCTATCGCGTTCCCTATGCCTATGTCCAGCGTCTCACCGAAGACGCGGTAACGGCCACCCTCCAAAGCCAGAACCTGGGTGTTTCCTCCGCTCACGTAGAGACCAACGGGGTCTTTAACGCCGAACATCTTCGTTATCTCGACGTGGGCTATGCAGTGGTTCACCCCTACGATCGGCTTGTTGTACTTTATCGCCAGCGCCCTTGCGGCCGTTGCCACGACACGGAGCGCGGGCCCCAGGCCGGGCCCCTGGGAGAAGGCTATGACGTCAACATCCTCCATCGTTATTCCAGCAGTCTGGAGAGCCTTTCTCAGAAGGGGCTTCAGGAGCCTGGCGTGATGTTCAGCGGCCTCCTTCGGGTGGATTCCACCCTTTTCGGTTGTGAGGGTATCAAATACGTTGGCCAGAACTTTTTTCTCGGTAACTATGCCTATGCCGAGGGTGTGGGCGGTGCCTTCTATGCCGAGTGCAATCATGTTGCAAAATAGGGAAGAGCGGTATAAAAAACTTATCAGAGGGGAACTCACTCCCGCCTGGAATCTTTCCCAGGACGATAAACTTTCTTCTCAAACGTCACGAAGTCCGTCCAGGCTGCGTGGGCCAAAAAGCCGGCCTCGAGGTTCGGCTTGCCGTCCCGGAATGCGTGCTCCTGGTAGGAGCTCCCCACAACCTCACCGACGAACCAGGTGTGGTCGCCGTAATCCCTCTCGTCAACAACCCTGCACTCCAGGTTCGCGAGGGCCTCCTTTATGCTCGGTGTTTCAATTGCCTTTGACGGGACGAGGGTCACGTTCATCTCCTTGAGCTTCTCAGGGCCGCGTTTGGTACCGGCTATCCAGACATCGTCGAGCATGTCCAGGCTGGGAACGCTTATCACAAACTCTTTGTACTTCTTAACGAGCTTCCAGGTGTACCTCTGGGGCGCTATGGCGACGCCGACCATTAAAGGCTTCGCGGAGAGTATCGTGACCCAGTCAGCCGCCATGACGTTCGCTTCCTCTCCTTTGCCCGCCACAACGAGATAAGTCCTCATCGGGTAGATGAACCTGTACGGGTGCATGAGAACCACCGGATACAAATTGGGTTCCCACCTTAAAAAAGTAGAAGCCTCAGCGGAGGGAGAGCCACTTCAGAGCCCTCGCGGCGCGCTCCGGCGTGGGGAAGTTTTTAACCCCGTGCCTTTCTAGGAGCTCCACGCCATCACGGACGAGCTCCCCCGCCATGAAGTTGACGATGACCGGCTTGTCGCAGTCGGCCTCGATAACGGCCCTCGCTATCTCCTCGCCGGGGATGAAAATCGGCGGGACGCAGATTACGAGGATTGAGTCAACGTTCTCGTCCTTACAGACGGTCTCAATCGTCTTCTTGTAGCGCTCGTAGTCCGCATCGGCGATGAGGTCAATCGGGTTTCTGGTGGAGCACTGGGGCGGGAGGAACGAGCGGAGCTTCTCAACAGTCTCATCGCTCAGCTTTGCAATCTCAAGGCCGAGCCTTTCGAGCTTGTCCGTCGCGAGGACACCGGGCCCGCCCGAGTTGGTGATAACCGCTACGCGCTTTCCGGCTCGGGGGTACATCTCAAAGGCCTTCGCCGCGTCAAAGAGCTCCTCCATCTCCTCGACCTCTATCACTCCAGCCTGCTTGAAGGCCGCGCGGTAGATTTCGTAGGAACCCGCGAGCGAGCCGGTATGTGAGGCGGCCGCTTTGGCACCGCTGGCGCTCTTGCCGGCCTTGAGGACTATCACGGGCTTCCTCTCGCTCGCGTAGCGCAGTGCCTCCAGGAAGCGCCTGCCGTCCTTAACGCCCTCTATGTAGAGCGCTATCGCCTTCGTGTTCTCGTCGTCGGCAAAGTACTCAAGGAAGTCGCTCTCGTTCAGGTCGGCCGCGTTTCCATAGGAAACGAAGGCTGAAAAGCCTATGCCTTCGTCGTTGCCCATGGCAAGGGCCGCACCGCCGAAGGCACCGCTCTGACTGATCAGCGCCAGGCCCCCGGGCCTAACGCGAACCTCAAAGGAGCCGAAGAACTTCCCATGGACGCCGAAGATGCCCGCACAGTTGGGACCTATGATTCTAACGCCGTGCTTCCTGGCCTTCTCAATCAGCTCGCGCTCAAGCTCCCCGTTCCCGACCTCAGAGAAGCCGGCCGAGATGACGACGGCACCCTTGATTAAAGGCCCTATTTCTTCGATGAGTGAAGGGACGAACTTCGCAGGAATGGCAATTATCGCGGTATCAACGGGCTCATAGAGTTTTTTGTCGATTTCAAAGGTCTTTCCCGCCACCTCGACGGTTCCGCCCTTGGGATTGACGAGGATTATCCTACCCTCGAAGCCCCCCTCCACAATGTTCCGGAGAATCTCGTAGGCTATGGCGCCCTCCTTGAACGAACCGAACACCGCGACGCTTGAGGGATAAAAGAAGTAATCCACATCACCACCTCCGAGAGAATCTCCGCGGGGAATAAAAAAGCTTATTGGTTATCCCCCCAACTTTAGCCCATGAGGAAGCACAGGAAAAAGTACCGCAAAGTTGTCGTCGGTGGAACCTTCGACAGGCTGCACCTCGGCCATAAAGCCCTGCTCAGAAAAGCCTTCGAAGTAGGTAAGTACGTCTACGTAGGCCTAACCTCCGATGAGATGGTCAGGAACAAGCCCTACGCGGAAAAGATACTCCCGTACGAGCTTCGCCTCAGGGATTTAATCAAGTTCTTCGAGGTCAACGGCTATTCCAACTATCGCGTCATCAAAATCCACACGGCAATAGGGTTCGTGGACAAGATGAAGAGCCTTGAAGCTATAGTCGTGAGCGAAGAGACCTACAAGGGCGCCCTCCTTGTCAACAGGGCGCGTGAGGAAAACGGGCTGAGGCCCCTCGATATAATAACCATCGGCCTCGTGAAGAGCCCGCTCGGACCCAAAATAAGTTCATCCCTCATAAGGGCCGGCCTCATAGACCCGTTCGGGAAGCCGGTTTCCAGTGGAAACGAAACTCCTGACGGAAAGACGTTTAAGGGAAAAGGACGTAACACTTCCGGTGATATCTATGGCGAAGCTGAAGGAGCCGATTATAGCGATCAACTTCAAGACATACATAGAGGCGACCGGGAAGAGGGCGCTTGAGATAGCGAAGGCCGCAGAGAGGGTCTGGAAGGAGACCGGAATAACCATAGTCGTCGCGCCCCAGCTGGCCGACCTCAGGATGATAGCCGAGAGCGTCGAGATCCCGGTCTTCGCCCAGCACATCGACCCGATAAAGCCCGGAAGCCACACCGGCCACGTCCTACCGGAGGCCGTTAAGGAGACCGGCGCCGTCGGAACGCTCCTCAACCACTCGGAGAACAGAATGATTCTGGCAGACCTTGAAGCGGCGATAAGGCGCGCTGAAGAAGTTGGACTCATGACGATGGTCTGCTCCAACAACCCCGCAGTAAGTGCGGCTGTTGCCGCACTCGGCCCGGACTACGTGGCCGTCGAGCCGCCCGAACTCATAGGCACCGGCATCCCGGTCAGCAAGGCCAAACCTGAGGTCATCACCGACACCGTCGAGCTGGTTAAGAGGGTCAACCCGGACGTCAAGGTTCTCACCGGCGCGGGAATTTCCACTGGAGAGGACGTCAAGAAGGCCCTTGAGCTCGGAAGCGTCGGCGTCCTCCTCGCGAGCGGCGTCACCAAGGCCAAAGACCCGGAGAAGGCGATAAGGGACCTGGTGTCGCTTATCGTCTGAGCTCCTTTTCTCACTTTTAACCATTAAAAGAGGGCTTAAGATTTATAAGCTCGAACTCTGCTTTTCTATCGGGCAGCCCCGTGGTGTAGCGGCCAAGCATGCGGGACTTTGGATCCCGCGACCCGGGTTCGAATCCCGGCGGGGCTACCATAGAAACTTTTGCCAAGCAAAAGTTTCATCAAAGTTGGTAGCTCCTTCGTAAAGGGTCAAATTTCAAGGGATTTTTATCTAAACGGCTTGTTTGGAAGTGAGAGCCTTTCAGATAGCTTCCCGATAGTGGGTTTAACGTTAAAACGACGCCCTTCGGGCGTCAATAGAAGAATAAACCTGCTCCAACAAGGACTTTTAAAACGCGCTCTCTTTGAGAACACAAACCTTCCAAAGGGAAAATCTTTGCACTATAGCCGTCACAAGGAGAGCTACAAACTTTTGGTCAAGCTTTCCCAAAGCTTGCTCTGGTACTCCCAAACTTCCAAAATAGGGGAGTTTACCTCGCGTTAGGAAATTACCAAAGATGCCCCACCTTATTGTAGCAACCAAAGACCTCCTTGACCCTTAGTCCAGAACTTTGTATGACCATCAAAGTAGCCTATCAACCTTCTTTCCTTTTCGCTGGGACTCTTCTTTGACTTTTAGGAAGGTGTTGATGTAAATCAGGATAAGGGTCACAACAAACAGTATGGAGGCCCGTCCTATATACATCACGACGAGGAGCATTATAACCACCCCAATAACCATGAAAAGTGCCACTCTGGGGGTATTCCACTTTGTTCCTTTCCGTGCCAAGTATGCATCCGTAAGTGCAAGCAATAAAAGGGCTATCAGAGTGGAATGTAAAAAGCCAGGGCTTATTTTCCCACTCAGAATTCCTTCCCTAATTTCTTCTGCAGACTTGGTGCTTA